>TARA_R110000782_G_scaffold249389_2_pt1 | contig 66814 bp, 69 predicted proteins | sample TARA_R110000782 | Tara Oceans TARA_R110000782 (sample SAMEA4397859) | marine metagenome | biome: Polar Biome; feature: [SRF] surface water layer (ENVO:00010504); material: water (ENVO:00002006), including particulate matter (ENVO:01000060) such as... | depth 5 m | reverse complement strand
ACCGCCGACTTTCCGACGCCTCACGGCGTCCGAAACTCTAAACGGCAGCTGACCGTCCGCTTTATGTGTCGACGACTTAGAGAACTTCGCCGCAGCCCTCGTAGCGCTTGCGATCAAGCGTCATGGTGACGGTGTAGGCGTAGGGCTTGCCGCTCATCGCGTCCTCGCAGGCCTTCTTTACGATCGAGACGGCGAGCGACGATTTGCCCTGTGAAACGGCGAAGCTGCTCGTGCCTTCGAGCGCGAGGCGGGCGGGCGCCTTGAACGTCGCGGTCTTCGAACCGTAATCGGCGATCACCTCCACATTGTGGCCGGTTGCGATGTCCATCGTCCAGCCCGGTTCCTGCCCGACCGCATGGAAGCGGACCGGAGGCCCTGACGCGGCCGGTTCGGGAAAGCCGCCCGGCTGATCCCATTCGCGCGGCCCGTTGACGCGCCAGATTTCCTTGCCCGTCGCGTCGTAAAGCACGGTGAAGGGCAGGCCCGGCGCGCCGAGCGTGGTGGCGAGCGCGCCTTCCTCGTCGAGGAGGATGGTCATATGCTGAAGCTTCGCCTTGGCGAGGAAAGGCTTCACCTTCTCCCAGCCCTGCAGATCCTGGCTGATGCCGACCACCGCCATCTCGCCCGCCTTCGCCTTCGCGAGTCCGTCGAGCGCGGGCATTTCGGCGACGCACGGCGCGCACCAGGTTGCCCACAGGTTCACGAGCACGGGTTTGCCGCGATAATCGGCGAGCGTCACCTTGGTGCCGTCCGCGCGCGCAAAGGCCTGCGTCGGCGCGGGGGTTCCGGCCTGTGACGTATCGACCGTGCCGGTCTCCGCTTTCTTTGCCGCCGGAGCCGCACTTTCTTGCGGGGCGAGCGCGTCTGCTTTATCGGCCTCCTTGGCCTTGCCGCAGGCGGAAAGCGGCATGAGAACGAGGATCGCGAACATTACAGACCGCATTGCAAACTCCAATGACATGTGGGGCGGCCGCTTCGCTGAAGGGCCGTCGGCAGTCATGCGCGACATTAATGTTTCCATCGGTGTGGACAAGCGCCTGTGGCGTCAGGACATCGCCGGCAGCCGCGCGCACGCCGCGATGCTGGCGGCGGCGGGCATCCTTTCCAAGGGTGACGCTTCCGAAATCGCGCGCGGCCTCGATGCGATCGAAGCGGAGTATGAAGCGGGCGGTCTTGTAGAAAACGCCGCGCTCGAAGACATCCACATGCATGTCGAGGCGCGGCTGAAGGAAATCATCGGCGAGCCCGCCGGGCGGCTGCACACGGCGCGCTCGCGCAACGATCAGGTGGCGACCGATTTCCGCCTGTGGGTCCGCGATGCGATCGACGCGATCGATGCAGGGCTCGGCGGTTTCCAGAAGGCGCTCCTCATGCGCGCGGAGCAGCACGCGGCGGATGTGATGCCGGGCTTCACGCATCTGCAGACCGCGCAGCCGGTGACGCTCGGCCATCACCTGATGGCGTATCACGAGATGACGCGGCGTGATCGCGGCCGCTTCGCCGATGCGCGGGCAAGGCTCAACGAATCGCCGCTCGGCGCCGCAGCGCTTGCAGGCACGTCGTTCCCGATCGATCGCCAGGCGACCGCGAAGGCACTCGGCTTCGATCGCCCGATGGCGAATAGCCTCGACGCCGTCTCGGACCGCGACTTCGCGCTCGAATTCCTTTCCGCCGCAGCAATGGCAGGGCTGCATCTGTCGCGCCTTGCCGAGGAGATCATCATCTGGGCGAGCCAGCCCTACGGCTTCGTCAAGCTGCCCGATGCTTTCTCGACCGGCTCATCGATCATGCCGCAGAAGCGCAACCCCGATGCCGCCGAACTCGTACGTGCGAAGGCGGGTCTGTTCCTAGGCGCATACCAGCGGCTCGCCATCATCATGAAGGGCCTGCCGCTCGCCTATTCGAAGGACATGCAGGACGACAAGGCGCCGGTGTTCGAGGCGTTCGACACGCTCGCGCTCTGCCTCGCCGCGATGACCGGCATGGTGGAGACGATCACGTTCGATACCGCCCGGATGCGCGCGGCGGCGGGCACGGGCTTTTCCACCGCGACCGACCTTGCCGACTGGCTGGTGCGTGAGGGCGGCGTGCCTTTCCGCGAGGCACATCACATCACCGGGCGCTGCGTCGCGGCTGCCGAGGCGGCGGGCTGCGACCTTGCCGACCTGCCGTTGGAGACGCTGTGCGGTATCGATGCGCGGATCGATGAGCGGGTTTTCGGCGTGCTCACGGTCGATGCGTCGGTCGCGAGCCGGACCAGCTTCGGCGGCACGTCGCCCGCGAACGTGCGCGCGGCGGTTGCGACCGCGCGGGGGGCGGGCGCATGAAGGCGGCGCTTCCACTCCTGCTTCTGCTTGCCGCGTGCGGTGCCAAGGGTCCGCTCGCGTGGCCGGAGGGTGGCCCGCCCGCGCCGCCGCCCGGCGTCAAGGAACCGCTGACGACCGAACAAATGCTCGAGCCGCCTGCGCAGGCCGCGCCCGCGCGCGTCGACGATCCCGTCCGCCGCTCGGAAGAGCGCCGCGACGACGAATTTGATCTGCCGCCGGGGCTCTGATGGACCATTTTGAGCACAGGAACGGCCGCCTGATGGCCGAGGATGTCGACGTGGCCGCGCTTGCGGACGCCGTCGGCACGCCCTTCTATTGCTATTCGTCGGCGACGATCGAGCGGCACTTCACCGTGTTCCGCGATGCGGTGGCGGGTGCAGGCAATGCTCCGCCGCTCGTCGCCTATGCGGTGAAGGCGAACTCGAACCAGGCGGTGATCGCGACGCTGGCGCGGATCGGCGCGGGGGCGGACGTCGTTTCGCTCGGCGAGATGAAGCGCGCGCTCGCGGCGGGCGTCCCGGCCGAGCGCATCGTCTTCTCGGGCGTCGGCAAGACGGCCGACGAGATGGAGGCCGCGATTCACGCGGGCGTCTTTCAGATCAATCTTGAATCGCTGCCCGAGGCGGAGATGCTCTCGGCGGTCGCGGCGCGCATGGGGCGCACGGTGCCGGTGGCGTTCCGTGTGAACCCCGATGTGGACGCGGGCACGCACGCCAAGATTTCGACCGGCAAGGCCGAGAACAAGTTCGGCATTCCGATCGATACCGCGCAGCAGGCGTTTGCGCTGGCAGCGGCACTTCCCGGCATCGAGCCGGTCGGCGTCGCGCTCCATATCGGCAGCCAGCTGACCGATCTTGCCCCGCTGGAGCAGGCGTTCACCCGTCTTGGCGCCCTGATTGCGGAGCTGCGCGCGGCGGGCCACACGGTCAGCCGCGCCGATCTCGGCGGCGGACTCGGCGTGCCCTATGCGGCGCACACGCCCGGACCGCCGCTTCCCGAGGCCTACGGTGCCATGGTCGCGCGCGTCACCGCGGATTGGGACGTGCGCCTCACCTTCGAGCCGGGGCGCGTGATCGTGGGGAACGCGGGCGTGCTCGTCTCGCGCGTCATCCGCGTAAAGAGCGGCGCGACGACCGACTTCGTCATCATCGACGCGGCGATGAACGATCTGCTCCGCCCCAGCCTCTACGACGCGTGGCACGACATCGATTCGGTGATGCAAACGGATGCGCGCATGATCGCCACCGTGGTCGGCCCGGTCTGCGAAACCGGCGACACGTTTGCGGAAGGGCGTGAGATTCCAGCGGTGGAGGCCGGCGATCTGGTCGTATTCCGTACGGCGGGCGCTTATGGTGCAGCGATGGCTTCGACCTACAATTCCCGCCTGCTGACGCCCGAAGTGCTGGTGAAGGGCGACAAGTGGGCGCTGGTGCGGCCGCGCAGCACGATCGAGGATCTGATCGCGCAGGACCGCGTGCCGAACTGGGTAGGGTAGCGCGATGACCGCGCCCGCGCCGCAGCAAGCCTTCCTTGCCGCGATGCGCGCGCCGCTCGCCCTTTCGGGCATCGTTCTCGCCGCAGAGCGCGCGCTGCCGCGCGAGCTTGGCCTTGTGCTCACGCTCTGGCTGCTGTGGATCGCAGCCGCATTGCTTGGGCTCGCACAGGTGCTGCCGGGCACGCTGCGCGTCGCGCTGCTCGCACTCCTCATCGTCGGCAGTGCTGCCTTGCTGGTTCGTGCAGCATGGCGCATCGGCATTCCCACGCCCGCTGCGCGCCGGGCCCGACTGGAGCGAGGCGGCGGGCTCAGCCGGGGGGTGCTTGCGCTCGTCGACGACGCACCCGTCAGCGATCCCGATGGCTTCGCCGCCGCGCTCTGGGACCGTGCGCTGGCCGATGCACGGAAATTTCGTCCACGCCTGGGTCGCCTCGAATGGCAACCGACGCTCGAAACCCGTTACGGGCTCTGGCCGCTCATCGGCACGGCGCTGTTCCTCGGCCTGATGCTCGCGAAGGCGGAAGCGCCGCAGAGGCTGGCGGCCGCCTTCTCGCCATGGTCGACGACGCTCGAAGGCGTGCGTATCGCGGTCACGCTGGAGCCGCCCGCCTATGTAGGCGCGCCGCCGCGCCGTATCGATCTGAAGGGCGGCGCGGGTGCCGCGCTTGATGGCCTCGCCGCAAGCCGGGTGACGATCCGCGTCGAAGGCCTTGAAGGCGCCTGGCATGTCGCCGGACCGGGCATCGATGCAGCGGCGGAAGGTGGGCGCGTGTCCTTTCCGCTGAAACGCGCAGGCGAATACAGCGTGCAACAGGGCGCCAGGCGCATCGCCGCGCTCGATCTTTCGCTCGCCGCCGATATCAGGCCTGCGATCCGTTTCGATGGCGATCCTGGCATCACCCCCACCGGCGCGCTTCGGCTCGGCTTCCGCCTGCGCGACGATCACGGTGTCTCCGCGCTGTCGCTGCGCGTCCGGCGTGGCAAGGACGTGCGTGACGTCGATCTTGAAACGCGCGTGCCGCCCGGCCGGGGCAGCGTCTTCGCCGATCTCACGCCGCATCCGTTCGCCGGATCAACCGTCGAACTGATGTTCGTCGCCACCGACGGCGCGGGGCAAGAGGGCGTGTCGCCGCCCATCCGTATCACGCTCCCACAGCGCCGCTTCGCCAACCCGCTCGCGCAGGCGATCGTCGCCGTGCGCGCCGATCTGCTCGCCGGCGCAAAAAGAAGCATCATAGCGCGCCGCCTTTCGGGGCTGGCGGCAGACCATCCCGCGTATCAGGGCGACCTCGGCGTGTTCGCAGGTCTGCGCGCCGCGACGTGGCGGCTCGTCCACGATACGCGCAAGGACGCGCGGGACAGCATCGCGGCGTTGCTGTGGGACATCGCCACCGATCTTGAAGATGGCGGCGCGACGCAGGCGATGGATGCGATGCGCCGCGCGATGGAAGATCTGGCGCGTGGCATCGGCGCGGGCGATGACGCTTCGCTTGCGGCGATGGCGGACCGGCTGGAAGCTGCGATGAGCGAGTATCTCAGCCGCCAGATCCAAGCCGCACTTGCCGAAGGCGGTGCCCAGCCGCCCTCATCGGCAGGCGGCGCGGGCGCGTCGGTCGATCTCGGTTTCCTCGACCAGATGTTCGCGGACCTTCGTGACCGGCTGGCGGCAGGCGACAAGGCAGGGGCGGCAGAGGCGCTCGCGAACCTTCGTCAGCTCATGGAAACGATCCGCTTCGGCAATGCGCCGCCCGATCCGGCGGCACAGGCCCGCGCCGCCGCCGCTGCCGAGGCCGCACAGGCACTGCGCGCGATCGAGGCGCGGCAGGGCGCGCTGCGCGACGCGACGATCGCCGACATGATCGAGGCCTCGTTCGGAAACGACAGCGGCCTTCGCGAAAATGCTCCGCCGCAGCGCACGCTGGGGTCGGACACCGAAGCGCTCGTCAAACAGTTCGGCGCGGCCGGTGTGCCGGCGCCGCAGCCGCTCGGCGCGGCCGCGAAGGCAATGGGGGAAGCGGCACGCGCGCTCGGCACCGGGGATGCAGGTGGTGCGATCCGGGCGCAAACGCGCGCGCTCGATCTGCTCCGGCAGGCGGCGAACGCGGCGGAGGCGACGGCGCAGCAGATGGCGCAGGCGGCGGGCGCGGGCGCGATGCAGCCGGGCGCGGCAGGCTCGGGCCTCGATCCGCTCGGGCGTCCCGGCACGGGGTTCGGGCAGGGCGCAGTCAAGCTGCCAGACCAGGCGGATGTGCGGCGTATCCAGCAGATACGAAAGATTCTCGAAGAACGCGCAAGCGACCCCTCGCGTTCGGAAGAGGAACGGGGCTATTACCTTAGGCTTCTCAAGCGTTTCTAGGATGGGAGAGCGAGAGCGGATGCGCAAGGTTCGGACAGCGGTGTTTCCCGTCGGCGGTCTCGGCACGCGGTTTCTGCCCGCGACGAAAGCGATGCCCAAGGAGATGCTGCCCGTCGTCGACCGGCCGCTGATCCAGTATGCGGTCGACGAGGCGGTGGCGGCGGGGATCGAGCAGATGATCTTCGTCACCGGCCGTGGCAAGAACGCCATCGAAGACCATTTCGATCGCCACTACGAACTCGAATCCACTCTCGGCGAACGCGGCAAGAGCGAGGTGCTGGCGCAGCTTGAGGGCACGCGCTTTGCAGCCGGGACGATCGCCTATGTCCGTCAGCGCGAGCCGCTTGGGCTTGGCCATGCCGTCTGGTGCGCGCGGCATCTGATCGGCGATAATCCGTTCGCGGTTTTGCTGCCTGACGAGCTGCTTTGGAATCCGGCGCGGCCTTGCCTGAAGGCGATGATCGAGGCGCACGCCGAAGTTGGCGGCAATGTGATCGGTGTGCTCGATGTGCCGCGCGAACACACGCACCGCTATGGCATCGTCTCGCCAGGCGCACAGCGCGGTGCGCTTACCGAAGTGCTCGGCCTCGTCGAGAAGCCGAAGCCCGCCGATGCGCCCTCCACGATGGCGGCGATCGGCCGCTACATCCTCGAACCCGCCATCATGGATAAGCTGGAGGCGCGCAAGCGCGGCGCGGGTGACGAGATACAGCTTACCGACGCGATGGCGGAACTGATCGGCAGTTCGCCTTTCCACGCGCTGCCGTTCGAAGGCACGCGCTATGATTGCGGCGACAAGGCCGGCTACGTGACGGCGAACATCGCGCTTGCGCTCGAACGCGCGGACATCGGCCCGGAAGTGAGGGCGTGGATCGACGCGAACGTGCGTTGATGCCGCCGTCCGGCCTTCAACCGCCGTCGCTCGGGCGCTTTGCGCTGGAGGTGAAGGCCGTGCCGGAACTGTGCCGGTTCGTCATGAAAAGCCGGACGCACGGCCTCGCGAAGGGCGATGGTCATCCCGTGCTGGTGTTTCCCGGCTTCCTTGCCGGCGATGCGCTCACGTGGCCGCTCCGGCGCCGTCTCACGGCGCTCGGCTATTGGAATGCCGGGTGGCGCTTTGGTACCAATCTCGGCCTCAAACCCGGCCTGCTTGCGCAGATGGTGCATTATGTGAAGTCGGTGCATGCCGGGCAGAAGCGCAAAGTGAGCCTCGTCGGCTGGAGCCTCGGCGGGCTCTATGCGCGCGAGATCGCGAAACGCATCCCCGACCGCGTGCGCCTGATCGTAACGCTGGGAACGCCTGCCGCCCGCGACCTCCACGCCAACAACGCGTGGCGGCTCTACGAGCGGCTGAACGACCATAGCGTGGACGCGCCGCCGATCGAAACCAATCTCATGGAGTTGCCGCCGGTACCGGTGACGTCGATCCTGACACCGTTCGACGGCATCGTAGCACCCGAGAGCGCCGACATCGGCAGCGGCCCGACGTGGGAGACGCTGAAAGTGCGCGGCACGCATATCGGGCTTGCGTGGAACGCCGACGTGCTACGCATCGTGGCCGATCGGCTGGCGCAGCCGGAAGCAGGGTGGGGACCTTACCGACCGAAGGGCTGACGGTGCGCGGCTGAACCCCTCAATAGAAAAAGGCCCGGCATTTTCATGCACGGGCCTTTTTCATTCGGCAGTCTTGCAGCTGTGCGCTCAGTTGGTGGCGACGGCCTGCATTGCCTCGTAGCGGGCAACCTGCTTTTCAGCGACGGCACGCTCGATGTCCGTCTTCGCGAGGCGCACGTCCTCGCGGGCATCGGAGAGCTTCTTGGAAACCTCGTCGGCCTTGATCTCCGCGACCGGAACCGCGTTTTCGGCGAGGATGGTGAGACCGCTGTCGTTCACCTCGGCAAAGCCGCCGTCGATGAAGATGCGCGTCGCCGGGCTGCTCGCGCTTTCATAAACCTCGATCGCGCCGGGACGGATCGTGGACATGAAAGGCGCGTGGCCCGCAAGCACGCCGAAGTCACCTTCCGTGCCCGGCACGACCACCATGTGGACGTCGCCGGAACGTAGAAGCCGCTCGGGGCTCACCAGTTCGAAGTGGAGGTTGTCCGCCATTTAGGCTGCTTCCGCCGCCATCTTCTTGGCCTTCTCGACCGCCTCTTCGATGCCGCCGACCATGTAGAAGGCTGCTTCCGGAAGGTGATCGTACTCGCCGTCCACAACCGCCTTGAACGAGCGGACCGTGTCCTCGATCGCGACGAACTTGCCGGGGATGCCGGTGAAGACTTCGGCGACGTGGAACGGCTGCGAAAGGAAGCGCTGGATCTTGCGGGCGCGGCTGACGGTCAGCTTGTCCTCTTCCGAGAGCTCGTCCATGCCGAGAATGGCGATGATGTCCTGCAGCGACTTGTACTTCTGCAGGATTTCCTGAACGCGGCGGGCCGTCTCGTAATGCTCCTGGCCGACGACGCGCGGCTCAAGCACGCGCGAGGTGGAGTCGAGCGGATCGACGGCTGGATAAATGCCCAGCTCCGAAATCGCGCGGCTGAGCACGGTCGTCGCGTCGAGGTGGGCGAACGACGTCGCCGGCGCCGGGTCGGTAAGATCGTCGGCGGGCACGTAGATGGCCTGCACCGAGGTGATCGAGCCCTTGTTGGTGGAGGTGATGCGCTCCTGAAGCTGGCCCATGTCCGTCGACAGCGTCGGCTGATAGCCCACCGCCGAAGGAATGCGGCCGAGCAGCGCCGACACTTCCGAGCCCGCCTGCGTGAAGCGGAAGATGTTGTCGACGAAGAACAGCACGTCCTGGCCTTCGACGTCGCGGAAGTATTCGGCAATCGTCAGGCCCGACAGGGCGACGCGCGCGCGCGCTCCCGGCGGCTCGTTCATCTGGCCGAACACGAGCGCGACCTTGGAGCCTTCCGGCGTCGGGTTGCCGTCGGCGTCCTTGGCGATGACGCCCGCGTCGAGGAACTCGTGATAGAGATCGTTACCCTCGCGGGTGCGCTCGCCGACGCCCGCGAACACCGAGGTGCCGCCGTGCCCCTTGGCGATGTTGTTGATCAGCTCCTGGATGAGCACGGTCTTGCCCACGCCGGCGCCGCCGAACAGGCCGATCTTGCCGCCCTTCGCGTAAGGCGCGAGCAGGTCGATGACCTTGATGCCGGTGACGAGGATCGAGGTTTCCGTCGATTGGTCGACGAACAGCGGGGCCTCGGCGTGGATCGGGGCGCTGAGATCGGTGTTCACCGGGCCGCGCTCGTCGATCGGCTCGCCGATGACGTTGAGGATGCGGCCGAGCGTCTGCGGGCCGACCGGCACGCGGATCTGCGCGCCCGTATCGGTGACGTCCTGGCCGCGCGTCAGGCCGTCCGTCGCGTCCATGGCGATCGTGCGGACCATGTTCTCGCCGAGGTGCTGCGCAACCTCGAGAACGAGGCGCTTGCCCTGGTTCGTCGTTTCAAGCGCCGAAAGGATCGCCGGCAGTTCCTTCTCGAACTGCACGTCGACGACGGCGCCGATGACCTGCGCGATGCGGCCGGTGTTGTTGGTCGTCTTGGCCATGGGTCTCTATCCTTGCCTTCGTATCTGACTAGAGCGCTTCGGCGCCCGAAATGATCTCGACGAGTTCGGTGGTGATCGCTGCCTGGCGCTGCCGGTTGTACTGGATCGACAGGCGGTTGATCATGTCGCCGGCGTTGCGCGTGGCGTTGTCCATCGCGGTCATGCGGCTGCCCTGCTCGGACGCGGCGTTTTCCAGGAGCGCGCGGAAGATCTGCACCGAAAGGTTGCGCGGCAACAGGTCCGCGAGAATGCCTTCCTCGTCCGGCTCGTACTCGACGGCCGCGGAGACACCCGCCGCTGCCTCGCCGCCGCCGGCCTGCACCGGAACGGGGAGGATCTGCTGCTCGGTCGGCTCCTGCACCAGTGCCGACTGGAACTTCGCATAATACATGTAGGCGACATCGAACTCGCCCGCCTCGTAGCGTGCGGCGATGTCATCGGCGATCGGCGCGGCGTGCTCGAACGCGATCTGCTTGACGCCCGCGAACTCGGTGGATGCGATGATCGTGCCGGGGAACAGGCGGCGGATAACGGCGCCGCCCTTCTTGCCGACGAGATAGAATTTCACCGTCTTGCCCGCGGCGATCAGCGCCTGCGCGCGCTGGCGCGCCGCTTTCACGATATTCGCGTTGAAGGCGCCGGCAAGGCCACGGTCCGACGTGCAGACGACGAGGAGATAGGTCTCCTCCTTGCCCGAGCCCGTCAGCATCTTGGAGGTCTGCGGACCCGGCGTGATGCGCGCACCCAGAGAGGCAACGACCGCTTCGATCCGGCTCGCGTAGGGACGGCCCGCCTCAGCGGCTTCCTGCGCGCGGCGCAGTTTGGCGGCCGCCACCATCTTCATAGCCTTCGTGATCTTCTGGGTCGATTTGACCGAGGCGATCCGAAGCTTGAGGGATTTGAGGGTTGCCATCTAGGGTCCGGCCTTATGCGAAGGTCCGCACGAATTCCTTGAGGATTTCGTGCAGCTTGGCCGTGGTTTCGTCGGAGAGCGCGCCTGTCTCGCGGATGCTGCGCAGGACTTCGCCGTTGTTGGCACGCAGATCCGAGAGGAATGCGGCTTCGAAGCGCGTCACGGCGTTCGCCGGGATGCCGTCGAGATAGCCGTTCACGCCCGAGAAGATCGAAGCGACCTGCTCTTCGACCGGCATCGGCGAGAACTGCGGCTGCTTCAGAAGCTCGGTGAGGCGCGCGCCGCGATTGAGAAGCCGCTGCGTCGAGGCGTCGAGATCCGAACCGAACTGCGCGAACGCCGCCATTTCGCGGTACTGCGCCAGCTCCAGCTTGATCGAGCCCGCGACCTTCTTCATCGCCTTGGTCTGCGCGGCGGAACCGACGCGGCTGACCGAAAGGCCGACGTTGATGGCCGGACGCACGCCCTGATAGAACAGGTCGGTTTCAAGGAAGATCTGGCCGTCGGTGATCGAAATCACGTTGGTCGGAATGTAGGCAGACACGTCGCCGGCCTGCGTTTCGATGATCGGAAGCGCGGTGAGCGAACCGTTGCCGTTCGCGTCGTTGAGCTTCGCGGCGCGCTCCAGAAGGCGCGAGTGCAGATAGAACACGTCGCCCGGATAGGCTTCGCGGCCCGGCGGGCGGCGCAGCAGCAGCGACATCTGGCGGTAAGCGACGGCCTGCTTGGAAAGATCGTCGTACACGATGACGGCGTGCATGCCATTGTCGCGGAAATATTCGCCCATCGCGCAGCCCGTGTAGGGCGCGAGGAACTGCAGCGGCGCCGGCTCAGAGGCCGTGGCGGCGACGACGATCGAATATTCCATCGCGCCGTTCTCTTCGAGCGCGCGCACGATCTGCGCCACGGTCGAACGCTTCTGGCCGATGGCGACATAGATGCAATAAAGCTTCTTCGATTCGTCCGTGCCCGCGTTGGCGCCCTTCTGGTTGATGAAGGTGTCGAGCGCGACGGCGGTCTTGCCGGTCTGACGGTCGCCGATGATCAGCTCGCGCTGGCCGCGGCCGACGGGGACGAGCGCGTCGAGCGCCTTGAGGCCGGTCTGCACCGGCTCGTGCACCGACTTGCGCGGGATGATGCCCGGCGCCTTCACCTCGACGAGGCGGCGCTCGGTCGATTCGATGGGGCCCTTGCCGTCAATGGGATTGCCGAGCGCGTCGACGACGCGGCCCAGAAGGCCCCTGCCGACCGGCACGTCGACGATGTCGCCGGTGCGCTTGACGGTGTCGCCTTCCTTGATGGTCGAATCCGACCCGAAGATCACGACGCCGACGTTGTCGACTTCGAGGTTCAGCGCCATGCCCTTGATGCCGCCCGGGAACTCGACCATTTCGCCCGCCTGGACGTTGTCGAGGCCGTGGACGCGCGCGATGCCGTCGCCGACCGACAGCACCTGGCCGACTTCCGAGACCTGCGCTTCGGTGCCGAAGTTCGCGATCTGGTCCTTGATGATGGCCGAAATCTCGGCGGCGCGGATATCCATCTTGCCTTAGCCTTTCATCGCCTGCGCCATCGCGCCAAGCTTGGTACGGATTGAACTGTCGATCATGCGGCTGCCGACCTTCACGACGAGGCCGCCGAGAATGGCGGGGTCGACATTGACGTCGAGCGCCACGTCGCGGCCGAGACCGGATTTCAGCTTTGCCTTCAGCGCGTGCTGCTGCTTCGCGGTCAGCGCTTGCGCGGCCGTGACTTCGGCGGTCACCTCGCCCCGATGGGCGGCGGCGAGGCCGTTATAGTCGCGGATGATCGCGGAAAGCGCGCCGAGGCGGCGGTTTTCCGCAAGCACGCCAAGGAATTTCGTGGTCAGTGGATCGAGATCCAGCGCCTTCGCGACACCCGCCACGGCCTTCGCCGCTTCGCCGCGTCCGATCCGGGGCGACAGCGTCAGCCCGCGGAAGTCTTCCGATTCGGAAAGCGCGGCGCGAACCGCAGCAAGGCTCGTCTCGACAGACTCGATCGCCTTGCCGTCACGGGCCAAATCGAACAATGCGGTGGCGTAACGCCCCGAAAGTCCGTGTGCCCTGCTCCCTGTATTGCCGCCTGTATCCACGCGTCCTCTTGGGTCTCGTTCGGTGTAAGCCCGGATGTCGAATTGCCTGCGCATAGCGAAGGGCACGCGAATGCACCCCCTTCACGACTGGCGGGGGCCGACTAGCACGCACCCCTCCATGTTGCAAGGCAGCAAGAGGCGGCAAAACACGGCCTGACGGGCACGCGACGAAATGCCCACATTGTAAGCCAAAAAAGCACTAAAGGTTGCGATTGTTCATCGGGATGGGCGTATGGAGGGGGCGTCCTTTGCCGAAGGGTTGAATGTCTTGCGTACTGTACGATTCGCGCCCGCCCGCTTCCTTTTGCCGCTCCTGGCGCTGCTGCTTCCGGCGTGCATCGCCCGCACGGCGGTCGACATCGTGACACTGCCCGTCAAGGCGGCGAGTGCCGGGGTCGATGCCGTCACCACCAGCCAGTCGGAGGCGGACGAGAAGCGCGGCCGCGAGATCAGGAAGCAGGAAGAGCGCATCGGGAAGGCCCGCCGCAAGTGCGAGGCTGCCCGCAAGCGCGGCGAATACGACGAGAAATGGTGCCCGATCGCGCAAGAAACCGTGCGCTATTAGCGGGGCATCCTACCCCCACACCGCCTTCAGCCGCCGGTCCTGTCCGCAGCCGTAGCGATAGGCGCGGTAGCGCAGGGCGTTCCGCTTCGCGAAATCCTGATGGTAGCCCTCGGCGGGGTAGAACGGGGCGGCGTCGCGGATCTCGGTCGTCACGGTCTTGCCGAAGTGTTTTTCGATTCGCGCCTTGTCGCCTTCCGCCAGTGTGCGCTGGTCGGCATTCGCGGCGAACACGGCGGTGTGGTAGGAGGCGCCCTTGTCGCAGAACTGGCCGGCCGGATCGAACGGATCGATATTGTGCCAGAAGGCGTCGAGCAGCTTCGCATAGCTCGTTTTCGTCGGATCATAGACGACGCGCACGGCTTCGAGATGGCCCGTGCCGCCTTCAGTGACCTTGCGATACGACGGGTTCTTCACATGCCCGCCCGCAAAGCCCGACACCGCTTCAATGACGCCGGGCTGCTTTTCCATCGCAGCCTCGGCGGACCAGAAACAGCCCATCGCAAAGACGGCCTCCGCGCGCCGCGGGCTTTCGGCGGGTGCGAATGCGGCGGCTGCAAGCAGCGCAAGGGCGAGGGCGCGTTTCATTCGCTTTCCGGTTCGAACGCCAGCGACACGCCGTTGATGCAGTGGCGCTTGCCGGTGGGGAGGGGGCCGTCGTCGAACACATGGCCGAGGTGCCCGCCGCAGTTGCCGCACAGCAGCTCGGTGCGGACCATGCCGTGGCTATGGTCGGGACGTTCGATGATCTCGCCGTCCGCGCGCGTGAAGCTCGGCCAGCCGCAGCCGCTGTCGAACTTGTCGGCGGAACGGTAAAGCACGGCGCCGCAGCCCGCGCAGACGAACTCGCCCTCGCGCTTTTCGTCGTTGAGCGGGCTCGACCAGGGCCGCTCGGTGCCGGCCTCGCGCAGCACGCGATACTGTTCGGAGGTCAGGCGCGCTTTCCATTCAGTTTCAGTCAGTGACGTGTCCATCTTCTGTCCTGTCATGTGGTTCGGGCGGGGACGAAATCGAGCGCGTCGCCATTGATGCAATGCCGCTTTCCGGTGGGCGGCGGCCCGTCGTTGAAGACATGCCCCAGATGCCCGCCACAGCGGCGGCAGAGCACCTCGGTGCGCACCATGCCCAGGGTGAGGTCGCGCTTCGTCAGCACGGCATCTTTCACGGCGCGCGTGAAGCTCGGCCAGCCGGTGCCGCTGTCGTACTTGTCGGCGGAACGGTAGAGCGGCAGCGCGCAGCCCGCGCAGGTGAAGGTGCCCTTGCGCTTTTCCTTCAGCAGGGGGCTCGTGAAGGGGCGTTCGGTGCCCGCTTCGCGCAGGATATAATATTGTTCGCCTGTCAGGCGGCGTTTCCATTCGGCATCGCTATAGCGGACGGGGAAGTCCCAGACCGGCTTCTCGTCCCCGGCAAGCGCCCAGCGGCCCACCAGACCGGCGCCCAGCAAACCGGCGCCCAAACCCAGAAATTCACGTCGGATCATGCACACATCCTCCGTGGGATTATACGTATGAGCCGTCCAAAAGGTTACAAGCTTCTAAAGCATCGTGCGGAAAAGTGGGAACCGGTATTCCGCACGAAACGATGCGACAACAAAGGCAGAGCGCGGTCCTGCGCCGGTTTTCACGCAGCGCTCTAAACGAAACTGTAAGGGTCGATGTCCACAGCGACGCGCACGTTGCGGGGCACTTCCACCCCTCCCAGCCAGTCAGCGATCAGCCCCTGCACGTCCGCCCGCCGCGCGGCGTGGACGAGCAGCCGGTGCCGGAAGCGTCCGCGCAGCAGCGAAAGCGGGGCCGGCGCGGGGCCAAGGATGGTGAGCCCGTCGATGCCCGTCGGCGCTGCGCGGCCGATCGCACGCGCCGTTGCCGCCACCTCCGCCTCGTCCGGTCCGGAAACGATGATCGCCGCCAGCCGTCCGAACGGCGGCATCGCGGCGGCGCGGCGCGCCTCGGTCTCGGCGGCGTAGAAGCCGGGCGCATCGCCTGCAACGAGCGCGGCGAGCACGGGCGCTTCGGGCTGGTGCGTCTGGATATAGACGTGCCCCGGCTTTTGCCCGCGCCCCGCGCGCCCCGCCACCTGGCTGATCTGCTGGAAGCTGCGCTCGCCCGCGCGAAGGTCGCCACCCTTCAGCGCTAGGTCCGCATCGACGACGCCGACGAGCGTCAGTTCGGGGAAGTGGTAGCCCTTGGTGATGAGCTGCGTGCCGATGAAGATGTCGATCTCGCCCGCGAGCGCGCTGTCGACGAGCGCCTTCGCCTGCGCGGGGGAGTGGATCGTGTCCGATGTGACGAGCGCGACGTTCGCGTCCGGGAACAGCGCCGCGACCTCTTCGGCGATGCGCTCCACGCCCGGCCCGCAGGGGACGAGGCTGTGTTCTTCGCCGCATTCGGGGCAGGCTTCCGGCACCGCCTCTACGAGCCCGCAGTGGTGGCATTGCAGGCGTTTGACCAGCCGGTGTTCAACCATCCACGCCGTGCAATTCGGGCATTCGATGCGTGTGCCGCAGTGGCGGCAGAGCGTCAGCGGCGCGTAGCCGCGCCGGTTGAGGAACAGCAGCACCTGTTCACCGCGCGCCAGCGTCGCCTTCATCGCCTCCACGAGCGGCGGCGCCAGCCAGCGGCCCTGTTCGGGCGGCGTGACGCGCAGGTCGATCGCTTCGATGCCGGGCATCTGCGCGCCGCCGAAGCGGCTGGCGAGTTCAAGGTGACGGTATCGGCCGCGCTGCACCTGCGCCAGCGTTTCGATCGCGGGCGTCGCGGTTGCGAGGACGATGGGAATCTCCTCAATCTGCGCGCGCATCACGGCGACATCGCGCGCGTGATAGGGAACGCCGTCCTCCTGTTTGAAGCTCGTCTCGTGCGCTTCGTCCACCACGATCAGCCGAAGGTCGGGGTAGGGGAGGAACAGCGCCGAGCGTGCGCCCACCACCACCTTCGCCGCGCCGCTCGCCGCCGCGCGCCATGCGGTGCGCCGCTCGGATGAGCGGAGGTCGCTGTGCCACTGCACGGGCTTGCAGCCGAAGCGCGCCTCGAACCGGCGCAGGAACGGCTCGGTCAGCGCGATTTCGGGCAGCAGCACGAGCGCCTGACCGCCCGCGTCGAGCGCTGCAGCGACGGCTTCGAGATACGTCTCGGTCTTGCCCGATCCGGTGACGCCGTCGAGCAGGAAGGGTGCGAAATCATGCGCCTTCACTGCGGCGACCAGTGCCGAGGCGGCGGCTTCCTGCTCCGCCTCAAGCACGGGCGGGCCGAAACTTGGGTCGGGAAGCGGCGGCGCGCGGTCCACCGACACCGTCACCGGCTCGATCGCACCTGCCGAAATGAGCCCGCGAATCACCGCGTCGGACACGCCCGACCATTCGGCAAGCTCGCGCACCAGCCCCTGCGCATCGCCGAGCGAAGAGAGTGCGGCCTCGCGCTTCTCCGTCATGCGTTCGGGCAGGATGCCGGAAACCCGGTATTCCGTAACGGTGCGCGCGCCATCGAGCGCGGCGGAAACGGACAGCACCATGCGCAGCACGGCGGCCGGCGGCACGAGGTAGTAAGCCGCCACCCACTCGACGAGCCGCCGCACGCTTGCCGGGATCGGCGGCACAGGCGCGACGCCCAGAATCGGCCGCAGCTTCGTGTCCGCGACCTCCGTCGTCGGCAACCGGTCAGCCTCCCACACCACGCCGTGCAGCTCGCGCGGCCCCAGCGGCACGCGTACGACACTCCCCACCGGCACGCCGTCCGCCGGCGCCCGGTAATCGAGGGGGCCGAGCGCGGCATTGCGGGTGAGAACACGGAGGCGGGGGGCGGGCATCGCGTCCTTATGTAGGGGTGCGCCCGCGAAGGCAAAGCCGCGCTATGGACGCCCTGCGATTCGAATCGCTAAGGGCTGTTCAAACGCCTCTTTCGAAAGCCCGACCCATGAAATTCTTCGTCGACACCGCCGACACCAAGGACATCGCCGACCTCGCCGCCACCGGGCTCCTCGACGGCGTGACGACGAACCCGTCGCTGATCCACAAGTCGGGGCGCGGTTTTGTCGAGGTCGTGACGGAAATCTGCAAGATCGTCGAAGGCCCGGTTTCGGCCGAAGTCGTCGCGCTCGATCACGAGACGATGATGAAGGAGGCCGAAGTTCTCCGCAAAATCGCCGATAACATCGCGATCAAGGTGCCGCTCACCATCGATGGGCTCAAGACCTGCAAGGCGCTCACCAGCGACGGCACGATGGTCAACGTCACGCTCTGCTTTTCGGCGAATCAGGCGCTGCTCGCAGCGAAGGCGGGGGCGACCTTCATCTCGCCGTTCGTCGGCCGTCACGATGACAACGGCCTCGATGGGATGCAGCTGATCAGCGACATCCGCCTCATCTACGACAACTACGACTTCGGGACCGAAATCCTCGTCGCCAGCATCCGTCACCCGATTCATGTGCTCGAATCGGCGAAGATCGGCGCGGACGTGATGACGGCGCCGCCCGCCGTGATCCGCGCGCTCTTCAACCACGTGCTCACCGACAAGGGCATCGCCGGCTTCCTCGCCGATTGGGAAAAGACCGGCCAGTCCATCCTGTAACGCTCAGCTTCTCTTAACCATGTCCGCGATAGAGTCGCGGGCATGGCCGTTCTCGATTTCCAGTCCGAAGCGCTGGTTCGCCTGCGCACCCGTGTCGCTGTTCTCGGCGAGGCAAACAATGATCTGCTCGCCTATGCGCGCGGTCACGCAGGCGCCGTGCAGCAGATCCACGCCGCCGCGCTCGCCGCGCTGGATGCGAGCGACTTCGAGCATCTGATCCACGTCGTCACGCAGGACTGGGTCGATATCCTCCGCATCGATGCCGTCGGCCTGGGGCTCACCACAAGCGGACAGGGCATCCGCGCCAGCGCGAGCGGCGTCCAGTTCATCGATCCCGAGCAGGTTGAGCTCTGGTGCCACCTGCTCCCCGTGGGGCAGGCGCGGAACGTCAAGCACGGCTCGCCGGTTTTCGGCCCCGCCGCCGACCTCATCCGCTCCGAGGCGCTGATCGCTCTGCGGCCCACGCCGCCCGCGCCCACCGGCATCATCGCGCTCGGTTCGCGCACTCCGCACAATTTCGGCGATTATCATGGCAACGAGCTTCTCGCCTTTCTCGGCGATGTGGTTTCGCGCATGATCGCGCGGTGGATGCAGATCGAGCCCTAGAAACGCCTGCGCTGAACCAGCCCGCGCACGCCCGCGTCGCGGAATGGCTCGGCCACCTCGAAGCTGCCGAGCGCCGCTCCGCGCACACACTCCGCGCCTATCAGACGAGCCTCAATGGCTTCGTGCATTTCCTTGGCGGGCATCTGGGTGCTGCGGTTACGGACAGCGCGCTCGCCGCGCTCAGCCTCGCCGATCTCCGCGCCTATCTCGCGCACCGCCGCACCGAAGGTCTCGCCAACGTCTCCGTCGCGCGCGAGGTGGCTTCGCTCCGCAGTTTCTTTCGCTGGGCCAGAAAGCACCGCGGCATCGATTGCAAGGCGATCGCAGGCCTCGCCTCGCCGCGTCTGAAAAAGCGTGTGCCGCGCCCGCTCGCGCCTGCCGATGCCACCGGCGTTGCCGACCACGCGGGCGAGGATGCGCGCGAACCGTGGATCGGCGCGCGCGATACGGCGGTGCTGCTGCTGCTCTACGGCTCGGGCCTCCGCATCGCGGAGGCGCTGTCGCTCACGGGCGACGTGCTTCCGATCGGCGCGGCGATCACCGTCACCGGCAAGCGCGGCAAGACGCGCGTCGTCCCCGTGCTGCCGAAGGTGCGCGAGGCGATCGAGGCCTATCTCGCGCTTGCGCCGTTCACGCCTGCGCCCGGCACGCCGTTGTTCCGGGGCGCGAAGGGCGGGCCGCTGTCGCCGGGGATGATCCGCGCCGCGATGCGCGCCGCGCGCGCCGCGCTTGGCCTGCCGCCCTCAGCGACACCGCACGCGCTCCGCCACAGCTTCGCGACGCATCTGCTGGCGCGCGGCGCGGACCTGCGTTCGATTCAGGAGCTGCTCGGCCACGCCAGCCTGTCGTCGACGCAGGTCTACACGGAGGTCGATGCGGCGCGACTGCTCGATGTTTACCGGCACGCGCACCCGCGCGCTTGATCCGCCTATTCGTGGGGCTTCCAGGTGATGACGCGCCAAAGGTAGCCGGCCACGCACAATACGATCACGGCGGTGCCCACCGGCCCGACATAGGCCTCGATCTCCGCATAATCCTGCCCGAGCTTGAAGCCCGCGACGGCGAGCAGCGCCGTCCATCCCGCGGTGCCGATGGTCGAATAGATGACGAAGCGCTGGAAGTTCATTTCCATGAAGCCCGCAGGCACGGAAATGAGCGATCGGAGCGTCGGCAGCATCCGCCCGAACAGCACGAAGGCCGCGCCGTGCTGGTCGAACCACTTGTGCGCCTTCTCGATGTCGCCGAGGCTGACGGTCAGCCAACGGCCGAAGCGCCGGACAATGGGATCGAAGCGGTGGATGCCGATCTGCTTGGCGAGCAGATACCAGAAGACGTTGCCGAACATCGCGCCCGTGGTGCCGGCCGCAATGGCGCCTATGAGGCTGAACCCGCCTTTCGCGGCTTCAAGCCCGGCGAAAGACATGATGACTTCGCTCGGGATTGGCGGGAACACCGTTTCCAGAAACATCAGGAAGGCGATGCCGAGATAACCACTCTCGGCAATCAGCTGCTGGACCCATTCACCCATATCAGCGGGAAAGCCGCTTCAATATCGCGTCCCAGATCATGCCTGGCGTATCGGTGCCGTTGAAACGGTCGATCGCCACGATGCCGGTGGGTGAGGTGACGTTGATTTCGGTGAGGTTGCCGTCGATCACGTCGATGCCGACGAACAGCAGCCCGCGCCGTTTCAGCTCCGGCCCCAGTCGCGCGCAGATTTCCTCCTCGCGCGCCGTAAGCTGCGTTTTGGCCGCATTGCCGCCCGCCGCGAGGTTGGAGCGAATTTCGCCCGCCTTGGGCAGCCGGTTGATGGCGCCCGCGATCTCCCCGTCGACGAGCACGATGCGCTTGTCGCCGTCGCTCACCTTGGGAAGGAAACGCTGCACCATGAAGGGTTCGCGCCATACGTTCGAGAACAGCTCGACAAGCGCGGGAAGGTTGCCGTCGTCCTCGCCCAGCTTGAACACGGCGGCGCCCGCATTGCCGTGCAGCGGCTTCACGACGATGGCGCCGTGTTTCTTGCGGAATGCCATCACCTCTTCAAGCCGCCGGGTGATCAGCGTCGGCGGCATCAGGTCGGCGAACTGCGTGACGAAAAGCTTCTCGGGCGCGTTCCGCACCTCGCGCGGGTTGTTCACGACCAGCGTTTCGCCGTCCAGCATCTCCAGAAGGTGCGTGGCGGTGATGTAGCCGATGTCGAACGGGGGATCCTGCCGCATCAGCACGACGTCCACGTCGCTGCCGAGGTCGAGGTTGCGCGCCTCGCCGAGTGTGTAGTGATCGCCCGCGACGTTGCGCACGGAAACGGGCCGCGCGTGCGCGATTACGCGCCCGTCGCGCCACGAAAGCTGGTCGGCGAGGTAGTGATACAGCGTGTAGCCGCGCTCCTGCGCCTTCAGCATCAGCGCGAAGCTCGAATCGCCCGCGATGTTGACGCGCTCGATGGGGTCCATCTGGACAGCGACGGTGAGGCTCATGGGCATTCCTTTGATTCGCGAAGGCCGTCTAGCAGCTAAGCCCAATCCCCGTCGACCACGCCTTCGATGTGGCGGGGCAGGCGGCCGCGCGAGATGACCAGCGCGTCGATGCGCGCGCCGTCGCAGCCTGCCATGTAGCGGCCGAGCGCGAGGTTGGCGGCGCGCGCGACACGGCGCAGGCGCGCGGGTTCGAGCGCGGCGGAAGCGTCGGTCTCGTCATTGCGGGCTTTCACCTCCACGAATGCCAGCATCCGGCCGCGTCTTGCGACGATGTCGATTTCGCCCGCCGGGGTCCGCACGCGTTCCCCAAGGATGCGGTAGCCTTTGAGCCTGAGCCACATCGCCGCGATGCGTTCGGCGCGGCGGCCGCGCCGTTCGGCCGCTTGTCGTGTCATGCGTTGTCGCGGAGTTCGAGCGCGCGGGCGTAAACCTGTTTGCGGGGGAGGTCGAGCGCGGCGCTTACCTCCGCCACGGCGGATTTCAGCGGCTGGGTTGCCATCGCGGCAGCGAGCGCGGCGTCAAGCGTGTCGGCGTCCGCCGGGGCGGCGGGTTCGGGCGGGCCGACGACGATGACGATCTCGCCCTTGGGCGGCGCGTCCGCATAGCGCGCGGCGAGTTCGCCGAGCGTGCCCGTCACGGTTTCCTCGAACGCCTTGGTAATCTCGCGCGCCACGGCGGCGGGGCGGTCGCCGAGGCCATCTTTCAGTGCCTCAAGCGACCGCGCAAGCCGATGGCCGGATTCGTAGAACACGAGCGTCGCATCCAGCCCCGCGAATTCCGCGATTGTGTCCGCCGATGCTTTCGCTTTCGCCGGAAGGAAGCCCGCGAACAGGAAGCGGTCGGTGGGTAGCCCCGCGAGCGTCAGCGCCGCAATCGCCGCGCACGGCCCCGGGATCGTCGTCACGCTGATGCCTTCGGCGCGCGCCTCCCGCACCAGCTTGAAGCCGGGATCGGAAATCAGCGGCGTGCCCGCGTCGCTCACGAGTGCAACCGATTCATTTCGCATACGTTCCAGCAGGCGTGAGCGCACGCGGCTGTCACTATGGTCGTGATAGGGTGCCATCGGGCGGTCGCTGCCGATGCGGGCGAGCAGTTTTGCTGTCACGCGCGTATCTTCAGCGGCGATTAAGCCTGCGGACCTCAACACGTCGGCCGCACGGAGCGTTATGTCGCCCAGGTTGCCGATGGGCGTCGCCACGATGTAAAGGCCGGGTTCAAGATCACCGGGTTCAGATTCTGGGGGTAAGGGTGCCATGGACATGTCGATTTACAGCATGGAGGGCCGCGGGCGATTTTGGAATCGCTGTTTTTCCGGCCTGAAGCGGACGGCGCTGCCGATGGTGGCGCTTGCCGCCGCCGCCTGTACGCAAACAGTCCAGAAAGCGCCGCAAGTGGAGGCGCCGCCGGCGCCTGTGCCGGTCGTGGAAGCGCCGAAAGAAATTCCCCAAAACCGCGTCGCTCTGCTGCTGCCGATGTCGGGGGGCACCGCGCGTGTCGGCCAATCGCTGGCGAACGCCGCGAACATGGCGCTGCTCGATGTGAAGAACACGAACATCAAGCTCACCGTCTATGATACCGCGCCCGGCGCCGCCGCTGCCGCGCGCCGCGCGGTTGCGGAGGGCAACAAACTGTTCCTCGGGCCGCTGCTCACGGCGGATGTCACTGCCGTGCGCGGCGTCGCGAAGGCGGCGGGTATCCCGATCATCTCGTATTCGAATGACGCAGAGGTCGCCGGAAACGGGGTTTATATCCTTGGCTTCCAGCCCGATCAGTCGATCGACCGTGTCGTGCGCTATGCGCGCGCGCAGGGCGTGGAGCGCTTCGGCGCGCTCGTGCCGGTCGGCAATTACGGCCAGCGGGCTTCGGGCGCGATGCTGCGCGCGGTGCGCGAATCGGGCGGCAAGGTCACTGCGGTCGAAACCTACGAACGCTCGCGCGCCAAGCTGCAGGCCGCCGTGCGCCGCCTCACCGATTACGAAGCGCGCGTCGCGCGGGCGAGCCAGGGCGGCATCGTGCGCGCCGACGGCACGGTCGCGCCGGTGCAGGACCGTTTGGGGCCGGTCTCTTTCCAGGCGCTGCTGATCGCGGACGGCAGTCAGATCGCGTCCGCCTTCCTCGGCCCGCTCACGCAGTACGGCGCCGGGCCGGGCAAGGTGCGCTACCTCGGCCCCGAGCTCTGGAACGCCGAACCCGGCATCCGCAGCGTTCAGGGGCTGCACGGCGCGTGGTACGCCAGTGTACCCGACACGCGGTTCCAGCAGCTCGCCTCCCGCTACCGGGCGAAGTTCGGCGGCGCGCCCTCGCGGCTCGCCAGCCTCGGCTATGATTCGGTGCTGCTGGTGAATGCGATTGCGGGCGACTGGACGATCGGATCCAGCTTCCCCGAAGCGCGCCTTCGCGATGCGGATGGCTTTGCGGGCGTCGACGGCATCTTCCGGTTCGGCGCCTCAGGCATCGCTGATCGTGGCCTTGAAGTGGGGCAGGTGGGTGCCTCTGGAACGACAGTCGTCTCACCCGCGCCGCGCACCTTCGCGAAGCGTCCGGGGGCCTGATCAGGCCATCAGCCGGGCGATCACCGCATTCAGCAGCGGCTGGCCCGTATGGGTCAGTCGCAAGCGACCGTTCTCACGCGCAACCAGCCCCAGCTGCGTGGTTTCCGCAAGGCCAGCAGGACTGATGACGTCGTCGAGCGCAACGCCCGTGCGCGTCGTGAAGACCGCCTCGTCTAAGCCTTCGAGCAGGCGCAGCCCCATCATCAGCGCCTCGTCGGCGCGCGTGTTGGCTTCGAGTGGGGTTTCGCTCGCCACCGGCGTTTTCAGCCACGTCTCCGGCAGCCGTTCGCGGGTCGTCGCCATGCCGCCGCGTCGTCCGTGCGCGCCGGGGCCGACGCCAACGTAGTCGCCGTAGCGCCAATAGGTGAGGTTGTGGCGGCTTTCCGCGCCCGGTCGCGCGTGGTTCGAAACCTCGTAGGCGGGCAGCCCCGCCGCCGCCGTCATCGCGCGCGTCATCTCGAACATACCGAGCGAGGCGTCTTCCTCGGGCAACGTCAGCCGCCCTAGCCGCGCGCGCGTCGCGAACGCCGTCCCCGGCTCGATGGTGAGCTGGTAGAGCGACAGGTGTTCGGTTCCGAACGCCAAGGCGCGCGTCAGTTCGGCCTCCCATTCCCCGGGCGTCTGCCCCTCGCGCGCGTAGATCAGGTCGAAGCTCACGCGCGGGAAATGCCGCTGCGCCACATCGAGCGCGGCGAGTCCCTCGCCAAGATCATGCGCGCGTCCCAGCGCCTTCAGCGCCGCGTCATCGAGCGCCTGCAGACCCAGCGACACGCGGTTCACCCCCGCCGCGGCGAACCCCGCGAAGCGCCCGGCCTCGACGCTCGAAGGGTTCGCTTCCAGCGTGATCTCGGCGTTCTCGAAGCCCCACAGCCGGTCGGCGGCATCGATGATCGCACCGACCGTTTCGGGCGACATCAATGAAGGCGTGCCGCCCCCGAAGAACAGGCTCGAAAGCCGCCGCCCAGGCGTCAGGCGCGCCTCGTATTCCATGTCGGCGATCAGCGCGTCGCGCCACGCCGCCTCGTCGATGCGCTCGCGCACATGGCTGTTGAAGTCGCAGTACGGGCATTTGGAGACGCAGAATGGCCAGTGGACGTAAAGCGCGAGCGGCGCCGTTATTTCAGACATGCCTCAACCAGTTGCGCAAACGCGCGTGCACGGTGGCTCATCGCGTGCTTCGCGTCCGGCGCCATCTCGCCGAAGCTGATCGTGTGGTCCTCGGGCACGAACATCGGATCATAGCCGAAACCTTGGTCGCCACGCGGCGGCCACACGAGCGTGCCGTGCACATGGCCCTCGAACGTCTCGACGTGACCGTCCGGCCACGCCAGCGACAGCGCGCAGGTGAAGTGCGCGCTGCGGTCCTCGGCATCGCCGAGCGCTTCGTGCACCTTGCGCATCGCGAGGCCGAAATCCTTCTCCGGTCCCGCCCAGCGCGCCGAATAAATGCCGGGATCGCCGCCGAGCGCGTGTACCGAAAGCCCCGAATCATCGGCAAGCGCCGGAAGCCCCGATCCGCGCGCAGCGGCGAGCGCCTTCAGTTCGGCATTGCCGCGAAACGTCGTCTCCGTCTCCTCCGGCTCGGGCAGGCCCGCATCCCCCGCCGACACCGGCTCGATACCGAACAGCGCCAGCAGATCACGGATTTCCCGCACCTTGCCGGGGTTGTGGCTCGCCACGATCAGCGTGCCGGGGAGGAGCTTTCGCGCCATCGCTTAGCGCCCGGTCGCCTTCGCCTGCGCCGCGTAGATCTTGCCGCAGCCGATGCGCGCGAGGCGGAGCATCCGCAGCAGCGTCTCCTCGTCGAACGGGTCGCGCTCGGCGGTGCCCTGCACCTCCACGATGCCGCCCTTGTCGGTCATCACGAAATTGGCGTCGGTCTCGGCGGCGGAATCCTCGGGGTAATCGAGGTCGAGCACCGCCGTGCCTTCATAAACGCCGCAGCTGATCGCGCCCACCTGCGCGCGAATGGGGTCCACCGTCAGCAGCCCGTCCGCCATCAATTTGTCGATTGCGATGCGCAGCGCCACCCAGGCGCCGGAAATCGCGGCGGTGCGCGTGCCGCCGTCGGCCTGCAGCACGTCGCAGTCGATGGTGATCTGCCGCTCGCCGAGCGCCTTCAGGTCCACAATCGTGCGCAGCGAGCGGCCGATCAGGCGCTGGATTTCCTGCGTGCGGCCGGATTGCTTGCCCTTCGCGGCCTCGCGCGATCCGCGCGTGTGCGTGGCGCGGGGGAGCATTCCGTACTCGGCCGTCACCCAGCCTTCGCCCTTGCCGCGCAGGAACGGCGGCACGCGCTCTTCCAGGCTTGCCGTCACCAGCACATGCGTGTCGCCGAACTTCACGAGGCACGATCCTTCGGCGTGGCGCGAGAAGCCGGGGATCATTTCGATGGTGCGCATCTCGTCGGGCGCGCGGCCGGAAGGTCGCATGAAAACTCCTGTACGGGGGAATAGGTTCTGCCGCGCCGTGTACCGGCTCGCGACACCGGGGTCCAGATCACTTGAGAGGGGCGCAGCGCCACCCTACATTGCGCTGCGATGACGAGCGGTCCGACCATATCAGAGCTTTCCGACCGCGCACGCGCCGTGTTCCGGCAGGTGGTCGAGGAATATATCGCTTCGGGCACGCCGGTCGGTTCGAAGACTCTCGCGACGCGCGCCGACAGTCTCGGCCTCTCGTCGGCCTCGATCCGTAGCGTGCTCCACGATTTGGAGCGCGTTGGCCTGCTCGGCAGTCCGCACACCTCGGCAGGCCGCGTGCCCACCGATTTCGGCCTGCGCCTGTTCGTCGACGGCATGATGCAGGCGAGCGAGGCGGGCGCGGAGGAGCGCGCCGCGATCGAAGCCGGTCTCCGCGCGCCCGATCGCGCCGTGGAGGACGTGCTTTCGCGCGCGACTGCGGTCCTCTCCGGCCTCTCGTCCTGCGCCGCCGTGGTCATGGTGCCGCGCACCGAGCGCGTGCTGCGGCAGGCGAGTTTCACGGCATTGTCGCCGACGCGCATTCTCGCGATCCTCGTCGCGGACGATGGCACGGTCGAAAACCGCATCGTCGAAATGGAATATCCGGTGTCCCCCGCGGCGCTCATCGAGGCGGGGAACTATCTGACCGCGCGCCTTGCCGGCTCCACGCTCGCCGACGCCACGGCGCTGCTGAAGCTGGAGATCGAAACCGAACGCGCGCTGATCGACAGCGCCACGCATGATCTCATCGCGCGCGGTATCGCCAGCTGGTCTTCGGACGATGCCGATCGCGCCGTGCTCATCGTGCGCGGCCAGTCGCACCTGCTCGATGATGCGGCGGAGGCGGATTTGCAGCGCGTGCGTTCGCTGCTCGCCGATCTCGACGACAAGGTCGAAATGCTGCGCGTGCTCGACGATGCGCGCGAGGCGCGGGCCATGAAAATCTTCATCGGCTCTGAAAACAAGCTCTTCTCGCTCTCCGGTTCATCGGTTATCGCCGCGCCATACAGCGGCGCCGAAGGCCGGATCGTCGGCGTCGTGGGCGTCATCGGTCCCACGCGCCTTAACTATGCACGCATCGTGCCCATGGTGGACTATACCGCTCGAACACTCAGCAGGCTGATAGGATGATTGAAGACAACGAAAAGCTGACTCCCGAAGAGATCGCCGCCGCCGAACAGCCGGTGGAGACGCCGGAGGCCGACCCGCTCGCCGAGAAGGACGCCGAGATCGCCGATCTCAAGGACCGGCTGCTCCGCGCCGTCGCCGAATCGGAAAACGTCCGCCGCCGTCTTGAGCGGGAGAAGGCGGATGCGGTCGCCTACGCCGTCACCGGCTTCGCGCGCGATCTGCTCGGTGTTGCCGATAACCTCCGCCGCGCGCTCGATGCCGCCGCGAAGGACGATGTCGTGGCCAGCCCGCTGCTTTCGGGCGTCGAGATCACCGAGAAGGAGCTGCTGAAGGCGTTCGAGAAGCACGGTATCGCCCGTGTCGAAAGCGTCGGCCAGAAGCTTGATCCGAACCGGCACCAGGCGATGCTCGAAGTCGTGCAGGAAGGCGCCGAGCCCGGCCAGATCGTTGCCGAGCTGCAAACGGGCTATGTCCTCAAGGATCGCCTGCTGCGCCCCGCGATGGTCACTGTTGCGAAGGAAGCCTGATGGCTGAGCCCGATCCCATCTGCGGCGTATGGCAGCTCGACCAGTGGGTCGAGTTTCGCGACGGCGATCCCTACGTGCTCGATGCGAGCGGGCGCATCTTCTACCATCCCGAGGGCCATGTGAGCGCGATCCTCACGCGGCAGATGGACGGCGCCGACCCGCTCGTCATCGCTTACGCGGGGCGCTGGCAGCGAGAGGGCGACGACGTGCATCACGCCGTCGAGCACGCCACTGTCCAGCGCTGGGTCGGCACGACGCTCACGCGCCGCGTGGTTGAATTCGATCCCAGCGGCGACGGCCGCCTTCTGCTCCGCACGCCCCCCGAAACCAGCCGCTCGGGTGCCGAGTTCTTCCACGACCTCATCTGGGTGCGGGCGGTTTAACCGCAGCGCTTCGCCACCGGGAAAATCGACGGGGTGGGCGCGAAACCCACCCCGAATGCCTCAAATCCCGTCGAGGCCCTTGCTGACCAGAATGTTCACGGCAACGCGGCGGTTCTGTGCCTTGCCTTCGGCGGAGTCGTTGCTTGCCGCCGGATCCGCTTCGGCCATTCCGGTGGGCGTCAGCATACGATACGGCTTCCAGCCGCAGGCCTGCTGCAGGAAATTCACGACCCGCGCGGCGCGCTTCTCGCTCAGAACCTGGTTATATTCCTCGCTTCCCGTGGAATCGGTGTAGCCGACGACAAGCAGCAGCGCGTTGTCCATCGCTTCGGCCTCGCTCGCGGCCGCGCAGAGATCGGTTTTCGCCTGGTCCGACAGCACGGCCTTGCCGGTGTCGAAGTTCACGCTCATCGTGTTTTTCACATTATACTGATCGATATCCGCCACGCGGCCGCGAAGTGCCTCCGTCGCTGCGGACTGCTCGGCAAAGCGCTGGTCGGTCGCGTTGTGGATCATCGACGCGGTCTTGAGGTCCTTGTTCTTGAGCGCGACCTGGCTCGCCACCAGCCCTTGCCCCCACTGCACCGTCTTGATGGTGACCGGCAGACCGTTCAGCAGTGCGTCCAAGGCCAGTTTCTTGCTGCTCGCCCCGAGGAAGCCGCCGCTGGATTTCACCTTCGTCGCCTCGCTGATGAAAACCGTCTGTTTCGCGCCGCCCGGGATGGTGACCAGCATCTTCTGGTCCTTGCGGGCCGCGATGAAGCCTTCGACATCAGGCCCTTCGGGCATCCCCGAAAGGTCGGCCGGCGGATAGGCGTTCACGTCTATGGACGGGTCGGTCGCGCTCATATCCTGCGGCTGCGCATGCAAACTGGCCGGCACCAGGCCGGAAAGCGCAAGCAGCAAGAACATTCTCGGACTTTTGGAAATGACGCTCATCGTGTTGCTCCTTCAAATTCGACCCAACCGACCGCGCGTGGGCGCGCGTGCCGTCCGATCTGCATCTTCCGCGACGCCGTATCCGGCTGCCGGAGTCCCCTCCCTGGCGCCGAACCCGAACGTCACGGATGCCTTGCGTGTTCGGATGCATCCTTCGGACACAACATTGTGGTTAACGCCAGTATTACGGAGACGTTTCGAGAGTCTCATGCGGCGAGCCGATGCCGCGCACGTGCAGAATCGCCCCCGGCCCCTCGAAGGCGCTGGAGACTGTTATCGTCGAAACGGCTTTCTAACGCCGCATTTGGGAGGGGGCCAAGGTGCGCACTTGGGCGCTACACCACCAACCCCATGTGCCGATTCACTCCCGCTTTGCGGCAGCAACGCCTGCGATCGTAATGCCGGCACCCGGCGCTCCAATCGGCGCGGTCGTTGAGAAGGGAGCAACGATCTCCTCGCCGTCGGGGCCGTAGAAAAATGGGGTGAATTCCCCCGTCGGGGTGCCGTTTCGGCTCACTGTGCCGCTTGCCCCGACCATGCCCAGCGTGCCGGCAACGTCGTAATTGCCGAATTCGACTGTGCCGCTTCCGTCCGAGGCCGTGCCTGCCATGCCGAGCACGCCGGTGTAGCTCTGCGCTCCAAAGTCGACAGTGAACTGCGACGTGCCTTTCACGGCGTAGGACGTGGTCGAGGGATACTGTTGGCCAGTGGCATAAAGGACGCCGCTATAGGAGCCCGTGCCGGTTTTGCCAGCAAGCAGGCCGGGCGGGGTCTCTAAGCCGTAGGCGGCATATTGTTCGATTGCCGTTCTGCCACCTGCGAAGGGAACGCTGGTCGAATAGTGAACGAAGCTTGCATAGGTGAGCGCGAGCTCACTGTTGTCCGGCCCCGGCTTGTAAAGCCGCAACTCGACATCCTGCGTGTCGTAGCTGCTGCTGAAACTCTTGCGATAGGTCACGAAATTGGGGTCGCTGCTCGCGACTTTGTCGTTGATCGTGAAATGACCGCCATAAAGGTCGGACGTAGGCGTGCTGTAGCTGAACGTTTCAGAATTCTGTCGGTTTAACTGGCCAACCAGATTGTGCTGGAAGCGCGTATAGAAAAGCTGTGATTTCGTGAGGTTGGTGAGGGTAAGATTTTCCGGGATAACATTCGCGTCTCTCTGCCCGGTGAATCCGCCCACAACTGTCATTCCGGCCGTGTTCGAGCCGGAAAAAGCGCCGCCAAGTTCCTCGCCGGCCGGGCCGTAGAAGCGGCCGCTCAATGTGCCTGCAGCCCCTCCAAATCTACCCCGGTACAGTGCATTGCCCGAGAAACTGCCGTCGCTTGACGACAAGTGTCCCGCGCCGATGAATTCCATGCCGCCGCCGGATTCACTCCCACCCGTCACCAATGTCGTCTCGGTAAGGTAGCTGTGGGTCGAGAATACGCCGGCAGCGAAATCAACGCTGAACTCGCCCTGTCCATTAAAGGATCGCGGTTCCTCCCCGGGGAAAGAGACAGCGCCAAAAGTATCCGTTCGAAATCCTGCGGTGCCCGTTCTGGGAACGCCTGCTGCAGCGGTCGGCAGGCCATAAGTCAGAACGTAAAAGTCCATGTCTTGCCGTGTGTCGGTCAGCACATTGCGCTGCCAGTAGGCCAAGCCGACATATTTGTTGGACGTAGAGCTTGAGTAGGGTGTCGTTACGATCGTCAGATGTTCATGCGCCCCGTCCGGCTTTTCGTAGATGGTCTCCCCATCGGCGTTGGACTTTATGTCTGCTGGCGTGAAATTCTGGCTTCGGCCATCGGCGCTGACGCTATAAGTCTTCGTGTCTGCGTTGTAACTGATCGTCAGACTATTTGGGCGAATTTCTCCGTTGATCCCGGTATTTGTGACGGTATCAAACGAAACCTTCATTCCGGCGGCGTCGCTAACGAAATTCTGGGAAGCTTTCAGGTCTGTGATTATTGTGTTGGTCGGTGCTGGCGGCGGCGGTGGCGGAGTATTGACTCCACCGCTTCCAGAACCGCCGCACGCTCCAAGCAGGAGCAGAGTTGCGGACGGTATTCCAGAATTTTTCGACATAACTCCCCCTAATTCGCAAGCGAAGGCCACTTTTACATGGCAATCAATAGCGGAAAATTAGTTGATTGGGGAAGTTACATATTCGTGAATACTAGTATTTATGAGCGGAGATTGTTTCAAAAGGCGATGATTTGGATGCCTTTTGAAAAGGAGCCGCCGCCTTCCGTCTGCAGGCCGTCTTAACGGATGCGTCTCTCGCTGCTAAGCCGAGCGCGCAGGCCCGGCTAAGCAATCCTCCGCTCCCCGCGCTCCCCCCGAAACGGCAACAACGCATCATAGGTCGCAAGCGGCGGGGTGCCCGGTATCTCGCCGCCCAGGCGTTTCACGTAGGCGTCGCGGACGATTTCCGCCTGCTGCTCCAAACCGTAGTCGGAAAAGCCGAGGCCGGGTTTCAAGGGGAGGTAGTCGTAGCGCGCCAGCGGTCCGCGCCTCAGGATCAGGTTTACGCCCTGCTGGTGCTGCCACACGTGCGTCAGTTCGTGGATGATGAGGCCTTGCAGGAACAGCGATGCGCGGCTGAAATCGTCGCGCCAGGAGGCGTTGTTGGGGTGGAACCAGATGTGCCCGTCGGGCGCCATCACTACCCACGCGGGTTGCAGCCACCACCATTTCGCGCGCCGGAGGGTGACGCGCGTGAGATCGATCGCGTCGCCGAAGGCGCGGCGCGCCATCATGCGTTCACCGTCCGTCAGCGGTCTAATGATGGGTGTGCTCTCCGGCCTTCATCTCTGGCGCGGTTGCGCTCATCGCGTGCGCGGAAACCGCGACGCGGCCGGCCTTTTCGAACACGAATGTCAGCGGTACGCGCGAATCGGGTTTCGTCTCCGGCAGGCCGAACACCATCACGTGCATTGCGCCCGGCTTCAGTTCGATCTTCTGGCCCGGTTTCAAAGGCAGCCCGACGAGCGGGACCATGCGCATCACGCCGTTCTCGGCCTTGCTCGCGTGCAGTTCGAAGCGCGCAGGTTTCGGGCCTTCCACGGCGATCAGCCGATCCGCGAGCGGGCCGCCCGTGATCGTGGCGTACATTGCGGCCGGTCGGCCCGCGACGACGGGCAGGCGGATCCACACATTGCTCACGGCCGGCGGGGTGGGGGGGGCTGCCAGTGCCCGGCCGCCGATCGCCGCCGCCACCAGCAGCAACAGGGCGGTCACACACGCCGCGATTCCAAGGTTTCTGTCGATACGCGCCAAGATCTTGTATCCTTCGCCAGAGGCATCCACGCTCCGCATGAACGCTTCATGCCACAGCTCGGGGCGGTTGCGCCATGCGGCAGCACGTCCTCGTCGCACATGCAAAACGCATCGGCGGCGTGCGCACGCCCTTGTATGGTGCTGGCGCTGTTCTTACATCGCCCGCGTAGATCAACGACGCTGCGGCAAATCTGCGCAGTGGCGGGATCAATTGTTTGTTCCTGCTTGGCATTTGAAAGAGGAAGCACGGGAGATATGGGCAAGGTAATCGGTATCGACCTTGGCACGACCAACAGCTGCGTCGCCGTGATGGAAGGCAGCAAGCCCAAGGTTATCGAGAACGCGGAAGGTGCGCGCACGACGCCGTCGATGGTCGCCTTCACAAAGGATGGCGAGCGTCTCGTCGGCCAGCCGGCGAAGCGCCAGGCGGTGACGAACCCGGACAATACGGTGTTCGCCGTGAAGCGCCTGATTGGCCGCCGTTTCGACGATCCGGTCACCAAGAAGGATATGGCGCTCGTCCCCTATCACATCGTGAAGGGCGGCAATGGCGACGCGTGGGTAAAGGCCGGCGGGGAGGATTACAGCCCGTCGCAGGTCTCTGCCTTCATTCTCCAGAAGATGAAGGAAACCGCCGAATCCTATCTCGGCGAGACCGTCACACAGGCCGTCATCACCGTGCCCGCCTACTTCAACGACGCGCAGCGCCAGGCGACCAAGGATGCCGGCAAGATCGCGGGTCTTGAAGTGCTGCGCATCATCAACGAGCCGACCGCGGCGGCGCTTGCCTACGGGCTTGAGAAGAACGACGGCAAGACGATCGCGGTCTATGACCTTGGCGGCGGCACCTTCGACGTGTCGATCCTCGAGATTGGCGACGGCGTGTTCGAGGTGAAGTCCACGAACGGCGACACCTTCCTCGGCGGCGAGGACTTCGACGCCAAGATCGTCGATTCGCTCGCCGACGGTTTCAAGAAGGACGAAGGCATCGACCTCCGCTCCGACCGTCTTGCGCTGCAGCGCCTCAAGGAAGCGGCCGAGAAGGCGAAGATCGAGCTGTCGTCCGCGCAGGCGACGGAGGTGAACCTCCCGTTCATCACCGCCGACCAGAACGGCCCGAAGCACCTCGTGAAGACGATCACGCGCGCCGACCTTGAAAAGCTAGTCGGCGATCTGGTCGCCCGCACGCTGGAGCCGTGCCGTAAGGCCCTGAAGGACGCCGGGCTCGACAAGGACAAGATCGACGAGGTCGTCCTCGTCGGCGGTATGACGCGTATGCCGCTCGTCCGCGAAGAGGTGAAGAAGTTCTTCGGCAAGGAGCCGCACACGGGCGTCAACCCCGATGAGGTCGTCGCGATGGGCGCCGCCATTCAGGCGGGCGTGCTGCAGGGCGACGTCAAGGACGTGCTGCTGCTCGACGTGACGCCGCTGTCGCTCGGCATCGAGACGCTGGGTGGCGTGTTCACGCGCATGATCGATCGCAACACGACGATCCCGACGAAGAAGAGCCAGGTCTACTCGACCGCCGAGGACAATCAGGGCGCGGTGACGATCCGCGTCTTCCAGGGCGAGCGCGAGATGGCGGCGGACAACAAGGCGCTCGGCCAGTTCGATCTGGTCGGCATCCCGCCGGCGCCGCGCGGTGTCCCGCAGATCGAGGTGACGTTCGACATCGATGCGAACGGCATCGTCAACGTCTCGGCGAAGGACAAGGGCACCGGCAAGGAACAGCAGATCCGCATCCAGGCGTCGGGCGGTCTTTCGGACAATGACATCGAGCAGATGGTCAAGGATGCCGAGAAGTTCGCCGACGACGACAAGAAGCGCCGCGCGAAGGCCGAGGCCCGCAACCAGGCGGACAGCCTCGTCCACTCGACCGAGAAGCAGCTCGCCGAGCATGGCGACAAGGTGGATGCCTCCACGAAGGGCAGCATCGAAACCGCCGTCGCCGCGCTGAAGTCCGTGCTCGACAGTGACGACGTCGACGACATCAACGCCAAGACGCAGGCGCTCGCGCAGGAAGCGATGAAGCTCGGCGAGGCGATCTACAAGGCGGAAGCCGCCGCTGCGTCACCGGAAGGCGATGCACAGGCCTCCGCGTCCTCTCCTTCGGACGAGGACGTCGTCGACGCCGAGTTCTCCGAAGTCGACGAAGACAAGAAGGCGTAAAGTCAGGAACGGCGGTCATCCGGGAACGGGTGGCCGCCGTGCCAGCGGGGGCAGGCCGGGCGTATGGTTGAAGCCGATTACTATGAACTCCTTGGCGTCGAGCGCAGTGCGGACGGAGCGACGATCAAGTCCGCCTACCGTCGCCTCGCCATGCAGTATCACCCGGACAAAAACGGCGGCTGCACGGATTCCGAGGCGAAGTTCAAGGCGATCAACGAAGCCTATGACTGCCTGAAGGACGATCAGAAACGCGCCGCCTATGATCGCTACGGCAAGGCCGCGTTTGAGAACGGTGGCCCCGGCAACGGCGCGGGCGGTGCCGGCTTCGGCGACTTCGCGGACATTTTCGAAGGCATTTTCGGCGAGTTCATGGGCGGCGGGCGCCAGCGGCAGCGCAGCAGCGCCATGCGCGGTGCGGACCTCCGTTTCGACCTGAAGCTCAGCCTTGAGGAAGCCTTCGCGGGCAACACCCGCACCATCGAGATCGATGTCGCCACGGTTTGCGAGCCCTGCAGTGGCTCCGGCGCCGCGCCGGGCGCCACCGCCAACACCTGCGGCACCTGCGGCGGCCACGGCAAGGTGCGCGTGCAGCAGGGCATGTTCCTGATGGAGCGCACCTGCCCGAACTGCCACGGCGCGGGGCGCGTCATCTCCGATCCTTGCAAGGAATGTCACGGCGCGGGCCGCGTCGACAAGCACAAGTCGCTCGACGTGCGCATCCCTGCGGGCGTGGACGACGGCACGCGCATCCGCCTGTCGGGCGAGGGCGAGGCCGGCGCGCGCGGCGGACCTCCGGGCGATCTCTACATCTTCGTGCATCTCGAACCGCACGACATTTTCGAACGCGACGGCACCAATCTCTATGTGAAGGTGCCGGTGCCGATGACGCTCGCGGCGCTCGGCGGCACGGTCGAGGTGCCTTCGATCGATCGCGAGGCGGTGGAACTCAAGGTTCCGGCCGGCACGCAGAGCGGCAAGCAATTCTCGCGGCGCGGCCACGGAATGCCGCCGCTGAACGGGAGCGGCCGCGGCGATCTCATCATCGAGGTCGAGATCGAAACGCCGACGCGGCTGTCGAAGCGTCAGCGCGAACTGCTGGAGGAGTTCCAGGCATTGGAGCCCGAGGCGGCAAGCTGCCCGGAAAGCCACGGTTTCTTCGCGAAGATTCGTGCCAAATGGGATGAACTGACCGATTAGCCGCAGAGGAGAGCGCGATGATCAAGGTTTACGGATCGACACTGTCGCCGTTCGTTCGCAAGGTTGTCGTGGTGCTCGCCGAGAAAGGCCTCAACTACGAGCTGGTGGCCGCGGGACTTCAGTCGCACGATCCCGATTTCCTCTCCGTCTCGCCCTTCGGAAAGATGCCCGCGTTTCGCGACGGCGATTTCGGCATCTCCGATTCCTCGGCGATCATTCACTATCTCGATGCAAAATATCCCGAACACCGGCTCATCCCGCAGACGCCGGAGGATCTTGGCCGAACGGTCTGGTTCGATGAGTTCGGCGACACCATCGTCACCGCCTCCGCCGGGAAAGTGTTCTTCAACCGCGTCGTTGCCCCGCGCTTCCTGAAGCAGGCGGGCAGCGAGGACATGGTGCAGCAGGGCATTGCCGAACTCCCCCGCCTGTTCGACTATCTGGAAGGCGTCGTGCCCGCGCCCGGCGGCTTCCTCGTCGGCGATGCGTTCAGCCTTGCCGATATCGCGGTGGCGAGCCCGTTCGTGAATCTGTCGCACTGCGCGCTCGATGTTGATTGCGCGAAGCATCCCCGGCTTGGCGCATGGCTGCCCACGATCTTGTCCCGGCCGTCTTTCGCGGCGGTCGTGGCGGAAGAGAAGGCGTTTCTCGCCGCCTAGACAGGGTGCCGCGACTTCGTCACAGTCCGTGCCATGTCGCTGGAAAGCAAGCTTGAGGCGTGGGTCGCCGCCGGTCTCATCGATGCCGATGCCGCCGCGCGTATCCGCGCCCATGAGGAGGCGAACGATCGTCCCTACGTGCTCTGGGCGATCGTCGGCCTCGGCCTGTTCGCGCTGGCGCTCGGCCTCGCGCTCATCGTCGCCGCGAACTGGGACGTTATTGCGGACTGGCTGAAGCTCGGCGCTCATCTGGTGCTGACCGCCGCTGCGGCTGTTGCCGTCTGGGTTGGCGCCGCGCGCGGCAATCGCTGGCTGAAGGAAGGCGCGCTGTTCCTGCTCGCCGCGCTCGTCCTCGCGGGCATCGCGCTCCATTCGCAGGTCTATCAGCTCACCGGCCCGATGTGGCAGGCACTCGTGCCCTGGCTTCTCTTGATGACCCCCGCGATGCTACTCGCGGGCAGCACGCGGCTCGTGGCCTATGGCTGGGCGGGTATGCTGCTTGGGACGCTGGCGTCGCTGGCGCTGGAAAACGAGCACGCCGCCGGGCTCTGGTATTTTGTCCACGGCCTCGCGATCGCAGGGCCTGTCCTGCTCATTGGTCTGTCACTGCTTCCGTGGCGCAATCGCCTCAGCTTCGCAGACGGGCTGCGCGAGGTGGGTGTAATCATCTGGCTCGGCGGGGTGAGCTTTGCGCATTTCGTGTGGGCTGGAACGGTAACCTCGACTGAAGCCGGAGAGATGGCCGTGCGCCTTGTCGTTCCGGTCGTCGTCGCAGCAGCGGCTGTCTGGGCCGGTCGCCGCTGGCGAATGATCCCGCAGGCGATGTTGCTGCCGATCATCGCCGCCCCGATGGCGGCACTGCTGCTGGCAACTGTGGTCCCCCACGCAGACGGCTGGCCCGCGCGCCTCGCCGGTGCGCTCATCTACATGGCGATGTGGGGCGTCATCGCCCGCGCCGCGATCGTCTCCGGCTGGCGCGCGCTGTTCGGCGTCGCCATCGCGGCGGTCGGCATCCGCATTTTCATCATCTATTTCGAGCTGTTCGGCTCGCTGGCGACGACCGGCGCCGGGCTCATCATCGGCGGCATCCTCCTCATCGCGCTCGCGCTCGGCTGGCGCCGCGTGTTCGCCCTCGTCGGGAGGACACGTGCATGAAGCGCTGGCTTGCCTTTGCCCTGCTCCTCCCGCTCGTCGGCCTCCTGCTCAGCATTGCCGCGCGCGAGGCGGGGCTTTCGGGCGCGTCCGAATGGCGTATTCCGATCGCAGGCTTCGATCCGCGCGACCCTATCCGCGGCCGCTTCATCCAGTTCCGCTATGACTGGCGCGTAGCTGGCGATCCCGCCGTCTGCACGGGCACGGCCTGTGGTCTTTGCCTGTCCGAACAGGCGGGAGAGATCGTGGCGACGATGGTGGCGCCGGGCACGGCGTGCCCGGCCTATATCGATGTAAACGGCAGCAACATCAGGCGGTTGAACGTCGCACCCGGTCAGGTGCCGGACTTCTCAAGCCGCATCTTCGTGTCAGAGACGAGCGCGCCCAAGCTTGAGGATATGCTGCGCCGCGAGCCGATGGTGGTGGTCGCGCAGCTCACGCGCGGCGGCCGCCTCGTCAACGACAGGCTCGAACCCGCGAACTAGATCCGCTTGGAAATCGCGATCGCCGCCCGGCACCCCGCGCGGATCGCGGCGGAAAGCAGCGGATAGGCGGGCGCCTGCTCGGCGCCGTGCGCAATCGCCGTATCGCGGTGCTCGCGTTCTTCTTCGGCGAATTCCTCGATACGCGCCTTCAGCTCGGGATCGCTGTCGCCAAGCGCTTCGGCCTGCTCGGCATAGTGGCGGTCGATCTCTGTCTCGATCGCGGCTGTGCACGCCATTGCCGCGCGCGGCCCCATCAGCGCGGTCGCCGCGCCGAGCGCATAGCCCGCGACATGCCAGAAGGGCGCCAGCGCCGTCGGCCGGACGCCCCGCTCCACGACCATGCGATTGAACACGTCGAGGTGGTGCTGCTCCTGCGCGCGCATCCGCGCGATCTCGGTGCTGTCGGGATGGCGGTTCCCCATCACCGCGAGTTGCCCCTCATAGATGCGGGCGGCGCCATATTCGCCCGCCTGATCGACGCGCAGCATGGAGGCCGTGTCCGCGCCCCGGTCGCCGGGGAGGGGATGTTTCAGCGTTTCAGGATCAGCCACAGCGCGACTCCTGCGATCAGCCCGGAGAATATGGCATTATATCCGGCCATCGAAATGCCCGCCAGCGACCATGCGATCTGGTCGCACTGCACGACCGGCGTCGCCATCACGTTCGACAAGAAGTCGCCGGAGCCAAGGTCCGTGGCACTGCACGCGCTCGGGCCCTGCCACCAGCGCTGCTCGACGCCCGCGTGGAACACGCCGATGCCCGCCGTAACCAGTTCCGCGAGCGCGGCGAGAAGCAGCAGCGCGCGCTTGCCCGCGCCCGGCACGAACAGCGCGAGGCTGGCGAGGATCAGCGCGATGGCGTGCGGCCAGCGCTGCCAGATGCACATCTCGCACGGGTGCAGCCCGCCGATATGCTGGAATGCGAATGCGCCGCCCAGCAGCGCGGCCGGCCCAAGCAGAAGAAGCAGATGCGCGCCGCGCAGCCGGTCAGCCATTGCTGGCCTTTCGGGCGACGAGGCTGGCGCCCACAAGCGTCACACCTTCCGCTTCCAGCGCCGCCGACCAGCGCTCGATCTCGCTGATCGTCGTGGAGACGGGGCGGGCATAGCCGATCGCATAGCCGCGGCGTTTCGCGGTGGCGACGAGGTCGTCGAGGTTGCGGCGGATGTTCGCCGCGGTTTCCGGCTCGTCGAGGAAGCGGTCGTTGGTGGCTGAAGCGAGGCCTATGGCGCGCGCTTCCTTTTCACCCACGGAGCGCCCGGAGGAGCGCGCGTCCACGTAGAGGAGCCGCTTCGCCTTCAACGCATCGAGCACCGGCCGCATCGCGGCGGCATTTTCGGTGAAGGCGCTGCCCATCATATTGGTGATGCCCATCGGCGCCTCAACGCGAGACAGCGCCCAGTTCAGGCGCCGCACGTTTTCGGCGGGCGCTTCGCCCGTCAGCAGCACATTCTGGCCGGGATTGACGCGCGGGTACGATTTCGGCTGCATCGGCACGGAGAGCCACACCTCGTGCCCGCCCGCCTTCGCGGCCTTGGCAAGGTCGCGCGAGGCGTCGGCGTAGGGCGAAAAGGCGAGGCTGACAGCGGCGGGCAGTCGGTCGATCGCGGCCTTCGCAGCAGTCGCGTTCGGGCCAAGCTCGGTAAGCACGATGGCCACGATCGGTCCTGCCGGGATCGGCGCTGCCGATGCGGCGGGCCGCACAGGCGGTGTTTCACCCGCCGCAAGCCGCGCCTCGTCGATCTCGGGTTTGTCGACGTCGGTGACGGGAACCTGCGCGATTGGCGGCCGCAGCGTGCCCGCTGTCGCAGCGTCCTTCGCTTTCACCTTGGCTTCCGGCGGCAGCACGCGGCGCGGCTGATCGCCCGTTTGCGCGGCGGCGTGGCTCGGCGCGAGGGGCCGCAGCAGCTCGACGAACACGGTCGCAAGGCCAATGAACAGCACGGCGCCGCCAAGCGCGAGCAGCAGTCCCCGGCCCCGACGGGGGGCGATGTCTTCGCTCAGCGGGATACCTCTGCAGTTTGCACCGGCCCCAGCCGGCCGATGATCTTCATCGCATAGTCGAGCTGGTAGTCCTTCACGCCCGCCTTCTCGAGATCGGCGGCGGTCCGCGTGAAGCGCGGGTTTTCCTTGTCGTCTTCCTCGATGATCTTGTTGTCCTTCACCGCGTCGTTGCGCAGGTGCTGGCGCAGGTCCGCCTCGCGGATCACGCGGCGTTCCTTGTAATCGGCGTCCGAAAGCTGCGGCACGGTGATGTCGGGTTCGATGCCCGCTTCCTGCACGGAGCGGCCCGACGGCGTGAAGTAGCGCGCCGTGGTGAGCCGGAGCGCCGTGTCCTGCGTCATCGGGATCAGCGTCTGCACCGAGCCCTTGCCGAAGCTGCGCTGGCCGAGCACGAGCGCGCGGCGGTGATCCTGAAGCGCCCCCGCGACGATCTCGGCGGCGGATGCCGAGCCTTCATCGACGAGCACGACGATCGGCTTGCCCTTCGTGTCGTCGCCTTCGCGCGCGTAGTAGCGCTGCACGTCGCCCTTGCGGCGCCCGCGCTGCGAAACGATCTCGCCGCGCTCCAGGAACGCGTCGGAAACCTCGATCGCCTGATCGAGGAGCCCGCCGGGGTTCGATCGCAGGTCGACCACGAAGCCGAGCAGCTTGCCGCCCGCCTGCTTTTCCATTGCCGCGATCGCCTGTCGCGTCGCTTCGCCGGTCTGCTTGTTGAACGCGGAGATGCGCAGGATGCCGATGTTGTTCTTCACTTCGGACTTCACCGGCTTCAGCGAGATGATCTCGCGCTTCAGCGTCAGCTCCATCGGCTTCTGCTGGCCGGTGCGCACGACGCTGATCTTCACGGTCGTGCCCGGCACGCCCTTCATCTTGTCGACCGCATCATCAAGCGACAGGCCGTAGATGAGTTCCCCGTCGATATGCGTGATGTAGTCGCCTGCCTTGATGCCGGCCCTTGCGGCGGGCGTATCGTCCGTCGGCGCGATCACTTTCACCACGCCGTCTTCCTGGCTGACGGTAAGGCCGAGCCCGCCATATTCGCCCTCAGTCTGCGTCCGCATCCGCTCGAAGTTGCGCATATTAAGGAAGCTGGAATGCGGATCGAGGCTGGAAAGCATCCCGTTGATCGCGCCCTCGATCAGCTTCTCGTCGGTAACTTCGTCTACATATTCGGCACGCACCCGCTCGAACACATCCATCAGCTGGTCGAGCTGGCGATAGGTGCTCGCCGGATTCGCCGCCTGCACGGCGGTCGTCGATGGAATGAGCGCGATCGCCACGGCGGGGATCAGCGTGTGCAAAAGCTTACGAGACATCACTTCTTCCTTGTCGTGACCGGCGGCGCGGCCCTCTCCCAGCGCGTCGGCATCATCATAGCCGCGCGTCGATGAATTGGCGAGTAACGGATTTCAGCCATCGCGACCGGTTTTGCGGACATGTGGCGCGGGATCGATGGGGCGGCCACCCTGCCGGAGTTCGAGGTAAAGCTCGGGCTCCAGCGATCCCATGCGGCCGATCGGCGTTCCGGCCGAAACCGTTTCGCCGACAAGTACATCGACGCGTTCGAGGCCCGACATCATGCTGAGCAAACGCTCGGGATGCTGGACGATGACGATATCGCCGTACGTACGGAACGGCCCGGCGTAGGCGATCCGGCCCTTCGCAGGAGCGACGACCTGCGCGCCTTTGCGCGTTGCGAGTGTGATGCCGCGCGCACGAACGCCGACATGGCTCATGTCAGCGAAGCCTTCCACGATGTTGCCCGCCGCGGGTTGCAGATAGGGGAAGGGGAGCGCCGCGGCGGCCGTCCGGACAGGCCGGGGCGGCGCCAGCCGCCGTGCGTTCGTTCCCGCGCTGTCATCGAATGCGCCCGCGAGACCGCGCAGGTCCATCGCCTTCGCGGCCAGCGTGCGCGCCTGCGCGCGCTCCTCATCGGCCTCGCGATCGAGCGAGTCGCGTTCGGCGCGGAGGTCGGCCTGCAGGCCATCGAGTTGGCGAATCGCCTGCGAAAGCTCGGTGTTGGCGGCGAGCAGCTGCCGCTTCGACGCGACGAGCCGGGCCTGCACGGTGCGGGAGTCGACAAGCGCGCGCCGGTATTCGGCGGTGCGCGTCCGAAGCGCTGGTTGAACGGCTTCCAGAAGCGCGCTGACACGGGCGGTCGTGACGGCGGAGGAGGGTTCGAGAAGCACGAGGCCGGCCGGCCTGCGGCTCAGGGTCTGGAGCACGGCGAGGAGTCGGCTGATCTCGCCATGCTGTGCGGCGAGCCGGGCGCGCTGCTGGCGCCGCAATCGCTCGAGTCGGGTAATTCCAGCCTCGATGGCGCTCACGCGCGCCTCGCCGTCCTGGATGCGCCGGGCAAGGTCGATCGCGGTCTGCCGCGCGGCGCGCGCCCTGTTGTCGGCGGCATCGGCGTCGCGGCGCAGCGCGGCGGCGCGGGAGTCGGCCTTCAGCGCATCCTGTTCCGCCTTGTCCGCGGGCGCTGCCGCGGCGAGGAGCAGGAAGGCGAGGGCCGCGGTTCGCATCAGCCCTCGCGGTGGTAGGGGTGGCCGGCGAGAATGGCCGTTGCCCGGTATAGCTGCTCGGCGAGCATCGCGCGCACCATCAGGTGGGGCCATGTCGTCTTGCCGAAGCTGATGAGGAGGTCTGCACCTTCGCGCGTTTCAGCGTCGTGGCCGTCAGCGGCACCGATCAGGAAGCGGGTTTCGCGCACGCCGTCATCCCGCCAGCGCCCAAGGCGTTCCGCAAACGCCGTGGAAGCGAGGCTTTCGCCGCGTTCATCGAGCGCCACCGTGCGGCAATCGCCGGTCGGTGACGGCACGCGGCCGCCTTTGTCGGGAAGCTCGGTGATGCGAAACGGCCAGTTCATCCGCGCGCGGTAGCGTTCGACGAGATCAGCTTCCGGGCCGCGCCCGATGCGTCCGCGCGCGATGACATGCAGGAGCACCTTAGGCGGTTGCGGCCGCCGCCGGCGTCTTGTCGAAGGCCCACATCTTCTCGAGGTTGTAGAAGCTGCGGACTTCCGGGCGGAACAGGTGAACGATCACGTCGTCCGCATCGATCAGCACCCAATCGGCGGTCGGCAGGCCTTCGATGCGCACAACGCGGCCGAGATCCGCCTTGATCTTTTCGGCAAGCTTCTGCGCCATGGAGGCCACCTGCCGTGTGGAGCGGCCGCTGGCGATGATCATGTGATCGGCGATTTGCGTTTTTCCGCTGAGCGGAATGTCGATGACATCGACGGCCTGATCGTCGTCGAGCGACTTCAGGATGAGGGCGTGCAGCTCTTCGGAGCTTCCGCCTTCATGGTCGCCGGGCGTTGCCGCGGCGCTATTGGGAGACAATCCTTATCCCTTCGGGTTCGTTGCACCAATTCGGCTCGCCCATCCCGGATCGCGCGTGCGGATCGCTGTGGCGGAGGTGGGATCGAGCGGGATCGAAAGGATCACTATCGCCGGCAACTCCCATTCAGCCCAGAGTTTGGCACGCGCTTCGCCGCGAATATGCCGCCGAAGCCACGCCATGGCCGGAGCCCGGCGTGCCCGCCCAATGTAATCGCCCCGCGCCATTACGGCAATCGGCACTTCGCGTGCGATGTCGCGCCAGCGTTTCCAGCGGCTGAACTGCAACAGATTGTCCGCGCCCATGATCCAGATGAAGCGGTGCTGCGGGAACGCGCGCCTCAGTGCGGTGATCGTATCGGCAGTGTAGACGGTGCCCAGCGACGCCTCGATATCCGTGGGACGGATGCGCGGGTGCCGTGCAACACGCCGAGCGCACTCCATGCGCGCGGCAAGCGGGGCCATTCCCGCTTTTTCTTTCAAGGGGTTCTGCGGGCTGACCAGCCACCAGACCTCGTCGAGCGCGAGCCGCCGCAGCGCCTCGATACTGATATGCCGGTGGCCCTGATGCGCCGGGTTGAATGACCCGCCGATAAGGCCGATCCGGGCCACTACAGCCCCGCCGCCTGTGCGGCGATTTCGTAAGAGCGGAGCCGGGCTGCCTGGTCGAAGATCATGCCCGTCACCATCAGTTCGTCGGCGCCGGTTTCGGCTGCGAACGCCTGCATCTGCCGCGCCACGGTCTCCGCGCTGCCTACAGCCGAGCAGGAGAGGGTGCGTGCGAGATGCGCCTGAAGCTCAGCGGGCAGCGATTCGCGGTAGCCGGGGATCGGCGGCGGCAGTTGCCCGCGCTGGCCCGTGACCATGCGCACGAAGGCCTGCTGCTGAGACGTTGCGAGTACGGCGGCCTCCTCGTCCGTATCGGCGGCGATGACGTTGTAGCCGAGCATCAGATACGGTTTGTCGAGGTAGGCAGATGGCTTGAAGTGGTTGCGGTACACCTCGATCGCCTGACTGAGCGCCTGCGGCGCGAAGTGCGAGGCGAAGGCGTAGGGCAGGCCGAGGTGCGCGGCGAGGCTCGCGCCGAACAGGCTGGAGCCGAGAATCCACACATCGACGTTCGCGCCGCCGCCCGGCACGGCAAGCACTGGGCCTTCGTCCCGGAAAAAGGCCATGACCTCCTGCACGTCCTGCGGGAAGCGCTCCGAGGCTGCATGCAGGTCGCGGCGGATTGCCTGCGAGACCATCTGATCGGAGCCGGGCGCACGGCCGAGGCCGAGATCAATGCGACCGGGGTAGAGCGCGTCGAGTGTGCCGAATTGTTCGGCGATCAGCAGCGGCGCGTGGTTCGGCAGCATGATGCCGCCCGCGCCGACGCGAATCGTTGAGGTCGCGCCCGCGATATGGCCGATCAGCACCGAAGTCGCGGCGCTGGCGATGCCGGCCATGCCGTGATGTTCGGCGAGCCAGAGGCGGCGGTAGCCGAGCCGTTCGCCGGTTTGCGCGAGCGCCACGGAATTGGCGAAGGACTGCCGGACGCTGCCGCCTTCGGTGACGGGCGAGAGGTCGAGGATCGAAAGCGGGATCATGCCGCCATCAGGGGCGAACCTGCCCGTTGCCGCGTACCACGGTCTTGTAGGTGGTGAGCCCTTCGAGCGCGACCGGGCCGCGCGCGTGAAGGCGCCCGGTGGCGATGCCGATCTCCGCACCGAAGCCGAACTCGCCGCCGTCCGCGAACTGCGTTGAGGCGTTGTGGATCACGATGGCGCTGTCCACGCCCGCAAGAAAACGGTTCGCGGTCTCGGCGTTTTCGGTGACGATGCTCTCGGTATGTGCGCTGCCGTGGCGAGCGATGTGTTCGGCCGCGCCTGATACGCCGTCCACCACCTTCGCAGAGATGATCGCGTCGAGATACTCGGTGCCCCAGTCAGCTTCGTCCGCCGCCACCACGCGCGAATCGATGGCCTGCACCGCGTCGTCTCCGCGCACCTCGCAGCCCGCGTCGAGCAGCGCTTTCACGACCCGCGCGCCGGTCGCCTGTGCACCTTCGTCGATCAGCAGTGTTTCCGCCGCGCCGCAGATGCCGGTGCGGCGTAGCTTGGCGTTGAGCGCGATGGCTTCGGCCTTGTCCGCGTCCGCGTCGCGGTCGATGTAGACGTGGCAGATACCGTCGAGGTGCGCGAGCACGGGCACGCGCGCTTCGGATTGCACACGCGCAACGAGGCCCTTGCCGCCGCGCGGGATGATGATGTCGATAAGCCCGGCTGCGCCCAGCATCGCGCCGACGGCGGCGCGGTCGGGCGTGTCCACCAGTTGCACCGCATCGGCGGGAAGGCCTTCGCTGGCGATGCCGTCAATGAACGCTGCGTGCAGTGCCTTCGATGTGGCGAGCGCTTCCGATCCGCCGCGCAGGATGCAGGCGTTGCCCGACATCAGGCACAGAGCGCCCGCATCCACGGTGACGTTCGGGCGGCTTTCGTAGATGATGCCGATGACGCCGAGCGGCACGCGCACCTGTTCGAATTTAAGGCCGTTCGGCTGGGTCCAACCCTTGATCGGCGCGCCCACGGGATCGGGAAGGCCTGCCACGGCTTCCACACCCGCCGCGATGCCTTCGAGGCGGGCATCGTCCAGCCGCAGCCTGTCGAGCATCGCTCCCGAGGTGCCGCGCGCCTCTGCAGCCTTCACGTCTTCGGCATTGGCGGCAAGGACCGTGGGAGCGGCGGCGCGGATCGCCTCTGCGGCGGCCTTCAATGCGGCAGCCTTGCGCGCGGTCGGCGTCGCCGCGAGCGTGCGGGACGCGGCGCGGGCGGCGGTGGCCATGTCGGCGATACGGGCTTCGATCTCACTCATAACAATACCAGATGATCCCTGTGTACCATGGCGGAGCGCGGCGCATAGCCGAGGATGTCTGCCTGCGCCTCGGTGCGCTTTCCCGCGATGGCGCGCGCATCGGCGATATCGTAACCCGCAAGGCCCCGCGCAAGCACATGACCGTTTTCGTCGGCGATCTCGATGGCGTCTCCGCGCGCGAACTTGCCGTCCACCTGCCGCACGCCCGCTGCGAGCAGGCTGCCGCCGCGCTGCAAGGCCTTCACCGCGCCCGCATCGATGGTGAGGCGACCGGAAGAGGTGAGGCGGCCCGCGAGCCACGCCTTGCGCGCCCGGCTCGCCGAAACGGCGGCGAACAACGTGCAGCGGCCGGTTTCTTCAAGGCGCGCGAGCGGGTTGAGGCCGGTGCCCTGCGCGATGCCGAGCGGGATGCCGCTCTTGCAGGCGATGCGCGCGGCGGCGACCTTCGCGCCCATGCCGCCGGAGCCCATCGCGGCGCTTTCCCCCAGCGTCACGCGCTTCAGTACGGCGTCGATGTCGTCGACGCGCGCGATCAGTTCCGCGTCCGGATCATTGCGCGGATCGGCGGTGAACAGCCCGTCGATGTTGGAGAGGAGCAGCACGCCGTCCGCCGCTGCGGCCTGGCCGACACGCGCTGCGAGACGGTCGTTGTCGCCGAAGCGGATTTCCTCGGTCGCGACGCTGTCGTTCTCGTTCAGCACCGGCACGACGCCGAGGCCGAGCAGCCGTTCGAGCGTCGCGGCAGCGTTGAGGAAGCGGCGGCGATCTTCAAGATCGCCCAGCGTCAGCAGCATCTGCGCGGCAGTGATGCCCTTGTCGCCGAGCAATTCGGCCCACGCCTGGCTGAGCAGGATCTGACCCGTGGCAGCAGCGGCCTGCGCATCCTCAAGAGAGGCGCGGCCGCCCTTCGGCAGTCCGAGACGCCGCGCGCCGAGCGCGATGGCGCCCGAGGAGACGACGACGATCCGCTGGCCGCGCGCCCGGCGTTCCGCGATGTCGGCAGCGAGGCTTTGTAGCCATTCGCGTCGCAGCGTGCCGTCTTCGTCGACAAGCAGGGCTGAACCCACCTTGACGACCAGAGCTTTGCAGTTGCCGGGCGAAAAGGGACTCAGATCGGTGACCATGCTGCCTGTTTGTCCGCCTCTTTTCGCGCCCCCCGAGCGGGCTCCCCGATCTTACTCAGAAGCGCGTCCAGAACCTCCGTCAAGCCTTCACCGGTGGCAGCGGAAACCAGATGGACTTCGTGCCCGCAGGCCTTTTCCAGCGCACGCAGCTTGGCGGCGCGCCCACGCGGGTCGATGAGGTCGATCTTGCTCAGCGCAACCACCTGCGGCTTGTCCTCGAGCCCAGCACCGTAGGCCTCCAGTTCATCCACAATGGTGCGGTACGCCTTGGTGGGCGAGGGTGCACTCGCATCGACGAGGTGCAGCAGCACGCGGCAGCGCTCGACGTGCCCGAGGAAACGGTCGCCGATGCCGACGCCGTCCGCCGCGCCGGCGATCAGGCCGGGGATGTCGGCAAGCACGAACTCGCGGTCGCGATGCAGAACGACGCCGAGCTGCGGCTTCAGCGTCGTGAACGGATAGGCGCCGACCTTGGCGTTGGCGTTGGTCACGGCGTTGATGAACGTGGACTTGCCCGCGTTCGGCAGGCCGAGCAGGCCCGCGTCGGCGAGCAGCTTCAGCCGCAGCCACACCCACATCTCCTGGCCGGGGATGCCGGGCTGCGACTGGCGCGGTGCGCGGTTCGTCGAGGTCTTGTAGGATGCGTTGCCGCGCCCGCCCATGCCGCCGTGCAGGAAGGTGATGCGTTCGCCCACGGTGGTGAGGTCGGCGAGCAGCGTATGCTCCTCGTCATCGGCCAGAATCTGCGTGCCCACCGGTACGGGGATCACCAGATCCTCGGCCGACGCGCCCGTCTGGTTGCGGCCGGCGCCGCCCGCGCCGCGCGGCGCCTTGAAATGCTGGCGATAACGAAAATCGATCAGCGTGTTGAGGCCCTCAACAGCTTCGAAAATGATGTCGCCGCCCCTACCGCCGTTGCCGCCGTCTGGTCCGCCCTGCTCGATGAACTTCTCACGGCGAAACGATACGGCACCGGGGCCGCCGCCGCCGGAGCGCAGGTAGATCTTTGCCTGATCGAGAAACTTCATGCCGCTTCCCTATACATGCCGACGCGATCTAGCCAGCGTTCGCGTGACAGGCGGTATTCGACCGAATCGATCTCGCAGTCTCGCGCGCGGCAATAGTGAGGCACGATCTCGCCGGTGGGCACAAAGCCGAGCTTTCTCAGAACCTTGCCGGAGGCCGGATTGTCGATGAAGTGGCCCGCGCCGAGCATGTCGTTGCGGGCGCCGAGGAAGGCTGCCGCGATGATCGCCTCGGCGGCTTCGACCGCGATGCCCTTGCCCCAGTGGCGCCGGGCCACCCAATAACCGATTTCTGGAACGGTGATCTTATCGTTCCAGCGTCCGAAGCCGACGCTGCCGACGAGTTCCGGCGCACTGTCCGTGCGCAGGAAGATAAGGCTGCTTGCCTCGCGCGGCGGCGTTTCGGCGTCCTTGGCGATCTTGTCGCGCGCGTCGTCGATGCCGTAGGGCCACGGTGCGGTCGCAAGGTTGCGGACGATCGCCTCGTCGGCGATCGCGGCGGCCAGCGCCTCTGCGTCCTCCGGCCACGCCGGCCTCAGGAACAGCCGTCTCGTACGTGCAAACATCTCTCGCTCCATGCCCGATCGGGAAGGGGAGAAACGAAAAAGGGAGATGGCGACCCATCTCCCTTTCCCTGTGCGTATGCACCAGATTCAGGGGCCGCCTACCCGGCGACCGTATATCAAGCGGGCCGCCTCGCTATTCCGCTGCCATCGACATCGGGTCGACGCTGACGAATTTGCGTCCAAGCTTGCCGTCGTGGAACGCTACGCGGCCCTCGACGAGCGCGAACAGCGTATGGTCCTTGCCTATGCCGACATTACGGCCCGGGTAGAACTTGGTTCCGCGTTGGCGGACGAGAATGTTGCCAGCGAGCACGTCCTGCCCGCCGAAGCGCTTCACGCCAAGACGCTTGCCTGCCGAATCGCGACCGTTACGCGACGAACCGCCAGCTTTCTTATGTGCCATGGTTCAAACTCCTCTTTACTCGGCGTCGGTCTTGGCAGCGGCCTTCTTGGCCGGGGCCTTCTTCGCGGGCTTTTCAGCCGGCTCGGCGGCCGCTTCTACGGCCGGCGCGGCTTCCGCCTTCGCGGCCTTTGGCGCCTTCGCGGCGGTCTTGCCGATCGCGGTGATCTTCAGCACCGTCAGAAGCTGGCGGTGACCGTTGCGGCGGCGATAGCCGTGACGGCGCTTCTTCTTGAAGACAATGACCTTGTCGCCCTTGGGCTGCGCCACGATCTCGGCCGACACGACCTGACCGGCCACGTCCTTGAGTTCGCCGCCCTCGCCGATGGCAAGGATGTCGCCCAACTGGACGGTTTCGCCGACTTCGCCCTTCAGGCGGTCAACGGTGATCTTCTGCTCGGCGGCGACGCGATACTGCTTGCCGCCCGTGCGCACGACTGCGAACATGGCTTTGGCTACCTTAGGCCCAGAAATTGAACAACAGGCACCAGCGCGTGGAACCACGCCGATGCCTGTGGAAAGCGCAGCTAGCTACTGGCCGTGGGCGTGAATGTCAACCGATTCAGCACAGCTTTTGCCATCAATGGCGATGCTGTGATTTCAGTCGATAACTGCCATCGGGCATCCGCTCGAACATTTCGGAAACCGCAGGGTGCAGCACGGGCGCGCCGTTTTCGTCGGGCAGCAGGTTCTGCTGGCTGACATAGGCCACATAGGTTTGATCGTCGTTTTCGGCGAGCAGGTGGTAGAAGGGTTGGTCCTTCGCCGGGCGGATGTCCTCGGGGATCGCTTCCCACCATTCCTCGGTGTTGGCGAACTCGGGGTCGACATCGAAAATAATACCGCGAAACGGGAAAAAGCGGTGCCGCACCACTTCGCCGATGCCGAAGCTGGCGGTGGTCACAGGCTCGCCAAAGGGCGGCAGCAGACGCGGCGTGGGAGCGGCGGCAGGGGCTGTAATAGACTTCGCGGTACGCATAGAGGGGAATATAAGGGCCTTGCGCTGCTCTGCAAAGGCTGACCGTTGGTCTGCGCGGCCCCCTCTCACGCAAAAGCAGTGCTGACGGCGGCGCCCTGCTCAGGCCACAGGCTGCAAATCAAAACGCTCAAGGCCCGTGTCCGCGTAAGAAACGCCTTCGGCGCGTAGCCCCTCCGGACAGTCCTCGTCCCGAATGCGCGCCGCAAGCAGGTGGGCAAGCGCAGGCGCCGTCTGGATGCCGTAGCCGCCTTGGCCGGCAAGCCAGTAGAAGCCCGGCAGGTCGCAGTCCGGCCCGGCGATCGGCAGCCGGTCCGTTGTGAACGTGCGGAGGCCGGCCCAGCTGTGGCGAACGCGGCGGACCTCAAGCGTTGTTGCTGTACAGACCCTGTCGACCGCGACGGCGATGTCCCAGTCGTCTGGCTGCGCATCGCACGGTTCGCAGGCCGTTTCATCCGCAGGCGACAGCAGCAGCGCGCCTGCGTCGGGCTTGAAGTAGAATTCGTCGTCGATATCCATCACGATCGGCCAGCGCGTCGGCGTCATGTCGGTAGGCGGGTCCACGAGGATGGCGGTGCGACGGAACGGCTGCACGTAGCCGGCTCTCGATCCTGCCATGGCGGCGACACGGTCGGCCCATGCGCCGGCTGCGTTCACGACGATCGCGCTGGCGAAAACGCCCGTCGCCGTGCGCAGCGTCCAGCCGCCGCCGCTATGGTCGAGGCCTTCCAGCCCCGACCGTGTGGCCAAAACACCGCCGTTTCGCCGGAATGTGCGCAGATAGCTCTGCAGCAGGGCGTCGACATCGATCGCAAGCGCGCCTGGCTCATAAACCGAGGCCGCCACATAAGGCTCGGCGAGCAGCGGACAGAGGCTGCGTGTGGCGGGGGCATCCATCCATGTCGTGAGAGGCGCGATATCCGGCCTTTCGTGGAAGACTTGTAGGTGGCCGAGCTGGTCCGCGCGCGCGACAAACATGTTTCCGAGTGGCGACACCAGCGCGTGATCGGCGAAGCCGTCGGGCGGTGCCGTCAGAAATCCCCGGCTGGCACGCGACAGGGCGCGAACGGTTTCACCGCCATAGATGGCCGTGAAGACCGCAGCGGAGCGCCCCGTCGCGTGATAACCCGGTTGATCTTCCTGTTCGAGGAGCAACACCCGGTGGGTCGAGGACAGCGCGCTTGCGACAGAGGCGCCGGCCATGCCGGCACCGATCACGGCGATGTCGAACGTCGCCTCGGGAACCGTGGTCATGCCGCGGCCCGCAGCTCCCGCGTTTTCTGCAGGTCGATGGACCATGCTCCACCGTTCTGCTCGATCGCGACGCAGTAAAGCCTGCGCGCGTCTTCGGGGGTGATGAACGCGTTGCGCACATCGCTGAGCACAAGCTCCGGATCGCGTTCGCGCGCCTTGCCCCACGCCCCGCCGCCGCCGGTGATAACGCGGAACAACGTGCCCTCGCCGAACGGCCCGATGGAGCCGACGCGCTCGTTGTAGACGATGGGCTCGCCGCCCACCGGTGTCACGGTAAGGCTGCCGTGATCGCCGTCCGTACCGCCGTTGAAGCCCGCAGCCGTGGTGTCTGCGGTGTTTTCGATGACGAAGGAGGCGTAGACGCCATCGGTGAGACAGCGGTAGTCCTTGCGAACCCCCATGCCCCCCCGGAACTTGCCCACTCCCGCGACCTCCGGCGCGAACTCGAACAGTTCTACGCGGAACGGGTGACGCGTCTCGGTGATCTCGATCGGCGTATTGGGCAGATCGCCGTTGCCGGTGAGCTGGTTGGTCGCACCGTCCCGGTCGATCAGCGCGCCGTTGCCGCCGTGCATCGGATCCATCATCACGAACGGCTTGCCATGGCGCGACTGGCTGCGGGAGAAGAACGCGCCGGTCAGCTGATAGCCTCCGGCCGGGCACTTGTCCGGCACGATATTGAGGAAGCACCGGAACATCATCTCCATCAGGCACTCGATGACATAGCCGTAGGAGTCGGTCGGCGCGGGCCACACCGGATTGACGATCGATTCCGGCGGCAGTTCAAAATCCAGGCATTTGGTGTGGCCGGCGTTGCAGGGATCGAACGGCAGCAGGATGCCCTTCAGCGACGATGCCAATATGCCCTTGGTGCAAGGGGCGGGGAGGTTGATCGGCCCGCGCGCCGTGGGACTCGAACCGTTCAGCGAGAAGTGCACGCGGTCGCCCTGGATCGTGACCTTCAGGCAGACGAGGAATTCGCCGTCTTCCTGAACGCCGTCGCTGTCGAGCCGGATGGAGGCGCCGTATTCGCCATCCGGCAATGCCGCGATCGTCGCGCGCATCGACCGGTCGGTCTGGTCGATCACATAGTCCATCGCCTCGCGGATCGTTTCCGTGCCGTATTTGGCGCACAGCGACTGGATGCGCTCGCAGCCCTGCCGGCATGAGGCGATCTGCGCCTCGAGGTCGCCCTTCACGATTTCCGGCACGCGGACATTGCAGTCGATCAGGTCCCACAGGCCCTGGTTCTTGACGCCGCGCTCCACGATCTTCTGGTGCCGGAAGCAGAGGCCTTCCTGGAACGTGTCCGTCGTGTCCGGGCACCAGCCGCCGGGGTTCTTGCCACCGACATCCGCCCAGTGCGCGGCGGTTCCGCAGAAGGCGACGAGTTCGCCTTCGAAGAACACCGGCATGTAGACGTTGGTGTCGGAAATGTGCGTTCCGGTTTCGAACGGATCGTTGACGATAAGGACGTCGCCTTCCGCGAAATTGCCCTTCCAGCGCGCCATTCCGGCGCGCACGGCTTCCGGGAAGGCTTGGCTGAACACGATCACGCCCGGTGTTTCCGCCCACATGTCGCCGGTTGCCGACATGATGGTGACGCTGAAGTCCTGGACTTCATAAAGCAGTGGATTGAAGGCCGTGCGGATCATGGTCTTCGCCATTTCCTCGGTGGCGGCCACGAGGCGGTTGCGGATGATCTCCGTCAGAACGACGTCTACTTTGCGCATGTTGTGTCTTCCCGCCTTTAGAGAGTGGGTTCGAGAACGAGATTGCCGAAGGTGTCGCAGGTGGACTGCCATCCGGGCGGAACTATCGTCGTCATGGTCCATTCGTTGATGATCGCCGGGCCGGTGACGACCTGACCGGCCGCGAGGGTTTCGCGGTCGAACACGTCGGTCGGCACCGCTTTGCCGGTGCGCGGGAAATAGACGTCCAGCTGCCGCATCGCCGCGCCCTGCGGCCGCTCCGGCATTGGCGCGATCTCCGGCGCGCGGACACGCCCGATCGCGCGGCAGCGGATGGACACGAGTTCCAGCGGGGCATCCGGCTCACCGTGGCCATAGAGGCGGATATGAGATTCGACGAAGCGCCGGCGCGCGCCTTCCAGAATGGACGCGGTATCCTGCCATGCGTCCTCCAGATCGACCGTGATCGTGTATTCCTGATTCTCGAAGCGAAGGTCGAAGCGCTTCACGCGCTCGATATCACCGGCCGCGAAGCCGTACTGGCCGATGCCGCTCGCCGCCCGCGTTTCCAGTTCGTTCATTGTCGCAAGCGCCCCGGCGATGTGCGCGGCGTCGAACGGCATGACCTTGGTGCGGACCTCGTCCTCCATGTAATCGGTGGTGAGGATGCCCCACGCCGAGAAGTTCGCCGGTGCATTCGGCACGATCACCATGGGCACTTCCAGCTCCTCCGCCACCGAGCAGGCGAACAGCCCGCCGCCGCCACCGTAGGCGAGCAGCACGAACTCACGGGGATCGAGACCGCGTTCGACCGTCTTGCTGCGAATGGCGTTCGCCATGTTCGTTTCGGCGATCGAAACGATGCCCTGCGCGGCCGACTGAAGGTCGAGTCCAAGCGGTTCGGCGATCTTCTTTTCGATCGCCGCACGCGCACCTTCGGTATCGAGCTGCATCCGGCCGCCGAGGAAATAGGCGGGATCGAGGCGGCCGAGCGTGAGGTGCGCGTCAGTGACGGTCGGCTCCGTGCCGCCCCGCCCGAAACAGACCGGCCCGGGCGAAGCGCCCGCGCTCTGCGGCCCGACCTGCAGGCCGCCGCGGTGATCGAGCCACGCGATGGAGCCGCCGCCCGCGCCGATCGAGATAACGTCGATCAGCGAGCCGAGGATCGGCCGTTGCGCGATCTCGGCCTGGCTGCGTTCGAGCACACGCCCCTCCTCGATGATCGCGACATCATAGGTGGTGCCGCCGACATCGGTGCAGATGACGTTCGCATAGCCGAGGCGGTCGCATAGAAACTTGGCGCCGATCACGCCGCCCGCGGGGCCGGACATCAGTGTGCGGATCGGCTTCCGTCCGGCCGTCTTGGCGTCCACGACCCCGCCGCTCGATTGCATGATGGCAAGCGAACGCGTGTAGTTCGCGTCCTTCAGCCTCGTTTCTAGATTGGTGAGATAGGTCTGAACCGTGGGCTGGATGAAGGCGTTGAGCACGGTCGTCGAGGTCCGCTCATATTCGCGCCATTCCGACGCGATCTCGTGCGACACGGAGATCGGCAGATGCGGGTGCCGCGCGAGGATGCGCTGCCTTGCCGCGATTTCATGCGCGGGCTGGGCATAGGCGTGCAGGAAGCATATCGCGATGGCCTCCGCGCCGCGCGCCAGCAGCAGGTCGACCTGCGTGTCGACCGCTTCAAGATCGATCGGCGTCAGCACCTCGCCGTCGAAGGTCATGCGCTCCGGTATTTCGAGGCGGAGGAAGCGTTCGACGAGTGGCGACGCAGACTGGTGCAGGAAGTTGTATACGGGCTTCCGGCCGCCGCGGCCCATCTCCAGAACGTCACGGAAGCCTTTCGTGGTCAGCAGGCCGACCTTCGCGCCCTTTTCCTGAACCAGCGCATTCACACCGACGGTCATGCCGTGGAAGATTTGCTGGATGCTGTCGATGTCGACATCGAGACTCTCGATACCCGTGAGGAACTGCTCGTGCAGCCTGTCCGGAATCGAGGGAATCTTTTCCACGCGGGCAGCGCCGGTGGCCTCGTCCATCAAAACGAAGTCCATGAATGTGCCGCCTACGTCCACGGCGACCCTGTAGCGATCCTGTGTCATGCGCTCCCGCTCTCGATAGTTGTCCGCAAGACCCGGCCGGACTTGCGAACGATGAACTCAGTTCATCGAGGGAAGCGGGGTGCGGGTCTCATTGCAAGGTTGCTCATGGGGGATAACCCAAAGCCGTTCCGGCATGGGCTTCGACTATGGGGGATCACCCAACATTTGGCTTGGACCGGCGGCCGATCGCCCCGACTATTGTTCGCGGATACTCGTTCGCAAGTATCGGTTGCACATAAAAAGGGGGAATATGATGGATACCGTACGAACGCGGATTCTGGCGGCCGTTGCGGTGGCCGGCCTGCTTGTCGCCGCCACGCCGGTCGTCGCTGCCGAGCACGAGCAGAGCGAAATTGTCATCACGGCACGCAAGCGCGCGGAAAGCCAGATCGAGGTTCCCGACGCCGTCACCGTGTTCACGGCGCAGACCATCGAGAACGCCGGCATCAACGACGTCACGGACTTCGCCAATCTCACGCCCAACATGTTCTTCACGCCGACCTTCAGACCGGCGGAAATGCAGATGACGATCCGCGGTATCCCGACGGCGCAGGGAGGAGAGGCGCCTGTCGCAGTCGTGATCGACGGTGTGCAGGTCTCGCATCCCACCTTCGTAAACCAGGAACTGCTGGATATCGAGCAGATCGAGGTGCTGCGCGGTCCGCAGGGCTCGCTCTACGGCCGCAATGCCATCGGCGGCGCGCTCAACATCACGACGCGGCGCCCGACCAACGAACTCGAAGGCATGGTCCGCGCCTCCTACGCCAGCGGCAACGACATTCGCGTCGGCGGTGCCATCTCGGGTCCGCTCGTCAAGGACAAGCTGCTGTTCCGCCTCGCCGCTTCGATGCGCGACTACGAGGGGCAATTGCGCGACCAGACCGCGCGCGACGGCGACCGCAAGGCGGATTACGACGAGAGCTATCTCGTGAAGGCCGGTCTCATCTTCACGCCGACCGACCGGCTGGAGATTAACCTCAGGGGCAATTACCTGCATCAGCGCGCTGGCGCCCCGTCGCTCGAGATCGTCGGCAACGCCAATTTCGACGACTACGATGCGTCGCTCATCAATCGCAATGTCCTGACATTCGATAAGCGCGAAATCTACGATCTTTCGCTGAAGGCCGACTATGATTTCGGCGCCGCGATGCTCACATGGATCACCGGCTACAGCCGCAGCGACGCGCGTCTATTCGGCGATGCGGACTTCTCGCCGACACCGTTCCTGCTCCAGGATCTCGATCTGACCGTAAAGGCGTTCACGCAGGAGCTGCGGCTGTCTTCGCAGGGTGATGGCTGGCTGCGGTGGCTCGTCGGCCTCTATTATCAGAAGCGCGATACAGACAACTTCCTGCTCATTCCCTTCGACGATGGCACGGGCCAATCGAACGGCACCTTCGCCATCCAGAGCTTCGATGCGGGTACAAGCAAGTCGATCGCGGCGTTCGGTTCGGTGAGCGCGGATGTCTCCGATGACCTCGAACTGACGCTTGGTATGCGCTACGATCGCGACAAGCGCCGGTCTGTGGATACGGCGATCGGCGCGGCCTCGGAGGCTGGCGATACGTTCGAGGCCGTTCAGCCGAAGCTGCAGCTGAAATACAAGGTCGCCGACGATCTCAACGTCTTCGCGAGTTACGGGCGCGGCTTCCGGTCCGGCGGCTTCAATGCATTCTTTGCCGCCGGCGCTGATCGCCAGTTCAGCAAGGAAACCTCTGACAGCTTCGAAATCGGCATGAAGGGTGATTTCCTGGATCGCCGCCTGACGTTCTCTGCATCGGCATTCCACATCAAGTTCGACAATCAGCAGTTCTTCTTCATCACTGTCAGTCCGCCGTCGCAGAACGTCGTGAACATCGGCAAGGTGGATATTTCCGGCCTCGAAGTTGAACTGGCTGCCCGCCCGACGTCACAGCTTACCATCAACGCGGGCTTTGGTCTTTCGGATGCGACGATCAAGCGGTTCAGCGATGCCGCGCCCGCGCTTTACAAGGACAATCGCGCCCCGCAGAGTCCAGCGTACACGGCGAGCCTCAGCATGGATTATGTGATCCCGCTGGCGGATGAATTCGACGTTCGCTTCAACGGCAGCTTCGTACGGCGCGGCTCGATCATGTGGGATGCCGCCAACACGCTGCGGACGCCCGCGAAGAACCTCATCAACGCCCGTCTGTTCGTCGAGCGCAGCGGGTTTTCGATCGGTGCTTACGTCGATAACCTTACGAACGCGCGATATCCGACGCAGGCACTCGCCAATTCCTTCGGAGACGGCTTGCATTCACGCATTCCGAGCCCGAAGCGGCAGTTCGGTGTTCAGGGTTCCTACAAGTTCTGATTTCCAGGCCCGATCATGGTGCCTTCGCTGCAAGCGTGGCGGAGGCACCATTCGTTTCCACCGGATGCGGAAGGTTCCTTGACCATGCATGAGGGCCGGGACGTCCGCATTTTCGGCGCGGACGATGTGTGGTCACATCTTACCTACGAAGCCTGTATCGCGGCGATGCGAGATGCCATGGTGGCGTTCTCCGAAGGGCGTACGCCCAGTGTGCCGCGTACCTTTCTCGATCTTGCGGGCGGCAACATGTTCGGCGCGATGGTGGGCAGCCTTGGCGAAGGTGACATGTTCGGCGCCAAGCTGATCAACCTGTTTCCCGGCAACGTCAGACATGGCAAGCCCTCACACCTTGGCCTCGTCGCATTGTTCGATCCTGCTGACGGTAGCCTCTCCAGCCTCATCGACGCTGCGGCGCTCACGGCGATCAGGACGGCTTCGGCGAGCGCTGCCGCAACCGACGCTCTCGCCCGGCCGGATGCCCGAACGCTTGCGGTGCTGGGATACGGTGAGCAGGCCGAGACGCATATCCGCGCGATCCTCACCGTGCGTCCGATCGAGCGCGTCCGCGCGTGGGGCCGTGATCCGGAACGCTGCGCGCGCTTTTCCGACCGCATCGCGGCGTGCGGTGTTTCGTGCACGCCCGTTGTCGATATCGCGGGCGCCGTTGCCGGCGCAGATATCGTCTGCACGACCACGGCGGCGGTCGAACCCATCCTCTACGGCCGCTGGATCGTGCCCGGCACCCACATCAATGTCGTCGGCTTTGCTGGAAGTGATGCGGCGGAGATCGATGCGGATCTTGTGCTCCGCGCGCGCTATATCGCCGATAGCCGCGCGTCCGTTTTCGCCGAAGCTGGCGAATTCCGTTCGCTGCTCCGAAACGGCGTGATCACGGACGCGCACATCGTTGCCGAGATCGGCGACGTTTATTCGGGCCGCGCGACAGGCAGAATATGTGATGACGATATCACCCTGTATCGCTCGCTGGGCCACATCGTTCAGGATCTCGCGGCGGCACGCGCGCTTGTTGATCTGGCGAGCGGGACGGCGCTTCGAAGCGTCCGTCTGTGAAGGCTGATGCGAAGGCGCCTATACCTGCCATTCAAGATGCAGCGCCGTCGGCTGCCGGAATTCGAAGCCGCGAACTTCGGCAAGGTGATCAGCCGAAAGGCGGATATCCGGGCAACGTTCCAGGATATGCCGGATGGCGGTGATGGCTTCGAGGCGTGCGAGATTCGATCCCAGGCAGAAATGCGGGCCGAGTGCGAAGCCCAGATGCTTCCGCACGTTCGTCCGGTCCAGCCGGTACGCGGTGGGCTCATCGAAAACGCGCGCATCTTGATTGGCCGCGCCGAGCATACAGTTGACGATGTCGCCTGCGCGAAAGGTAGATTCGCCGAGCGTGAAATCCCGAACGACGTGGCGCGTGGCGGATTGTACCGGCGAAAGCCAGCGCAGCGTTTCCTCGATAGCTTGTGGAATGAGGGCCGGGTCTCGGCGCACGCTGGCGAGCGCATCGGGATGCGTGCACAGGGCATAGAGACAGTTGAGGACAACGGCTTCCACTGTCGAGATACCGCCGAAGAAGATGATGGACGCGTTCCGGCAAATCTCTGCGTCATCCAGCCGGTCGTCGCTCAGGTCGTTGACGACCTGGCTGAGCAGGCTGTCGTCGGGCGCTGCCCGTACCCGCGCGATGTGGTGCCGGATGAGCGCATGGAACTCGCCGACGTAACCCTGCGCCCGCGCTCGAACGTCCTCGCGCCACGCAAAATTCGAAAGTGCCCCTTCGAAGCCATCATACCAGAGGCGCAGTTTCGCTTCCTCTTCGAAAGGGATGTCGAACAGCGAAAGGATCGAGAGCACGGGCAGCCGGCTGGCGTAGGCGGCATGAAACTCGGCTTTGCCGTCGTTCACGAAGCGGTCGATGAGCAAACGCGAACACGCATCCGTCCTCTCCTCCATGGAAGCACGGATGCGAGCCGGGCCGAACGCCCCACGGAACCGGGATTTGAATCGTTCATGCTGTTCCCCTTCGGCAGTCAGCATGTGTTCGCCGAACGTGTCGAAAATCAGCGAATCCCGCGTTCCGGTCACGAAATCGTCTGTGTTGCGAAGGATGGTCTCCACGTCCCGGTAACCGGCGACGAGCCACATGCTGAGATCCGGCACCCAGCCCACGGACGACCCCGACTGCAGCGTCCGGAAGGTCGGATACGGATCGCGATCCAACGCTTCCGCCGTGATCTCAAGGCAGGGTGTTCGATCGTATGTCATCGCGGTGTGTGGTCCTCATCCCGTTGTTTCAGTGAGATTAGGAGGCATGGATTGAAGAGTCTCGCCAGATATGCCATGATTTTTTTACATTTCGGATAGTTTGGATCAAGTAAGTCTCATAAATGACGAAAATGACCATAACGCTCGACGTGCGTGACCGGAAAATTCTGCGGGAGCTGCAGCGGAATGCGCGGCTCAGCAATATCGACCTTGCAGCGCGCGTCGGCATGTCCCCGTCCACGTGCCTGCGCCGCACACGCGCACTCGAAGAGGCGGGGATCATCAGCGCCTATGTTGCGGTCGTCGATCCGGCCGCGCTCGGCCCCAGCATTTCGCTCTACATCATGATCGATCTCGATCAGCGCATCGAAACCGACGCCAGGATGTTCTTTGACAGGATCGCCCGCGACGATCGCATTGTCGAATGCGTTGCGCTTACCGGAAACCACGACATACTGGTCCGAGCGGTGGTCCGCGACATGGCAGACATGGCCCAGTTGACGATGGATACGTTGCTGAAGCTACCGAGTGTGCGGAGTCTCACGTCGAGCATCGTGATGCGGTCGATCAAACGGGCAGCACCGCGCTCGCCGTGAAGGGGGAGGAATGACGATCCATGGCGCGTTTGGCACCAACCGACGCCCCGGCGGCATGAAATTCCTGCCGCTCGGAACCGCTTCGGATGCGGTTGAGAGAATGCGGCTGATCGAACTTGCACTGCGGGGTGCACCGGCAGCGGCCGGCTCCACGATCATCACGGCACCGGCGGGATACGGCAAGACGACGCTGCTCGTGCAGATCAGAGACGAGCTTCAGCCGTTGGGCTTTCACTCCGCGTGGCTCAACTGCACCGCTGATCATGTTCAACCTGCGGCGTTTCTGGTCGACCTCGCGGCGAGTTTTCAGCGTGCTGGCATGTTTCCGTCGATGTCGGAATTTGGCCTCAGCGACATTGTCTCATCGATTTCCGGTTGTGGCCCTGTCTCGATCTTCATCGATGAGTATGAGTGCGCGAGTTCGGATGAGACCGACAATTTTCTTGAACTCTTCATCCGTATGCTGCCGCCGAACTGCAAGCTGTTCGTGGCGACTCGCGAGCTTCCAAAGATCAGCCTTTCAAAGCTACTCGTCGATGCACGAACGCGGCTTCTGAAAGCAAATGAGTTGCAGTTCAACCCGGAGGAAACCCGCCTTCTCATGGCCGACACGGGAGACATGGATCAATACGGAGGTCTGCTGGAGCAATGTGATGGTTGGCCGGTGATCCTGCAGCTGCTGCGCCTTGAAGGGCAGTCATTGCAGAAAACGGGTATACCGCCGATCGCGGGTCAGCATCGGGCCAGTATCTTCAATTACATTGCCGAGCAGGTGCTGGCGCGACAGGAGCAGGAGCTGCAGGAATTCCTGTTGCAGATATCGATCCTTTGGGATGTCGATGTGGCGTCCGCGTGCGCCGTTACGCAGAACGAGACCTCGGAGAGAGTCCTGCGCGCCGCGCTCAATCTCAGCCCCATCGTCACCCCGCTTTCCGAAGCACCGCTTTCGCTGCGCCTGCACCCGCTGTTCAGGGATTTCCTGCGTCAGGAACTCGCCGTCAGGATGCCGTCCGCGCCCAACGCGCTGCACGAAAGAGCCGCGGTTCATTTCGCCGCTGCGCACGATCTGCAAAGGGCGGTACACCACGCAAGCCTGTCGGGTCAGAACGATTTGACCGTCAAGATTCTGGAGGACGCAGGGGGTACGCTTCTCGTGATCAGCGAGGGGATTGCCGCGGCTGGAGCGTTTCTCGCTACACTTCCTGCGAATGTGGTGACGGCACGGCCCAAGCTGCGTCAGTTGCGTGTGATACAGCAAGCGATGGAAGGTACTTCCGCCGACTGGCTTGGCGATTTCGAGCGGTTGGACTGTCTCTGCGGGGCCACGCACGCTGCGTTTGCGGACGATACGTACGTGTTCATCACGGACCTCATAAGGGCGATCCGCAACTGCTCTGAAACACGTTACGCCGTACTCAGCGCACCTTGGGCAGAACTCGCGAAGCTCAGGGAAAAGTGCCTGGCCTTGCGATATGAGGAACCTCGCTATCTCGGCATCTGCCTGCCTGCGGAGCAAATTCTGCTCTGCGACTATGGGTCGGTCAGCCTCGCCGAAAGACGGACGCAGGAATTGCAGGCGCTTTTCGAAACCGAGCATTATGCGCCCAACACGGTATGGATCACCAATCACCTGTCTTTCATCGCCGTCACCAAAGGGCAATCCCGCGACGCGGAGCATTACTCGCGTGTCGTTCTGGAGCGCCTCGCGGACGCCGGCGAGATGCGCAACACCTTCATGCGGCGGCATTGCACGGCCATTCTCGGCCAGAGCTTTTTCGAGCAGAACATGGTCGATGTCGCGCTGGCCCACTTTGATGCGGTGCCGAGGCAGATAGCCTATTCGCTGCTGAGCACGCAGGTGTACGCAATCTGTACGCGCGCGCGCTGCCTCGTTCTTGCTGGCGAGATTGATCAGGCACTCTCTGATCTCGACGATGACTATCAGTATGCGCTGGAGGAGGCCCTGCCGCACATGTCCGTCATCGCGCCAGCTGTGGGTGCGGAGTTGCGGCTGGCGGCGGGGGATATGAGTGGGTGCGAGCAGCTGATAAGGTCTGCGAAGCTTGATGCTCTGCTTGATCAGCACCGCACATGGTTTGTCCGCCCATGGCTGGAAACGGAATCGCTGGTGCGGCTGTTCTCCCGCTATTGGCTGCGGACGGACGAAGCCGACCGTGCCTATAATCTTGCGCATGAATTCGCCGTGCGCGCATCGCAAAGCGGGCGTCTTCTGATGGGGGCCGGCGGGTTCCTGGACGCCGCCGCCGCCGCGCTGGCCGCTGGCCATCGTGGCAGAGCTGATGCCGCGATCGGTCAGGCCGTGAAGCAGGTGGAAGGGAGCGGCGCAGTTCGGCTCTTCCTTGATGCCCATGAAGATGTTCAGGCCTTGCTTCAGGAGAAACTGCAGAATGAACGGGGGCATGAAATCCTCAGCCTCCTCTCCGCGCGCGTCGCTCAGGATGTCGACCGCGGCGGTCTCGCCAAGCTTCTTAGCCCGCGCGAACAGGAGGTGATGGCCGAACTCTGCCTCGGGCACCCCACCAAGCTCGCCGCCCGGCATCTCAATCTTTCGTACGAGACCGTGCGGCATCATCTGAAACGAATCTACACCAAGCTGCACGTCCACACCCGGCAACAGGCTGTCGAAGCCTGGAAGCGGCAAGCCGATACCCCTTGAGCGGAGAACCGCGACGTTCAGGTCTCGTTGGGGGTAATGGTGGAGGGGGCTGGATTCGAACCAGCGTACGCTATGCGGGCAGATTTACAGTCTGCTGCCTTTAACCACTCGGCCACCCCTCCACAGGGCGGGCGGCCCGGCAGTGGAGCCGGGCGCGGCAAGGCGGGCTAGATGGCGAATGGCTGCGGCGATGTCAACGCGTGATGTGCAGCTTCACGCAACGAGTCCCGAAGCCCAGCGGGCGAAGGCGAGCCAGCTCTCGGTTTCCCAGATGAGGACACGCAGGATTTGCGAGCTCACGAGCAGCAGCCCGCCCCACAAGGTGGCGCGGTGGACGCGGCCCATGGTCATCAGGTCGAACAGCACGAGCGCGAACAGAAAGAGGTCCGGCAGCACGAAGATCGCCACCGGGCCCACGAAGGGCGGGGGCAGAGGCATCCGTCCGATCGCGGGGCTCATCATGCCGATCATCGCGATGAACATCAGCCGCTTGTGCATCTGGGGCGTGCGGCGGTTGGCGAGCGCCCCGCCGATCAGCAGCGCGAACACCGGAATGTCGAGTAGCGGCACAGCAAGGAAGGTGAGCGGCGGGATCATCGGCGGACCGGCTGCGCGGTGGACGCTATGGAGCGCGGAAACCGTCGCGATCACGATCATCGCCGGCAGCATCACGAAGCCGATCATGCCGAGCAGGCGGTGCAGATCGGTGCGCCGCCACGCCACAAGCTGCGTCTGCAGAACGAACAGCAGCATCCAGCCTGAAAAGAGCAAGGCGTGGACGTGAACGAGCGTCGTTGCAGGTTTCAGCCCCGGTGGCGGCTCCACGATCCCGGAAAGATAGTAGCTCGGTGCAAAGCCGATGAAGACGAGCCCAAGCATCAGGAGCGCCGTCGATGAAAAGAACCAGCGGTCGGCGTGGGCGGCCGGGTGCCGCGATGCCAATGTTGCCATGGAAGCCCCCATCCCTTTGACGCGCCGAACATACCGCAATCCGTCGACACCGAACAGAGGGTTGGAGTGGGGAGACGCGCGGGCTAAGGAGCCGCAAGGACGCGCGCAGCGTCGCGGTGAAACGGGAAGACGGCGATGGGTAGACGGGGCAAATCCGGCAAGGCGAAGGGCGGCGGTGCATTCAAGTACCCGCGCTTCTATGGAAAGCACGCGGTTGAGGCGGCGCTCGGCAACCCGGACCGTGTTCCGCGCAAGCTGTGGGTGACGAGCGACATCGCGCAGAAGTTCCACCTGCCTGAGGGCCTTCCGGTGGAGATCGGGCAGGCAGCGGACCTCGCGCGGCTTGTGCCCGCCGATGCGCCGCATCAGGGGCTGGTGCTGGAGGTGGAGCCGCTCGACGACCTTCATATAGAGGATGTAGTCGGTCTCGATGGGCCGATTCTTGTGCTCGATCAGGTGACGGACCCGCACAATGTAGGCGCCATACTGCGCTCTGCGGCGGCGTTCGGCGCGGCGGCGGTGGTGACGCAGGACCGCCATGCGCCGCCTGAATCGGGTGCTTTGGCGAAGGCGGCATCGGGTGCGCTGGAAGTGGTCCCCTGGGTGCGGGTGACGAACCTGTCACGGGCGCTCGAGGAGCTGGCGAAGGCGGGCTACTGGCGGATCGGGCTCACCGGCGATGCGGACAAGGTGCTCGCGGATACGCTCGCCGACATGCCGATGGTGCTCGTGCTCGGGGCCGAAGGGCCGGGGATGCGCCAAAACGTCGGCGCGCATTGCGATGTGCTCGCGAAACTGCCGATCTCGAATCGTGTCGAGAGCCTCAACGTCTCGAACGCGGCGGCCGTGGCGCTTTATGCGGTGACGTCGCGCTGATCAGCGCACGCGCTTGATGAAGACGGTGCCGTCCTCGCGGCGCTCGGTGACGAAATTCGGTACGGCCTCGACCAGCTCCGAGAGCCGCTTGAAGCCATAGTTGCGCACGTCGAAGGACGATCGATTGCCAGCGATCTTGCCGACCTCGGCAAGGCGCGCATAGCCCTGCTCGTCGCGCTTCACGGCGTTGTAGGCATCGATCAACAGGTCGATGAGCTGGTCATCGACCTCGCCTTTCGGCGCCTTGTCCGCAACCGGCATCAGCGCATCGACATCGATGAAGCGTGTGCACGCCTGCCGGAACGACTCGGGCGTGCTGGCGCGGCCGAAGCCGTAAACGGGCAGCCCGTTCTGCCGGATGCGCATGGCGAGCGGCATGAAGTCGCTGTCCGACGACATCAGGCCGAAGCCGTCCACGCGGCCGGAATAGAGCAGGTCCATCGCATCGATCGCCATCGCCATGTCGGTGGCGTTCTTGCGCTTGGCGATATCGAACTGCTGCATCGGCATGATCGCGTAGGAATGGAAGACTGGTTCCCACGTGCCGAGTTCGGGCTTCGACCAATTGCCGTAGGCGCGGCGGATGTTCACCGTGCCGAGTTCGGCGAGCACGGTGAGCACCGCATCGAGATATTTCTGGCCGCCCTGATCTGCGTCGATCAGGAGCGCGATGTTGAGGCTGCGTTCATAGCCGTTTGCCGCCATGCTCAGTCCTTCGCGAACAGGTTTTGGGGCGCGCGCATCGCCTTGAATTCGAGCGCATTGCCGCTGGGATCAAAGAAAAACATCGTCGCCTGCTCGCCGACTTCGCCCGCGAAGCGGATGTGCGGCGCAATCTCGAAGTGGACACCAGCGCCGCCGAGCCTTTCGGCAAGCGCATGAAAACTGTTCCAATCCAGAACGATGCCGAAATGCGGCACGGGCACCTGGTCGCCATCCACGGGATTGCGGTGGATGCTGCCCGGCGGGGCGAGGTGTGCGACGATCTGGTGGCCGAAGAAGTCGAAATCCACCCAGCTGTCGGACGAGCGCCCCTCGGGACAGCCCATCAGATCGCCGTAGAAGCGGCGGGCGGCGGCAAGATCATCGACGGGAAAGGCCAGATGAAACGGCTGAAGGGTCATGGGCGCGACAGTGGCAAGCCCCTGCCGGGCACGCAAGGCCCTAGAAGGAACGCTCCAGCCGCCCGAGCAGCGCGCGTGCCGGGGAGAGCGGCACTTCGGTGGCGAACTGGTCGTCGAGGCGCTTCACGCGCTCGTAGAGGTCGCGACTCGCCTCGATGATTTCGCGGGCGCGTGGGGGAAGCTGCCCGAGACGGGTGGAATCGAGCTCGGTGTCACCGGCGCGGCCGAGTCGGCGTTCGGGCGCCTCGCCTTCGGCCTCGGTCATTTCGCCTGCCGCCACGGCCTTGCGGACGAGGAGCCATGAAACGACATGCATCAGCCGTGTCGTTACGCGCAGAGACTCGCACGAATACGCGACGCGCAGCACAGGATCGAGCGCTGCGCGCTCCAGCTGACCTTCGGAATCGAAGTAGCTGCGTGCCTCGTCTGCAAGCAGCATCGCCTCCGTATAGAGGGCAGCCACCAGCTTCGCTGTGATCGGCGTGTGTTCGTTCATCATCGTTGCCGCGAGTGAATCGCGCCTTGTCGTTCCCGGGTCAACGGACATCTTGAAACAAAAGGGGTTAACAACCACCTCATCAGCGCCGGCGAAGGGATGCCCGAGATGGGGTCCGAGCGTCCGGCAAGGCCCAGCCATATGGTGGGCTGAAGGAACGCATATTGCTTTGAATTGAAAGGATATGGACATGCGTACATTCGATCTGACCCCGCTGCTTCGCTCGTCGATCGGCTTCGAAAACCTCAGCCGGC
>TARA_R110000782_G_scaffold13999_27_pt1 | contig 68180 bp, 67 predicted proteins | sample TARA_R110000782 | Tara Oceans TARA_R110000782 (sample SAMEA4397859) | marine metagenome | biome: Polar Biome; feature: [SRF] surface water layer (ENVO:00010504); material: water (ENVO:00002006), including particulate matter (ENVO:01000060) such as... | depth 5 m | reverse complement strand
CCTGTCGCTGGAAGCCCTCCCGCTCCCCCGCCGCAGCTTTCTTGCTCTCCCGGTCGTACCGATAGAGCTTTTGGGCAAGGGCCGGGGACGCCGCTTCGGCATAGGCGTCTATCAGCGCCGTGACAGGCGAGAACGCGACGTCTGAAACGTCGTCGATGACCCGGCGCATTTCGGCGCCCGTGTTCGCGGCGTCGTAGTACCCAGCCTTGAGAGCGCCCTTCAGCTTGTTCAGGCCCCGCTCGATCGCGCTCAGATTCTCGACGTCATCGTGCGCGATCCTGGCCTTGTCCACGTCACCCAGCAAGGAGGTGACCGCGGGCGATTCCTCCGCCATCAAGTCGAAGTCGTAGGCCTCCGAACGCGCCCGCGCCTTCACGACATCAGGGTAAGACCGTGCCGACGGTATCGGGACGCCGGTCGCGCGCGCTGCACGCTGCAGGTCTGCCTCATAGTCCGGCTTGCTGGAAACGGCGAAGTGCATCGACTCCCGCGCACGTTGAGCCGGAGTAGGGGCTGGCATGAGGTCGCCACGCATGACTGCATCGAGCGCCCCGTCCAGATCAGCGTCGAAGGAATCGCCCGTTCTCATGCCGCCACCGCGATGACTTTATGCCCGGCCACCACATGAAACTGCCGAGGCGTCAGCGCCGGAATGTAAAACGTGTTGCCGGTTCCAGCAGGAGCCACCCCGAACTCGACGCGGCAATGCGTGTCGCTGTCAATCTCGACAACCACGGTTCCCCGCCCAAAGGCAGCCGATGCGGCACCGCCGATCGTAAGCGACTGCTTTGCACGCTCCGGGACGGGAATGGCCTGCGCCCAATCGCGCAGTGACTGAAGTTCTAGAACTGTAACCGCCATGATATCACCTCACATTCTTGAAAGTCGCAATCCAAACAAAATTCCGCCGAGGCTGGATCTCACCGTCGGCGGCGTCCCGTCGGAAATCGACGGGGAACGCGCTTGTGCAACCGCTGCGGCCTTGCCAAGCACAAGCGACAGCGTTTGAATGACACTTGCCGCGCCAGCCTGCGCAGCCGCCACGGCCTTCCCGAGCGCGAAAGACGTGCCCGCCTGAATGGCTAAGTTCCGCGCCGCGGCCGATGCACTCGCCTTGCCCGCCGTAATCGTATCGCCGCCCGCCGATGGCGTCGCCACGGCCATCGTGACCGTGACCATTACGGAGCCGGAAGCCGACGAGGCGTAAGTCCCCGAAGTCGTCCCGGTCGCCCCCGCGGTCGCCTTCTCGGCGGTCACAAACCAGACGCCGCCGCCGTTGCCCTGATTGGTCCGGCGGTCGGCCTGCTCCGCGAAATTGGCAAGCGCTGCGTTCGTCGGCGCACTACCCCCCGTCGAGGAGTCCGCGTCGCTGTCGTTACAGAGAAACAGGAAGACGAGGCGATCCGCGCCCGTTGTCGTCGCGGAAGGGAATGATGGGGAGGTCGTGTATGACCCGACCGACGGCGTGGCGATTACATCGATGTCAACGGGGTCGGTCGCGAACCCGAACGCGAGGTTGGAGCTGCCGCTATCATCGAGTGCCAGCGTCGTCTCGGTGCCATCTGCAAGCGCATCCATCTGGAATAGCTGCAGGCGCGTCGCATCGGTCCCGCCCCCCGTGCCCGTGCCCCAGCCGCTGTCGCTTATATCCGTCCAGCCCGAGGGCGCTGTAATCGGCTCATTCGCCGAGCGATGCACTGCCCACAGCTGTCGCCCGGCCGCCGTGATGCCGGTAAAATCTGGACTCACTGCACCCGTGCCGACAACAACCGTCGTCACGCCATAGATGGCGGGCATCGTCATGGCTTAGATCGTCACCCCGAGGATGCCGGCAGCATCGAAGCCGATATTGAGCGGCCCCGCGACGTTCCCGAAATCGGCGTCGGCGGTGTGGCTGTAGAGGATATATCCGCCGCCCGTCTCATAGACGATCAGGCTTCGCCCGTTGCTGAACCCCGAGCCGCTTTGCGCAATTTCAGACAGGTCGTTCGCGTCGAAGGCCCAGTTGTTCGAACCGTCGAGCCCTGCGGTAAGACCCGAGAGCGTATAGCCGGCGGACGTGTAGTTCGTGCCCGAGACCTCATTGGCGCTCACCCCGGAATAGGTGTTCGACGTGTCGGCATTGAGCGTGGCCGATGATGTCAGGATCGCCAGTTTCACCGTTGCGGCGCCTGTCGCGTCAAGATCGAGCGCCGCCGTGCCGTCGAAAGCGCGTTCAAACCATGCGCTATGGAAGCGTGAAGTCGCCATGTCGCCTACCCCTGCGTCTCAAGGAGCGTCAGCCGCGCCTTGTAGTGGCGGAGCGACCGCTGCGTTTCTTCGATCGCAGCGGCGTCCGCGCCGCGCGCTTTCTGGCGTGCGAGTTTCGCCGTCAGCCGCTCGATGCGACCTTGGCAGCGCTCGCGCGTGATCCCGCCGTTGATCGAAAGGGGGAGTGCGACGCCTTGCGCTACCGCAGGCGGGCTTGCGCGCCCAAAAAGCCAGTCAAAAAATCTCATGATAAACCCCCAGATCATGCCGCCAGTTTCCGATAGATCGCGATTGCAGCGGGCGTGGAAAGGCTCTCCAGCCAGCCGAGAAAGCGGGCGTCATACGATTCATCAAACCCGTCCATGATGCGGTAGAGACGGGCACGGACGACGCCCATGTTATGCCGGAAGTCCTGCCCCCACTCGCGGGCGAGGATCGCGCCCTCCGGCGTCCGGGCGAAACTCCGCGCCGACGCCTCGGGGACGTGTTCAGCCAGCGGCTTCGTGGTCAGCAGCTCGGCCAGCGCCGCGTTCGTGATCTCGTCGGGCAGGGCCTCGAAGCTGGATTCGAACGCCGCATAGTCCGCCGCGGGCATCGCGACCGCCACGTCCGCCGCCTCGCGCGTCAGCTTCGTGTACGTGCCATATCCGTCGGGCGTGCCATGCTCCGCGAGATAGTCCGTCATCGAATGGATATTGATGCGCGGCCCCGCTTCCTCGCCCCCGGCAGCAGGTCCGGCGGCAGCCTCCCGCTGCGTCACAAGCTCGCGGTAACGCGCTTGCTTGCCCTCATCCCGCCAGTAGTCGCGGGTGGTCATCTCGCCCTCAATCGCGCTGATCTCGGACAGGATGGTCGGAAGGTTGCTCATCATGCGACCTTTCGCGGCTGGGTTTTCTGCCATTCCAGAACGGCAGCGGCTTCCGACTGCAGGCCCTTGATGACCGGATAGCCGTCGGAGGTGCGCACGACGCACCAACCCATGCCAGCGCGCCACTCGCTGCGGTGATTGTCGCCAAGCGGGGTCGAGGCACTGGAAATCGGCTTGCGGCTGTAGCTCTTGCGGACGCTGATCTCGCAGCCGGCGGTGCGCACGGCCTCAATGCAGATTTCAAGCTCCCAGCTTTCGTCATCCGCAAGCACATGCACGATGTCATGCCGCTGGAGGTATTTCTGAACGCCGGTCCAGAACTCCATATAGCTCACGTCCTCGCGGGTCGCTTCCGGGGGTGCTTTCATCCAGAACGTGCGGCGGTAGTGCTGCGCTTCGATCGGCGCGTGCGGCGCGATACGCGGGCGCTTTACGCCGGTTGCGGGGGCGGGGGCTTCGTCCGCCTTCATTTCAGCAACTGCACCCATCAGTTCGGTTCCTTTTCAAGAATGGCCGCAAAGGCCGGTTTGACGTATTTTTCGAATGACGGTCCCCACGGGCGGGCCTCACGCGGCGCGCTAATCCAGTCGAGAATCCCGTAGCGGCTGAACTCGATGGCGTTCAGTTCCGACGCCAACAGCCGCGAATAGGTGTCGCGAATGTCGCTTACGTCGAGGGCGTGCGGGCGCGTGTTGAATACCAGTGCCTGGCTTCGAAGCGCGTCCGCCGCCGCCTCGATATCGGCCAGCGCCTTGACGAGTGCCCGGGCGGACTTCTCCGCGCGCTTAACCGCGTCGGCGTACTGCGGCAGGGTCTCCCGGATTTCGCCCCGTGTGGCGTCCTGATGGGCCGCCAGCGCCTCGGCCTGCGCAATCCGCTCCCGGCGCGCCGTCTCGGCCTCCGCGGCGTCTATGGCGTCGATCTCGGCGCGCTTGGCGGCAACCTCGGCGGCATCGAAGGGCTTGCCGTCGAGCAAGGCGGCACCCTGCGCGGCTTCAAGGTCGGCGAGGGCAAGGGTCGCCATGATGCGGCGTTCGGAAAGGTTCATCGGGGCCTCTGTGTGATGACGTTGGGACGGGAGATGCCGCCGTCCATCGCGCGGTTGCTGGCGCGGTTGATATGCGCGTCGAACTCGCGGCGGGCGAGTTCTTCGGCGGTCGGCTCGTAGTGGTAGCTTTGCGGCTTGGGAGGGATGACCTGCGCGGGCTTGGGGTCTGGCGGGGTGGTGGCGTTGTACCATGTCTCCGTCTGGGGCTCGGGGTCGGGCAGGGCTTCCGGCTCCGAGCCTTGCGCGCCCTCCGTCGCACAGGTCAGCACGTAGGCGAGGCGCCGGGCCACATCGCGCTGCTCGATGGGGTTCATCTTGTCGAAGCTGGGCGTCAGCGGGGCTCCGTCTTCGCCGTCCTTGCCTGCTACGCCATTCGCGGCGGGCATGAGCTTGTCGAGCAGGATTTTGGCGGCAGCGGCGCGTTCCTGCAGGGTAGGGTAGGTGTATTGCGGCTCACCCGGCCCCGCCTGCGGCCCGGTGCGGATTTTCACGCCCCGGCTGATGTCGCAAAGCAGTTCCAGCGGCTTCCCGCGCGCCAGAATGATGGACTTCATATCCTTGGGGATCTTGTTCGTAACGCCCGGTTTGCGGCCCGACCCCGGCACCTTGCCGCAGCCCGGTTTCCGGCCACGGCGCTTGGGCTCAGGCTTGGTAATGTCACCCAGCGGAGATGAGGTTGAATTTCCCATAAACGGATTTTCAATCAGCGGGCTTGTTTTAGCAAGATGCTGTAAATCAACAAGAATGTCAGTGAAATCGATTGTGTGTCCGCAGAGTGTCCGTACGTGGCGTTGTGCGAGCCGTGAATGCGCCTGTCCTGCGCTCGGCTGACAGCGACGACGGAGTGCAAATATTTCTGTCTGGCGAGACGCGGCGCTCAAAACGCACACTCCTCATCGTCGTAATCGTCATCGAACGCGGGACCGTCGTGCGAGAGCAGGCCCCCCTTCTGGGGGATAGGGGCCTGCTCGTCAGACGCTGGAGGTTCATCACTGAGAGGCGCGACCGACCCCGAGGGAGGCGCGCCCTCTATATCTTTAGATATAGGGTGTGTGTTTGGCGCGGTTTGGCGCAAGGAATTACAATCACTTAGCTCAGGTGTGGCGCAGGTGTCTGGCGCGGGTGTTTGGCGCAGATTTTCCACCGCCCGGATGCCTGTTTTCCAGTGTCGGTTGGAGCCCTGCCATAGTGCTACGTCGAGTTCGATCTTGCCCAGATGGATGAGCCGTTCCATCGCCTGTTCGAACGCTGGTTGCTTCAGGCGCTTCGCTTCCGGCATCGATGCGAACACCTTCGGGGCATAGTTCGATGAGGGGCTGTGAGATACGGCCCGGCGCGCTTTCGTGCAGGCGGCGAGGCATTGCATGAATAGCTCGTTCTCGCGTGCCACACGGGCAGATGCGGCGCGTTCAAGGATCATATTCTTCGGGAGGCTATCGGGTGCCACGAAGGCCCAGCGGTGCCACAGCATACGCATTTCCTCGCCGTGCCGGGCATAGTTCGACTTGGCGTTGCTCAGGATGCGCAGATCCTCGTCCTGGGCGTCCGTCTCGTCGTCAGGGCGCTTCAGCACGATATGATGACGCACGGCGTTCTGCCATGCCGTCGAACCGCTGTAGTCGTCCCCGCTCTTGTTCGGGTGGCCGACAAGCATGATCGTCGTGCCGTGATCCATGCACAGCTTGTTGAGCGCGTTTAGAAACGCCGTAACGTCTTGCCGGTTGTTCTCGTCGCCGCTGAAAAAGTGGCTGGCGTTGTCGAGGATGAGAAACAGCGGGGAGGCGCCACAATCATCGAGGCAGTTGTCCACCAGCATGTCGAATCTTTCCGTGGTGGCCCAATTGCCCTTGGCGTTCCTTTCCATCAGCGCGTTGCCCACGACGCCCGCGAGGCTCACCAGCGCATGTTCGCCGTGACCCATAAGCCAGTCGAAGGGGACGCCCGTCGCCTCGCAAATCGCGTGCTGGCGACGGATCAGTTCTTCCTCGCTGTCCTCGCAGGTGATGTAGATCGTCCGCATCGGCCGGATGCGTTCGCCAAGGAACAGCGAGGACGCGCCGACGCATGTTGCGAGCTGTTGCGCGAACAGGCTTTTGCCGGCGCTCCCCGGCCCCGTGAGGTAGGTTGTTTGTCTGAGCGGGATGCGCGTCTCCCATAGCCATTCGCGCGGGGGTGGAGGCTTGCCGATCCAGTCCGCCCCGTTGATGTAAGGCAGGAAGCCATCGGCCAGCGCTTCGTTCCGCGCCTTCGCGCGGGCTTCGCCGGGTCTCGCATAGCGATCCCATTCGGAGTCGTCCGCGTCGAGTTCGGGCATATCGGGGAGGTCCGTCATTCCGCAGCCCCCTTGTCGAACGCGCCGCACCACGCGCCGTCATTGACGTCGGGCCAGCCAAAAATACCGTCAGCCAGCCGAACGGGAGGATGTGCCCGGCACTCACCCTTACCGGGAATTTTGTAGTGCTCGGCGAAGTTCGCGCAGTATTTGCAGCGATAGAACGGCGGCTTAGTCACGACGCACCGCCAGACCCGCGAGCCATGCGACCGACATGCGCCGATCGATCTCGGCGATTATGGACAGCGGCGCGGTATCATGGTATGCAAGATCAACCCTACAGCCTCCAATTGTGGGATCAGCGCCGCCCCTGCCCGGGCGGCGTTTCTGTTTGTGCTGCATCGCTATTCCCCCGCGCCACGCTCAAGCGACTTGAGCCATTCGGCGACAGCGGTGCGGCGGTACAGAACACGGCGTCCGACGCGCGTGACCGGTGGGCCTTCGCGCAGGCGGCGCCAGCGGGCGATAGTGCGGTGGCTCTTGTCGAGCTGGGCCGCCAGTTCTCGGTCAGTGAGGTATTCCGAGAGAACCGGGGGAGATTCAATTTGCATCGAGGTGCCTCCATTGGCGTTAAATGTCCGCCAATGGGTACAGCGCTCGCACCTTGCCTGCTTGGGAGGTAAATTGCCCCGGAATTAATGTCCGGCGTGGGCCTCGTTCCACATCGAATCGAAGACACTGCGGAACTCGCCGACGGCGCGACTAATGCGCTTTTGGGTGGATTCATCACTGTTGCCGGCTAACGGGCGCCCTGCAGCCTTTTCATCTGCAATAGTCGAGCGGATCGCGGCAGTAAGCGAGGCAGCGCTCCCCGCTTTAAATCGACTGTAGGCCGTAAATGCAGCCATGATGTCCCGGTCTTCCGATACCTTGGATCCCTTTGGCCGCCGCTGTCTGCCTCGCTGGCAAATCTCCGTAATGGCAATTGATTGGCCCATTATCTGCGCCCAACGCTCCCTTTTTTGTTGAGCGGTAGTCATTTGCATCGCCACGGCTTCAACTACGCGGCCTGACGAAATCAATGCATCTGCGGCAGTCTCAAGGCCGCTAAAGTAGCCATCGGTTTGGATGTATTCCAAGCGCAGAGGTCTAAGTATTTGGCGGGCTTCATCTTTATCGGCGGCGTTGATCTTTGCGTTGTTGATTTCGCATTCGAGCCGTTCGAGATACCGGCCAATCGCCTTCCAATGATCAGTCACGCCGCCCGCTCCGGCAGCGGCACGACGTCCGCCGCCTTCCGTCCGCTCACGATATCCGACACGCGATTGGTGGCCTGCCGTAGCGGATCGTCCATCAGGTGTGCGTACCGAGCCGTTGTTCCCGGCTGCGTGTGCCCGAGCAGAGCGCCGATGATCGGAAGCGAAAGGCCGGACGACACGAGAAGCGACGCATAGGTGTGACGCAGATCGTGCAGGCGGCAGTTGACGACCTTTGTCTCGACCGGTTCACCCTTGGCGTTCTTGCCCGCCACGACGTCATAGAGGCCGGCCGCGATAGCGATCTCCCGCCACTCGTCCTTGATTTCCGTTCGCGGCTCGCCCGAGACAGGGCCGGGGAACAGGTATTCGCTTTTCAGCTTGCCGTCATCGTCACGGGCCGCAGTATCGTACATGCTCTTGAGCAGCGTGCGGGCCGCGTCCGATAGCGGCACGCGATGCACCTTGTTCTGCTTCGTGTATGCGGCGGGCTTGACCCATTTGCCCTCATCAAGATCGAACTGCGTCCAGCGTGCAAAGCGGACTTCACCGCTACGGGCGCCGGTCAACAGCAGCAGGCGCACGATGTTGGCCGCGCCCTGATCCGCATAGGCGTCCAGAACGGCCACGAGACGGCCGATGTCTTCCGGCGTCAGGTATCGCTCCCGCTTTTCTTCCGCGAACCTCTTGACGCCCTTGGCGGGGTTGTCGCCGCGCATCTTCCAGCCGATCGACAGCGAGAACATTTTGCTGAGCAGCGCCAGCACCCGGTTCGCACGGTAAGGCGTAGCTGCGAGGCTGCGATGCAGCTTCCGCACCCGTGCCTGATCGATCTCCGCGACCTTCTCCGCCCCGAGCTTCGGGCGGATGATGTTATCGATCATGGCGCGGTCGTCCCGTGCGCTGCTGGCGCGCTTGTCGGGCAAATGTTCCTCGATATAGCGTTCGCACAGGTCGGCGACCGTCGGCGCGGCGCGGTCGGCCTGTTTGGCGCCCAGCGGGTCTATGCCGCGGTCGACGTCCTGCCGCAGCTCCTTCGCGCGCTTCCGGGCCGATTCCACGGACCAGTCGGGATAGCGGCCGATCGCCATGCGGCGTTCACGCCCGGAAACGCGGTAGTTCAGCACGAAAGCCTTTGCGCCCGCCGCGGTGACCCTGATGCCGAAACCACGCACCTTGTCGTCATAAGTGACGCGGTTGCCAGAGGCGGGAAGGGGGAGGCCTTTCACCAGATCGTCCGTGATGCGTGTCGCCATGTCCGTGTGTCCGCATTGTGTCCGCGCAACGAGTGCGCATCAATGTGCATCGAGAATGATTCTTGCGGACACGAATGTCAACGTATTATCAAGGAAAACCGGGAAAAACCAAGCGCCGGAAGATGTGAATGGCTGATTTCTGCGGGCCTCGGAATAGGCATTGAAATAGACTTTTAATCAGTAGGTCGCTGGTTCGAATCCAGCAGGGCTCACCATCGCAGTGTCTTCCGATTTCGGTGCCCGGAATCCCCACACCACGGCAAGACGAAAAATGGCCCGACCGCTGGGACGGCCGGGCCAGTCAAACTGGGATGTAAACAACGCGAGAATAAAAAAACTCGCGCGGTTCAGCTGCTTGCACACACGAACCCTACTATCAACATGTTATTGGAACGGCTTCGTAATGTCCGAGGCGGACGCGCTCTGAGGACGGCTTCTACGTATCGTTAACGCCTTCTATCTATTGCTGACACAGCTGCAGCTATCGATCGGGCGCCCATGTACGCTGTTCTCGGAAGGCCGTTTTCCATCGCACGCGAAGAATGGGTGTGGCTTGCGCCGCTCTTTCTGATGGTCGCTGGAATCTACGGCGTTTCGGAGGTGGCGGCGCAGTGGAATGGCGTCTCAACAGCGGCGCTTGTCGCGGACTACGTGGGCAAGGCGCTGCGTGCCATTCCGCTCGTGGTATCGCTGGGGCTTCTCTATCATTTGATCGGAGCACTGCTCTCCGGAGAGGCACAGCCGCTCTCCCGCATGGTGATTGCCCTGCGCGCGCAGCTTCAGGATACGAGCGGGCTCATCTCCCGACTTCTGCCGCTCGCACTGATGCCGGTGCTGTTCGCGGCGATGGGTATGCTGAAAATGCAGATCCCGCACATCATGCCGTTCTATCTCGACGATCTGTTTACCGCGGCCGACAAGCTCCTGTTCCTTGGCCGGCAACCGTGGGAACTGACCCATGCGCTGTTCGGATCGGCCGATGCCACGCTGGTGATCGATCGCCTGTATACGCTCTGGGTGTTCGGGCTTTCCGTGGCGATCGGCTATTTCGCGCTCATCGCGCCGGGCGCCGAGCGGGCGCGCTTCTTCCTGAATTTCACGGCCATCTGGATCGTGCTCGGGGTGTTTGGCGCCTACATCGGCAGCTCCGCGGGGCCGTGCTTTCTCGCGGCCATGGCCTCGCCCTCCGCGCCTGAGTTTGCCGGGCTGATGGAGAGGCTCACCGCGATCGACGCGGCGCTGAAGGCGGACGGCGGCATGGGCCTTGGCGCGCTGCACTGGCAGAATATGCTCTGGACCGCGCACGAAACGGACACGATCGCCTTCTCCATGGGCATTTCCGCTATGCCCTCGCTGCACAACGCGATCGCATTTCTCTACGTGCTGCTCGCGTTCCGGATCGGCCGCACAGCAGGCCTCATCGCCTCGCTTTTTGCGCTGACGACTTTTGTGGGCTCGATCCACCTCGGTTGGCACTACGCGGTGGACGGACTCGTCGCCTTCGCGGGAACGTATGCGGTGTGGTGGGGGGCGGAGCGGTATTTGCGGACGGCATGATGGCGGCCTTGCCATTCGTCCATGCGGTGGGTGTCAGTGCAGAGCAGACTTAGCCGCGAATTAACTATTCTGGTGTTTGAATACCGATAATTATTCAAGCAAGGCACACGGTATGCGCAACGTTCGGACCAAAAAGATTTCTTTGGTCGTCCCCGTTCTGAATGAGCAGGAATCAATCGGTTTGTTCCTCGAACGCGTGCTTCCGGTTGTCGAGGCAGCGAGCGAACATATTTCCGAGCCGTTGACGGTGGAAGTGGTTTTCGTTGACGATGGTAGCCGGGACGAAACTGCGGCAATCATTTCTGCCTTTGCGCGGCGCGACAAGCGCGTGAAGCTCGTCAGCCTTTCCAGGAATTTCGGAAAGGAAGCCGCACTTTCTGCCGGTCTGAAATTCGCGACGGGCGATGCCATTATCCCAATGGATGTGGATCTGCAGGATCCACCTGAAGTCGTTCCCGAGATGATCTCGAAATGGGCGGCAGGAGCAAAGGTCGTTGAAGGCGTGCGCATAGATCGCTCGTCGGATACGTTTCTGAAGCGGCTGACTGCCGGACGCTTCTACGATCTCTTCAATCGGCTTGCGGATCATCCGATTCCGGCAAATGTCGGAGACTTCCGACTGATGGACCGCGAAGTCGTAGATGTGCTCCTCACCTTGGGAGAAAGGACGCGCTTCAACAAATCGCTTTTCTCCTGGGTGGGCTTTAGTCGCGACGAAGTTGCTTTTGTGCGTGAGCAGCGCTCAAAAGGAACCAGTAAATGGCGGTATTGGAAACTTTGGAACTTCGCGCTGGACGGCATATTTTCTTCATCGACGGCGCCCCTTAGGGTCTGGACCTATGTCGGCACCGTGCTCGCCACGCTCGCGATAGCTTACGCCGGGTTCATTCTTGTTGCGAAGCTGCTCGGCAATGTCGATGTGCCGGGCTACGCGTCTTTGATGGTTACAGTGCTGCTCCTTGGCGCCTTGAATCTCATTTCGCTGGGTATCCTTGGGGAGTATATCGGTCGCATATCCACAGAAGTTCGCGGCAGGCCGCTTTACATCGTCGAGCATACGTTCGGCATAGAGGCATCTGATCTGTCCAAGGTGTCCCGTGGATAGAGCCGTCTACACGCGCATGGCCGCGCAGGAAGACGAACATTGGTGGTTCGTGGGACGGCGACATATTTTGAGACGCTTGCTGGCGCGGAATCTCGCGGATAAGGCGCAAAATCCACTTCTGCTGGATGCGGGTTCCGGTACAGGCGGAAATTTACCCCTGTTGGCTGAATTCGGAAACGTCCACGCGTTTGAATATGATGCAGGCGCTCGGCAAAGCGCACGCGACAAATGGGCAGGGGATATCCTTTTCGGAGAGATGCCGGACAACATTCCGTTCGAAAGCAAGAACTTCGATTTGATCACGATGTTCGATGTCCTCGAACACGTGGAACGGGACAGTGACTCGCTGCGGGCCCTCTCGCAGCGGCTTGCTGACGACGGGCGTATATTGCTGACCGTGCCGGCGATGCCCTGGCTCTGGTCTCGCCATGACGAATTGCACCATCATCAACGTCGCTACACACCTGATTCCCTGCGCGAAGCCGCAGAGAAGGCCGGGTTGGAGGTTGTTGAACTTGCGTACTTCAACACCCTGTTGTTCCCGCTGGCCGTCGTCCAGCGCATCGCGGAACGGGTTTTCAACAGACATGCCGAAACCGACTTGATGCCTCATCCCGTCGTCAATGCAGCCTTGGCGGGCGTATTTGGGCTGGAGCGTTGGATCGTCGGCAATGTCCCCTTGCCATTCGGCCTTTCTCTTTACGCGTCGCTACGGAAATCATGACCGCGTTTGCAGTGCAGGCGGGCCGCTTTGGTACGGTGGGGGTCGCGGCAACAGCTCTCCACCTTTTTGCGGCCTATCTGGCCAGCAGCCTTGGCGGCCTTACACCTGGATCGGCCAACACCGTCGGTTTCGCTTGTGCGGTGGTATTTGCCTACCTCGGCCACTTCAGTTGGACCTTCAACAGGCAGGCCGAACATTCAGAAGCGCTCGGCAGATTTGCAGTCGCAAGCCTTCTTGGTTTCGCAACCTCCTCCCTAATCGTGTTTGTTGTCACGCACGTGCTGCAGTGGCCGATGCTGGCGGCGCTGGCGCTGGTTGGCCTCGCTGTGCCCAGCCTCAACTTCGTTGCATTCAAATTTTGGGTGTTCCGTCCGGGGCATCATCTCGATGAAAGATCGATGTTTGCGTCGTACGTTGCTTGGGCGTTTGCCACCACGGCACTATTCGCCCTCTATTTCTGGGGACGGCCCTTTAACCATGATACGAGTTGGTATTTGGTGGCCACGGAAAAGTTCCTGAACGGCGCCCGTCTCTATGTCGATGTCATTGAGATCAATCCCCCGCTGGCGTTCTACGTAACCGCACCACCGGTACTCGTGTCTCAATGGATAGGAAGTGGAAGCACTTCAGCGTTTCTAATCTACGTTTCTGGCCTTCTGTTCGTGTCGCTTGTCTGGTGTGGACGCATCGTCGCGGCAAGTGAAGATGTGACGCGCGTGGAACGCATCGCCGTTTTTTCGGCTGCGATCATATCGCTGATCGTGCTGCCGATTCCTTTCGTTGGCCAGCGCGAGCACCTGATGCTCATTTTTTCATTGCCATATTTCCTTGCGCTTTGCCTCGATCCTTCAGGTTCCCAGAGGAAGCCTCTGGAGGCTATAGCCCTCGGCGTATTTGCGTTCTTCGGCTTGGCGATGAAACCCTATTTCCTGTTTGCGCCACTGCTTGTTTCAGTGGTTGCGTCCTTGCAGGGGAAAAACTGTAGAGCTGTTTTTTCGCTAGAAAATATAACCATATCAACGCTGTGCGGCTTGTACTTTGTTTTCATATTCGTATTTCACAGGGAGTATATCGATAATATCGTTCCAATGGCGTCGGAAGTTTATCACGCCTACGGATACGTTTCCCTGCTGGTTATTACGAAGCCGCACTTTCTCGTATTTCCAATCGTCCTGTACTTGTTGTTTCTTCAGTATGAATTTTCAAAAAATTCGTTCGCATTGAGATTTGCTGCCGTGGCGACCGGTTTTTGCGGGGCCTATTTGATCCAGTTCAAGGGATGGCCATCTCACGCATATCCCATGAACGTGTTCCTGTTGCTAACACTCTGCGCGATGATTGCGCGGGGTTTCGTCAGGAAACTCTATGCCGTGATAGCGGTTATGACAGTCGCCGCGATGCTATTGCCGCCTGTCATCGAAGGGCCTTACAAATCACGGCTCCTTCGCCCATTCTTGGCTGCTTATCCCGTGCCCGGCGTTGCACCATCCGTCCTGGTGCTATCGTCGAATCTTTGGGCCAGCTTCCCCTTCGTCAACCTGACCGGTGCAACCTGGACAAGCCGTTTTCCTGCGCAATGGCTCGTTCCGGGTGCTGCGGGCCTGCTTTCTGAACCCAAGTGCCAGATCAATCACCAGTCATGCAGCCAGGCACTGCAAATCTTGAATTATTCCCGCCGCGCAACAGTAGACGATCTGCTCGCTTTCAAGCCCGGTCACGTCTTCGTCGATGAACGCAAACGGAAGTCATATTTCATCGGCGGAAAGTTCAATTACCTCGAATACCTCTCAGGTGATCCTCGCTTTGCATCCGTCTGGGAGAACTATCGGAAGGTGGACTCCATTCAGGGGTATGCGCTTTGGGTTCGCGATGACGACCCCGGGTAGCTAACCCACCGTTCCCAGCCCGTCGCAGTCCAGCCCGAACGCCGCGAGGCCGGTTTCCAGGAGTGAGGCCAGCATGGGGGTGCGCATGAGGGCATCGGGGATGTCTGAAATCTCGTCGGTGACGGTGGCGAGGGCTTCATCCCATTCGGCGGGGTCGTAGTCGCCGGCGCCGACCAGCATCAGCGTGTAGAGTTCGGTCTGCTCGTCGTCGTTCAGATCCTCGATCATGCTGCGCAGCTCTTCCTCGACAGAGGTGTTCGAGGAGTCTTCGAGAACGTCCACGGCCTTGTCGTCGGCCATGTTGGAGCTGTCGTCGGGATCGACGGCGGGGACCTGCGCGTCGTATTCGCGTGCCCTCAGCACGATGCGGCATACCTCTTCGAGAGAAATCGTCAGTTCCATCGTGCGCTTCCGATCCTTGCCTTCGAGTCGCGGCTTGTTCCGGAACCAACCATGCCACAGCGGCCCGGCGGTATCTTGAGCCGCATCAAAGAGAACGGTTCAGGCGGCGCAGAGTTTCGCTTTGGCCGCGTCGTATTCGCGTTTCAGGCGCGCGACGAGTTCCGCGGCGGGCAGCACGGCCTTCACCGCGCCGATGCCCTGGCCGCAGCCCCAGATGTCTTTCCACGCCTTGGCGCCGGTGTTGCCGCCGCTGCCGAAGTCCATCTTCGAAGGGTCGCTGGTCGGCAAATTCGCGGGATCGAGGCCGGCATTCACGATGGACGGGGCGAGGTAGTTGCCGTGCACGCCGGTGAAGAGGTTCGAATAGACGATGTCCGACGCGCGGCTATCGACGATCATCTGCTTGTAGCGCTCGTCGGCGCGCGCTTCGGTGGTGGCGATGAAGGCCGAGCCGATATAGCCGAAATCGGCGCCCATCGCTTCGGCCGCGAGCACGGCACTTCCACTCGCGATGGCGCCCGAAAGCGCGATCGGCCCGTCGAACCATTCGCGGATTTCCTGAACGAGCGCGAACGGGGAGAGCGTGCCGGCATGGCCGCCCGCGCCCGCGGCGACGGGAATGAGGCCGTCCGCGCCCTTTTCGATGGCCTTCTTTGCATACGCGCCCGTGATGACGTCGTGGAAGACGAGGCCGCCGTAGCTGTGGATTGCCGCGTTCACGTCTTCGCGCGCGCCGAGCGAGGTAATGATGAGCGGCACCTTGTATTTCACGCAGAGCGCGAGGTCGTCCATCAGCCGGTCGTTCGACTTGTGGACGATGAGGTTGACCGCGTAGGGCGCGTCCTTCTCGGTGAGCTCGCTCGAAAGGCGCTGCAGCCATTCTTCGAACTGCGCCAGCGGGCGGGCGTTCAGCGACGGGAAGCTGCCGACGATGCCCGCGCGGCACTGCGCGATGACGAGATCAGGGTTCGAGATGATGAACAGCGGCGACCCGATCACCGGGATCGAAAGCCGCCCACGAAACAGCGCTGGCATGGTCAAGGCGTGAGTCCCCCTATGATGCGGCCAGGAGCTCCTTCAGCGGTGTGCCGGCATCGGCGAGGCGGGCCGGATTGATGACCGCCCCTTTTTCGACGAGTGCACGCCCCTGAATGAAATCCTTCGCCGCACTGATGCAATCGAGCGCGATGACCCGGCCACCCTTCAAATAGATAAGGCTGAAGCTGCGCGCGCTTGGCTCGCCGCGCAGCACGGTGGCATCGTGGCCCGTGGAGAGGCCGACGGTTTGCAGGCGGAGGTCATACTGGTTGGACCAGAACCACGGCGTCGCCGTGTAGGGCTGCGGGTTGCCGAGGATGGCGCCGACAGCGGTTTTCGCCTGATCGACGGCATTCTGCACCGACTCGAGGCGGATACGCGCGCCTTCCGCGAAACGGCTCTCGTGGGCCGCACAATCGCCGATCGCATAGACGTGGGGAAGGGCCGTGCGGCAGAAAGCATCGACATCGACACCATTGCCGCCGCTCGCCCCCGCATCGAGAAGCGGCTCGACAGAAGGCACGAGGCCGATGCCGACGATCACCGCGGCTGCGGGAAGCCGCTCGCCGTCGGCGAGACGGACGGCCGTGACGCGGCCGGCCTCTGTTTCCAGCGCTTCAATGGCGGCGGAGAGGCGCAGATCGACGCCATGGGCGCGGTGCTCCTCTTCATAGAAGCGGGACACCGTCTCTCCGGCAACGCGCGCGAGCACGCGCGGCAGTGCTTCGAGCAGCGTGACCTTGTGACCTTGTTTGACGAGGACAGCCGCCGCCTCAAGGCCGATGTAGCCGCCACCGATGATCACCACCGGCCCGCCGCCTTCAAGGTCGGCGCGGAGGGCATCGACGTCGGCAATCGTGCGGATCATGTGGACGTTGTGGCTGTCGGCGCCAGGCAGGGGCAGGGGGCGCGGGCTGCCGCCGGCTGCCCAGATGAGATCGCCGTAGCCGAGATGCTCGCCCGCATCCGTGGTGACGGTGCGCGCTTCCGGGTTCACCGCGACGACGCGCGTGCCGAGATGCAGGGTGACGTTCTTGTCGGCCCAGAACGCCTCGGGGCGAAGCAGCAGCCGGGCGGCTTCCTTTTCACCGGCGAGATAGTCCTTGGAAAGCGGCGGGCGTTCATAGGGCGGAACGGCTTCGGCGCCGACCATCGTGATGGTGCCCGTGAAGTTCGCCATCCGCAAACTGATGGCGGCCTGGGCAGCGGCCTGTCCCGCGCCCACGATCAGTACGTCGCTACTGCTCACTCTTCATTCCCATAGATATGAACGGAAAACTCACCGCCGGAGGTCGCTCGCCCCCGATACATGCCGGGCGTATTGAAGGAAAAGGCCGATGCACCGTCTGGAGACACGGCGATGACGCCGCCGACGCCGCCGAGAGCTTTCACTTCCGCCTGCACGGCGTCGGCCGCTGCCTGCACGTTTTCCTTGCCGAAACGCATACGTGCGCAGATTTCGTGCGCGACGCCGACACGGATGTAATATTCGCCCGATCCCGTCGCCGAGACAGCGCAGCCGCGATTGTCGGCATACGTGCCTGCGCCGAGCACCGGCGAATCGCCGACGCGGCCCCAGCGCTTGCCGGTAAGCCCCCCGGTGGACGTGGCAGCGGCGAGGTTGCCATGGACATCCTTCGCGACGGCGCCAACGGTGCCGTATTTCATGTCGGCGTCGAACACCGCGCCGGTCTTTGCATTCTCCTTCATCTTCTGGAGTTGCTGCCAGCGCTCCTCCGTCCGGAAGTACGAAGGATCGACCTGATCAAGGCCGCGCTCGCGCGCGAAGCGGTCTGCACCGGGGCCTTGCAACATGACGTGGGGGCTCTTTTCCATCACGGCGCGCGCCGCAGTGACGGGATTGCGGGTGCGGGTGAGGCCTGCAACCGCACCAGCCGCACGGTCGCGACCGTCCATAATGGCGGCATCCAGCTCGTTGACGCCTTCATAGGTGAACACTGAGCCGCGGCCGGCATTGAAGCCGGGATTATCCTCCAAAACTTTCACGGCGGCCTCGACGGCATCGAGCGCGTTGCCGCCCGAAGCCAATACGGTCTTCCCCGCCTCCAGTGCCGCCGCGAGCCCGGCCCGCCGGGCGGCATCCTGCTCCGGCTCCAGTTTCCCTGGTGCCATCGCCCCGGCGCCGCCGTGGATAAGAAGCGTCCAATCCTGCATGGCGAAGGCCCCATTCGAAAGGAAAAAAACGGCGAAGGCAGCTGCAATGCCAAGCGAATTTCGCATCATGACCCCGTCTCCCCACCGTTGGCGCAGGACTTACTCAGTGCGGGGAAGGAGCGCAACAGATCGCTATCAGGATGCGGGAAATGCGCCTTCAAATCGCGCGAGCGCAGCACCGAGAAGGTGTTGATCCGCTTTTTCGGCAAGGGGATGGCGTGCACTGAGTTTCTGCGCCGGCGTGTCTCTAAGGGCGATCGGGATGCCTGTTGCCGCTTCATAGTGTAAAGCCACGAGGCGCAACCAACCCTTCGGGTCGGCGCAAATCGTCGTATAAGCATAGGTCTGGACATTGGCCTTCGGGAGCCCGCCCAGATCGCGGTCGATAATCGCCCGCGTCGCCGCCACCTGCGCGGCGATCTGCTCGTGAACGCTGACATAGTCTGAAAGCGTGAGTGTCGACGGGCGCACCGAGAACCAGCCGGCCTCGCCGCCATGGCTTTGGCGCCGTGCCGAGAGGATCGACAGCGCCGTATCCAGCGGATCGCGCGTTATCTCGATGAAAACGCTACCTGGGAACAGATCCGCCAGAAACGGGATTCGGAGCCCGTTCTTCTGCCACTTGTTGATAAAGGGGCCGCCAGCGATGCCCTGAAGCGCGGCAATCGTCTGGCGCATCATGGCCTTCCGGGCCTCGTCGAGCGGGGCGGGGGTCTCCGATGTGCCGAGATGCCGATTCCAGAACCGGTAGCCTTGGCTCGGTCCCTGCGAACAGTTGGTCTCGCCGAAACGGTTTGCAAGATCATCGGTGCCGCCGAACGCGCGCCGAGGCCCGGCAAGCATTGCCGTCAACACCGGGCTTGCGGGCGTCGCCATCAGGAGGTTCGAAAAATATGCGCATCGGAGATGCCGGGTCGCCAGAATGGAGGCGAGGGTGGAGCCGACGCGCGGGAGGCCCACGATGAAGATAGGCGGAATATCAAGTTTTGGCGCCATTCGGCGCGCCACAGGCTCAAGCTGCGCGAACACAGCGCGCGCGATATCCCTCCCCGGTTTCACGGTTTTCCCCATTCTGCCCAGCTGCATAGTAGCGCGGAATCGAAATGGATTGAACCTCTAACGGGCGAACGCCGAGGAACGATTGACCGGGGGAGCCCCCGCGCCTATATGACCCCCGCTTTCGGGCCGAACAGGTCTTCGGGGCGGAGTAGCTCAGCTGGTTAGAGCAGCGGAATCATAATCCGCGTGTCGGGGGTTCAAGTCCCTCCTCCGCTACCAACCCGGATTGTCCACCAGTGACCCACTGAGGCCACTGGCAGACATTTTTCGAGGAAAATCAAATATTTTTCGCGTCCCGTTGCGTACGCCGGCGTCCCGGTGCGACCGGCTGCGGCCACCCACGGCGATTTGGATTGGGGGTATTTTGGGGGTATTTTTCGGCTGTCCCCAAAACAGGCGATACCCCCAGATGGCTTTGAAAGAACTTGAGGTCAAATACGCCACCAAGCGGCAGCGCCCCTACAAGCTGTCCGATGGAGAAGGCCTGCACCTGCTCGTCCAGCCGAACGGATCGAAGCTCTGGCGCCTGAAATACCGCTTCGACGGCAAGGAAAAACTGCTGAGCTTCGGCAAATATCCGACCGTCACGCTGGCGATCGCCCGCGAGAAGCGGACCGAAGCCAAGCGGCTGCTCGATCAGGGTGAGGACCCCGCCGAGGCCAGGAAGCGGGCGAAGAAGCAGAGGGCCGCGCTCAAGCTGTTCGAAGAGATTGCGCGGGCCTGGCACGCCAATCGTATTGAAGGGCTGGACTCGGCCCATGCCCTGCGCGTCATCAACCGGATGGAGCGCGACGTCTTTCCGGTCATCGGGAAGCGTCCGATCACGGAAATCGACCCGCCCGAGATTCTCGAGATGATCCGCGCGGTCGAAGCGCGCGGCGCCCTCGATATCGCCCGTCGCCTCAAGCAGAACGTCAGCCAGATCTATCGCTTCGCGATCGCGAGCGGCTGGGCGACCATCGATCCGACGCTCGGCCTCAACGATGCGCTCAAGCCCAAGCCGCCCGTCAGGCACATGGCGCGCGTGCCGCTCGCGGAGTTTCCGAAGCTGGTGCGAGCGATCTTCGCCTATGACGGCGAGGACACGCCGCGCCGCCGCGAGATCACCCGTGACGCGCTGCTGTTCACCTTGCTCACATGGGTCCGAACCAGCGAAACCCGCTTCGCGGCCAGGGACGAGTTCGAGGATCTCTATGGACCGAACCCGCTATGGCGTCTGTCGCCGGAGCGCATGAAGATGGAACGTGAGCATCTTGTTCCGCTGTCCCGCCAGGCCGCAATGATCGTTCAGCGCCGCTTGCAGGCGACGAACGATGCGTTCCTCTTTCCCGGAGCCAAGCCTGGAAAGTCTATTTCCGAGAACACCATGATCTATGCCTGTTATCGGATGGGGTATCTCCATCGGCAGACGGTACATGGGTTTAGGGGGCTCGGCTCGACCTGGGCGAACGAAGCCGAACGCTACAAGCCGGATTGGATCGAGATGGCGCTCGCTCACGAGGACGAGGATGAGGTGCGCGGCGCTTACAACAGTGCGCTCTATCTCACACCGCGAAGGCGGATGCTCCAAGACTGGGCCGACGTGATCGACGCGGCAACCGCAGTGTCGAATGTCGAGAAGAATCCTATCGAGTTCTCACAATTCATGCGCTGTTCCGCTCCCATCCAGCACCTGCCACCAAGCGACCAGAGACAGCCGTATTGGCAACGCCCCCTTCGGGCGGCTTCGCGATGAGCCTCAAAAGTCAGAACCGCCGATTTAGAGGCGCGGTTTTCTGCCATAGTTGTTAGAAATATCAGCTACTTAGATGCATCCGCGAATAGTAGAATGAACTCCAAGAAACCGTATCTCACTACATCTCATCATAGCTGATTCCCCTTGCAACTCGACAAGGGAAACCGCCGGGACCGCCAATTACGCCGATACATCGTCTGGAAGGGCTCGATTGGGGCGAGCAGAACGCGCGCATCCGTCCCGATGGACGCGCTCAGCGTGACTAATTCAATGAAATATATGGGGTTATTTGCGTCGCCACGAAGCGTCAGCGGTGCAGGCTCATCAGTCCTTAATCAATGAGTGGGAGGAATAGTTCGCCAACAAATTGAATTGGACGATGAGCCCCAAGGCGCGGCAAATGGCGCCAAATCAAAAAATGCCGTGGGGAGGACAGTCATGGTCACAGCCTTTAGGACAAATTTGCTTTGTGCCACCGCGCTATCGATCGCGTGTGCGCTTGCAGTGCCGGCACATGCCCAGGACGCTGCATCGCAGGGCGAAAAGCCCGAGGCGCAGGAAGGTGGCCTTGAGACAATCGTCGTCACGGCGCAGAAGCGCGAACAGAATTTGCAGGATGTTCCAGCCGCCGTTTCCGCCATAGGCGGCGAGACGCTGCGCACGCGCGGCATCACGGAGACCTCAGACTTGATGGGCGCGATCCCCAGCCTGCAAGTCACCACTCCCTATGGTCGCACCCAACCGAATTTCTCGCTGCGCGGGATTTCAGTGGCGAACGAATTTTCCGCCTCCACTGCGTCGCCGGTTGGCGTCTATGTCGATGAAGTCTATCAGAGCTTCCGGGCGAGCCATGGCCTGCAACTCTATGACATCGACCGGGTCGAGGTACTGCGCGGACCGCAAGGAACACTCTACGGTCGCAACACCACGGGTGGCGCGATCAGCTTCTTCACGCGCAAGCCGGATCTGGGAGAGGCCAATGGCTATCTGACCGCCGGCTATGCCAATTACGACACTTTCACGGTGCAGGGCGCCGCTGAAGCGACGCTGGTTCCCGACATCTTGGGCGTCCGCGTCGCCGGTACTTTTGCAAAAGGGGATGGTTGGCAGCGCAATGTACTGCCTGGGAATGAGCGCGACCTAGGGACCACCGATACGATCGGCGGTCGCATCTCGATCCGCTTCCGGCCCGATCCCGATCTCGACATCAATTTGAAGCTCTATGCCGCGAAGGACGATCCATGGGGCACCGCGCCCTATGCAGGTGGTCAACTCGCGGGCGGGCAGGATGCGCTCGGCTATTCGCGTTACGATCCGCAACCTTTCCTAGGCGGGCGGTTGCTGCGTGACAATGAGGTCGCAGTTGATCGGGTAGGTAAGAACATCAGCAAGTCGAAAGGGATAGCCCTCAACATCAAATGGGATGTCAGCGACCAATTCTCCGTCACCTCGATTACCGGCTACGACACCGGCGACTATATCAACAATCCTGATGATTGCGATGGCGGCCCAGCCGATCTCTGCTCGATCGGCCTCACGTCGACGAGCAAGAATTTCAACCAGGACCTGCGTTTCAGCTATTCGAACGACCGCCTCGATATCATTGCCGGCCTTTATTATGGCAGGGACAAGGTCAAGACGGTCAACTACCCGGACTTTTTCGGGGCGCTGAGGCCGCTGCTGCTTGGCGCCGGTCTTCCGGGCAGCTACAATAACGCCGCAATCGGAACGCCCGACGCGATCCGCTATATCCCAGCCTTTGCCGCCAATCCGGCGTTGGGGCCTGGCGATGCCGGATTCTGCGACGCGATCGAGATCAATCCCAACGGCTTCCTTGATGCACGCTCGCTGATTGCACTCCAGACCGACATCGCGATCAATAATACGGGCAATGGCGGCATGGGGGGTAGCTTTTCGGCGGGCTGCGCCGGGGCAGGCGCGCCTCCGTTCACCCCGATCCTCGGCGAACAGCGTTTTGACGTGTCGCGCCCCTCGAAGGCGATCTACGGCGACGTAACCTGGAAAGCGACCGAGCGGCTGACCGTGGCGGTGGGTGCACGCTACACCCAGGATAAGGTCAATTACCTTAACGGCAGCACTTTCCTCTATGCGCTCGACGGTACGACGCCGGTTGTCAACCTGGTCCCCTACAGCAATCCATACAACCCCAATCTCGCGCCGCTTGAGCAGCGCGAAAAGGCAAACAGGCTAACCGGCCGTATCAATGTCAGCTATGAGTTCGCCGATGATATCATGGGCTATCTCCAGTACAGTCGCGGTTACCGCAGCGGCAGCTTCAACGGGCTTGCCTATCAGGGCGTCAATCAAGTCTATTATATCCAGCCTGAAAAGGTGAATGCATATGAGGCGGGGCTCAAAACCCGGCTGTTCGATCGCCGCGTCCAACTTAACCTCGCGGGCTTCTACTACGAGTATTCGAATCACCAAGTAACGCAGGTGGTCGGCGCTACAACCTTCACGCGCAGCGCCAATGGTCGCCTGTTCGGTGGCGAGGCCGAACTCGCCTGGCAGGTGGCCGATACGTTGCGTTTCGATGCTTCGCTGGGCTATCTCAACAGCAAGTACAAAGGCAATGTGATCGATCCGGCAAACCCGGCCAGCCCGACATTGAACGTCAACGGCAATCCCTTCCCGAACGCGCCGGAGGTTACGTTCCAGGCCGGATTCGACTGGGATATGATCGATGACGGCACCAACAAGCTGACCTTGCGCGGTGATGCGTCCTACATGGGCAAGTACTATTTTGATCCGTTCAAGAATTATGGGCAGACACCGTGCGATACACCCCCAGCGGGATCGAACATAACGCTCGCGGGTAAGGCGATTACATGCGCAAATCCGGGCTACTGGCTCGCCAATGCGCGATTAACCTATGCGCACGACAATATGTCGGTTAGCTTGTGGGCGAAGAATCTGTTCGACAAATATTACTACACCTACGGCCTCAACATGAACGTGTTCGGCTACGATTATCTGAACCGCGGCATGCCGCGCACTTATGGCGTCGAAGCGACAGTCAAGTTCTGATCGCTGCTGCGACGGGGGCGGCGGGCATCCTCTCCCGCCCGCTGCCCCCGATTTTTTCGACCTGACTTTCAGACCGAGGAGCATCCATGATGCGTTCCACCGGCAACGGTCCCTCATTCATCGGCACGGCGTACAGAATCGAGCGCGCTGTGATCACTGAGATCGGCGCAGCTGAAAGCACCGCCCAGGCGAGCAGCGCCGAGCGGCCAGCGCGCCTCCGGACGATTTAACGTGGATGCGTCTCGGAACAGAACTGAGCTGGAACGAATTTTCGCGACCCAACGCGAAGGGACGCGTGAGCAGGTTTCGCGCAGCTACGAAGAACGCATGGACCTGCTCGGGCGCCTTGGCCGGATATTTGAGCAGCACAGAGACGAATTGGTCGATGCCGTTGCCGCCGATTTCGGCATTCGATCCCGCTACGAGACTATCCTGCTCGACCTGATGCTTGGCATATCGGAAATTAAATTTGCGCGCCGCAATCTGAAGACGTGGCTGAGGCCGCGGCGGGTGAAGACTGACATCTTCGGCCTTCCCGGTTCATCGCGCCTGGTCCCCCAGCCCCTAGGTGTGGTGGGCGTTCTCGGCACGTGGAACTATCCGCTCGGCACCATATTCGTTGGCGCGGCCGGTGCATTGGCGGCCGGCAACCGCGTGATCGCAAAGCCGAGCGAAGTTTCCGCCAACGCCGCCGAAGCCAGCGAGCGGCTTGTGCGCCGGTATTTCGCCGAAGAGGAATTCGCGATTGTCCAGGGCGGGCCCGACATGGCACAGGCGATGACGGCCCTACCTTTCGACCATATTCTCTTCACCGGTTCACCCGCGGTTGGCCGCAAAGTCTATGAAGCGGCGGCTGCCAACCTTACACCTGTTACTCTGGAACTTGGCGGCAAATGCCCTGCCATCGTGGGCAAGGGTGCATCGCTTGCACAAGTCTGTGAAAGCTTAGTGTTCGGCAAGCTGCTCAACGCCGGCCAGACCTGCATCGCCGCTGACTATGCCTTCGTCCATGTCGATCAGATGGAAAGCTTCGTCGCCGCACTCCGCGCTCAGGTTGCCAAATGCTACCCCAACGCGGCAAGCAACCCCGATTTCACCAGTATCATCAATGACCGACAGTTCGCGCGGCTCCAAGGTTTGCTCGATGATGCCGAAGCCAAGGGCGCGACGGTGCTCAACCTCTCGGACAACGGCGATGGAACGCTTCCTGAACGGCATCGGATCGTGCCGTTGGCGGTTCTCGACGTTACCGATGACATGGCGATGATGCAGGAGGAGATTTTCGGACCGATCCTGCCGATCATGCCATATCGCTCCGAAGACGAGCTCATTCGCTACGTAAACCGGCATGAGCGCCCGCTGGCGCTCTATTATTTTGGCGACGAAAGTGAGGAACGGCGCAAGATCATTTCCGAAACGCACGCTGGCGGCGTGACTCTCAACGGCACGGTCATGCACGTCTTCCAGCGCCGGCTGCCTTTCGGTGGCATCGGACAGAGCGGCATCGGTGCCTATACCGGCGTCGCCAGTTTCGAGCGCTTCACTCATTACAAGCCGGTGTTCTCTCAGCCGAAACTCAGCCTGCTTGGTCAACTTCTGCCACCCTATTCGAGCAAGACCGAAGGACTACTCAACATCTTCGAAAAGATCCTCTGACGTGGCTGCGGCGGTTGATGCTGGCATGTTGCATGACGCCGGGTCGCCAGCATGGGTCGAATGACAAGGGAAGCAAATGGCTGACTATGTAATTATTGGAGGTGGGTCGTCGGGCGGCGTTATCGCCAGCCGGTTGTCCGAGGACCCCGATGTCACCGTTTGCCTGCTCGAGGCAGGCGGCCCAGGCACCTCGCCGCTTGTGTCCACGCCCGGCGCTTTTGCGGCGCTGATCCAAGACTATCGGATCAATACGCTCAACTGGCGGTTCAACACCGACCCTTCAAAGGCGCTCAACGACCGCCGCCTCTACAATCCGCGCGGGAAGATGCTGGGTGGATCGAGCGGTATGAACGGGATGGTCTATATCCGCGGCGACCGGTCGGATTTCGACCACTGGGCCGAACTCGGCAACGACGGCTGGGGTTACAACGATGTCCTGTCCTATTTCCGCAAGGCTGAGAATAATGAGCGCGGTGAGGATGAGTTTCACGGCTCGTCGGGACCGCTTCACGTATCCAACGGCAAGCGCGAATTCGATGTCTATGATGCTTTCATCGAGGCGGCGACTGGACTGGACCATCAAGCCAATCCGGACTTCAATGGTGCCAGCCAGGAAGGTGTCGGCATCTATCAGTTTACCGTGAAGGACGGGAAGCGCGCCAGCGTGAAGGCGTGTTACCTTGATCCGGTGATGGGCAGGCGCGGCAACCTCCGCGTCGAAGTACATGCCCGCGTCCATCGTATCAGGTTTGAGGGCAACCGCGCGGTGGCAGTCGAGTATTCCCAGGACGGGCAGTTGAAGACGATCCCGTGCGAAAAGGAAGTCATTGTCAGCGGCGGCGCCTATAATTCGCCCCAACTGTTGATGCTTTCCGGTATCGGACCGCGTGATGAGTTGGAGAAGCATGGAATCGAAGTGATTCATGATATTCCCGGTGTCGGCCAGAATCTTCACGACCATCCTGACCTGATGCTGGTCTACCAGTCGAAGAAGCGGCTCGGGATCGCACTCAATGTCGTTGGCGCGCTCAAGACCGTGCGAGACCTATTCCAGTATCTCACGCAAAGGAAAAGCTGGCTGGCATCGCCGCCCACGGCTGCAGGCGGTTTCTTGCGATCCGCGCCGGGGCAGAACCGGGCGGACTGCCAGGTCCATGTCGTGCCGCTCGCCTATCGCGACCATGCGCGCGACTACAAGCTGATGACGAAATGGGGCTATACGATCATTCTCAATATTGGGCGCCCAAAGAGCCGCGGCTGGGTTGCCTTACATGACTCAAACCCCGAATCCGATCCCAAGATGGACCTCAATCTCTTGAGTCATCCCGACGACCTCAAGACGTTGCGCAATGCCTTCCGTGTCGTGCAGGAGATCCTGCATTCGGATCGCATGAAGGCGATGATGAAACGGCCTCTCTATCCTGACCGCTACCTTGAAACTGATGAAGAGATCGACGCCTATATCCGGGCAGAAGCCAATCATGCTTATCATCCGGTGGGAACATGCAAGATGGGCACCGACGAGATGGCGGTGGTCGACAACCGCCTGCGCGTTCACGGCCTCGCAAATATCCGCGTGGCCGATGCCTCGATCATGCCATCAGTCGTCAACGGCAACACCAATGCAACCTGCATCATGATCGGCGAGAAAGCCGCCGACATGATCCGGCACGATAATATGAGCAGCAAGAATAGCATCGCAGAATATTGAATTGGACGATTGGATCAATGCTGCAGACACAGATGCTTACGAAAAGAAGTCCGGAGAGGCCTATCGCATGTCAGTTTATTATGTGTCGACTGCGCCATTGTGGGCGAGCGCCTTAGAGGAGCGCGGCTGATGGACGTCCGTACGCAAATACGTCGCGCCGCACGTTATTTCGCCCAGCAAGAGGCTCTCGTTCACGGCCACAGGCGGTTGACTTTCTCGGAAGCCTGGTTGCGCGGCGTGAAGCTCGCAAATGCTCTTGCGGAGTGCGGCCTTCAACCGGGTGACCGGATTGCTACGCTGGAGAAGAACTCCATCGAGGCCGCCGACATCATACTGGCGGCTGCCATTGGAAACTATACGCGTGTTCCTCTCTATGCGCGCAACCGATGTGAAGCGCACGCCCATATGATCGCGAGTACCGGATCTCGGTTGGCGCTGGTCGATGAGGCATTGGCTTCGGAGTTGGCGGGGCTGGATGCCCAAGCTCCGACGCTTGAGCGGATCATTATCCGCGATCACAACTATGAGAATTGGTTGGCGACAGCCTCGGACCGGGATCCTGATCCCGTCGTCGCGCCGGAGGACTATTGTGTCATCCGCCACACCGGCGGCACGACGGGCAAACCCAAGGGCGTTGCCTATCGGCACCGTTCATGGATGACGATCTCCGCCGCATTTTTCAGCATCGGCCCCCAAGTGGCCCCAGGGGATGCCATTCTGCATGTCGGCCCGTTGTCCCATGCATCGGGCTTCCTGTTCGTGCCGGCCTGGTATTGCGGCGCCCGCAACGTGATGATGGACGGCTTCGATCCAGCGTCCTTTCTTGACACTCTCGAGCAGGAACGGATCAGCCATGCCTTTGTAGCCCCCACCATGCTCAATGCCATAGTGCATCACGACGGGGCATATGGCCGCCACTTTCCGAATTTGAAGTTTCTGCTGAGTGCTTCAGCGCCGATCTCCGAGCCGACGCTTCGCAAGTCGTGCCAGATATTCGGGAATCATGTTCTTCATTCGGGCTATGGACAGACCGAAATCCTGCCCATCGCGTCTATGGGGCCCAACGAGTGGTTCGGCGAATTTGAAGGTTCTGCCCCAATTCGGGCGGTCGGACGTCCCATGAGTGGCGCCGATATCGAAATCCGTAACGAGGACGGAAAGGTGCTGGGACCAAACGAGCCCGGCGAGATCGTCGCACGGTTCGAAAATGGCCAGATGGAGGAATTCTGGAACGATCCGGAGGAAACCGCCCGGCGCATGGAAGATGGCTGGGTCAAAACCGGCGATGTCGGCATGATCGACACAAACGGATTTTTGTATCTGCTCGATCGCAACAACGACATGATCGTGTCAGGCGGCTTCAATATCTATCCCACCGAAATCGAAAACGTAATTGCCGACCATCCCGGTGTACTCGAGGTCGCGGTCTTTGGCGTGCCCCATGAAAAATGGGGTGAAACGCCGCTTGCAATGGTGCGTGTCAAGCCCGGAGCACAAATCACGGAGACCGAGATAATAGATTTGGTGCGCCAGCGTCTGGGCTCCGCAAAAAAGCCAAGCAAGGTCGTTTTTACCGCCGAGCCACTGCCGTTGAGCAATGTCGGAAAGGTGCTTCGTTCAAAGCTTCGAGAGCCCTATTGGGCGGGCCAGGACCGGCGCATTTCGGGGGCATGACCGACGCAGCCATCCTAGCCACATCCTCTATTCCGGTGACCGCCTGCCGGCGCGCGGGAGACTGCAATGGACTATGAATACATCCTGGTTGAGCAACGCGGCCCAGCGCTTTGGGTGACCCTCAACCGGCCGGCAGCGTTGAACAGTCTGTCGTTGGCTTTGGCCGAGGAACTCGCCGCAGCGATCGAGGCAGCGGAAGCAGATGCGACGGTGCGCGCTTGCATTCTTACCGGCGCCGGACGGGCGTTTTGCGCTGGCGCGGATCTGCTCGCAATTGGCGATGGAACAGGCGGACAAACTCTCGCCGAACGCTTAAATCTGTTTCTGCCGCCGCTCGGTCAGGCTTTTAACAGGATCGAGACGTCGCGCCTTCCGATAATTGCGGCGGTCAACGGCCTTACGCTCGCCGGCGGCTTGGAACTGGTGTTGTGCTGTGATCTCGTCATTGCCGCGCACCCGGCCAGATTTGGCGACGCCCATGCAAATTACGGCCTGTTGCCCGGCGGTGGAGGGTCGGTTCGACTCCCTAGGAAGATCGGCGAAGCGCGTGCGAAACATCTGATGATGACCGGCGGGACCATCTCGGCTGCCGAGATGAAGGAAGCCGGACTCGTGACCCAACTGGTTGCTCCCGAGGATCTCATTGCGGCAGCGCAAGCGCTGGTAGAATCTCTTGCAGAAAAGAGCCGGCCAGGGCTCGCCTACATGAAGCAGCTAGTCCGCGCTGCGCAGGATAGCTCGCTCGAAGTCGGGCTGCGTCAGGAACTCGAAACCATGGCTGCTTACGCCTTGTCCAACGACATTGTCGAAGGACTGGCGGCATTCCGGGAGAAGCGGAAGCCCGATTTTTCCGACCGGTGAGACCTGATCGGATGCGGAACACATTGGAAGAATGGATCAACGAATGACCGACATATTCGTCATGGGGGTTGGGATGACCCCGTTCGGAAAACAGTTCGACAAGAGCCTGAAAATGCTCTGCGCCGAAGCTTCGTCGCAGGCCTTTTCCGACGCAGGATGCACCGCCGGCGATGTCGAAGCCATCTTCTTCGGCAATTGCGTCCAGGGGCATATGGAGGGCCAGGACATGATCCGCGGCGAAATCGTGGCGCGAGCGATGGGCATCTCAAGCGTTCCCGTGGTGAATGTCGAAAACGCATGTGCGACGGCTTCCACGGCCTTGCACATGGCCGCCGCCTATGTTCGATCGGGGGCAGCGGATGTCGTACTCGCGCTCGGCGCGGAGAAGATGTACTCGCCCGACAAGGCGCTCATGTTCAGTGCATTCGATGGCGCTTGGGACGTGCATGAAACCGAGTCGGGCCGCGCGCAGCTGCTGGCCATGGGCAATGGCGTCGATGTTCCGGAAGGAACGACATCGAGTCAGCCTTACAGCGTTTTCATGGATGTATACGCCGCGATGGCACGCGCGCACATGAAGACCTACGGCTCGACGCAAGCGCAAATCGCGGCCGTCTCGGCGAAAAATCACATGCATTCGACGCGCAATCTGCTTGCCCAGTATCGCCTCCCATATACCGTCGAAAGTGTACTCGCTGCGCCTCCGATCGTTTACCCGTTCACACTGCCGATGTGCTCCCCGATCAGCGACGGCGCCGCCGCTGCGATCATCTGCAGCGAAGCCGGTCGGCGCAAACTGTCGGCAGCCCCGGACAGGGCGCTAAGAATCCTGGCGTCTGTGCTGCAAACCGGCGCCGCGCGCGATCCCTTTGATTATGACCACCATGTCAGCCGCCTTGCGGCGAACCGGGCCTATGCGATGGCCGGCGTGGGGCCAGAAGATATTGGCGTCGCGGAGGTGCATGACGCCACGGCGGTTGGCGAGATCATTGAAATCGAGGCGCTCGGCCTGACGCCGCCTGGCGAGGGCGGACTCGCGGCAGAGCGCGGTGAGACGGCGCTGGGTGGGCGTATTCCGGTAAACACGTCGGGCGGGCTTGAATGCAAGGGACATCCGATCGGCGCCACCGGGCTCGGCCAAATCTACGAGCTTGCGCTGCAATTGCGCGGCGAGGCGGAAGATCGACAGGTTCCGAATGCCCGGTTCGCGATCGCGCAGAACGGCGGAGGTGTCATCGGGGTGGAAGAGGCGGTGGTCGCCGTCACGATCCTGGGCCGGTAGTTGTCAGAGCGCGCCTAGGGAAACACGGGGTCACGATATGAACTTTGAGCTGTCCGATGAACAACGCATGGCGGTGGAAACCGTCCGCCGCTTTCTCGACAACAAGCTTGAGCCGGAAATCCGCCGGCATGGGGAGCGATTCATCCCCAAACCGCTCATGAAGGAATGGACTCAAGCACTGACCGGCTATGGCCATATTACCGCACCGCATCAGGAGCAATGGGGCGGGCTTGATATGGGATGGCTCACTCATCTGCTCATTTTCGAGGAGATCGCCTATTCCTCGCTCGATGTGGCCATACCCGGCTTCATCAACGCGGTTGGCGCAGAACTCATCCGCCGCTTCGCCCCGGAGACGATCAAGCAACGCTATCTTGCCGACCTCGTCGCGGCCGAGAAGTTCGTTTCGCTCGGCATCTCGGAGCCCGATGTCGGCTCGGACGTCGCCGCCATCAAGACACGCGCCGTACGAGACGGCGATTTCTGGGTCATCAATGGCGAAAAGACCTGGATCACCAACGGAGCCTACTCGGACATCTTCATCTGTACGTGCAAGACTGGCGAAAATGAAGTCACTCACATCCTGGTCGATCGTGACGAGAGTGAGTATGAGGTGCGCGATATCCAGAAGATGGCGCTCAACGGCCAATCGACTGCACAGATATTCCTGTCCGATTGCCGCGTACCGGTGGCAAACACGATCGGCCGGGTCGGCGATGGATTGCGCAATACGTTGCAAGTGTTCGAGATTGCCCGCTGCCATATGGCGATGTGGAGTATCGGCATCGCACGGCGAGCAATGGATGAGGCGATCGCGTACGCTCGCGATCGCGCGCAGCATGGCAAGAAGATCGCCGGCCATCAGCTGATCGCCGACAAGATCGCCATCATGGCGACCAAGATCGACGCAGCCCGTCTGTTGACGCACCGGGCAATATCCCTCGTCCAGGCGGGCACGCGCGCAGAGACGGAATGCTCGATGGCCAAGTGGTACGCCACCGAAATGGCGATCGAAGCGACGCGCGATGCGCTTCAGATCCATGGCGGCAACGGCGTCACCCGCGAATTCATCGTTGAGCGGCTGGTGCGTGAGGCGATCATTTGCCCCATCCCCGATGGCACGACGGAGATTCAAAAGCTTGTTGTTTCGCGCGCCCTGACCGGCATTCAAGCCTTTCGGTAAGGCTCAGACGAAAACGACAGCGTCGACGGAAATGGAGCCGCGTGCCTGACTCGCACAGGATCAAATGCGCAGATGCGTCGCTCAGGTAAAAGAGGCAGACAAGCGATGGACGAAGAGCTTCGTTTCGATGGCAGGGTAGTGGTTGTGACCGGAGCCGGAGGCGGACTTGGGCGCCAGTACGCGCTGATGTTTGGCGGGCGCGGAGCCAAGGTGGTGGTGAATGATCTGGGTGGCGACGAGAAAGGGAGCGGCAGCTGCTCCACAGCCGCTGACAATGTGGTCGACGAAATTCGAGCCACGGGCGGTCAGGCGGTGGCAAATTATGCGTCGGTCGAGGAGGGCGCGCTGATCATCCAAGCCGCGGTTGACAACTTCGGAACCGTTGACGTCGTCATCAACAATGCCGGCATCCTGCGCGATGTGAGCTTCCACAAAATGACCGACGAAGACTGGACACTGCTTCAGCGGGTCCATCTGAATGGGACGCGGGCAGTGACGCAGGCAGCATGGCCGATACTGCGCGACAAGGGCTATGGCCGCATCGTCATGACCACGTCTGCAGCCGCAATCTACGGCAACTTCGGTCAGGCCAACTATGCCGCAGCCAAGCTCGGAATATTGGGGCTTGCGAACGCGCTGGCGGAGGAGGGGCGGTCCAGAAACATCCAGGTTAATACGATCGCCCCAATCGCCGCATCGCGTATGACCGCGACTGCCTTTCCACAAGAGTTTCTCGCCAATCTCAGAGCGGAAGCGATCAGTCCATTGGTCGGTTGGCTTGCGCACGAGAATTGCAGCGAAACCAAAGGGCTTTTTGAAGTTGGAGCCGGCTATATCGCCAAGCTTAGGTGGGAGCGCGCGCTTGGGCACGCCTTCGGAGCGGACAGGGCGTTCACGCTCGATGATGTCGCCCGGCACTGGGGTAGAATTGTCGACTTCACGGATGCCGAGCACCCGCTCGGGCTGAATGACAGCCTTGAGGCGGTAGAACGGGCGCTGAGAGCGTAATCAACCCGATGAATTACCATGATATTTTTGAGCGGCCGTCGGGCTGCCGATGGCGTCGTGCTGCCGCCAGATATCGATGAGCAGCAGGAATAGTTCTGCAGCGAATTGAATTGGACGACGGCCCTCAAATGCCGCCAAACGGCATGAACTACACAATATCTCCTGGGAAGAGAGGATCAGCCATGAGAGGATGTCTATTGGCTTCTGCCGCGTTGTTGTGCTCGGGAACAGCATTTGCCCAGGAAGCAACGCCCCAGGCGAACGACCAAACCGGGAGCGCCACGGAAGCGCTGGCTGAGGACATTGTCGTTACCGCCACCAAAAAAGGGCTATGGCGAAAGCGTGCAGAAAGTACCGATGGCGGTCACGGCTTTTGGTGAAGCGCAGCTGGATGCCAAGTTCGTCCAGAATCTTCAAAGTCTGAGCTACGACGTTCCCAACGTCCAGCTCGAGGATGTGGGTACGGCACCGGGCTATGCCAATTTCACTATCCGGGGCCTCGGCATCAACAGCACGATCCCATCGATCGACCCCACCGTAGGCGTTTTCACTGACGGTATTTACCTCGGCATCAACGCTGGTGTCGTGCTGGACAACTTCGACCTTGAGGGGATCGAAGTTCTGCGTGGACCGCAAGGCTTGCTTTTCGGTCGCAACGTTACCGGCGGTGCCGTGGTTGTGCGGACCACGCGGCCCAGCTTCGATTTTGGAGCCAAAGCCAAGCTATCCATTGAAACGGGACTGAAAAAGACCGTAAGCGGCACGGTTACCGGACCTATCGTCGATGACGTTTTGGCTGCCAAATTGGCCGTCTACTACAGCGACGACAATGGCTGGTTTCGCAACCGCTTCGACAATCGCAGCTTCGGTAAATCACATGACCTTATCATTCGCCCGGCACTTTCGCTCAAGGGTGGCGACCGCTTCCGAATGGATCTCCGCTATGAGCATGGCGATGTCGAAAGCGATGGAGCCCCTGTCCAGAGTCACGCGCTGTTTCCCCGCGACAGCTTCAGGTTTTCGATCAATTTCCCAGGTTTCTATGATGCCAAATGGGACCAGGCGATCGTGGAAACCAACATCGATGTCGGTCTGGGCGAAGGCGTCTTCACCAACATCGCTGGCTATCGGAAATTCCGATCCTCCGCGGGCGCTGATATCGATGGAACACCACAGTCCTTCTTTCATGCCTTTTTCGAAATCGACCAGGATCAACTCAGCGACGAACTTCGTTATGCCGGAAGGTTCGGTGACGTCGAATTGACAACCGGTCTATACTATTTTTCCCAGGATCTTCGTTACGCCGAGCTGCGGAATCTTTTGGGCGGTGCTCGGATCGTTTCCGGTGGGGGTACGCAAGACCAGACAACATGGGGCATTTTTGCTTCGACCGACTGGCATTTCACCGATACGCTGACCTTGAATCTCGGCGCGCGGTATAGTTGGGAACGCAAAGCCGTTCGGGTCTCGGCCTTACGCGCAAATGGTTGCAATCTAGACACGCTGATCTGTGCAACCAATTTCGCCGACGCGGCAAAATGGCGAGGGTTTACGCCGAAAATCGGCCTTCAGTGGAAGCCGGATGACGACACGCAGATTTATGGCCTTTACACGCGCGGGTTCCGCAGCGGCGGATATAATTTGCGCAACACCGATCCCGCTGTGCCGCCGGGGCCATTCAATCAAGAGACCCAGGACAGTTTCGAACTCGGCGCCAAGAAGCAATTCGGGCGCCACCGGATCAACCTGGCGGCCTTCTACAATCGCATGAAGGACCTGCAGCGCGAGATCAACCTGCCCGGACCGCTTGGCGTCAGCCAGGTCATACGGAACACCGCCGACGCCACAATCAAAGGCGTCGAGGCCGAGGGGCAGTTTTTTCTTTTGTCCAACCTCGTGATTTCGGGTCAGCTCGGCTACGTGAATGGCCAGTATCGCAACGTCCAGTTCGACCTCAGCGGTGATGGCGTCATCAACGATGTGGATCGTGCGCTCAAATTGCCAAGGCTGTCGCCATGGACCTATGGCGTGGGGCTGACTTATGATCAGCAGCTTGGCGAATTGGGGACAGCAACGGCGCGTGTCAGCTTCACGCATCGCGACAAGGCGGCATTCACCGACAACAACGTCGGCTTCCTTCAGGGCGCCGATATGCTCGATGCGAGCCTCACATTGGCGACCGACAACAAGCACTGGCGCTTCTCCATCTATGGCCGAAACCTCCTGAATGAGGTGACGATTGGCGGCGATACACCTTTGCCGGCGGCCTTCGGGGGCACGGGTGCAAGCCTTTCACCGCTAAACAGGGGGCGCGTCATCGGCGGAGAAGTGGCGATTAGCTTCTAGGCCATTTTCGAGGCGAGTGGAATCACCCGCCAACTCGGAAAATGCCCAAGATCAATTTGCTAGAGCATTTCCTGCCGGAAAGCCGGTTCCCACTTCTGCGCGAAATGCTCTAGCTGATCGCGACGGATGCAGCGGATTTCCGATCGCACCCCGCCCCCTTGCCGTTAATCCGATGATGCGGTGCGCCATGCCTGACGAACAAGGCTGACGAGCGCACGGCCAGCCGGTTTTACCTGCCAGCGGCTACGCACAGCATAACAAAGCGTCAATGGATCGAATAAACCGATTCCCTCCAAGGCCACGAAATTGGCGCGAAACCATGAGTTCTCGGTGAACTGTTTTGCAACCATCCCGATAGCATCGGATGTGGCAACGATCCGTCGAACCAATTGAAAATAGTCTGTCATGTGGATCCAGTCAGCGGGACGCTTACCGCTTTTTTCGTACATCTGCTGAATGATCGATGTGTAGGGTTCGGAAGATGAGGGCACTACGAATTCGAACTGGACCAGCGGCTCCTTGCTGGTCGGGTTTATCCCCAGAATGGGATGATTGTTCCGCACAAAAGGCAGTATTTCGATCGAGGCGACCCGCTCGCACTTGAATTCCGGCCAGCGTGCAAAGGCCGCTTCAAGTCCAAAGGCGACATCGATATCGCCGCGCGACAGGAGTCGCACGCCCCTTTCGCTGTTGCCCGAAACGACTTCGACGCGCACTGCCGGATGGCGCCGCAGCAAAGAAACCAGAGGTTGGGTGAGCAACCAGTCGATTGACCCTGGGAACAGTCCGATTCGAAGCGGGCCCGCATAGGCGTCGGCGCGGCGGGCTGTATCTCCGAGTAGTTCAGCTGCGTCGGCAAGCAAGCGCGCTGCGCGATCAATAAATTCGCGTCCCTCCTCTGTCGGCATCGCGCCCCGTGAGGTCCGATGGAAAAGGGAATAGCCAAGATGCCGTTCGAGTTCAGCGACACTCTTGGTCACCGCCGACTGCGTGACACCAACCGCATCCGCTGCCCTGGAGAAGGAACGAAGCTGACCAACCGCGACGGCATGCTTGAGGCGAGAATCGAGCATGGACATGCCCCACAGGAATAATTGCTCCAGAGAATGAATTAGGCGAATCAAGGTCATTTTGCCAATCTTACTTTCGACACTGCCGCCCAGCACGACTGCAACCCGTCTCGAAATCTGGAGCGGCGAAACGGCCTGGATCAAAGCGCCAAGGTCTCAGACGCAGGTATGCCTGAATGACGAAAACTGGTCCGCTTGCAGGCCTCAAAATACTCGAAATTGCGGGCATCGGCCCGGCGCCGTTTTGCGGAATGCTGTTGGCCGACCTTGGCGCCGATGTCGTCGTCATTGAACGCGTAAGCCCTAACTCCGAAAATATCGATCTTGGCAGCGGCGCCATTGTGAACCGCGGGAAACGTGTAATTGCCTTGGATCTGAAGTCCCCCGAAGGCGTCGCGCATGTCCTGGATCTCGTCCAAAGGGGCGATGTACTGATCGAAGGCATGCGGCCTGGGGTGATGGAGAGGCTCGGCCTTGGTCCCGAGGTTTGCCTAGCGCGTAACCCCCGCCTTGTATTCGGTCGCATGACGGGTTGGGGGCAGCAGGGACCTCTCGCCCAAGCGGCCGGCCATGACATCAACTATATCGCGCTGTCAGGAGCCCTTTGGTATGCTGGGCATCCCGGTGAACCGCCAATGGCGCCGCCAAGCCTGGTAGGCGATATTGGGGGTGGAGCGCTCTATTTGGCCATCGGCGTCCTCGCAGCGGCAATGCACGCGCGGGATACCGGGAATGGGCAAGTGGTTGACGCCGCGATCGTCGATGGGAGCGCTCACATGATGAACTTGCTCCTGAGCCTGAAGGCCGCCGGCCAGGTTGCCAGCATACGCGGCTGCAGCATCCTTGACGGCCCTCACTGGTACTCGACCTATCGGTGCGCCGACGGGAATTTCATCTCAGTCGGATCACTCGAGCCCAAGTTCTATGCGCTGCTTTGCAAAAAGCTGGGGTTGGCCGGCGATAGCAGTTTTGACGACGGCTATGATCGTGATGCCTGGCCCGAGCTCAAGCAGCGTTTTAGCGAGATATTCGCCATGCGGACACGGGAAGAATGGCGCACACTGCTGGAAGGCAGCGATGCCTGCTTTGCCCCCGTGCTTGATCCGGACGAAGCGGCGCGCCATCCTCATATGGCAGCGCGAGGCGTCTATCGGGAGATCGACAATATCCTCCAGGCAATGCCGGCGCCACGTTTTTCGGGCTCGTCACTACCGATCCCCGGACCGATCCCGCTGCATCATGAAGATCCGAGTACAATTCGGCGGGGCTGGAGCAAACCGGACCGCTGCGGGATTACCGCCAGAACCGACTGTTGCGAGTAGTCGGTTGGCATGGTGGGCGGCCAGCGGCCCGACACGAACGGTGATTTCATAACTATGAACCAATGCGACGCTCCGCTTCGCTGCGCTGCATTCAAATCAAAGGAGACAACGACACACAGGCACGTCAAACTATCCGATGATTCCTGTACGCCACGCCGGAACGGCGATTGCGGACGTGTCCACGGGACGTTGTTCGCATCGTGATTCGCTCGGCGCTTGAAATCAATGCTCGCCCCGGATGTGACGACGCCGATGGGATTTCCACTGCGGCGTCCACGGCCAATGTCCTGGCGTGAGGGCTTCGGTCATCGACCGATTCGACCGTCCGAATGCGGTCTTTTGGCGCGCCTGAGAATCCGCATCAGAGTTGAGTGCGCGTTGTTCGGGAATCTCATTTAAATATTTGTAAAAACGTAATAATATAGATAATAACTCCAACCTGTATCCAGTGTGGAGTAATGGTCGCAGGGCGTGAACTTACGCCCTTATGGATGCGTCGAAGTCCTTCAGTTTGAATCTCAGGAAATTGCGGCTTGCGATGCGCATCACGCAAGAAGCGCTCGCCCATGATGCGGGCACGAGCAGCTCTTATCTGAGTGCGATCGAAAATGGCCGGTCGAGCCCGACGCTGAAAGCAATGGAGCGGCTCGCGAAGGCACTCGGCGTTAATGCCGTCTATCTCTTGTCCGGCCGGATATCGATCTCGATCGTTTCGGACGACGAACTGGAAATCGGCGCGATACTGGCGCGCCCGGCGGTGACGCTCCGGCGCCATCCGCACAAGCCGACGGGGCGGCCGAGCAAGACCAAGTAAATCATCGGGGGCTGCACGCGCGTGGGCTGGAACCACGCGCCCGATAGACGCGCCCGCAACGCGCGCGTCGAAAGGAGTGCCCCTCGGTGCCGTTTCGCGACCTCGATGCCTATATTAAGCAGGCCAGGCGCGCGAACAGTGATCGCGAGCTGTTCAGTTGCAGCGAGGCCGCCGCACGCCAGCTCGGCCTCCCATGGCTCGCGATCGTCCAGAGCATGGCCTTCTTTCAGCCCGGTGGGCGATATTTCCGCATGGACAATTTCCAGAGCTGGGGCGACGTTTTCGTCGCCGAAGGCTATTACCGCGACGATCCCGCCTTGCTCGCGGCGCGCTCGACAAGCCGGGCGTTCTGCTGGCACGAAATGGAGCGACTGCTGGGCGGCTTCACGCGGCGACAGGCGCGCATCGTGCGCGAAGCCGCGCGTCATGGCCTGCGCAACGGCCTCACCGTTCCGATTGGCGTCGCCGGCGAGCCGCCCGGATGCTGTACGTTCGCAACGCGCGACGGGCAATTGCCGCCATCGCATATCTGCCGGATCGCGACGCTGATGGCGAGCGAGGCGTTTACCGAGGCGCGGCGCTTGCACGGCTTTCCGGCGCGCCCGCTGAAATTACCCCATCTCAGCCCAAAGCGGCTCGAATGCTTTCGCTTGGCGGCGATGGGCAAGAGCGACGTCGAGATCGGGATCATGATGAACATCGCCCCGACGACAGTGCGCACCTACATGCGTGACCTGCGCGAACATTTCGGAATCTATTCCCGCGCGCAGCTCCCGGCGATCGCGCTCGCCTGCGGAATCGTCTGCATCGAGGAGATCGTCCCGCGGTTCTGAGCGGGATCGCCGCATCCTCAATATTGACGACTGTTTGAGCCCTTCATCTCTGCTCCCTTCGCGACTGTTCAATTTGAACGGGAGCTACTGCCATGATCCATATTGTCAAAGGGTGCTCGCTTACCGATGCGCGCGCCGCCTCGATGTTCGAGGACCGCAAGACCCTGTTCGTCGATCTGCTGGGCTGGGATGTTCCGGTCGTCGGCGGCCGCTATGAAATCGACAGCTATGACGGCGACAAGGCGGTCTATCTGATCGCCACCGACGATGGCTGCATTCACCAGGGGTCGATGCGGCTGCTATCGACAGAGGGCGCACATCTTCTCGCCGATCGTTTCGCGTCGCTCTGCGAGTGCGATGCGCCCCGGGGGGAGCAGGTTCGCGAGATTACGCGACTTTGCCTGCCGCAACGATTGGGCGCCCCCGGACGCCTGCGTGTCCGCAACCGGCTCATCTCGGCGATGGTCGATCATGCGCTCGGCAGCGGAATCACCATGCTAACCGGCGTCGTGACCGCTGCTTTTCGCGAGGAGGTTTTGGCGATGGGCTGGCGCGCAGCGCCGCTCGGCCCCGCGCGCCGCATCGATGGCGCGTTCCTTGGAGCGTTCCGCATCGAGATCTGCGCCGGTACGCCTGCGCTGCTGGCGTCGAACGGCATCTATGTACCGGGTGCGATCACTCCCGATGCGGCGGCAAGAGCCGCGTGAAGGGAATGGCGATGCACGACCCCGCCCGCCTCGCCGCGATGCTGCTCGCCGACGGTTATGTCATTGTCGATAACGCCGTGCCGACCGAGCTAATCACCGCGCTCGAAGCCGAACTCGCACCGCGCTTCGTCGCCACGCCCTTTTGCGAAGGCGGATTCTACGGAGCCCGCACCAAGCGCTTTGGCGCGTTGTTGCGGCGTTCACGGCATATCGCCGGCCTTGTGCTGCACCCGATCATCCGCGGTATCGCCGAAACGGTGCTCGGGGAATGGTGCGATCGTATCGTTCTCAACCTCACCCAGGCGATCGAAATCCATCCCGGCGCGCTCGCGCAGGTGCCGCACCGCGACCAGGATCTCTGGGGCGGCGTCAAGACCGGGATGCACTATCAGATCAACGTCATCTGGCCGATCGATCCGTTCACGCTGGAGAGTGGCGCGACGCTGGTCTGGCCGGGCAGCCATCACGATGCGGCATCGCAACCGGGCGATGCACGTCCGGTCGCCGCCGAAATGCCACCCGGCTCCGCGCTGCTGTTCCTCGGATCGATCCTGCATGGTGCCGGCGCTAACCAGTCCGATCATGTGCGCCGCGCGGTCATCACCTCCTATTGCCTCGGATGGCTGCGGACGTTCGAGAATCAGTATCTCGTCTATCCGCCCGCCATCGCTCGAGCGTTCGATCCCGATCTGGCCGCGCTCATCGGCTATGCCCAGCATCGCCCCAATCTCGGCAATGTCGAAGGCCAGTGCCCGTCCGTGCTGCTTCACCGGGACGATATCGACGGCCTCCCTGCGATCGACGCGCTGCTCCCCGGCCAGGCCGACATGCTGGATGCCTATGTCGCCGAACAGGAAGCCGCGCGTGCGGGCCTGATCGGCGGGTAACGCGGGTTCGTCGGACCGGGCGCTGCACTCATGACACACGATCCAAACCCCGAAGCAGGCGGCGGCGCGCGAACACGGATCGAGGCGGATTCATCCGCTGTGGACGGTGGAGCCACGGCGTCGTCGGCCGCGGAGCGCGCTCGGCGGGCACGCGAGCATTGCCCGTTTCTGACAACCAAGCAGGCCGCGTTCCATCTCGGTCTCGCGGGGGACACGCTCAAGAAGATGCGCCGGGAGCGGCGCGGCCCGCCGTGCCGAAAGCATGGCACCGTCTGGCGCTACCATATCGACGATATCGAGGCCTGGTCGCGCGCGAACATGCGGGAGGGAGGCAATGGCTAGGCTGCTACCCTCCCGTCTGCCGGCTAAACCCACCGCGCTGATCGGTCTCGGCGCGGCCGCGCTGGCGACCACGATCGCGCTGCCGCCAACGCCGTGGCTGGTCTGGAACGCATCGGCCAGCGCGCCGATCGGTCTCTATGCCGTCAGCGGACGGCAGGACATCGCATCGGGCGACATGGTGCTGGTCCGGGTGCCCGACCGCTGGCGCCGGCTCGCCGCCGAGCGGCGCTACATTCCGATCAATATCCCGCTGGTCAAGCGCGTCGCGGCCGCGCCCGGCGATCGCGTCTGTGCGCGCGGGCGGGAGATCTATGTCAACGGCCACCCGGTGGCCGAACGCCGCGAAGCCGATGGCCGCGACCGTCCGATGCCGTGGTGGAATGGCTGCGTGATGTTGCGTTCGGGCGCATTGTTCCTGCTGATGGACAGCCCGGATTCGTTCGATGGGCGTTATTTCGGACCGACATCGCGCGGCGACGTCATCGGCGAGGTGCGACTGCTGTGGCTGGGCTGAGGGTCGCCATCACCGCCCTGGCGCTGCTGGCGGCGGCACCGGCTGACGCGCAGTCGGTCGTTCACTGGCGGCCCTATATCGAGGCAGCCTCGGCGCGTTTCGGCGTGCCGGTAGAATGGATCGAGCGCGTCATGCGCGCCGAGAGCGGCGGGCGCACGGTGCTGGACGGGCGCCCGATTACCAGCCACGCCGGCGCGATGGGACTGATGCAGCTCATGCCCGGCACCTGGTCCGAAATGCGCGCGCGGCTCGGGCTCGGACGTGATCCCCATAGCCCGCGCGACAACATATTGGCGGGGACGCTCTATCTTCGTCTGATGTATGACCGCTTCGGTTATCCCGGACTGTTCGCAGCCTATAACGCGGGACCGGCACGCTATGCCGAGCACGTGCGGACCGGCCGCGCGCTGCCCGGTGAGACCCGCGCCTATCTCGCGAGCGTCGCCGGAGTGCCCGTCAATTCCCGGTCGGCTGTCACGGCCGCCAGTGCAACGCCGCGTACCGTCAATGCCATCTTCTTCGCGATCGGCGACCGGCCCCCTGCCGGCCGGAGCGAAGCCGGTGCGGCCACGCTGTTCGTCGCGCTGCGATCGACGTCGCCCGAGAAGAACGCGCCAGACCGCCCATAGTGCGAGCCGATCGGGGCTTCATGCCGAATCGTGTTTCTGCTATGTTCCGAGCCTATGGAGTTGGTCGTGATGTTGCTCGGTCTGATCCTGTCCGCCACCGGCATCGTCCTCTTCGCCTGGGCGATGTTCCGGCTCGCCGTCTTCGCACTCCCGGTCGGGCTCGGTGCGGCCGCATTTCTGTGGGCGGGGGGTGGCGAACTGGGGCCGTTGCTCGGTCTGCTTCTCGGCCTCGTCGTCGGCGTCGCGGTCTTGCTGATCGGACGCATGCTCATCGCGTCGCGGTTGCCCGTTCCGCTTCGCGGAGCGATCGCGCTTCTCTTCGCCGTGCCCGCCGGGATCGCCGGCGGCAGTGTCGTCTCCAGCCTGATGCAGCTCGGCGGTGCGGGGCCGACCGCGACCGGCATCGCCGCGGCGGTCGGCGCGATCATCATCGCCGGTGCCGCCATGATGAGCCTGTTGCCCGCGATGACCGCTTGCACCGGTTCGAACGGATCCCCGCTGCACGGTTGATCTGTTGGGGCCAGTGGGCCGAGTGCTCGCTCCTCGTGTCACCGCGCGCATGGCGACCACGACGAGAGTGCTTCAAGACGGCAGGGTCTGACCTGACGCATCCGGGTTTTCAGGCGCCTCGCGCCTGCGGCGCGACCGCCGCTCTATTCCGCTAGGCTCACATCCGTTCGCCAAGCTCCACCGGGCCACGCTTCGCGCGTCCCGGCCAAAGGTGACGATCGGACTGGCGGGATGCCGGAGCCTTGCTCCGGCCTGTCGTCGCCGCGCCTGACCGGCGCGGCGGCATTTTTCGTTGGGCCTTCCCCTCGTCGCGCGGGTGGGCGGCGCTCCCTTCTGGGCCCGGCCCGGCGTCCCGCAAGCCGGCCTTCGACTGCGCTCGGGTCCGGCTCCTCCATTGCATTTCGGCCCTGCGGGTGCGGACCGCCTCCTGGCCGCGCCCGGCAGGTCGCAATTCGCCGCCCACCCCCGCTCCGGGGGAGGCCCTGGGGTTTTTGGGGCGGCATTGGAGGATAGCCATGCACCAGACCGGCAGCCAACGCGCGCGCGCAGAGGGCAGCAAACGCCAGCCCCCGGCGGAGCGCGCCAATCTTTACGACGAGGTGACGGGCCGCATTGTTTCCGAACTTGAGGCGGGCCGCTTCCCTTGGGTCCAGCCTTGGGGCCGCCCCAATGGTCAAGGCTTCTCCGCCGCCCCCGGCCTCCCGCGCAACGGGCTCACCAGCCGCAATTACAGCGGCGTCAATGTCCTGATCCTGTGGGGAGCAGTGATCGAGAACGGCTATCCGTCGCAATCGTGGCTGACCTTCCGCCAAGCCTTGGAGGCGGGCGGCAATGTCAGGAAAGGCGAGCGCGGGACAAGGGTTGTCTATGCCGACCGCTTCACCCCCGAAGCCGAGAAGGAACGCGCGCGCCAGACCGGCGGCGAAGCCCGCGCGGTGCCGTTCCTCAAACGCTTCACCGTGTTCAACGTCGCACAGTGCGAAGGCTTGCGCCCCGGCCTTGCCACCGACCCCGCACCGCTTCCCGAACGCCAAGTCGTGCCGATCGCCGAAGCGGTCATTGCGGCATCGGGCGTCGATTTCCGCATCGGTGGGGACAAGGCCTACTATGTCCCGAGCGCCGACTATGTGCAGGTGCCCCCGCAACCGGCCTTCCACGAACAGATCAATTTCTACCGGACGGCGCTGCACGAACTCTGTCATGCCAGCGGCCACCCGTCGCGCCTCAATCGCAATCTGCGCAATGCGTTCGGCAGCAAGGACTATGCGCGCGAAGAATTGATCGCCGAGATGGGATCGGCCTTCCTTTGCGCCGCGCTCGGCATCGTGCCGACCGTTCGTCACGCCGATTATCTGGCATCATGGCTCGACGTGCTGCGCGAGGACAATCGCGCGATCTTTCGCGCGGCCAGTCAGGCGAGCAAGGCCGCCGATTGGCTGCTTGCCCGCTACGCCGAGACGCAGGACGAAGGGAGGGAAGCGGCATGATTACGCTCCCCCATGCGATCCTTTCGGCGCTGCGCGCGAATGCGCGCGCCAGCCGCCTCCACGAGCAGCGCGACGAACGGTTCGACCCGTTCCCGGTGGTCAAATTCTTCAATCCGGTCGGCGCGGCGACGTGGATCGCCACCGAGCTTTACGACGATGGAGACACGCTGTTCGGCCTCGCCGACTTGGGGTTCGGATGCCCGGAAATGGGCGTGTTCTCGCTTACCGAGATTGCGGGCGTCCGCTTGCCCTTCGGCCTGTTCATCGAGCGCGACGAGCATTTCGAGCCGCTGGCCCCGCTTTCGCTATGGTCCGATACCGCGCGGCGCATGGGTGCAATCGTTCTGGCCGAAGCCGAACTTCGCCGCATCACCGATAGCCGGAACGGCAACGAGCTTCCGCCGCCTCTTGATGATCGAGGGGCCGGATGACGCGCGGCGCGTTTCGCCGCATTGAGTGCCGGTCCCGCCCATCCAGCAAGACAAACGGGACCGGCGCTCCAGAAGGAGCAGACCAATGAAACTCGACTTTATCGACCATAGCAAGCTGGTTCCGTCCAAGGTGAACATGCGGCACGGACCCAAGCCCCCGGACGTGGGCGACATTCTGCCCTCGATCCGCAAGCGCGGTGTCATCGTGCCGCTGATCGTGCGCCCGCAGGCGGGCAACGATAATGGCGTCCACGAAATCGTCGCCGGGCGGCGGCGCTGGACGGCGAACGCCATCGCGCTTGTCGAGGGCATCGACCACGGCCCGCTTCCCGTCGCCATCCTCGACGCCGGGGACGACGCCGACGCCATCGAGGCATCGCTTCTCGAGAACACCCGGCTCGATCCCGACGAGGTGACGCGATGGGAAACCTTCGCACGGCTGGTCAAGGAGGGCCGCGACATTGCGGATATCTCCGCGACGTTCGGCATTCCCGAGCTTGGCGTGAAGCGTATCCTAGCGCTCGGCAACCTGCTTCCGCGCATCCGCGATCTTTACCGCAAGGAGAAGATCAACGCGGCGACCGTCCGGCATCTGACGCTGGCGAGCAAGCAGCAGCAGAAGGCATGGCTGGCGCTCTACGACGATGACGACGCCTATTGCCCGACCGGCCAGCAATTGAAGGCATGGCTGTTCGGCGGGCAGTCGATCAAGGTCGAACATGCCCTGTTCGACGTCGATGCGAGCGGCCTTGCGATCGTCGCCGATCTGTTCGGCGAAGACCGCTATTTTGCAGATGCCGACGCGTTCTGGACCGCGCAGAACGCCGTAATCGACGCGCGCAAGGAGGACTATCTGGATGCCGGATGGTTCGACGTGGTGATCGTCCCGCCCGGCGAATATTTCTACCGCTATGAGTTCGCCAAGGCACCCAAGCGCAAGGGCGGGCGCGTGTATATAGATGTGCGCGAAAGCGGCGAGGTCGAGGTCCACGAAGGCTATGTGACGAGCAAGGAGGCCAAGCGGCTCGAACGCGGCGAGGCAATCGAAACCGGCCCCAAAGTGCCGCGCCCCGAAGTGACGAGCACGATGCAGACCTATATCAACCTGCACCGTCATGCCGCTGTCCGCGCCTCGCTGACCCGTCATCCCAAGGTCGCGCTGCGCTTGATGGTCGCCCATGTCATCGTCGGGTCGCCACTGTGGACGGTCAAGCCCGAGCCGCAGACCGCGCGCAACGACGATGTGCGCGAAAGCGTCGAAACTTGCCGCGCGGAAACCGACTTCGACGCGAAGCGCCGCGCCGTATTGGACCTTCTCGGCTTCTCGCCCGAGGAACCGACCGTCACAGGCGGCAACGGCGACGACTTCGGACTGGTCGGCGTGTTCCTGCGCTTGCTCGACGTGCCCGACCGCGCCGTAATGGACGTGATCGTCATCGTCATGGGCGAAACGCTCGCCAGCGGCAGCGCCGCCATCGAGGCGGTCGGCGGCGAGATCGGCGTCGATATGGCCCGCTACTGGCAGGCCGACGACGCCTTTTTCGAGTGTGTCCGCGACAAGGAGGTGCTGACCCGCATCGTCGCCGAGGTGGCGGGCGAACCTGTCGCCGCCGCCAATGCGAAGGAACCGGGCAAGGTCTTGAAGCGCATCGTCCGCGACCATCTGGAGGGTGCGAACGGGCGGCCCAAGGTCGAGGGTTGGGTGCCGAAATGGATGGCGTTCCCGCCCGCTACCTATACGGCGCGCGGCGGCGTCGGCACCGTCGCGGCTCATGCCAAGGTGCTCGCGGCGCGCCCCGACCGCGAGCCGGAACCGACCGGCCCCGGCGCGGTGATTGCGCTTCCGGCCCCTGCCAAGGCCGAGCCGCAGGAACAGCCCGAGCGCGAAGCCGCATGAAACTGGACGGGCGGCGGCGCACCCGCCGCCCGTTCCGTCCCCCATAAAATCGCCGCGCCGCTCGGCCGCAAGCGGCCCTCGCGGCGCGGATTTCAGACAGGAGACTTGTCATGGCCGACCGTGTTTCGGCATCCATCACCATCGGCGGGACGCTCCCCGCCAGCCAGCTTCCCGCCTTCGCCGAGGCCATCGCGAACGAAGGGCTGTCCACCGAATGGGACGGCGAACCCTTCGCGCTCGGCGATCTGCCCGAGGGCGAGCCCTTGGCGCTCATGGCGCACGAGGTCGCCTGGGGGCGGTTCGAGGGACTCGAAGCCTTCTGCATCGCGCATGGGCTTTTCTTCGCGCGCTGGTCGGGCGCCTATGCCTGCCAGTGGGGTGCGGAACGCACCGTGTTCACCGGCAGCGGCGAACCGCAAAGCTACGCTGCCGACGAGGACGACTATATCCTCATGGGGCGCTGCACCGCCGAGCGATTGGGCAGCTATGCGGCGATCATCGCGCATTTCGATGCGGCCGACTTCGCGGTGCCCCCGCTTGTCATCACGCCCGAACGGGAGGAGGCGAGCAATGGCTGACATCTGGATTCAGGGCAGCTTCGCCTTTCGCTGCACCGCCGCCGAGTGCGCGCTGATCGAGGAAGTCGCAAACGCTGGCTACGCGCTAGCGAATGACGACGCGCCCGATCCGCCGAGCGCGGCGCTGCTCGCAGCCTTTCCGCCGGACGATGCGAACGCGCGGTGGAGCGGGTTTCGCGAGGCGTTCAACGATCCCGAATTTCCCACCATCGGAGCCGATTTCATCGCTGAAACCTGCCCCGACGATCCATCCGCGCGGATCGTGTGTTTCGCCAGCATGGACGATTTCGATGCCGCTGCCATCGCGGTGGTGATCCAGCGATGTTGCCCCGAAACGCTCGCCAAGGGGCCGATCGGCTTTGAATGGGCCATGACCTGTTCCAAGCCCCGCATCGGGGAGTTCGGTGGCGGCTGGTGCGCGATTTTCGCAGACCGCATCGAGATCGACGCGACCAACGAGGCGCTGTCGCGCGCGCTCGCGGGCGACGGCAACTAGCCCAAATCGCGCCGCACTGCGCGCTCGCGTGCCGAAAACCCCTGCCGCCTGACCTACCGGGCGGTGCGGCGGATCACCGTCCGGGCGCTTCCGCATAACGTGCATTCGTCCTTCTGCCGCTCGAATCCGCGCGTGCCGCCGAGCGCGCAGGTGACGACATTGGCCTGTGCGGTAACCGACAGGTTGAGCCGGTCAGTCACGCAGGCATCGCACACCGCCGCGCCGTCCAGCCGCACGATCAGCCGTTCGATCTGCCCCGCAATCGTCGTTCCTTCGTTCATCGCCGTGAGGCTATAGCCGCGGCCTCGTGGCCGCGAAAGCAATCATGGCTTCCCGGAAAGACGCCGGACTGGGCTTCCTGTCCGCGCGCGCATCTCGTCCTTTCGTGTCTCACCAACCCGTCGCCGGCTCCTTGGGCGCATGACCTGGGACGGCCGCGCGCCTCGCGAAACCATCGCGCGGAACTGATTTCCCCGCGCCGCTTTGGCGGCGCTCCTCGCGGCCGCTTCGCTCCAAATCAGCCCCGCGCTTCCGGTCCTCCGCTTCGCTTCGGCCTGCGGTTCGCAGCGCGCTCAAGGGCCGTCCCTTCGGTCCGCCCATCGCCCGGCATCGGGTCGGGCGAATGTGCAAGGAGACGAGAAATGCCCTCAATCGGTCATGTCCAGCGCCAGAACGACGGTTCGTTCCGGGGCGCCTTGAAGACGCTTTCGGTCAATGCCGAGATCGCCATCATCCCCAACCGCAGTAAGACCGGGGACCAGCCCGACTACCGCGTGCTGTCGAACGGCGTCGAACTGGGCGGCGGCTGGATCCGCACCGGCGAGGTGAGCCAGCGCGAATATGTCCGCCTCGCCATGTCGGCCCCCGAACTTGGCGGCCGCACCCTCTACGCCAATCTCGGCCGCGCCGCCGGGCAGGACGACGACGACGCGTTCGCCGTTATCTGGAACCCCGGCGACTGAGCCGGATCGGCCCCGCGCCGGTCACCCGGCGCGGGGCTTTCCTCATGCCTTGAGGGCTTGGCGTGGGCCTTTTCCTGCACCGGAACGCGCTTGCGGGCCTGCAGAGAGGAAGAAATCCGCTCAGCAAGCACCGAGTATCCGGCGGCGAACGGACCGCCTCAACCATCGACGGTTCCCCCAATTTTCACGCCACCTGCGTTCCGCTTCGCTCCACTCCGGCGACGAGAAAATCGGCTCCCCCGTCGCCCGCTTCGCGGCCGCTGCGCGGTGGTTGACCCCGCCCGCTCCCCGCCGGGCGATGGCTCATCTTTCGCTTGTATCAGGAGGATGAGATGTCGGTTGAACAACAGATCGAGGAGCTTCGCGCGGAGCTTTCATGGTGCGATGACGCGGGAGAACGGCGGCAGATCGAAGCCGAATTAAGGGCCGCTGAGAAGAGGCTGAAGCGGTGCAATCGGGCGCTGCGTCAGGCCGAACAGGCAGGCTGGCAATAAGGCGATGCGCTGTTGAAGGGGCAGGTTCGCGGGAGTGGTGCCGCATGGCGCCGCTCCCCTTTTTTGATCGGGAAGGCGGGAAGGCAAAGCGGGCGTCTGGGGCGGCAGGTGGCAGTCGGGCTCGATGGCAAGATAGAGGCAAAATCTCGCGATTTTGTAAGTGTTTGTCTGCACATCGTTTTTTGAAGGCTTTTGCGAGACTCGCCCTTTGAGTGCGAGACAGGGTTACCAGGAGTGGCGGTTTTCTGGGCTTTTCCGATCCCAATCGCGAGACTCCTTGCGCTCTGGCGAGGACGCGCCATTCTTATCGGCGGGGAGCGTCATTCCGGCATGGAAGGACGCCGCTATGCGCGATGATGAGTTCGAACCGCAGCTGGGCCGGATGCGCGGCCGGGGCAAGGAGCAGCGCTACCTGAGCCGCGTCGTGAAAGCGGCAAAGCGGGCCGGCATGAAAACGGGCAGGCGCGGCCGTTTCGACGGCAGCCGGATCGGGCGCGGCGCGAGTGTTGCGCGGGTGCTCAGATCGCGCGACCGATTGGGCGCGTTCCGGTCGCGCCGCGTGATCGTCAAGATACGGCCTGTCGGCCTTGGCGGGAAAGGCATGGGCGGTGCGAAGGCGCACCTTCGCTATATTCAGCGCGACGGCGTGACCCGTGAGGGCGAGGCTGGTGCGCTCTACTCGCCCGACAGCGACGTCGCCGATGGCAAGGCGTTCCTCGAACGGTGTGACGGCGACCGCCGCCAGTTCCGGTTCATCGTGTCGGCCGAGGACGCCGACCAGTATCCCGACTTGAAGCCGTTCGTGCGCCGGCTGATGACGCAGATGGAGCAGGATCTTGGGACAAAGCTCGATTGGGTGGCGGTCGACCATTTCAATACCGGCCATCCGCACACGCATATCGTGGTGCGCGGCGTAAACGATCGGGGTGAGAATCTGCTGATCGCGCGCGAGTATATCTCGCACGGGAGCCGGCAGCGGGCGATCGAGATCGTCAACCTCGACCTGGGGCCGCGCACCGACCTTGAAATCGAAGAGCGGCTTCGCAGCGATACGGGTGCCGAGCGGCTGACCGCGATCGACAGACGGCTGATCCGCGACATGGATACCGCGCGGCTGGTCAGCGCGAGCGATGGCGATCCCTTCCAGCAATCGCTTCGCGTCGGTCGCCTGCAGAAACTCGGGCGCATGGGACTCGCCTCGCATGTCGGCAACGGCACCTGGCGGCTTGAGCCCGACCTTGCGAACACACTGCGCCAGATCGGCGAGCGCGGCGACATCATCCGCACCATGCAGCGCGAGCTGACCGCGCGGAAGCTCGATCGTGCTGCGGTCGATCGCGTCATCTACGACCCGGTCGCGAAGGAGGCGACGCCGATCATCGGCCGCGTCGTGATGCGCGGGCTCGCCGACGAACATGAAGACCGTCATTATCTGCTGGTCGACGGCATCGACGGGCGCACCCATTATGCCGAGATCGGCAAGGGCGAGCTGGTCGACACGATCCCCGAAAATGCCATCGTCCGGATCGCGCCACGCGAGGGCGGCATTCGCGCCGTCGATCGGACGATCGACGAGATCGCGGCGGCGAACGGCGGGCGCTATTCGATCGACGCCCATCTGAAGCACGATCCGACCGCCAGCGAACGCTTCGCCGAAACGCATGTCCGGCGGCTTGAAGCGATGCGAAAAATCTCGGGCGTCGTCGAGCGCGAGCCCGACGGAAGCTGGATCATCGCGCCGGACCATCTCGCCAGGGTCGAGAGGTTCGAAGCCATGCAGTTCCGCGACCACCCCGTTGCCATTGAAACCCTGTCGGCGATCCCGCTCGACAAATTACCGGGAACCGATGCCGCGACCTGGCTCGATCGCGAGCTGGTCGCCGAAGCGCCGGTGCCAGTGCGCGATGCTGGGTTCGGGCACGAGGTTCGTTCAGCGCAGGCGATGCGACGGCAATGGCTGATCACCGAACAGCTTGCAGACGAACAGGATGGGCAGACGGTCTATCGGCGAGGGATGCTCGCCGCGCTCCAGCGGCGAGAATTGCTGCGTGTCGCCCGCCAGCTCTCCGACAAGTTAGGCGTTCCGTTCGCCGAGGCCAGAGAGGGGGAGGCTGTTCAAGGCAGGCTCGTGCGCGCAGTCGAGATGACGAGTGGTCGCCATGCGCTCATCGAACGGTCGCGCGATTTCACGCTGGTGCCGTGGCGCTCTGTTCTCGATCGCCATGTCGGTAAATCGGTCTCGGGCATCATGCGCGACGGCGGGATCAACTGGACACTCGGGCGGCAGCGCAGCGGGCCGAGCGTCTCCTGATCCGGAGGATTCGGGCTTTCTATTTTCATGAAATTATGTTTTCATGGATTCATGAAAAATATCGCAGCGCAAACCGATGTCGGCGACGAGCATCTTCAGGTGCAGATTCCTGCCGTTACGAAACGCGATCTCGGTCAACGGTCGCTCGATTCCCGCGAGCCGATCCGGATGATCGTACTGCGGGCACTTGAAGCCTATGGCGTGAGCGTCCCCGCAGACGCGATATCGGATCGCCGGAAGGGCAGGCGATGAGCGAGGATTTCGAAGCTCTCACTGTTGCGGATTATGCGAAGCAGGCCGCGCGGACTGATCAACGCAGCGGTGGCCGCGCACTGGGCTTCTCGATGCTTGGCCTTTTCGGCGAAGTCGGCAGCTTGCTCAGTGAGGCCAAGAAAAAGCAGCGCGACGATGCCTCCTACCTGGGTTACGCTCACGCCGTCGCGGAAGAGCTTGGTGACGTCCTTTGGTATCTGGCGGCGATCGCACGGCGCAGCCGCATGGCGCTCAGCGACATCGCTGCCGCCGCGGCGACAAACGGCGGACAATGGCAGACGGGCGGCAACGAAACGCTCAGTTTCCATGCGCTGCAGCCGCAGCACATTCCGCTTGCCAAGGCACCGATGCCGCAGTTCGAGCATAGCCTGCTCGCGCTGGCAGGCGACGTTGGGCTGCTCATCAACGATTTCCAGGCGGGCGGTCTTGCGAAGGACCGCGAAGCACTCGCGGGCCGGCTGGTCGCGGTCATGCGCCGGTTGATCCAGGCGGCAAACGAATCCGGTGTTACCATCGAGGCTGCCGCCGTGAAGAATCTTCACAAGATCTTCGATCGCTGGCCGCGCGAGCGCATCTATCCGGCGCCGACCGATGCGGCGCTCGACCCAGAAGAGCAATTGCCGCGGCGGATGGCGATCGACGTCTATGAACGCACCGTTCGCGGGCAGACATTCGTGTATCAACGCTCAAGCGGTGTGTATGTCGGCGACCGGCTCACCGACAACGCGCTCGAACCCGACGACTATCGTTTCCACGATGTCTTTCACTACGCTTATGTCGCGGTGCTTGGCTGGTCGCCAGTGCTGCGTGCGCTGCTCCGTCTCAAGCGCAAGAGCGATCCGAAACTCGACGACGCCGAAGACGGTGCTCGGGCGATTCTCATCGAAGAGGGCATAACTTCCTGGATTTTCGGACAAGCGCAGCAACTCCGGTACTTTGAAAACGTGAAGCGCGGTGGCCTTCCGCTGGACATGCTGAAGCATGTCCGCCAGTTCGTCGCCGGCTACGAATCAGAACGCTGTCCGCTGTGGCTTTGGGAGGAAGCGATCCTCCAGGGCTATACGGCTTTCCGCTTCCTTCAGGAGCATCGGCGCGGCCGCGTCCTGATCGACTTCGCCAATCGCCGCCTGCGTATCAAGGAATTGCCGTCATGACCCCGAAATCCTTTGTGTCCACCCTGGCGGCGACCGAACTTCCCTCAGTGTTCAATCCCTGGCGCGATCGCTGCACGGTCCATGACCGCAGCGACGCCGCCGCCCGGCGCCGCGACAATCTCGAAATGCTGCTCACCGCGGCGCTTGATCATCGCGTCGAAACGATCTGGATCGCGCGTGATCTCGGCTATCGCGGGGGGCGGCGTACGGGCGTACCGCTGACCGACGAAATTCACCTCGGACATGCCGGCACGCTGATGGGCGGCATCGCATTTGAACGTGCGACGCAGGGACCCGCCGTGGCGGAGCGCACCGCGGCGATCGTCTGGCGTGTGCTAGAGCGGATCGGTCAGCCTGTCATGCTCTGGAACGTTTTCCCGTTCCATCCCCATGAAGCGGATGATCCGATGTCGAACCGATGCCACACGCGAAGCGAGCGCGAGGCGACCTGGCCGATATTGCAAGCCCTCGTGTCAATGATCCGGCCCCGCCAGATCGTCGCGATCGGGCGCGACGCTCACCTGGCGCTGGACGGTCTCGACATTCCGACCACCGCGGTCCGCCATCCGAGCTACGGCGGGCAGCGCGAGTTCATCGAGGGCATGTTCAGCCTGTACGGTGTCGCGGATGACAACGATGAGCCGCTAGAACTGCCGTTGGGCGCGCCTCACGCCGCAGCACGGAGATGTGCGCTCGCCTGATCGCAGCGTTCAAAGAGTTGCTTAAGATCGCCGCGGTTCCAGTTGGCGGTGTCGACCGTGGCGTTGGTCGAGACGATCGTGAGCGGACCCAGCGCGACCCCGCCTTCCTTGGCGATGAATTCGAGCAGACGGCCGAGGCCGATCAGATTGCCGAGCAGTTTTTCGATATAGTAGTGATTGCGGTAGAGCGCGGTCATGCCGAGGCGACGATCGTCGCCCTTGCCGATCAGCTTGAGACTGGCAAAGCTCAGGCACTGACCGCCGTAGGGCGAGTCATTCACGTCGCGGGCGGGGTCGAAGATCAGCAGTTCGAATTTGTTGAGCGCTCGGACGTTCGGGTTGCGCAGGCGCTCGACGATGCCCCAGATTTGATTGATTGGCTGGCCGTCGGCGCGGGGCAATTCCATCATCCGTTCGAAATAATAGCCCGACCAAGCGCCCGACCTCCGGACCTTCGGCAGCACGTTGTCGCGAAACCGGTCGAAGAATTGCGGCGCGCCGTAGCGCCTGTACAGCGCTGCCGGAAAAATCGTGTTGGCGACCGTCTCGATGGGCTTCTTGCCATGGCCCGAAAGGAAGGCATCGACTTCCGCCACGACGGGATCGGCGAGTGTTGCGCGCGCAGTCGGCTCGGCCACGGAGATGACGACATTCTGCGCCTGGTGTCCGGTGGCGAGGTCGACGAGCCGGACCGCCTCGCGCCAGCCAGCAACGCAGTCAGGCTGCGGCGGTATGGGAAGATACATCGACTTCCTCCGTCAAATTTGCCGTGGCGAAAAGGCGCGGCGCTAGAAAGCGCTCAGTAAGCCAGGCGTGGCCTTCCAAGCCCCAACCTGGTCCCCAGCTGTTGCGGATGAGAATGGCCGGGGTGCCGTCCACGGTTCCATGCCCGACCGCGACGACCGCGTGCCGTTGCGCTGGCTCGGGGAGTTCGTCGTTCGCCGGATCGACGACGCCATCACCGCGCGGCTGGAAGAAAGACCGTGACAGCATCGTCAGCATGAGCACCGGCGTGTCACGATCCAGCGCGGCAAGGATGGATGACAGGTCGGTTCCATCCCTCTGTCCGTTGCGGCCATAGAGCGGGCCAACGGTCGCCGGCGGCGTCCACAGTCGATGATCGGCTGGAACCGCTGCCAGATACGGCCAGCCTTTCTCGTCGGGTTGGCCATCGAGCCGTAGCGCGTCCAGCATTGTGGATAGCAGTGCGCCGCTCGTCGGCGGTCTGCCCGCCCGTTTCTGCGCGGCATAAAAGGCGAATTCACACGACAGCGGTGCCCAGCCGTCGCGAAGCCCGGCGTGGGTGTCGCTCGCGGCGAATGCGAGGCATGTCGGCCGCGCGCCTTGATCGCGCGCAGGCCCGAACAGCGGCCGAAGGTCACGGACGATATCGATCATGGGGCGTCAGGCGGCCTCGAGCAGGTGCCGCCGTTCGGCGCGCGACAGGCCCGTCTGTTCCGGGCCGGTGAGGTCGAAATCGAGCGTCAGGCTGGTGAGGGCCGGCGCAGGCTGCCACGGCCGCCGCTCGTCGAGCGACATGCGGCCGCGCCGCGGCGCATCGGGCGCCGCGGTGACACGGCGGACAACGGGACCACCGATGCCATCGCCGTCGATTGCCTCACGCTCGTCTCGAACGACGGCGAAGCCGCTGGCGATCAGTTGGTCGAGATCCCAGAGATACCCACCGCCGCTATGTTCTTCGAGCTGCAGCACGAAAAGATCATTGCGACTGCCATCGATCCGCGAGCCGGCATCGCGCTCGGTCAGCAGCCAGACGTCGCCGCGATAGTTGTCGGGCCGATAGTCCTTGAGGAGATCGACCTTCAGGCTGCGCGGCTGCGTCCGGAGCAGGTCGGTCATCACCGATGGCGAAATCAGATTGTAGCGAACCAGGGTGCGGCACGTCGCCTCATAGCTGGCGCCGATCCGCAGCGAGAGCTGATAGACGACATTGGGGCGCCGGAAATGATCGATCTGCCATCCTTGTCGCGCGCTGTGCGCGAGCACCAGCCATTTCGGCATCATGAAGGCGATCGCAAAGGCGTCGGCTTCGGTTTCCTCGAAGTTGTTTCCCGGTTCGGGCGACATCGGCATCCGGCGCAGGATGCTCTCATCGTCGAGGCTCGGCTCGTGTCGCATCGAAAAATGCCCGAGTTCGTGCGCGGCCGTGAAGCGCTGGATGCTCATCGGTCGTTCCGTCGTGACGAGAACGCCAGGAGCAGGTGCGCTGAGATAGGCGCCGAGCAGGCCTTTCAGAGGACGAAGCAGCAAGGGTAGACCCACGGCATGGATCGCGCCGAAGACATCGACGCTGCCGCCTTGGGTCTCGATCAGTGCGCGCGTATCGAGTTCGCGATGCAGGCGGCCCGCTGCCATCGTACCAGCGCGAACCGCGCTCGCATAATCCGACGCCATCGATCAGCTCCGTTCGCCGCCAGACCGCGAGCGGAGATATTCGGCAAACCGGCTCAGCTCGGCCCGGTCCTCAGTCGACAAGGCCGCAACGCGTCGCGCCAGATGGGCGACATCGGCGGGAAGGCTCGCGGAGGCCTCGTCTTCGCCGGTAAAATAGGCCACCGACTGGCGGTAAAGACGGGCAAGCCGCGTCAGTTCGATCGCTTCAACGCGGCGCTGGCCATTCTCGATATCGGTAAGCGCGGTCCGGGGAATCTTGAGATAGGCAGCAACTTCTTCCTGCTTGAGGCCGAGATATTTCCGTGCTTCGCGCAGACGGTCGCCCAAGCGCCGCCGCTCCTGCTCGTCGCCTTCCTGGCGGAGTGCGAGATTGGTCATGGCTTCGACCCTTTCTTCTTAACCCAGACGCGTTCGATCTTAGGGAGGAGGTCGTCAATCGCCTTCTCGATCGAATTGTAGCCGCCGGTGCGGACGATGCTGTCGCGAAGCTCGATGTCGAGGACCTGCTCCACCGCGCAAAGCGTGTCGACCACGGACAAGGAGTCGAGTGGCACGGGCGCCTGGATGATCTTCGGGTTTTCCGGAGGCAGGGCAATTCCGCGCACCTGTGCCTCAGCCCTGGCCACTTGCAGCAGTTCGTCGACCAACGCCCTAATGGCGTCGGCTTTGGGAAACGCGGTTGCCGCGGGCTGCGGAGGAGCGATTGTCGCCATGCATGCCTCGCACGATTTCACTACATTAAATGCGATATAATGTCTGATAATCCGACACGCAAGCCCGAATTTGCAGCTCGGATTTTTGCAGGGTGTAGCGGGTCATCGGCGGTGCGGTGTGGTGGTCAGTGCCACCTCGAGGGACAACGACAGGGCAGAATCATCAACTCGGGTCATAGCTCGATCAAAAGAACAGAGCTGGAATATTGAGTCAGTCGCCGACGAGTGATCTCCTTCGGTCACCCACCAGCCCCCAGCGGCTCCGTTCATTTCGGGCGGCCCATAGCCGAGTCTTGAAGCCGCGCCCCGACCGCATCCGGCGGTATGGGCGGGAGCTTCAACGTGACCCCGACCAAATTGCTCATCGGCCAGATCCTTGTCGTGTTCGCAATCGTGATCGCGGGCCTCTGGGCGGCGACCCAATGGGCGGCGGCGATGCTCGCCTACCAGCCCGAACTTGGTCCGGCCTGGTTCATGGCTGGAAGCACGCCGGTCTATCGTCCCTGGGCGCTCTTCCCCTGGTGGTATCACTACGATGCCTATGCGCCGCATGTTTTCGACAAGGCCGGCGCGCTCGCCGGCGCGAGCGGTTTCATCGGCTGCGGCGCGGCGATCGCAGGCTCGCTCTGGCGCGCGCGGCAGTCGCGTCACGTCACCACCTATGGTTCGGCGCGCTGGGCCAGGCCGAACGAGATCGAGCGGGCCGGCCTTTACGGTGATGCCGGCGTATTCCTGGGCCGCTCGCGCGGCCGCTATCTCCGGCATGACGGCCCCGAACATATCATGGCGTTCGCGCCAACCCGTTCGGGCAAGGGCGTCGGGCTGGTCATACCGACACTGCTTGGCTGGACCGGCAGCGCCGTGGTTCACGACATCAAGGGCGAGAACTGGCAGCTCACCGCCGGCTGGCGCGCGCGCTTCTCCCACGTCCTGCTGTTCAATCCGACCGATCCCGCTTCCGCCAAATACAACCCGCTGCTGGAGGTCCGGCGCGGCGAGCATGAGGTCCGCGACGTCCAGAACATCGCCGACATCCTGGTCGATCCCGAAGGCGCGCTCGAACGGCGCAACCACTGGGAGAAAACCTCCCATTCGCTCCTGGTCGGCGCGATCCTCCACGTCCTTTATGCGGAGGAAGAAAAGACGCTCGCACGGGTAGCCACATTCCTGTCGGACCCGCAGCGGCCGTTCACCGCCACGCTCCGGCGGATGATGACCACCAATCACCTCGGCACGAAGGATGCGCCGCAGATCCATCCCGTCGTCGCCTCGGCGGCGCGCGAGGTGCTCAACAAGAGCGAGAACGAGCGCAGCGGCGTCCTCTCCACCGCAATGTCGTTTCTCGGGCTCTATCGCGACCCGACCGTCGCCGCGGTGACATCGCGCTGCGACTGGCGGATCGCCGATCTCGTCGAGGCCGGCCATCCGGTCTCGCTCTACCTTGTCATCCCGCCATCGGACATCAGCCGCACCAAGCCGCTGGTGCGGTTGGTGCTCAACCAGATCGGCCGCCGCCTCACCGAAAAGCTCGATGCCGATCCCGCCAGGGCGGGCAAGCACAAGCTCCTGATGATGCTCGACGAGTTCCCGGCATTGGGGCGGCTCGACTTCTTCGAGACCAGTCTTGCCTTTCTCGCGGGCTATGGAGTGCGCGCCTTCCTGATCGCGCAGTCCTTGAACCAGATCGAGAAGGCTTATGGCGAGCACAACTCGATCCTCGACAACTGCCATGTCCGCGTCGCGTTTGCGACCAACGACGAGCGCACGGCGCGGCGGATTTCGGACGCGCTCGGCATCGCCACCGAACAGCGCGCGATGCGCAACTATGCCGGCCACCGGCTCGCGCCCTGGCTGGCGCACGTCATGGTCAGCCGGCAGGAGACCGCCCGGCCACTCCTGACCACCGGCGAGGTGATGCAGCTCCCGCCCAAGGATGAGCTTGTCCTTGTCTCCGGCATGGCCCCGATCCGCGCGAGGAAGCTGCGCTATTACGAGGACCGCAATTTCCGCGAGCGGATCGCACCGCCGCCGCAGCCCGCGCCCGGAGACTATCCCGACCGGCCGCAGGCACGCCCCAACGACTGGAGCGGACTGGTCCGCGCGCCCGATACCCGGCTCGGCAAGCCCGATGACGATGCGAAGGCGGATGAGGACGGCGGCTTGCAACAGCAGCGCCACCCCGGCCTCGGCGAAGAACCCGCCAAAAAACCCGAGCCGCCAAAGCAGCTCGACCTGCTCGGCCTGGACAGCGACGACACCGACACGATCGCCGACAAGCACGCGATGGACCGCGCCGGCGCCACCGGCACGCTGATCCGCGCTCACGCGATCAATCAGGGTCGCAGCGCCGACATGCTGCCGGACTTCTGACAATGGCCGCGATCAAACCCAACCGCGTCCGCTACCAGCTCTTCCTGCCCGAAGATCTGAGCCACCGCTTCGAGGCGCTGGCGAGCCAGCCCGGCGCGTCCAAATCGGCGATCCTCACCGACGCGCTCACCGCCTGGCTCAACCGGCAGGCGGCGAGCGAGCTGGAGAACAAGTTCAGCCAGCGGCTCGATCGCATGTCGCTCGCGCTGGGGCGTGTCGAGCGTGACGGGCATGTGCTGCTCGAGAGCCTGGCGCTGTTCATCCGCTATGAACTGATGGTGCAGGCCCCTTTGGCCGAAGCCGACGAAGCGGCGCGTGCGATCGGCCGAGACCGCTTCGAGGCGTTCATTGCCCGCGTCGGCGAAGCGCTCGCCAGCGGCCAGCGCACGCTTGCTGCCTCCGCGAAAGACAATGGAGGTGGGCGATGAGCGACACGCTTTTCGGCTCCGATAATTCCGCAGGGCGTCGGCGCGCGATGCTGCGCACCGCGATGGGGCCGACCATCGCCGCAGCGCTGGCCGATCCGGTGGTCATCGAGATCATGGTGAACCCGGACGGCGTGTTGCGCCTTGATCGACTCGGCGAAGGCCGGATCGATACCGGCACCAAATATGAGCCCGCGCAGGTCGAGCGGATCATCCGCCTGGTTGCCAGCCACGCACGGACAGAGGTTCATGGCAATGCGCCGATCGTGTCAGCCGAGCTGCCACCGCACGGCGAAGGCGCGGGCGAGCGGTTCGAGGGTATCCTGCCGCCGGTCAGCCTCGCGCCGTGCTTCTCGATCCGCAAGCCCGCGGCGCGCATCTACACTTTGCTCGACTATGTGCGGGACGGCATCATGCCCGCCGACACGGCGCGACTGCTGTCGATGGCCGTGGTCGAGCGCAAGAACATCCTGGTCGCGGGTGGCACCAGTTCGGGCAAGACGACGCTTGCCAACGCGCTGCTCGCCGAGATGGCGCACCTCGACGAACGCGTCATCATCATTGAAGACACGCGTGAGTTGCAATGCGCCGCGCCCGACGTGGTGGGGCTGCGCACGCGTACGATTGGCACTGCCGGAGCCGGCGGCGTCACGATGGCTGATCTTGTCCGCTCGACATTGCGGCTCCGCCCCGATCGCATCGTCGTTGGCGAGGTGCGCGGGCGCGAAGCGCTCGACATGCTCAAAGCCTGGAACACCGGGCATCCGGGCGGCATCGCAACCGTCCACGCCAATTCGGCAGTGTCGGCGCTCTACCGGCTCGAGCAGCTCGTGCAGGAAAGCGTCGTCACCGTTCCGCGCCGGCTGATCGCCGACGCCATCGACATGATCGTGTTCATCGCCGGGCGCGGCCTCGCGCGCCGCGTCGACACGATCGCGCGCGTCGCCGGCCTCGATCCCGACGGCGGCTACGCCGTCCTCGACCTTACTCCCGACCACGCCCTCGAACCCCAAGGAGAATGACCATGCGCTTGTCCCGTATTCCTGCCCGTATTCCCGATCGTCGGAGCATCTTCCTCACCGGCGCCGCCATCGGCCTCGGGCTTGCGCTCGCCGCCACCGCGCAGGCCGCCGGCTCGGGCATGCCGTGGGAGGAACCGCTTCAGCAGGTCCTCGAATCGGTCCAGGGTCCTGTCGCCAAGATCGTCGCGGTGATCATCATCATCGTCACCGGTTTGACGCTCGCGTTCGGCGAGACGGCAGGCGGGTTCCGGCGCCTCATCCAGATCATCTTCGGCCTGTCGATCGCGTTTGCGGCGTCGAGCTTCTTCCTCAGCTTCTTCAGCTTCGGCGGCGGGGCGCTCATCTCGTGAACGCGCCAAATTCCTATGGCGCCAGCCATATCGAGGGGTTCGAGGCGCCGATGCACCGCGCGCTTGCCGAGCCGATCCTGCTTGGCGGGGCGCCGCGAGCGATCGCGATCGTCAATGGTACGATCGCGGCCGCGCTCGGACTCGGTCTCCAGCAGTGGATCGCCGGGCTGGCCATGTGGGCGTTCGGGCACACTCTCGCGGTGTTCGCCGCCAAGCGCGATCCCGACTTCGCCCCGGTCCTTGTCCGCCACCTTCGCCAGAAGGGGCATCTGTCATGCTGAATCTGCGCGAATACCGTCAGAAGGCCGACCGGCTCGCCGATCATCTTCCATGGGCGGCGCTTGTCGCGCCCGGCGTGGTGCTCAACAAGGACGGCAGCTTTTTGCGCGTCCTCAGGTTCCGCGGCCCCGATCTAGAATCCGCCACCGAAGCCGAGCTTGTCGCCGCCTGCGCGCGGGCGAACAATGTCCTGAAGCGCTTCGGCTCGGGCTGGGCACTCCATTTCGAGGCCGAGCGGCGCGAAGCGCTGGGTTATCCCGACAGCAGCTTTCCCGATGCGGCGTCGTGGCTGGTCGATGAGGAACGGCGCGCGGCGTTCGAAAGCGCGGGCGCGCATTTCGAGAGCCGCTATTATCTGACGCTCACCCTCCTGCCTCCGCCCGATCAGGCGGACACGGCGGGCCGAGCGCTGATCGAGCGCAGCGACGACGCGAAGGGCCGCGACTGGCGACAAGCGCTTGCCGGCTTCATCGCCGAGACGGATCGTGCGCTTGACCTGTTCAGAGGCTTCATGCCCGAGGTGCGCGCGCTCGGCGACAGCGAAATGCTGACCTTTCTCCACGGTGCGATCTCCGCGCGCCGCCATGTCGTCGCCGTGCCCGAAACGTCCATCTATCTGGACGGGCTGCTCGCCGACACGCCGCTGACCGGCGGGCTCGAACCGATGCTCGGCGACGAGCATCTGCGGACGCTCACCATCCTCGGATTTCCGAACGCGAGCCGTCCCGGCATCCTCGACGGACTCAACCATGAGGATTTTGGCTATCGCTGGGTGACGCGCTTCATTGCGCTCGACAAGACCGACGCAACCAAAGCGCTCACTCGCCTGCGGCGGCAGTGGTTCAACAAGCGCAAGTCGATCACCGCGCTGCTGCGCGAAGTCATCTACAACCAGCCGGTCCAGCTTCTCGACAGCGATGCCGACAACAAGGTGGTCGATGCCGACCTCGCCTTGCAGGCGCTCGGCGGCGATCATGTCGCGTTCGGCTATCTGACGACGACGATCACCGTTGCCGATATCGACCGCGCCCGCGTCGAGGAAAAGGTCCGCGCGGTCGAGCGCATCGTCAACGGGCTCGGCTTCACCTGCATCCGCGAGGGCATGAATGTGGTCGAGGCGTGGCTGTCGAGCCTGCCGGGCCATGTCTATGCGAACGTCCGGCAACCGATCGTCCACACCCTGAATCTCGCGCATCTCATGCCGCTGTCCTCGGTATGGGCAGGACCGGCGCGTAATCCGCACCTCGACGGTCCGCCGCTGCTTTATGCGGAAACCAGCGGCTCGACGCCGTTCCGTCTCAGCACGCATGTCGGCGACGTCGGTCATATGCTGATCGTCGGACCCACCGGGGCCGGAAAGTCGGTGCTGCTCGCAATGCTCGCGCTTCAGTTCCGGCGATATCCAGACTCCCAGGTCTATGTCTTCGACAAGGGATTTTCGGCGCGCGCGGCCGTGCTGGCGATGGGCGGCGCGCATCACGCGCTCGGGCTTGGCGGTGAGAGCGGTCATGCCGATGACGTGGGCGGGCGAACGATCGCCTTCCAGCCGCTGCGCCACATCGATCGCTCCAACGCACGCGCCTGGGCGACCGAATGGATCGGCGCGCTGCTCGCCCATGAGAAAGTACTGGTCACACCCGAGATCAAGGAGGCCGTCTGGTCGGCGCTCACCAATCTCGCGACCGCCCCGATCGAGGAACGCACGCTCACCGGCCTGTCGCTGCTGCTGCAATCGGCACCGCTGCGATCGGCGCTCGCGCCCTATACGCTCGAAGGATCGTTCGGCCGCCTGCTCGACGCCGCCGAAGACGATCTAGCGATCGCCGACGTGCAGTGCTTCGAGACTGAAGCGCTGATGGGGCAGGCGGGCGTCGTTGCGCCCGTGCTGACCTACCTGTTCCATCGTCTCGAGGAGCGCTTCACCGGGCGGCCGACGCTTCTCGTACTGGATGAAGCCTGGGTGTTCCTCGACCACCCGCTGTTCGCCGCGCGCATCCGTGAGTGGCTGAAGGTGCTGCGCAAGAAGAACGTCAGCGTCGTGTTCGCGACACAGAGCCTAGCCGATATCGCCGACAGCACGATCGCGCCGGCCATCATCGAAAGCTGTCCGCAGCGCATCTTGCTGCCCAATGATCGGGCGATCGAGCCGCAGGGCCAGACGGTCTACGTCCGCTTCGGTCTCAACGCGCGCCAGATCGAACTGGTCAGCCGCGCGACGCCCAAGCGGCAATATTATCTGCAATCAGCGCGCGGCAACCGGCTGTTCGAGCTTGGGCTAGGCCCGATCGCGCTGGCGTTGTGCGGCGCGTCCGATCCCGACAGCCAGAAGCGCATAGACGCGGTGCTGGCCGAAAAGGGCCAGGCCGACTTCGCCGCGACCTTTCTCTCCCAAGCCGGCCTCGATTGGGCGGCCGACCTGCTTGGGCGTCACCCTGCCGCCCGCCCCCCAGAAGACAAGGAGTAATTTCCCGTGCCCCGTATCCCTATCCGCAAATATGCGTGCCTCTCCGCTCTCGCGCTCGGCGCCGTCGGCTCGCTCGGTATCGGCATCGCGTTGACCTCGACGCCCGTCGCGGCCCAGCTCAGTGTGTTCGATCCATCGAACTATTCGCAAAACCTGCTCACCGCCGCGCGCACGCTTGCCCAGATCAACAACCAGATCCAGAGTCTCCAGAACGAAGCGCAGATGCTGATCAACCAGGGCAAGAACCTGTCCCGGATCGATTTCCCGCAACTTCAGGAGCTTCGCCAGCGCCTCCAGCAGATCGACCAGCTCATGGGCCAGGCGCAGGGCGTCGACTTCCGCATCGATCAGCTCGACGAGCGCTTCCGCCAGCTCTACCCGCAGGAGTTCGATCAGGTGTTCCGCCGCGATCAGCGTGTGGCTCGCGCACGCGATCAACTCGATACCGCGATGTCCGCGTTTCGCCAGACGATGGGGGTCCAGAACCGCATCGTCGACAACGTACGGAGCGACACGCAGGCGCTCGCCGACATCGTCGCGCGCAGCCAGGGCGCGGAAGGCTCGCTTCAGGCGCAGCAGGCCACGAACCAGCTTCTCGCGCTCACCGCCAAGCAGCAGCTCCAGCTTCAGCAAATGATGGCGGCGCAGTTCCGGGCGGAATCGGTCGAGCAGGCGCAGCGGGGCCAGATCGCGCGCGAGGCACGCGAGTCGACGCGCCGCTTCCTCGGCGACGGCAAGGCTTACACGCCACGCCAATGAGCTGAGGCAGGCGAGGACCGCGCCCCCAGCTCCCCCCGGGTCCGAACCTGTCTCGTCGCGGGGGCCGTAGGGCTTGCCCCTCTCATGGCCGCCGGTCCCCGCGACACCTTTCAACTTCAAGCAGGAACCCGCCCATATGGATGACCTGAATGTCATCGATCAGTTCATGGAGGCCTTCGCCTCCTACATCGACAGCGGGTTCGGCCTGTTGGGCGGTGACGTCGGTTTCCTGACCACGATCCTGATCGGCATCGACATCACGCTCGCCGGGCTGTTCTGGGCGCTCGGCGGCGAAGACGACGTCATCGCCAAGTTCCTCAAAAAGATCCTCTATGTCGGCGTCTTCGCCCTGATCCTCAACAGCTTCTCGACACTGTCCGATATCATCTTTCGCAGCTTCGCCGGCCTCGGCCTCACCGCAGGGGGCAGCGCGATTACGGCTGACGATTTATTGCGACCCGGCAAGCTGGCCGGGACCGGCTTCGAGGCAGCATGGCCGCTCCTCGAGCAGGCGAAGGAGTTGGTTGGCCCGATCGCCTTCTTCGACAATTTCATCGAGATCGCCGTGCTGGTGATCGCCTGGGTCGTCGTCATCGCCGCCTTTTTCATCCTCGCGATCCAGCTTTTCATCACAATCCTCGAATTCAAGCTTACTTCGCTCGCCGGCTTCGTGCTCGTGCCCTTTGCGCTGTGGAACCGCACGTCGTTCCTCGCCGAACGGGTGCTCGGGAACGTCGTCAGTTCGGGCATCAAGGTCATGGTGCTCGCGGTCATCGTCGGCATCGGCTCTAACTATTTCGCCGACTTCACCAGTGCGATCACCGGCGACGAGGTGTCGATCGAACAGGCCGTGTCGCTGATGCTCGCGAGCCTCGCGATCTTTGGCCTCTCCATCTTCGGCCCGGGAATCGCATCCGGCCTCGTCGCCGGCGCGCCGCAGCTCGGCGCCGGATCGGTGATCGCCACTACCGTGCTTGCCGGCGGAGGTCTTGCGATGGCAGGCGCTGGCGCCGTCGGCGCGGCACGCGGTCTCGCGGGGGCCGGTCTCGGCGCGATCCGCGCCGGTACATCGATGGGGTCTGCCGCATCCACTGCCTACAAGCTCGGGCAGGAAACCTCGGGCTCGACCAGCGTCGGCGCGGGCCTCGGCGGCGTTGCGACCGCCATGCGCGGCGCGGCTGCCAACCGGATGAGCGGCGGTCTCGGCGTTAGCGCTGCCGCCGATCGTGGGCAGCGCGCCGCATGGGAAGCAGGAAGCACCCGTGCCGGCGGCGCCGCCCCCGCAGCCGCGCCGATAGGCGCAGCTGAAGGAACACCCGCCTGGGCGCAGAAGCTTCATGCCAGCCAGAATGCTCGCCACCGCCGCCAGATGGCGATCCACGCAATCCAGGGCGGCGACCGCGGCGGCGCTGGCGCCACTCCAGACATCAAGGAAAGGGACTGAGCGATGAAATTTCGACGCGCATTGCAGCGCTATGGGCGAACGCCCGAACCCGAGACACCCTACCAACGAGCGGGCCAGCTTTGGGATGAGCGTATCGGCTCGGCTCGCGCACAGGCGAAGAACTGGCGGCTGATGGCCTTCGGCGGCCTGTTCCTGACCACTGGTCTGTCGGGCGCGCTGGTCTGGCAATCGATGCAAAGCCGCGTCGTGCCCTATGTGGTCGAGGTCGATGCACTCGGGCAAGCACAGGCCGTCGCGCCTGCCGCCAAGGACTATCGGCCGACCGATCCGCAGATCGCATGGTTCCTCGGCCGGTTCATCACCGGCGTTCGAGCGCGCTCGCTCGATCCGGTATTGATGCGTGAAAACTGGCTATCAGCCTATGATTTCGCGACCGAACGTGCGTCACTGTTCCTCGGCGAATATGCCCGCACCTCCAATCCGTTCGCCGATGTCGGGCGCAAGACGGTTTCGGTGCAGGTGACGAGCGTCGTCCGCGCGTCGGATACGAGCTTCCAGGTCAAATGGACCGAGCAGCAATATGAGCGGGGAAGCCTCGCCAGCACGTCACGCTGGACGGCGATGCTCACGGTGAAGATCAAGCCGCCGCGCTTGGCCGATGTGCTCCGAAAAAACCCGCTCGGTCTCTATGTTGACGCGATCGACTGGAGCCGCGAACTGGAAACGCCTCAGGACCGGCCGCCTTCGCCGCAACCATCGGCCGTGCCCGATCCCGCACAATCACTCCCGGTCGCGCCGCCCACCGACATTCCGCTGGGCTCGCCGCTCGATCCGACCCTTGCTCAACCCGCAGCCGCACCATCCCCCGAAAGGACCGACCAATGATCCGTGCCCTCATCCTGGCGGCGAGCGCGATGGCGCTTGCCATGGGCGTCGCTGCGCAGAGCCGCGAACCCGCGTCACCCACCGCGCGCGTCACTGCCGCCAACCGGGCGGCACTGCGCGAGCCGTCGAGCGCGGGATATATATATGCCGTCCAGGTCTATCCCTGGGCGGAAGGCGTGCTCTACCGGCTCTATGCCGCGCCCGAGCGCATCACCGACATTGCCTTGCAGCCGGGCGAAACGATTGTGTCCGTCGCCGCCGGCGACACCGTGCGCTGGACTGTCGGCGATACCACCAGCGGCATCGGCGAAAGCAAGCGCGTGCACATCCTCGTCAAGCCGTTTTCGGCGGGCCTACGCACAAACCTTGTCATTGCTACCGATCGCCGGACCTACCATCTCCAGCTCGAAAGCACGCCCGCGACCGCGATGGCGGCGATCTCCTGGACCTATCCACATGACGAGCTGATCGCGCTCCGGCGTCAGCGCGATGCAGCCGTGGCGGCGACGCCGATCGCGTCGGGCCTCTCGGTCGAAAGCCTCAACTTCAACTATGCGATCTCGGGCGACAAGCCGGCCTGGCGGCCGCTGCGCGCGTTCGACGATGGGCGGCAGACCTACATCGAGTTCTCGCCTGCGATCGCCGTGGGTGAGGCGCCCCCGCTGTTCGTGATTGGCGAGGATGGCGAGGCCCAGCTCGTCAACTATCGCGTCGCCGGCCGCTATTATGTGGTCGACCGCCTGTTCGGTGTCGCCGAGCTGCGCCTTGGCGGCAAGAAACAGCAGATTGTCCGTATCACCGCCGCCCAGCCGAAGAGCCGGCAGCGCAAGGCCGGGAGGGGCGCGTGACCGATCCAACCGCTTCTTCCGCGCCGATCGCGGCGCCCAAAGCCGACCCCGAAACGCTCGTTCTGCGCGCGGCGCCGGGCCGCGTCACCCGTTTTCGCCGCGGTGCGATCGTCGCCATCGCTGCCGCCGGCTCGACCGCGATCATCGGCGTCGCCTGGCTGGCGCTCAAGCCCGCGACCCTGAGCCTGATCGCACGAAGCGATGAAAAGCTGGTTGGCGCGAAGGCGCCGCCTGATGCGCTCGCGGGCGCGCCGACGAGCTATGGCGACGTGCCGAAGCTCGGGCTACCGCTTCCCGGTGATCTCGGGCGGCCGATCCTCGAGCGCCAGCGGCAGCTTGGCGGGATGGTTCCCCCTGACCCCGCTGCCGATGCGGTGAGCCGGGCCGCGCAGGAAGCCGAAGCCGAGCGCCAGCGCATCGCCGCTGAGCAGAA
>TARA_R110000782_G_scaffold96102_5_pt1 | contig 68223 bp, 61 predicted proteins | sample TARA_R110000782 | Tara Oceans TARA_R110000782 (sample SAMEA4397859) | marine metagenome | biome: Polar Biome; feature: [SRF] surface water layer (ENVO:00010504); material: water (ENVO:00002006), including particulate matter (ENVO:01000060) such as... | depth 5 m | reverse complement strand
TCTAGAGATTTCTCGCTTCACGTCAACAGCTAAATGCAATTAAATTGATAAAAGTGGTTTGTTTGGCTTTTATTTGCACAGCCCTTGCTGTGACTGCGTTTTAAATGCGCAAATAGCGCTAAAAGTACGCACTTTAGCATCAGGCCGAGCGACGACTTTACCTATTTGCAAACTAAGATTAGTCGAATATTTATTTGAAGCACACTATTTAACCCGACATTTTGCTAATATGGCTATATCAGTCATTTAAAAGCTTATATTCATGCATAAAAACAAATTTCGTAGTTATCATAACAATGCTCCTATATTAGGTAGTAATGTTTATGTCGATGAAACAGCGGTACTCGTTGGGGATATCACGTTAGGTGATGATACTAGTGTTTGGCCCTTAGTCGCTGCAAGGGGTGATGTTAATAAAATAACTATTGGCGCAAGAACTAATATTCAGGATGGTAGTGTTTTACATGTCACTCGAAAAAGTGCAGCTAACCCAAAGGGTAATCCTTTAATCATTGGTGACGATGTTACCGTTGGGCATAAGTGCATGTTACATGGTTGTACATTAGGAGATCGTATCCTTGTTGGTATGGGTGCTATTATTATGGATGGTGCGACTATTGAGAATGACGTATTCATTGGTGCTGGTAGTTTAGTGCCTCCAAACAAAACACTAAAACGCGGTTATTTATATGTTGGTAACCCCGTAAAACAAGCAAGATTACTTAAAGAAAGTGAAGCTAAATTTCTCAAGCAATCAGCCATTAATTATGTGGAATTAAAAGATGAATATTTAGCTATGGATAATTAAAGCCTCAATCATCTGATGTCTATATGTATTTCATTTCCTTCTGGCTCATTTTTTTCGAGCCAGAGTTCTGCCACTTCTTCTAAATCATATTTTGTACAATTATCAATTTTCGCTATGTTTTTTAACTGCATTGAGTGAAAAAATATAGTTACTCTTTGCCCTGATAACTGGCCGGTCAATGACCATGCGTCATGTTGTTCATCAAAATGTAGGTCATCATTAAATAAAAATGCTTGATTCATCTTTCTTTCTCTAAATTTGTTACTTCAACTGAGTTCTTAACGATATCAGTACAGGTTCGATATCTGGACTAACACCTCTCCATAACTTGAAGCTTTCGGCGGCTTGTCCTACCAACATACCTAACCCATCGATAATATGCTTAACCCCAAGAGTTTTTGCTTGAATTAAAAAAGCAGTCGGATGTTTGCCATACACCATATCATAACAAGCCACTGCGCTTTTTATGGTGGCGTTTGAAATGGGTAAACTTTCGCCCGACAACCCTGCCGACGTTGCATTAATAATAATATCAAAAGATAACTGCTCAGTATCAGTAAACGTAACAGCATGTATTGCCTGATCAGGATATTGACTAACAATGGCTTGCGCTTTACTTAGTGTTCTATTGGCAATAGTTAACGACGTTGGTGATTGCTCTAATAAGGCTTGCACAACACCTTTCGCTGCTCCGCCAGCACCGAGCAATAATATTTTACTCTTTTGTAGTTGAATTTGATGTCTAAGCAAATCACTTACTAAGCCGACACCGTCAGTAGTATCACCATAAATAGCACCATTAGAGAATATTAAGGTATTAACCGCACCAGCTAACTTTGCCCTTTCACTCAATTCGTCGCACAGTATAAAAGCTTGTTCTTTAAAAGGCGCAGTAACATTGGCACCTTTACCATTATCGGCAATCAGTTCACTTACTGCTAACTCAAATTTATCAAGATCAACCAATTCACTTTGATAATTGATAATTTGTTCGGTTTGTGTGGCAAATTGTTGGTGAATAAACGGCGATTTTGATTGAGCAATTGGATTGCCAAATACACGGTATTGATCCATGAGAATACTTGCTAAAGAGTTTAGCTGTAGACTAACCTAGTTATGAAAAGATGCAAACAAAAAAGCAGTAATTCAATTACTGCTTTTTATATTTATTAACCTACTTAATCCTGACCTTAAAATTTATAACCTAACATCAGCGAGTAAACCATTGGATCGACATCAATGTTAGCTTTACCAATGCTAGCTCCACCAACATCGAATGTTGCATCAGTAGATATATCAATATAACGAATAGAAGCGTTTAGTGACCACTTATCATCTAAATGATAATCAGCGCCAATTTGTGCAGACAAACCAAATGAGCCATCTAAATCTAGGTTGCTTAAACCTAATGATTTTGGAGCCGCGGCAAAATCTTCATCAAAGAAAACTGTATAGTTAACACCAACACCAACATAAGGCTTAAAAGCTGAGTTCGTATCAAAGTAATATAATGCACTTAATGTTGGTGGTAACTGTGATACTTCGCCTAAGTTAGCACCATCAACCCCAAGCACTGCGTTTTTATCTTGAATAGTTACATCATGGGTAAAAGGTGTTGCGGCTAATAGTTCAATTGCCCAGTTATTATCGTAGAAGTAAACAAAATTCAAACCTAGCTGTGTATTATCGTCTACCGTCAATGTCATAGTTGAATCAGCGCCACCCAACATAATGTTAGATTTGTCACTGTCAGGGTTAACCATAGTTGCGCCACCACGTACAATAAAATCACCCGCTTGGTTTGAAAAAGCCAGAGGAGATAATGTAAGAGCAGAAAGTATTAAGCCATTAATTATTGATTTTTTCATGAGAGCATTACCTTTTGTTAAATATAGAAATATTGAATTTGTTTAATGAGGTAATATTACGCCCGCTCGATAATAGAGTAATTGATCTAGCACAAGGTTTTTAATAAACCACAAAATAATTATGGTTTTATTTAAAGTAATGAATTAAATAGTGATTGTTTTGTGATCTAACGCACAAAAACAACATATTGAACTAAGCTTTCTACAAATATATTGTTTTTGAGTGCTAAAAACAGATGATATTTACTATAGCCAGCTTTGTGCAACAAGATAGTTTTGTAGTTCAGCTTCTGCACTGCCATCTGCAGCTTGAAAATTATACTCCCAACGAACCAATGGCGGCATCGACATCAATATAGACTCAGTTCTACCACCTGATTGCAAACCAAATAAAGTGCCGCGATCGAACACTAAATTGAACTCAACATAGCGACCTCGACGATATAATTGGAATTGACGATTATTATCATCATATGGCGTGGCTTTGCGCTTTTCTATCAAAGGTACATAAGCATCAATAAAACCTACGCCAACGGCTTTGATGTAATCAAAACACTGCTCGAATGACCACTTATTAAGGTCATCAAAAAACAAGCCACCGACACCACGAGTTTCATTTCGATGCTTTAAATAGAAGTATTCATCACACCATTTTTTATATTCGGGATAAACCTCTTCGCCAAAGGGCTGACAAATATCTTTAGCCGTTTGATGCCAATATACAACATCTTCTTTAAAAGGATAAAAGGGAGTGAGATCGAAACCACCACCAAACCACCATACGGGTGCTTCACCTTCTTTCTCAGCAATAAAAAAACGAACATTGGCATGAGAAGTTGGAACAAAAGGGTTTTTAGGGTGAATAACTAAAGATACGCCGCAAGCTTGCCATTTTCGGCCAGCCAATTCAGGTCGATGTGCTGTTGCTGATGGTGGTAATTTATCACCTGACACCACAGAAAAGTTTACACCACCTTGTTCAATCACAGAGCCACTGGTTAATACTCGTGTCCTACCACCACCACCTTCCGCACGTTGCCAATTATCTTCAATAAATTTACCACTACCATCAGCAACCTCTAACGCTGAGCATATTTGGTCTTGTAATGATTTCAGAAACTTAATAACAACGTTTATATCTATAGTGCTCATGAGCGAATAATATCTCCAGATAATGCATCAATAATGGTGGATGGCTGTTCAAAGCCTAAAGTCTTACCTTTAATAATAAAATCAATTTTTTCAGCTAATGTACTTGGTATATTTTGCCAGATTTTTGCGGGGGCTTGACCACTTAAATTAGCACTAGTGGAAACAATAGGCTTGTTGGTGGCTTTACAGAGTGCAACCACATCAGGTTGGCTAGTAATACGTACAGCGATAGTATCAAAACAGCCTGTAAGTAACGCTGAAGTATTAACATTTTTAGCAACTAATTGCGTGATGCCATCAGGCCATCGAGATAACACAGCAAAGCGCTTATCTTGTGGGATTTTACTATCGTCTATATAAGGAAGTAGTTGTGAATAATTACCGGCTAGCAGTATTAAGCCTTTATCGACTGATCGAGCCTTAATAGACAATAGCCTTTCAATTGCCTGATCATTGTCGGGATCACAACCTAAGCCAAATACGGCCTCAGTTGGATAGGCCAAAATACCGCCCTGTTGATAAGTTTCTAATGCTGTCGTCATTGAATTTTATTACAGTTTATAAATAAAAATTATTTACCTGTGATTATACGTTTTTTTTATTGTTACTGTATTTTAATTTAAGCATCCACAAAAAATTTCTAAGCTTGTTTCTCTGAACAAAAAAAACTACAGTGTTACAAAAATGCAACATTTTTACTACGTATATAATAAGGAAATTAATATAATGCAAGTAATCTACAATTTAGCAGTTACATTCTTTTTACTATTGTCTGCTTTTAACGCTCAATCTGAAAACTGGGATTCTTTGTATGATCATGCTCAATATCAAAATGCTAAAATATCTCCCGATGGAAAATATATTGCGACAGCTGTAAATCATGAAAACAATACAGTTTTACTCTTTTTTAAACGCGAAGACTTAGCAATGGTAGGAAGTGCTAAACTTGCCGGAAATTATGAAGTAGGAAATTACCACTGGGTCAACAGTGAGCGCGTAGTGATTGATATGGTAAAGCGTGTACCGTGGCATGAACAACCGCAATTTTATGGTGAACTATTTGCAGTAAACTATGATGGATCTAGAGCTAAACTTATATATGGTTACAAAGCAGGTAACCTACAACGTCCTACTAGATTAAAGCGTAAGAAAAGTATATCTGGTTGGGCAAGCATTATCGATATCTTACCAGAAGACGATAGACATATTCTAATAAAATCAACACCGATGAGTGCTACAGGGGAAAGGCTATCTTCAGTGTTCATGCTTAATGTATACACCGGCATAATCAACAAGGAACTAGGCAAAGCACCTATTCCTTTTAGCCATTTTTTAACAGATACTAAAGGAGAGGTTAAAGCTGTTGTTGGCACAGATAGTAAGGATAAAAAACAATTATATTTAAAAAAAAATGGCCAATGGGAAAAAGTTCCTGATGGTACAGTTAGTAATTCAGTTTCTTTGATTTCAATTAGCTCGTCAGGAAAGTACCTTTACACTCGTGATAATCACAACCAGGATCTTTTTGGTATATTTAAATTAAATATGGAAAACTTTTCATATGAAAACATATATACCGATAAAAATGTCGATGTAACTGACGTAAAACTTACGGCTGATGGAAGATCATTATATGCCATTAGAATTGATGACGGCTACCCAGCATATTTGCTCCTCAATAAAGAAATTGAAGAAGCATTAGTATTTAAAAGCTTATTGCAATCATTCCCATATAACTCGATTAATATAACCAGTAAAAGCGAGGATGGTAAGCTATATATTATAATGGTTACCTCAGATATTGATCCTGGTAGTTTATATTTGTACGATAAAGAAAAAAATAAGATTGAATTATTATTTAAATTTAAACCACAAATTAAAAATGATAGCTTAATACCTTCAGAGCCTATTCAAGTTACCGCGACTGATGGCAGTAAAATAAACGGGTATTTCACTCAAGCAAAAAATAAAAATAATGCTAAACTAGCTCCTGTTGTCGTCGTCGTGCATGGTGGGCCACATGGCGTAAGAGATTATTGGCGTTATTCAAATAATGTTCAGTACTTAGCACTACATGGGTATTCCGTCTTACAAGTTAATTACCGTGGTTCCGGCGGATATGGTGAAAAGTATGAAATAGATGGCCATAGAGTATGGGGGTCGAAAATACAACAAGACATTTATGAAAGCTATCAATGGCTTGTTGATAGAAAAAAAGCTGAAATGAATAATGTTTGTATTATGGGTGGGAGCTTTGGAGCATATTCCGCAGTACAAAGTACAACCTTATATCCAGATACATATAAATGTGCGATCGCTAACGCTGGTATTTATGATTTAGAGCTTATGTTTGAAGAAGGGGATATTCGCACTAGAAGCTCAGGACTGAGCTACTTAAATAATGTACTAGGAAATGATAGTGAACAATTGAAAGCGATGTCTCCTGTAAATTATGCTTCAAAAATTAAAGTGCCACTTTTATTAGCGCATGGTAAAGATGATAATCGCGCCCCTTTCGAGCATGCAAAGCGTTTAAGAGATGCGCTAGATGAAGCTGGTACTTCTTATGAATGGCTTGCTATTGAGAAAGAAGGTCATGGGTTTTATAATCCAGAAAATCAAAAAGCATACATGAGAAAGGTTGTTGATTTTTTAAGTAAACATTTAAAATAGCTCCTCATAAATGCTTAGGAATAAAAAAGCCTGAATTAATTCAGGCTTTTTAATGGTTAGTTTTTATGCTGACTCAAATAAGGTTTTAATCTTTTGTCTTAAGACAAACTTTTGCACTTTACCGGTCGATGTTTTAGGTAGCTCACTAAAAACAATAGTTTTAGGGACTTTAAAGCCCGCCATATGATCTCGACAATGCTGAATAACATCTTGCTCTGTAATGCTTTGGCCTCGCTTCAAGCAAATGAATGCACAAGGCGTTTCTCCCCACTTTTCATCTTTCTTCGCTACAACAGCAGCTTCTAGAATGGCTGGGTGCATATATAGCACGCCTTCTATTTCAACAGAGGAAATATTTTCCCCGCCAGAAATAATAATATCTTTTGAACGATCACGAATTTCAATATAACCATCCGGATGCTTGACCGCTAAATCACCGGAATGAAACCAACCATGTGCAAAAGCTTCTTCTGTGGCTTTTTCATTTTTTAAATAGCCTTTCATCGTGGTATTGCCGCGAAACATTATTTCACCAATGGTTTCACCATCAGAACGAACAGGCGCCATGGTATCAGGATTAAGAACATCAACTTCCTCCTGAGTCGGATATCGTACGCCTTGGCGTGCTTTTAACGCCGCACGTTCATCAGCACTTAACTCATTCCATTCTTTTTTCCACTCACTAACTACACAAGGTCCGTACACCTCAGTTAAACCATAACTTTGTGTAATTTCAATACCTAAACGTTCAATGCCTTTAATCACGGCCGCCGGCGGTGGAGCGCCAGCGGTCATGGCTTTAATATTTTTAGGCAATTGTGTCAGTAAGCTTTGCTCAGCATTTAAAATCATATTAAGTACAATCGGGGCACCACAGAAATGACTAACTTTGTGTTCGATCATAGCATTAACAATAGCACCAACTTCAACTTGCCTTAAGCAGACTTGTGTCCCCCCAACCGCAACGATGGTCCAAGGAAAACACCAACCATTGCAATGAAATAAAGGTAAAGTCCACAGGTAAACCGTATTGCTGTCTGTCGGCCAAATAAAGTTATGGCCAATAGCATTAAGATAAGCACCACGGTGAGAATAAACCACACCTTTGGGGTTGCCAGTTGTACCCGAAGTATAATTTAACGCTAATGCTTGCCATTCATCAGCAACGAGAGAGCCAACAAAATTTTCATCCCCTTGCGCTAATAATTCTTGATATTCCATTGTGCCGATACATTCACCGCCAGGGCCTTCAATATCATCAATATCGATTACTAAGGGCTTTCGCTTGGAAAGTGCTAATGCTTGCTTAATCACACCAGAAAATGCAGTGTCGGTAAGCAAGACATCACATTCCCCATGATCCATAATAAAAGCAATATTTTCGGCATCAAGACGAATGTTGATCGCATTAAGTACCGCTCCTGTTAAAGGCACACCATAGTGGGCATCAAGAAAAGCAGGAATATTTGCCGCCATTATACTAACGGTTTGCCCAGGTTTTACCCCATGTTTAATCAGGCCTGACGCTAAACGACGAACATTTTTGCGATATTCATCATAAGTAATTCTTTGCTTACCATGAATAATCGCTATTTTTTCAGGGTAAACATCCGCAGTACGATTTAAAAAATTAATTGGTGTTAATGGTTGGCTATTAGCAACAACCTTATCTAGACCTTGGTTATAAATATTATTCATACTCTTCCTCGCTTACTTTTTGAAGTAACCCTTAGTAGTAATTTAAACAACACGCAATTAAGTTATCGATTGTTTAAACCAATAGAATACGGTCACCTTAATTATATTTAACCTTTTATATAAAAATAATCATACGCGGATAATAAAATTAAAAAATAATCCTTTGGTCTACATCAGCTAAAATTAATAGTTATTTATCGCTACCGTGAAATATTTGTCATTTCAGAATATTTTTAAACACGTTATAATCTTGAGCTAAATTTCGCCTGATCGTTAAATAATACCACATGATGTCATGCACTCAGTTGGTATAAGATTAGGTTTAAAATCACATCATAAAAAGGCACTAAGTATATGAAAGTTGGAATTATCATGGGGTCAAAGTCGGACTGGCCGACAATGCAGCACGCTGCTGATATGTTAGATTTATTTAACGTTCCTTATGAAACAAAAGTAGTTTCAGCACATAGAACACCCCATTTACTTGCTGAATATGCAGAGAGCGCCAAAGCACGTGGTATTCAAGTGATTATTGGTGGTGCTGGTGGTGCTGCGCACTTACCTGGCATGACCGCTGCTTATACCAGCCTGCCTGTTTTAGGTGTACCAGTGCAATCAAAAGCCTTAAGTGGTCAAGACTCATTACTCTCTATTGTCCAAATGCCAAAAGGTATTGCCGTTGGCACATTGGCGATTGGCACAGCAGGCGCAGCAAATGCAGGTCTATTGGCTGCACAAATCATCGGCTTAGCTGATCCAACAGTACAAGCTGCTGTTGAAAAATTTAGAGCAGAACAAACACAAACCATTCTTGATAACCCAAACCCTGCACAATAAGGCTAGCTACATGAATGTTTTAGTATTAGGTGCAGGTCAATTAGCTCGAATGATGGCACTCGCTGTTAAGCCCTTAAATATCGATATTAGGGCTTTTGATGTTGGCTCAGGTAATGTCGTTGATCCGCTGGCAACTAACATTGTTTTTGGTAACTTAACACAGGGCATCGAATTTGCAGACTTTATCACGGCAGAATTTGAACATATCGACCACCAAACACTCGCAACGTGTCAGGCTTCAGGTAAGTTACGTCCCGCAAGCCAAGCGATTAAAGTTGGCGGCGATAGAAGATTAGAAAAAAGTTTGCTAATAAAATCTGCGGTTGCAAATGCTCAACACCAAATTATCGAAACTAAAGCAGACTTTGATCAAGCTTTAAATCAACTGTCTTTTCCTTTAATTTTGAAAAGCGCCCTCGCTGGCTACGATGGTAAAGGTCAATGGCGATTGCAAGATAAAGCAAAAGCAGAAGAAGTCTGGCTTGATATTAAAGCTTTTTTCGATGGTGGAGAACAAGGTGTAAAGCATGCGGTTATAGCAGAACAAATGGTGCCATTTGATCGTGAAGTTTCTTTAGTTGGTGTTCGAGATAGCCAAGGTAACACACTCGTTTATCCACTGACTCAAAATCATCACAGTAAAGGGGTACTCAGTGTTTCTATTGCTACTCACGTGGATGAAGTGTTGCAAACACAAGCGCAACAAGTTTTTAATAGTATTGCTAAAGAATTAGATTACGTGGGCGTTTTAGCAATTGAATTCTTCCAAGTTGGCGAACAATTATTAGTTAATGAAATTGCTCCTCGTGTGCATAACTCAGGTCATTGGACACAACAAGGTGCAGATACTTGCCAATTCGAAAATCATTTACGAGCGGTCTGTGATTTGCCATTAGGGAGCACGGATTTAATTCGTCCGACCGCCATGATTAATATCTTAGGTGAAGATAACGTACCTAACGAGATATTAAATGTCGCAAGCACAAAATTACATTGGTATGGGAAAAGTAAACGCGCTGGTCGTAAAATGGGCCATATTAATGTCTCAGGAAAATCTGAAGCGCAATTAGCCACACGATTAATGTTATTAGCTAATTTATTGCCAGAAGCAGCGTTTGATGAACTTAAGCCTTATATCGCCGCCTACCAAAACAGTTTAAGTAGCTAAAAATAATGTAAATATCACTCATTAATGGCTCAACGATTTAAGTTTATTATTAGTGATTAAAAAAGCCAGTGATATCATAGCGATATAACACTGGCTTTGTTATTTTAATTATACCAAAAACTAATTTTTTTGAAAGTGACCGCAAGGTTTAGCTGCGCATTGTAACTTCTCTCCCGCCGCCATTTGCCTTTTTAGCAACAAGCCAAAGCCACATTGCTCGCATTTGCCTGCAACAGGTTGGTGATTGACAACAAATTTACATTTCGGATAGCTATCACAAGCATAAAATGTTTTGCCAAATCTGCTAGTCTTTGATTGTAAGTAACCTTTTTTACATTGTGGGCAAGTAATGTCTTGTTCTGCTATATCATTATCATCTTGATGCACGATATGGTGGCAATCAGGATAGTTTGTACATCCAATAAACATACCATAACGGCCTTGTTTTACCGCAAGTTCATTGCCACATTCAGGACACTCACTACCAACAAGCACTTTATCATCAACTCGTTCGTGCTCAACAACAGGTCGTGTATATTGACAGTTAGGGTAACTAACACAGCCAAAAAACGAGCCGGATTTACTATGCTTAATGGCTAACTTTGAGCCACATTCTGGGCAAATTTCAGTGGTATTTTCTAAGGCATGTTCATGACGTGAAAATAGTGGTTTTTCGGGGTTTGACATAGTAAATGCACCTACAAAATTAGGTGCATATTATGCCATATTTTAATCAAGAAGCTGTAGTGTAATTTTCCTACAATTAAATTCCAGCGCAGCCGCTAATGCAATGGCCCTTCTTGCTCATCAAAAATTAAGTCTTCCATTTGGGAGTAGGCATTCTCTTTGCCTGGTACATTAAACAGCACCATTAGCACCACCCACTTTAAATCATCGATGGAGAAAAATTTAGTATCCAGCTCCATTACTCGGTCAATGACCATTTCACGGGTAGTAAAGTCTAATAGATTCACTTGTTCTAAAAACATGAGAAAACCTCGGCATTCTACGTCTAGAATCTGACTTTCTTCACTGGTATAAATTCGAACCGATTGATTACCCACACGAGTTAAATAAGGATAAGTTTCAGTATCTTGCAAGGCAGCAAGCTTTTCTAACCACGCAAGTGCTTTATATATTTCATCTTGGTGAAAACCGGCACGGGTTAATTCATCCGTCAGTAAGTCATGATCTACCATTACTTCGGCTTCACTATGAATATAATTTTCAAAAAGGTACATCAAAATATCAAACATAACTAGCCCCTATTTAATTTAAGGTAGCCCCCTGGCACCGCAGACACAAGACCTTTAAGCTCAAGTACTGTTAATCGAGTTAGCACTACGTCTATGGGTAGTTTACTCCGAGAAACCACCATATCTACAGGGGTGACTTCATATCCCACACTAGCTAACATTGGATCGTTAAACAAGTCCTGTTGTACACTTTTTTCTCTTGAATTAGCTTTCTCTTTGTTTCTACTTAAGTTTAGACTATCTGTGACAATATCTTCAAACTCTTCCTCTATATCGGCTATATCCTCAACAAGTTTAGCGCCTTGTTTAATTAGCCAATGACAACCTTTTGCTTGCAGATTATAAATTGAACTTGGTACAGCAAACACTTCTCTTGATTGCTCTAGTGCACAACGAGCCGTGATCAAAGAACCGCTTTTCAATGATGCTTCAACCACTAAAACCCCCAAACTTAAGCCGCTGATCAAACGATTTCGTTTCGGAAAATGCCCTGCTTTAGGTGCAATACCGGGTGCAAACTCACTAATGAGTAAGCCCTTATTTTCAATAATATCTTTCTGTAATTTTTTATGTCGAGCGGGATAAGTCATATCTAAGCCAGTAGCAACAACGGCAATGGTATAGCCTCCATGGTGCAAGGCCCCTAGATGTGCCTGAGCATCAATACCTAATGCCAAACCACTGGTTACCACAAACTGCGCCGTTAGCTGCCCGGCAAGTTTATGAGCTATTTCTCGACCTGCTACACTAGCATTACGACTGCCAACAATAGCTATTTTAGCAAGTGATAATAATTCGATATTGCCACGGGCAAATATCACTATGGGTGGATCATAGATTTCTTTTAATAATACAGGGTACGCAGGATCGTCATAAACAATAATTTTACTTTGACAAAGCTGTGAATCAAAAATTACTTTAGTTAAACCATGCCAGTCAGGTGAACTAATCGCAGAGCGTTGAGCTCCAGTAAGGCCCGTTTGATTTAAATCGACTTGTTGAGTAAATAATGTTTTTAAACCAAACTTTTTTACTAAGGCAATTTTTTTATAGCTCGCTAGTCGTGGAATAGCTTTTAGCGCTAGCCAATAATGCACAGAAGTTAACTCAGTTACGGCTTTATTATTACGAGTATCTGCCACCGTATTCTCCTTAAGAGTGACTAGCACTATATGTTATGGTGCAATAACCCCATCAAGCACACGTAATGCTTTGTCCGAATGAAGAATTAACGCCATACTCACTTTATCGTAAACTTTAAAAACCATGACTTGGCCAATACTTTCAGTAGGCATATCATAGTCAGAGTGGTTATCACTGCCCATGCGATTCCAACGCGAGGTATTATGCGTGTATTCGGGACCATTATCAGTATCGATTACCGCAGGGCTTTTTCGGCTAACGGTTAACACATCACCAGCTTGTAAAGCTTGCTTTGCTCCCTGATTAATCATCACGACATCAAACTTAGCAAACTCACGCAGTTCTGTGACCGAGTTAATAATAAGACCTTTAGTATTTTTAGCACCGGCTCGCATAGTAAACACTGCGGGATACTGCTGCTCATCATTTACCGGTACCACAAAAGCACCAGAATGAATTTCACGTTTTACGCCACTAATATAAAGAGTACCCGGTTGCTTTTTGCTGATGTTGCCACGTTGTAGTGCCTTACCGGTACCAACAAGTATAATGTTATAGCCCAAATTTTCTGCTGTTGCTGGGTCAATAATAACAGTACCTTTATGATAGATAGCATAACTTTGGCCAACAACAAGGTCGCTATTTACATAAGCTTTAAAGCCATCTAGGCTAGATTTATAACCTTTTTCACTACCAATAATATAAGAAAATCGCTCCAGCTCTGCTAAAGTTTTAACGCTATCATAACGAATATAAGGTGCAATAGCCTGCAAAGGTAATGTGCTCACTGGAGTTTGATTTTTTGATTGCTTACGAACTTTAGGTGACCATTTTAATTTAGGTTTACCTTTAACTAACATGGGCTGTCCTTGTGCATCAAAGACTAAACGCAGTTCATCACCAGGATAAATTAAATGAGGATTGTTAATTTCAGGATTAAGACGCCATAATTTCGGCCACAACCAAGCTTGATTAAGAAAAACACCTGAGATATCCCATAAGGTATCGCCCTTCTTAACAATATAAGACTTTGGAGCATCAGGCTTTAATGTTAACTCATCAGCCAGTAAAGACAGCGACATGAAAATGCCAAGTATTAGCGAGAAAATTTTTATTAGCATGTTAATCTGCCTATTATTATAGGTTTTATCCTAAACCACTATGATTAATTTCAATTAATGGCTAAAATTGAAACATAACACTCTATGCGATATTTCGCGAATTCTTTTGAAAATTTATGGCTATTTTACCTGTATTACGATTTCCTGATGAGAGATTAAGAACGAAAGCACAACCCGTCACTGAAGTTAATGATGAAATTCGCACTATTATCAACAACATGTTTGAAACCATGTATGCTGAAAATGGTGTTGGCTTGGCAGCAACGCAAGTTGATATTCATCAACAAATTGTCGTTATTGATGTCTCAGAAAATAAAGAAAACCCTTATGTCTTGATTAATCCTGAAATCACTCGTAAAAGTGATGAAACTCTGATTAATGAAGAAGGCTGCCTATCTGTACCTGGCTGCTATGCGAAAGTCGATCGTAGTGTCGATGTTACCGTTACCGCCCTTGATGAAAATGGCAAAAAATTCACTTTAGATGGTGAAGAGCTATTAGCTATTTGTATTCAACATGAACTTGATCACCTTAATGGTATCTTGTTTGTTGATTATTTATCGCCACTTAAACGCCAGCGTATTAAAAAGAAATTAGAAAAAGAAGCGCGTTTAGATAGTGCGAACGCATAAAACTACTGTATTTTATATAACTAACTTGTACTCAGGAAACGCCCTTGTCCAACGCTGTAACTAAACCATTAAATATCATTTTTGCTGGCACACCCGACTTTGCTGCTCAACATTTAGCAGCACTACTGCAATCAGAACATAATGTTCTTGCGGTATATTGTCCGCCTGATAAACCCGCGGGTCGAGGTAAAAAGCTAACAGCCTGTGCAACAAAGCTATTAGCTTTAGAGCATGATATTCCTGTTGAACAACCTGAAAACTTTAAAGCGCAAACAACACAAGCTGTACTAGCAAGTTATCAAGCGGATGTTATGGTGGTGGTTGCTTATGGTTTACTACTACCAACAGTAATTTTAGAAACGCCAAGATTAGGTTGTATTAATGTTCACGGTTCTATTTTACCTAAATGGCGCGGAGCTGCACCCATTCAGCGCTCTTTAGAAGCAGGTGATGCACAAACGGGCGTAACCATAATGCAAATGGATAAAGGCTTAGATACCGGCGATATGATATTAACCGCAATTTGTGATATCACACAGGAAGATACCAGCGCGAGTTTATATGAAAAATTAGCTAAGCTTGGACCGATCGCACTTTTAGAGACCCTAACCTTGATGGCCAATGGTGATTACACGCGCCAGCCACAAGATAATAATCTCGCATCACATGCAGCTAAACTTGATAAAGCCGACGCTGAATTAAATTGGCAATCACCGGCTAAGGTACTTGCTCGTAAAGTAAGAGCTTATATCCCTTGGCCAGTGACACAGTTTACCTTTAACGACAGCAGTAAACTGCATCGCATACGTGTTTGGCAAGCCAGTGCTCTTAACCTCAAACATAAACACACTGTTGGTAATATTATCAGCGCTGACAAACAAGGGATTATTGTGGCAACATCCGAAGGTGCTCTACGTTTAGAAGTCATTCAACTACCAGGAAAGAAAGCCATGGCGGTTGCCGATCTATTAAATGGTAAAGCAGATTGGTTTGCTCCAGGCGAAGCAATAAATGGTTTTGAAACAACACAAGGGCAACAGTAATTATGGCTGCAAATCTAAGAGCATTAGCTGCCCGATGTACTTTTGCCGTGGTAGATAAAGGCCGCAGTTTAGCCGATGAATTACCCTTGCAATTAGCTAAAATAGACGGTAAAGATAAAGGCTTACTGCAAGAGCTTTGCTATGGTGTATTAAGGCACTTACCTGAGTTAGAACACGATGTTCGTGAATTCATCAAAAAACCACTAACCGGTAAGCAACGTGTTGGCCATTTCTTAATGTTAGTGGGCATATATCAAATAAAATATACTCGCATTCCTGATCATGCTGCGTTCAATGAAACAGTTTCAGCCTGTAAGCCGTTAAAGTGTGATCATTTAAAAGGGGTTATTAACGGTGTATTAAGAAACTTTCAACGGCAGCAAGTAGCTAAAGATAACCAAGAGTGTACAAACAAATTGCCCGATGCTGTTGCTTTTAATCACCCTTCTTGGTTTATTAAAAAGCTACAAGGTGCCTACCCTGAAATTTGGCAAGATATTCTTAATGCTAATATGCAGCGCCCGCCAATGTGGTTGCGAGTTAATCAGCTTCATCATAGTGTCGATGATTATTTAGCCCTACTAGCGATTGAGAACATTGAGCATTTACTGGTTGATAAAAAGTCTGGTGCTATACGGCTAACTGAAGCTGTTGATGTCAATAAATTACCCGGTTTTCAACTCGGTTGGGTATCTATTCAAGACGGCGCAGCCCAACAAGCTGCGCTTTTGCTTGCTTGCCAACCAGACGATAATGTCCTTGATTGTTGCGCCGCTCCTGGCGGTAAAACCTGTCATATTCTTGAGTACAGCCCGAAAATAAAATCGATGACAGCCATTGATATCGAAGCCTCTAGATTAGAGCGCGTAGAAGAAAATTTACAACGGCTAAATTTACAAGCCCACGTTATTGCTGCTGATGCGGCCACACCTGGAAAATGGTGGAATGGTGAGTTATTCGATCGCATATTGCTTGATGCTCCATGCTCTGGTACTGGTGTAATTCGGCGTCACCCTGATATAAAATGGTTGCGCAAAAGCCAAGACATAGCAGTATTAACCGAGCTACAGCAAGATATTCTTAAAAATATATGGTCTTTATTGAAGCCCGGTGGTACTTTGCTATATGCAACATGCAGCATTTTACCTGAAGAAAATAGTGAACAAGTGCTGCGCTTTGTTAAGGAAAATTCTGATGCTGAACATATAGCTATAACCGATCAAGTTAATGATATTGGCTGGCAAATTCTGCCCAATAACAATTCAATGGATGGTTTTTATTACGCTAAGTTAATTAAAAAACCGCTATAAAAACAACAAAAAGCAATCTTAAATGAAAATAATAATTATTGGTGCTGGGCAAGTTGGTGGAACATTAGCTGAAAACCTTGTAGGAGAGCAAAACGATATAACCCTGATTGATACCAACAGTGAAACTCTGCGTGAATTGCAAGACAGAATGGATTTACGCGTTGTTACTGGTCACGGCTCTCATCCTGACGTACTTAAACAAGCTGGCGCTGAAGATGCTGAGCTAATCGTTGCGGTAACGAATGATGATGCGACAAACATGATCGCTTGCCAAATTTGCTATTCTTTATTTAATACCGCCAATAAAATTGCCCGCATTCGCTCAAGTAAAATACTAAAATATCAAAAAGAGCTTTTCCAAAATAAGAACATCCCCGTTGACCATGTCATTGCACCAGAACAACTAGTCACCCGTGATATTGCCCGACTCATAGATTACCCTGGAGCACTACAAGTATTAGAGTTTGCCCAAGGTAAAGTCAGCTTAGTTGCCGTAAAAGCCTATTATGGTGGACTATTGGTTGGTCATGCCCTGTCAACACTACGTGAACATATTCCTAATATAGATACCCGTGTTGCAGCGATTTATCGTAACGGTAAGCCCATTAGACCACTAGGGACTACGGTTATTGAAGCCGACGATGAAGTGTTCTTTATAGCCGCGAGTATTCATATTCGAGCGGTAATGAATGAATTACAAAAATTAGAAGCACCTTATAAAAAAATCATGATCGCCGGCGGAGGTAATATTGGTGCGGGTTTAGCTCGGCTGTTAGAAAAAAATCACCAAGTTAAATTAATAGAACACTCAGCTAAACGTGCTGCCTATTTAGCTTCTGAGTTAAGTGACACTTTGGTTTTTGCTGGTGACTCTTCTGATCAAGAGCTTCTGATGGAAGAGCATATTGACCAATTTGATGTTTTTATTGCGGTCACTAATGATGACGAAGCAAATATTATGTCATCGTTACTCGCCAAACGTTTAGGTGTGCGCAAAGCCATGGTATTAATCCAGCGCAGTGCCTACATTGATTTAGTTCATGGTAGTAATATAGATATTGCTGTTTCACCGCAGCATGCAACTATTTCAGCGCTATTAACTCACGTACGTCGAGGTAATATCGATAATGTTTACAGTTTGCGTGGTGGTGCAGCAGAAGCGATAGAGATTGTCGCTAAAGGTGATGAAAAATCCTCTAAAGTTGTTGGTAAAACTATCCAGCAAATTAAATTACCGCCCGGTACAACTATAGGCGCTATTGTCCGTGACGAAGAAGTGCTAATCGCCCATTCACATACTAAGATTGAAGCAGAAGATCATGTGGTGCTGTTTTTAGTCAGTAAACGTTATATCAGCGATGTTGAAGCCTTGTTCCAATTAGATGCTATAACATTTTTCTAAGCATTCAAGCTTAATAGCTACTGTAAGAATAATATTAGGTTCGCCAAAATGCTGGTGTGAATAATACCAGCAAGGTAAAAATCTCTAAACGTCCAAATAACATAGCAACAACTAATACCCACTTACTAAAATCATTTATATCAGCAAAGTTTGCCGCGACTTGTCCTAAACCTGGGCCTAAGTTATTTAAACAGGCAGCCACCGCGGTAAATGCAGCAATATCGTCCATACCTGCGGCTAATAGCAATAGCATACAAATAACAAAGACAGCGGCATAGGCAGAAAAGAAGCCCCAGATAGCTTCGACAACTCTATTGGGTAAGGCTTTTTTACCTAATTTAATCGTAAATACCGCTTTGGGATGCACCAATTTATTCAGCTCTCGAACACCTTGAAGGTAAAGAAGTAGAACACGAATAACTTTCATGCCACCACCAGCACTGCCCGCACAACCACCAATAAAACTTGAAAATATTAATAATATAGGTAACAGCGTTGGCCAATTAGAAAAAGCGGCTTCATTGGCAGATGCTGCCGAAAACCCTGCCGTAGTGCCAATAGATACCGCATGAAAAAGTGCTTGTTCAAAATTTTCAAAGCCCGATTGATAAACATTAAAACTCATCAAGACGACAAAACAAATCAGCGTTAAGACTAACTGAATACTTAAAAAAGCTTTTAATTCTGAATCATAAAAGTAACTGCGTAATGAACGACTGTTAACTACGGCAAAATGTAAGGCAAAGTTCACCCCAGCAACCAGTAAGAAGAAGACACAAATAAAATTAATCAATGGGCTGTCAAAGTAGCCCATACTCAAATCATGGGTTGAAAAGCCACCAATCGCAATAGTAGAAAAAGAATGGCAAATAGCATCAAAAAGGTTCATTCCGGCAGCCCAATAACTCAAGGCACAAGCAACAGTTAACGTTACATAAATCATCCACAAATGCTTGGCAGTATCGGCAATACGAGGGGTCATTTTTGAATCTTTTACTGGACCCGGCATTTCCGCCCGATATAATTGCATACCACCAATACCGAGCATAGGTAAGATGGCCACAGCGAGGACAATAATACCCATACCTCCTAACCATTGTAATTGCTGTCGATACCACAGCACAGCATGCGGCAAACCATCAATTTTAGTTAATATCGTTGCCCCTGTGGTAGTAAGGCCAGAAAACGATTCAAAGAAAGCATCAGCAACGGAGAGATTGGGTTCATCTAATAATAATAATGGTACTGCAGAAAAGCTTGCCAAAACAGTCCAAAATAACACCACTATTAAAAAACCTTCTCGTGCCCTTAAATCACTTTTTTCAGCGCGATAAGGATACCAAGACAGTAACCCTGCGATCAGGCAAAAAACAAAAGACATTAAAAAAGAAACACCGCCACCATCACGGTAAACGAGTGAAACAAAAGCTGGCGGTAACATAGTCACACTCAATAAAGCGACTAGTAAACCTAATATTCGGATGATATTTTTAAATTGCACGGTAGTTTATTATTGCTTTTTAGTTATCGGTTGTAGTGTTAACTGCCCAGCAGACATTGTTTGCAACTGCAGTTGGAAAAACTCAAGTTTTTCATCTGGTAATGCGAGCGTAAGGACAATATTTTCATTGTAGTCTTGTCGAATGATCTCGCCACCAAACTGTCCAATATAGTACAAAACATCGTTTACTTGGCTATATTGACACGCTAGTGTTTTGCGTACCATAGGAATTTTCAGTTTTGTCGGTAAAACCGCTAATGCTTGTTTAACACTACCGCCGTATGCACGCTGTAATCCACCAGGACCAAGTTTAGTACCACCGAAATATCGTACAACAACTGCGCAAAGCTCACCTATTTGACTACCTATTAACATACTCAGCATAGGTTTACCGGCGGTACCTGATGGTTCACCATCATCAGAAAAACCATACAACTGACTATTTTCAGGCCGACCAGCAATAAAGGCGTAACAGTGATGATTAGCCTGTGGGTGCAGTGCTTGTAAACTTTTTATAAACGCCTTGGCATCAGCAGCACTAGTGCAAGGCTTAAGGTAGCAAATAAAGCGGCTGCGAGTGACAATTGTTTCATCAATAATCTCGTCAGCAGCTATCACATAAGGCGTGGACACGTATATATTCGCTTAATTTAATTCAAAATCTCGTGTCATATTTTCATTATGAGACTGGTGAACGATAATATTATCTTCGATTCTGATACCGCCAAATGGACGCATAGTATCAACTTCTTGCCAGTTAACCATTTTGCCATGCACTGATTGCTTTAAGTCAGCAAGCAGTGAATCAATGAAATATAATCCAGGTTCGATAGTGAAAACTTGATTGCTTTCAATGATACGTGATGTCCGTAAAAAAGCGTGTTGCTCAGGAGTATTAACATGAGTACCACGTTCGTCAGCCATAAAGCCACCAACATCATGGACTTGTAAACCTAAATGATGCCCTAAACCATGCGGAAAGAAAGTTGAAATAATGCCACTATCTACTGCAGTATCAACATCAACATTAATAAAATTAAACTCTTTTAGTACCTTACCTATCTCGCGATATGATGCAATGTGCAGATCAACGTAACTAAGCCCTGGCTTTAAACCATCAACCGCATTTAGCATTAAGCTGTCCATGCGAGCGATTAACTCTGCAAAACGATCGCGCTTAAAGGAATAAGTACGCGTGATATCTGAGGCATAACCATGAAAATTAGCACCCGCATCTAATAAAAATGACCGGTGTGCTTGTGGCACCTCGCGATCTAACGCGGTGTAATGTAATATCGACGTGTTTTCATTCAAGGCGACAATATTGCCATAAGGTGTTTCACTTTCAACATGCTGTGTCGCTTTAAGGTAAGCATGTTGAATATCATATTCTGAGGCGCCATCAAAAAAGGCCGCCTTTGCTGCTTTATGGCCCTTAACCGCAATGGCATTAGAACGGCGCATGCATTCTTGCTCATATGATGTTTTATAAGCACGATGGAAGTGTAAATAGTTGATCAATGGCTCAGGATTGATATGCTCAAAGCCTAAGGCTTTTGCGACTTCGATATGAGCACCGATATAAGCAAAGGCCTTTTTATCGTAAGGCAATAACTTATCAACCTCACTTGCCTTAGAGAGAATTTTAATATCGAAAAAATCACTCCAGTAGCTACCGGCTAATTCAATAACTTTATGCCAAAAATCAACTGGTTGGTAATAAATAAGTGTTGGCTTATCGCGGCCATTTACTAATAACCAACAATTAGGAATATCAACTAAAGGTAACCATGCTTTAAAGTGTGGATTAACACGAAATGGGTAGCTATTATCGTCTAAAAAAGCCTTGATCTCTTGACCAGAATGAATGACTAAGCCTTGAAGATTTTCTCTTGTTAATACAGCTTTGGTTCTTTTTTGTAATTCAGCAACATGAGCTGGATAGTGACTCGCTAGTGTATTCATCTGGTAACTCTCTAAATTTCTTGTTGTTTTAATTATACCGCGTTTAGTGCGATATGATAATGCTTATACCTATGATACTTCAACATACTGTTTCAGAGCTATCATGGCTATATATGCGCTATTCATTTATATTCATCGCAATGATCTGATCAAATAACGAAACTGTTTGCCCTACTTTATGTTGATATATTTGTTGATACGCGAGAACACTTTTGACGTATTCTCGTGTTTCTTTAAACGGAATAGTCTCGATCCAAACATCTGCAGGTAGCGATTCAGCCCCCTTTAACCAAGTTTTTACTCGATAAGGACCGGCATTATAAGCTGCGGTAGCAAGCACAGGGTTACCATCATGACGATCCAATAAGTTTCGTAAATATTTAGTCCCTAGCTTGATATTATTTTTAGCATCGAGTAAATACCGATTAGACACTGTTTTACGTGCTAACTGCTTTGCCGTACCTGGCATTATTTGCATTAAGCCTTTAGCCCCTGCAGAGGAATTAGCATCTGACATGAACGAACTTTCTCGCCGAGCAATAGCAAACGCCCATGCTGAATTGATTTTTTCATTGCCAGCGTAATGTTTAATCTCATTTTCAAAGCCTAATGGAAAGCGTAAATTAACATCATCAAGATAGCCAACCTTAGCTAAGGTAAATATAGCTCTGTCATACCAATGCATCTCATTAGCAATTTTAGAAGCAACTAACTTGTCTCGCTTATTGAGTTTCGATAACCAATAGTTCCATTCTTGACGCGCATGATGAAATCGGCCAATAGCAAACAACTCAAAGGCTCTTTTCGCTTCAGGGCTTTTAATAATCAACGCTTTTTCATCAGCACTAACATCAAGCGGTATGTTCTGAAAGTTAGCTGGCTTATTTAAATAGCTGGCGGCTAAAAAACCATAATAATGCCGGCTTTGTGCCAGTTCACTTAATAGTTTATTGCCAGTTTCTAGCGCTCCGGTTGCCAATAAACTTCTACTATACCAATAACGCCACTTTAGGCTTTTTTGTGCTATTTCAGGTAATTTTAACAGCTTAGTTTTAATATTTTGCCAATTTTGATCTCGTAATGCGTCTGTTATATACCACTGTGTTAAATTACTATTAAAATCTTTATCATCAACTTGTGCTAACCACCCTGCCGCATCTAAATGATTTTTACTGGCCAATGCTAAAGCAAACTTCAAGGTGATTTGTTGTTGCTGTTGTTTTGTAAATGGTAATAGTGTCTTAGCTAAAGCATAACTATCAAGTGCTTGTTGAGGTGCACGCCATATCAAACGCTTTAAACCGTAAGCAACAATTTCAGCTTCTCTTGGAGTTTTGTTTTTAAATTTTGTTAAACGTTTAACGTAGGACGGATCACGACGTACTTTATGCCAAAGCTCAGCTAAATACTGCTCATTTTTTGGTAATAGCATGGTTAAATAAGGAATTAAAGTATGCTTACCACCATCTGCGGCTAACACGATACGTTGCCAGATAATATCATTGGTTCGATAACCCGCTTGTTGCCATTTTTTAAATAGCGGATCACAAACTTTAGGTTGAGACTTACCAACCAGCCACAGTGGTGTCACTTTTGGCAAGATACTTGAAGCTGCTACTCCCGATTTCAATTGAAATAAGTAATATTGACAGGTTAACTCAACGTTATTGGTTACTTTGTAAAAGCGTTGAAAAAGTACCGGTTTGTTACGTTTAGCTAAATAATTTAACCATTTTTTTCTTAATGGCCAATCCAGTGGTGTGCCTTCATACTTGTTTAAGTAGTCATTAATTTCTGACGCAGACGACAAGTTGATTTTTGTCATTAAACGCTTCTGATCCAAATAAGGCTGAAGTGGGTAGTAGTGCAGTTGGTTGTATAAATTTTGATAAGTTGCAGAGCCACTATTCCACACTTGCTTTTCGGCTTGCAAAAAGGTTTTCCTTTGCAAGTTTTCATCATTAGCAAAACTTGCTGTACTTGCCAATAGTGTACTTAATAAAATGCTTTTGAGAAATCGGAAACTACCTAACGGCATTGGATGGCCTTGGGAAAATAAGCGTAGCTCAATTATTCACTCCTAACGTAACAAAGCAAGTCTAATCACCATATTTATCCGCTTAATTTTAAATAGTAACGCTGAATCTCAACCATATTAGTTAAAATTATTTTTGAATTATTCATTATTACCAATAATATTATGGTTGCGTCATTGTAAATAGGCTTTAAACTTGGCGGCAGTATATATTGCTTAGCAAGGTTAGAAATGACAACCAAGACACTTCCAGACACTGACCATCAATTAGATGCAATAGGACTACGCTGTCCAGAGCCGGTGATGATGATACGACAAAAAATCCGTCAGATTGCCGCCGGTGAAACGCTATTAGTTAGCACTGATGACCCATCAACGACAAGAGATATCCCCAGTTTTTGTCGCTTTATGGAACATCAGCTTATTGCCCAACAAGCAACCAACAAACCTTTTCAATATGTTATTAAAAAAGGCATGGCTTAACCAAGCGTTAGTTAAGTATCATTAAAACTTTATAAACTTGGTATTACTGCTATTCCCCTAGCTTTCCCTCTAATAAAAAAGGAATGCCTAAGCCTTCCTTTTTGTCATGTTCATATAAGTTATTTTTTATAATAAAATGGCTAGCACCGTATTATTGCAACTGGTATTTATTGCAATAATGATATATCGGCAATAGCAAAGAAGCTATTACGAATTTCACTGAGCAAAGTTAAACGGTTAGTTTTAATGGCTTCATCGTCTGCCATCACCATAACATTATCGAAAAAGTTATCAATTGGTTGCTTTAATGTCGCTAATTCAGCAAGTGCATTTTGATAATCTTTATCTACCATTAATGGCGCTACTTTCACTTTTACTTTTGCAAAACTTTCAGCAAGCTCTTGTTCAGCAGCTTCAGATGCTAATTCTTGTTTAAATTCAGAATATAACTCACCTTTAAACTTCACTAGAATATTACCTACACGCTTGTTAGCTGCTGCTAACGTTGTTGATTCAGCTAACGTTTTAAAGTGAGTTACGGCGTGAATACGTTTGTCAAAATCTAAAGGTTTAGATGGCGCATTAGCTAAAACCGCTTGAATAACATCAATGGCAATTTTTTGATCTTGGTAGTACGCACGATAGCGACCTGAGATAAAATCTAAAACTTGTTTAGCCACATCGTCATTAGATAATTTATCTTGATATAACTCGACACTTTTCGCAATGAGTTCAGCAATATCAAGATTCAGTTGCTTTTCAATAATAATACGGATCAAGCCAATAGCCGCACGGCGAAGTGCAAACGGGTCTTTATCGCCTTTTGGTGGTTGGTTAATACCAAATATTCCCACTAAAGAATCAACTTTATCTGCGATAGCTACCGCACAACCAATAGTTTGCTCAGGTAATGCATCACCCGCATAACGTGGACGATATTGATCTTCTAACGCTTGCGCAACAGCCGCGGGTTCACCATCATGTTGAGCATAGTATTTACCCATGGTGCCTTGTACTTGTGGAAACTCAAGCACCATATCCGACATCAGATCAGTTTTACTTAACAAACCGGCACGGTAAGCCAGTGCTTTATCATCACCCGTTTTCTCAGCAACGAATTCACTTAAGCTGGCAATACGTTCTGATTTTGCTTTTACTGTTCCCAATTGTTTTTGGAATAAAACTGATTCTAAACTGACCAACCTAGACTCAAGTGTTTGTTTTTTATCTGTTTTAAAGAAAAATTCAGCATCAGCTAAACGTGGACGAATTACCTTCTCATTGCCCTTAATAACTTGGCTTGGGTCTTTACTAGCGATATTTGAAACAAAAATGAATTTATTCAATAACTTACCGTCAACACTGGTGACCGGAAAGTATTTTTGATGATCTTTCATTGAATATATTAATGGTTCTGCTGGCACATTAAGAAACTCCTCGTCAAAGCTCCCTACTAAGACAACAGGCCATTCTACCAATGAAGTCACTTCATCAAGTAACTCTTCATCAGGTAAGGCAATGCCGCCAATTTCTTCAGCTGCTAAATTAATTTGCTCTAGAATGGTTTTTTTACGTTCTTGATAATCAACCACAACATAGGCATCACGTAAGATTTTTTCGTAATTATCAGCATGATTAATAGTGACTAAGCCATCATGATGAAAACGATGTCCAGTAACAACATTATTGGAATTTACATTGAGTGTTTCACCAGCAATAATTTTTTCGCCGTAAAGCATAGTCAGTGTATGCACTGGGCGGATGAACTGCGTTCTGCCTGAACCCCAACGCATAGGTTTAGGCACTGGCAATTTAGCTACCGCCTGGTTAACCATATCAGGAATCAACAGCTCAATGTGCTTACCTTGCTCTACCGTTTTATGTAGCAGCCATTCACCTTTATCCGTAACCAAACGCTCAGCATCTGCGACGGTAATGCCATTTGAACGAGCCCAACCTTCTGCAGCTTTACTTGCATTACCTTCGGCGTCAAATGCTACATTAACAGCAGGCCCACGTTTCTCGATGGCTTTATCAGCTTGACTAGCAACCAAACCATCAACTTTAACTGCTAAACGTCTTGGTGTCGCATACCAATGGATATCAGCATAAGAAAGCTTAGCTGCGTCCAATTGGGCTTTAATTTGTTGATGAAAAGTCATTGCTAAAGTTTTTAACGATTTGGGTGGTAACTCTTCAGTACCCAATTCTATTAATAGTGTTTGAGTAGTCATTATGCTTGCCCCTCTGCTGAAGTGCCTTTGGCATCGTTATTCTTACAAAGAGGGAAACCAAGCTCTTCGCGTTTTGCATAATAAGCTTGTGCACATGCTTTAGATAACGTTCTGACACGTAAAATATAACGTTGACGTTCTGTCACTGAAATAGCGTGACGAGCATCGAGTAAGTTAAAAGCATGCGAGGCTTTCATAACCTGTTCATATGCAGGTAATGCTAAACCTGCTTCAATAAGCTTTTGACTAACCACTTCGCATTGGTCAAAAGTTTTGAAAAGATCGGCAACATCAGCATGTTCAAAGTTATAAGTTGATTGTTCGACTTCATTTTGGTGGAATACATCACCATAAAGTACTTTACCCATAGGGCCATCAGTCCAGACTAGATCATAGATACTATCGACGTTCTGAATATACATAGCTAAGCGTTCTAGACCGTATGTAATTTCACCAGTAACAGGTGCACACTCAATTCCACCGACTTGTTGAAAGTAAGTAAACTGGCTAACTTCCATACCGTTTAACCAGATTTCCCATCCAAGACCCCAGGCACCTAAAGTTGGTGATTCCCAGTTATCTTCTACAAAGCGAATATCATGTACTAGCGGGTCTATGCCCATCTCTTTTAGTGAGTCTAAATATAATTCTTGAATGTTATCCGGTGATGGCTTAAGCATTACTTGAAACTGATAGTAATGTTGTAGACGATTAGGATTTTCGCCGTAGCGGCCATCGGTAGGACGACGACATGGCTGAACATATGCACTACTCATTGGCTCTGGACCAATAGAGCGCAAAAATGTCATTGGATGGAATGTACCAGCCCCTACTTCTAAATCTAATGGCTGAACTATGACACAGCCTTGACGTGACCAATAATCTTGCAACTGCAATATTAGTCCTTGAAAGGTCTTTACATTAAACGTACTCATAACAATCCGATTCTATGGTTATAGTGTGATAAATAAGGCTAATTATACCGTTTGTCGCTTTATTAGCCTAGTGCCCTTGCTTAGATGTTTAGAGTTTATCACTCAAAAATACAAGGTTAGAAACAAAAAATGCCCGATTTGATGATCGGGCATTGTTATCTTTAAATTTTAAAAGCTAAACATCTAAGTTAGCCACTTTAAGCGCATTCTCTTCAATGAAGTGTCGGCGTGGTTCTACATGATCACCCATTAAGGTAGTAAACAATTGATCGGCAGCAATAGCATCTTCAATAGTTACTTGTAGCATTCTACGTGTTTCAGGATCCATGGTTGTTTCCCATAGTTGACTAGGATTCATTTCACCTAGACCTTTATAACGTTGAATATATTGACCACGTTTTGATTCTGCCATTAACCAATTTAAAGCTTCTTCAAACTCAGTGATAGGTTTAATTTTTTCGCCACGCTTAACATAAGCACCTTCTTCCATTAAACCATTTACCGCTTTATTTAAATTTTGAATATTTTCAAATTCTTTCGAATCAAAAAATTCATAGTCACAGTCATAAACGGTATCAATACCATGTTTACGTACATTAAAACTTGGGTAATAAACATTACGCTCTTGGTCTTGCTTAACTTCTACCGTGTAAATAGAACCATTACCATCTTGATCTGATAATTGCTTAAGAAGATTAGCAGTCCAAGTTTCTACTTTATCTTTATTTTTAAAGTCTTCAGTAGAAATAACATCACCGTAGATCATCTTCTCTAAAATATCAGCAGGGATCAAACGAGACACACGTTTAATAGTTTCGTGAGTTTTACGGAACTGTTTAACTAATTTCTCTAGAGATAAGCCTGATATTGCTGGTGCTGATTCATTGACATGTACTTCAGCATTTTCTAAAGCAAGTGTCGTTAAGTACTCAGTTAAGCCTTCATCATCTTTAATATAACGTTCTTGCTTACCTTTCTTCACTTTATAAAGTGGTGGTTGAGCAATATAGATGTAACCACGTTCCATTATTTCAGGCATTTGACGATAGAAAAATGTCAGTAATAATGTTCGGATATGAGAACCATCGACATCAGCATCGGTCATGATGATAATGCTATGATAACGAAGTTTATCTGGATTATATTCGTCGCGACCAATACCACAACCTAACGCAGTAATTAGCGTACCAACTTCTTGTGAAGATATCATTTTATCAAAACGCGCTTTTTCTACGTTAAGAATTTTACCTTTCAATGGCAAGATGGCTTGGTTTTTACGATTTCGTCCCTGCTTGGCTGAACCACCAGCAGAGTCTCCTTCGACAATATATAGTTCAGAAAGTGCAGGATCTTTTTCTTGGCAATCAGCTAATTTACCTGGTAAACCAGCGATATCTAAAACACCTTTACGACGGGTCATTTCTCTTGCTTTACGTGCAGCTTCGCGAGCACGAGCCGCATCAACAATCTTCATAATGATAGTACGAGCTACTGAAGGTTTCTCTAATAGATACTCACCTAGTTTTTCGCCCATCGCTTGCTCTACAGCTGTTTTAACTTCAGATGACACTAACTTATCTTTAGTTTGAGAAGAGAATTTAGGGTCAGGTACTTTAACTGAAATTACAGCAGTTAAACCTTCACGAGCATCATCACCAGAGGCACTAGTTTCAGTACTACCACCTTTCTTAGTTTTATTTAAACCTTCTTTAACCATGTAGCTATTAAGCGTACGAGTTAAGGCTGTTCTAAAACCACTTAAATGAGTACCACCATCACGTTGTGGAATGTTGTTAGTAAAACAGTGGATGCTTTCTTGGAAGCCATCATTCCATTGCATTGCTACTTCAACAATAATGCCATCATCACGTTCTAGATCGAAATAGAATATTTCTTCATTAACTGGCGTTTTATTGGTATTTAAATAATCAACAAACGCTTGAATACCACCGTCAAAGTGAAAGTGATCTTCTTTACCCGCTTCTCGTTCATCAATAAGTCGAATAGAAACACCAGAGTTCAAAAATGACAACTCACGGATTCTTTTCACTAGTAAGTCATAGTGGAATAGCACATCAGTAAAAGTATCTTCACTTGGCCAAAATCTCACTTCTGTACCGGTTTTGTCACTTTCACCAACAACTTTCAAAGGCTCTGCTGGAACACCGTGATGATAAAATTGTTCGAATAATTTACCGTCTCTTCGAATATTTAATTTTAATTTGTGACTTAAAGCATTTACTACAGATATACCAACACCGTGTAAACCACCCGAAACTTTATAGCCCGAGTCTTCGCCACCAAACTTACCACCAGCATGCAATACTGTCATGATAACTTCTGCTGCTGAAATTCCTTCTTCTGGATGAAGTTCAGTTGGAATTCCTCGCCCATCATCTCTAACTGACACTGAACCGTCTAAGTGAATTTTAACAATAATATCACTACAGTGACCTGCAAGAGCTTCATCAATTGAGTTATCCAACACCTCAAATACCATGTGATGAAGGCCAGTGCCATCATCGGTATCACCTATATACATCCCTGGTCTTTTGCGAACTGCATCTAAGCCTTTAAGTACTTTTATACTTGCCGAGTCATATTCATTTTCTATTGTCATAGCTTGTAGCCTACTCACTCATTACTGATAGTTTGCCATGTTTCACGTGAAACATTTTATAGTTTTCTTTCTGCGGAACGAGTTGTTCCACTGCTGTTTTATCTATTGCAGTTACAATAACCTGACAATCAATTTCTGCTATTGCATTATTTAATAATGCTCTAGAGTGAATATCAAGTTCTGCACCTACATCATCAATTAACAAAATTGGTTTTACTCGGTTTACTCTTTCAATAAGCTTTGCCTGTGCAAAAGTTAAAGCGAGTAAAAACAACTTTTGTTGCCCACGAGATAGTTGATTATCAAGGGATGTACCATTTAATATAAATCTTACATCAAACTTTTGTGCACCAAATAAACTGTAACCCATGGATAATTCTTTATCGCGATACTGTTCTAAAACTTCTAATAACTTCTTCTTTGAATTCCAACCTTGTAAGTATTGAATTACTATATCATCAGATACTGACGGTAACATTATTTTCAACCAAAAACTTAACTCGTTAGTCAACTCATTCACATATTCAGCTCTATGGTGAGCTATTTGTTCTGAGCTCTCAGCAAAAATATCAGTCCAATAATTTAGTGTCGATAAATCTGTTTTATTTCTTAAACAAGCGTTTCGTTGCTTTAGTATTCTAGAAAACTCTCGCCAGTGATCCGAAAATGAATGTTTCACGTGAAACAATCCTAAATCAATAAAGCGTCTTCTTTGTTTGGGACCGCCAAAAAAAACAATAAAACTTTCAGGCGTAATTACTTGTACAGCAACATTTTTAGCTAACGATGAAAACTTACTTTGTTTTTCTCCGTCGATTCTAATTTCACTATCGCTAGCGTTACTGTTAAAACCTTTTCTTACTCCAAGCTGACAATCTTTATCTGTTTTGACACTAACAGTAAAAGTATTCTTGCCGTGTTTTAGTAAATTATCAACTTTTGAACTACGGAAAGACTTACCATGAGCTAAATAAAAGATAGCCTCTAGTACACTACTTTTACCACTACCATTATCACCAATAATAAAATTTACATCAGCATGAAAATCAGCAGCAACACTTGCTATATTACGAAAATCTTGTATAAATAATTTACCAATGCTCACTTAATAATTCTACAAACGCATTGGCATAACAACATACAAGGCTTCACCAGACTCGCCACCTTCGATTACAACACTACTATTAGCATCCGCTAAAGTAAATTTAACATCAGTTTCTTTAATAGCATTTAATACGTCTAGAACATAACTAACATTAAAACCTATTTCTACTTCTTCATAAGGAAAGTCGATACCAATAATTTCTTCCGCTTGCTCTTGTTCTGGATTATTAGCGGTAATTTTTAATTCTGTGTTGCCAAAATTAAGCCGAACCCCTTTAAACTTTTCATTAGATAAAATAGAAGCACGGGATAATACTTGTCTTAACTCATCTTTATTAGCATTAAGAATTTTATCACCATTACGTGGTAAAACCCGACGATAATCAGGAAAGCGGCCATCAACAAGTTTACTGGTAAAGGAAAATTCATTATCAATAATACGAATATGATTTGAGCCCAAAAATACCTGTACGGCTTCATCGACAGGATCTAATAAACGAATAATTTCTAGAATACCTTTACGTGGAACTATGACTTGCCTAGCGGGTAATTCAAGTTCTTGATTAGAAATTTTACAAATAGCTAAACGATGGCCATCAGTAGCAACAGAACGTATTTCATGCCCTTCGGTTTCTATCGACATACCATTTAAGTAGTAACGAACATCTTGATTCGCCATAGAAAAATGCGTACTTTCAATCAAACGTAATAATTCAGACTTTAATAATTTAAACGCTACATCACCTTGCCATTCTTCAATATTTGGAAAGTCACTGGCTGGCAATGTTGAAAGTGAATATTTACTACGGCCAGTGCTAATTTTTATAACATCGTTAACTGATTCAAAAGTTAGCATTGAATCATCAGGTAAACTTTTACAGATATCGAGTAATTTACGAGCGGGAATGGTAATTTTCCCATCTTCTGCATGATTGTCTACAGTCGCATAAGCCACCATTTCTAGTTCTAAATCAGTAGCTGTTAAGGTAAGTGATTGCCCACTTACATCAAAAAGAATATTACCTAAAATAGGTAGTGTACTCTTTCGTTCTACAGCACCAGAAACCAATAATAAAGGTTTCAATAGTAATTCTCTATTCAATGAAAATTTCATTTCTGACTCGCTTATAACTTACTTATTATTATGATGACAATGTTCTGGTTAAATTTGAATAATCTTCTTTTATATCGTGAGATTCTTCACGTAACGCTTTCACCTTACGACAAGCATGTAATACAGTTGTATGGTCTCTACCACCGAAGGCATCACCTATTTCAGGTAAACTGTGGTTCGTTAGCTCTTTAGATAATGCCATTGCAATTTGGCGAGGTCTAGCGACTGAACGATTTCTTCGTTTAGAAAGTAAATCAGCTACTTTGATTTTATAATATTCAGCTACCGTGCGCTGAATATTATCAATCGTGACCAGTTTATCTTGTAATGCCAATAAATCACGCAATGCTTCGCGAACAAAATCAATGGTAATCGCTCGGCCAGTAAAATTAGCATTCGCAATAACTCTATTTAATGCGCCTTCAAGTTCTCGAACATTTGAGCGTAAGCGTTTAGCAATAAAAAATGCCACTTCGTCAGCCAAATTAATATGACTTTCTTGCGCTTTGCGCTTTAAAATAGCCACACGCGTTTCTAACTCAGGTGGCTCAATGGCAATAGTTAAACCCCAGCCAAAGCGTGACTTTAACCTATCTTCAACATCAACTTCTTTAGGGTAACGGTCACTGGTTAAAATAATTTGCTGATTACCTTCAAGTAAAGCATTGAAAGTATGAAAGAATTCTTCTTGTGTCCGATCTTTACCAGCAAAAAATTGAATATCATCAATCAGTAAAGCATCAACTGAACGATAATATTGTTTAAATTTTTCCATGGCATTATTTTGTAATGCTCTTACCATATCTTGCACAAAACGCTCTGAATGCATATAAGCTATTTTTGCATTCGGTTTATTTAACAAAATACCATTGCCAACAGCATGCAATAAATGCGTTTTACCTAAGCCAGTACCACCGTAAATAAATAGCGGGTTATAGGCTGCACCGGGATTATCAGCAACTTGTGATGCTGCAGCACGAGCTAATTGATTTGATTTACCTTCAACAAAGTTATCAAAAGTGTATTTAACTCTAATATTGGTGGTTTTTGGTAAATTACTTTCTGGCGCGATAATGTCTTTATTTGAGCTTTTAGTATTAGGCTGTAATTGACTAATACTATTTTGAATATTACTTTTTTGTGCCGGAATACTACCAACGTCAAAACGTAATAATGGCGGATTAGCACTATCCTGCATACCCACGAGCTCATTAATGCGATTGACGTACTTATCTCTTACCCAATCCAAAACAAATCGATTTGGCGCATATAAAGTCATAATATTATCTGTTATCACACACTGAAGCGGACGGATCCACATACTAAATTGTTGTGCGGGTAATTCTTCTTGAAGAACAGACAAACATTTTTGCCAAAGTGTATGATCCAACAACCGACTCCTGATAAATACTATACTTTCTGTCTTTAATCACCGATAAAAGCAAACAATAAAAAAATAGAAGAGTATAAAAATTAATTTTTATAATTACCCTATTATCACTATAGTTATCCACAACATCAATATTGACTTTTCGATAAATGCATTTTATTGACAGTTTTTTTTCCTAAGCTCAATTAAATTGGGCAGCGAGCAAGTTTTTAATAGCAAATAAATGTTAAAAAACTTTCCATATACCATTTAATTATTATGGAAAAAAGACCATATCTTAACTATCAAATATAAAATTGTTAAAAAACTGTGGATATTTATCTGATCTGAACGATCCGTAAACGATCTTTTTAAAATAGCTGGATAATAACCATTGACAAAGTTTGCTTCTCTATATAGAATTTCGCCTCATTTTTAGACCCAGTGTGCTCATGAAGGCTGTTTTGCCAGGGCAACAACAACAGACGGATTAGCGTAATGAAAAGAACATTTCAACCTAGTGTATTAAAGCGTAAGCGCAACCATGGCTTCCGTGCTCGCATGGCTACAAAAAACGGTCGTGCTGTAATTGCACGTCGTCGTGCTAAAGGCCGCGCAAGCCTTAGTGCTTAATCTTTTAACTTGCAACTTAAGTTAAAGGAATAGTAACCGCTATGGTTACTTATGAATTTAATCGGGAGTCACGTTTGTTGACTCCCGGTCAATTTCAAGCTGTATTCTCAAAACCTCTGCGTTTTGGGTCTAGCCACATCACCATTCTCATCACCCCAAATTCTGATAAAAACAACCGTCTCGGTCTAGCCATTGCTAAAAAACGGGTTAAATTAGCTGTACAACGAAATCGTATTAAACGACAAATTCGAGAAAGCTTCCGTTTAAATCAACATAATCTCCCCCATATAGATATGGTGGTTATGGTTAAATCAGGTACTGATAAGCTCGAAAATAAAGAAATTAATCAGCAATTGGAAAAAATATGGCGAAAAATAATTCAGCGCCACAAAAAGTAGCTATTACCTTAGTAAAAGCTTACCAGCGTTGGCTTAGCCCATTGCTTGGTCCTCATTGTAGATTTGATCCAACATGCTCTTTTTACGCTATAGAAGCAATAAATCGCTTTGGTGTGATAAAAGGTTGTTGGTTAGCAGGCAAACGTATACTAAAATGCCACCCACTTAATGCGGGAGGACATGATCCCGTGCCACTATCAAAAAAAGAGAAATAAGACATTATGGAATCCCAACGCAGTTTTCTTTTTATTGCGCTTATGGTTGTTACCTATTTGCTATTTAATCAATGGCAAATGGACAATGCTCCAGTTATTGAGCAACCAGCAGTAACTCAACAAACAACACCAAGCAATAATAACGGCGAATTTGTTCCTGAATCATCAGCAACAGTAACGTCTATTAACAATGAAAAAACGCCAGTAAGTGCTAGCCTAATTTCAGTGACCAATAATGTTTTTTCACTAAAAATTGATACTAAAGGTGGTGACATTGTTGAAGCTAAATTACTAAAATTTGATACTGAGCAAGGTAACGGTATCCCGTTTACTATTTTACGCAGTGACCGTGATCGTTATGTTGCACAAAGTGGCTTAACTGGCGCACAAGGTTTAGACCGTGTTATTCAGGGTCGTCCTATCTATCAAACATCAGCAACTTCATATCAAGCAAATACTAATGAACCTCTGGTTATAGATTTAAATTACATTGACACTGCCGGTTTGTCTGTTACTAAACGCTTTACCTTCGGTTTTGATAGCTACGCTGTTGATGTTGAATATATCATTGAAAACAATGCTAGTACGCCAGCAAGTGTGCAAATGTATGCACAACTTAAGCAAACCACTTTAATTGAAAGTGGCAGCGGCCTAATTCCTACCTATAAAGGTGCGGCATATTCGACCACTGAAGATGTTTATGAAAAGTATAAGTTTGACGATATTGAAGAAACAAACTTAAATGTTTCTACTCAAGGTGGTTGGGTAGCCATGTTACAACACTATTTCGTTTCTGCATGGGTACCTGAAAAAACAGCAAATAACCAATTATATACCCGTTATTCAAGCAATAAAGATGCGGTTATTGGCTTTAAAGCTCCTGCAATAACTATAGAGCCAAATAGTACAGCAACAACATCAGCAATCTTTTATGTTGGCCCAAAAGATCAAGATGTGCTTGAGAACATCGAAGAAAACTTAGATTTAACTATAGATTACGGTTTCTTATTTATGATCAGCCAACCATTATTCTGGCTGCTAATTAAAATCCAATCTATTGTCACTAACTGGGGTGTAGCCATCATCATCATCACCCTAATAGTTAAAGGTGGTATGTATCCACTAACCAAAGCGCAATATACCTCAATGGCTAAAATGCGCGCATTACAACCTAAAATGACCCAGTTAAAAGAACGTTTTGGTGATGATAAACAAAAAATGTCACAAGCCATGATGGAACTTTATCGTAAAGAAAAAGTAAATCCTGCTGGTGGTTGTTTACCATTAATTATTCAAATGCCAATCTTCTTAGCATTATATTGGGTATTCTTAGAAAGTGTTGAATTGCGTCACGCGCCATTTATGTTGTGGATCCAAGATCTATCAGCACAAGACCCGTTCTACATTTTGCCAATATTAATGGGTATCAGTATGTTCATTATGCAAAAAATGCAGCCCATGACGGTTCAAGACCCTATGCAGCAGAAAATAATGCAGTATATGCCAGTTATGTTCACCGTATTCTTTTTCTGGTTCCCTTCAGGATTAGTACTTTACTGGTTAGTCAGTAATATTATTTCAATTGTACAAATGAAAATAATATTCTCGGGCATCGAAAAAGCCAAAGCGAAGTAAAACTGTTTTTATCTGTGAAAAGGTAGCTTCGGCTACCTTTTTTTATACCTTAAATTTAGCTTTCAACTTTCTTTATCGGCAATATCGTCTGTAAAAAATCAAACAAAAGTTCAGTGCGCATTTCACGCAAGTACTTAACGGTTTATAATATCGCCAATTAATAGAATTTACCGTTAACTGAGAACATGTCATGTCTAACCTTGCTTTTTCATCAAGCCAAAAAGAAACTATCGCAGCACAAGCTACAGCACCAGGAAGAGGTGGGGTTGGTATCATCAGAGTTTCAGGTCCTGAAGTTAAAAATGTTGCTCAAGCAATTTTAGGCAAGCTACCAGAACTTAGAAAAGCTGAATATTTAACTTTCAAAACTCAAAAAGGCCAAGCATTAGATCAAGGTATAGCCTTGTACTTTAAAGGTCCTAACTCTTTTACTGGTGAAGACGTATTAGAGCTTCAAGGACATGGTGGTCCCATTATTTTAGATATGTTACTAAAAGAGATACTCGCACTCCCTAAAGTGCGTATGGCAGGCCCCGGTGAGTTCAGTGAACAAGCCTTTCTCAACGACAAACTCGATTTAACACAAGCTGAAGCCATTGCAGACTTAATCAACTCAAGTTCAGAGCAAGCCGCCCGTTGTGCTTTACATTCTCTACAAGGTGATTTTTCAAAGCTAGTCCATAAAATGGTCAATGACACGATACATTTACGTATGTATGTTGAAGCCGCTATTGATTTTCCTGAGGAAGAAATAGATTTTCTTGCTGACGAAAAAGTTGTTAATGATTTAAAAGCAATCATTGCACAAGTAGCTGAAGTAAAAAATAAAGCCCAACAAGGCAGTATTATCAGAGAAGGTATGCGTGTAGTTATTGCTGGGCGACCGAATGCGGGTAAATCCAGTTTGCTCAATGCTTTAAGCGGTAAAGAAAGTGCCATAGTAACTGATATTGAAGGCACTACTCGTGACGTATTAACAGAACAAATACATATTGACGGTATGCCATTACATATCATTGATACCGCAGGATTAAGAGAAAGCGCTGATAAAGTAGAACAAATAGGCATTGAACGTGCTTGGCAAGAAATCAAACAAGCCGATCGAGTATTATTAATGATCGACTCTTCTCTGGATGAAAACATAGATCCAAAAACAGTCTGGCCAGAATTTTTCGAGAAGTTACCCGCGAATATTGGCTTAACCGTAATACGAAACAAAGCAGATATTAGCCGAGCTAAAACCGGTTACAGTGAATTAAATACCACTCCTACGGTAACTTTGTCAGCGAAAACAGGTGCGGGCGTCTCAGCGCTAACTGAGCACCTTAAACATATCATGGGTTATCAAGGTAGCACTGAAGGTGGTTTTATGGCGAGACGACGTCATTTAGTAGCACTTGAGCAAGCACATCAACACTTAGAAATAGGCTTAGAGCAACTTGAGTCTTATGTTGCTGGAGAAATATTGGCTGAAGAATTACGTTTTTGTCAGCAAGAACTCAATAAGATCACCGGTGAATTTACCAATGATGATCTTTTAAGTGAGATTTTTTCATCATTTTGTATCGGTAAATAGTAACAAGATCTATCTCAATATTTAAAAAATAACAACTAATAGGAATAGAAAATGAGTTCATTTCAAATCATTGTTGGCAGTATGTTAGGTGGCTCAGAATATGTAGCAGAGGCCTGTGAGGAAACATTAATAGCACTTGGCCATCAAGTTGACGTGCATTTACAACCAACATTTGCTCAAATTTCAAACGAAAATCAAACTTGGCTAATTTGTACATCAACTCATGGTGCCGGTGATTACCCTGACAATATTCAAACATTTATCACAGATCTTGAAAAGAGCGATCAAGATCTATCCTCAATAAATTTTCTAACGATCGGCATTGGTGACTCAAGCTATGATACCTTCTGTTATGCCGCTAAAAAAATAAATAATATATTAATTTCAAAAGGTTGTACTGAGATCACAGCTTTACTCACATTAGATATGAGTGAGGATATCGATCCAGAAGAGCGTGCTCAACACTGGTTAAATGAGAATAAAGATCTTTTATAAGTAACTTACCCATAAGTTATTCACATTAAAGGTTCTAAAAAACCATAGATGTGGATAACTATAAGGAAAAGCTATTAATTAACTATTATTATTCAGTGTATATAAATTAACTTTATTTTACTTGTGGATAAGTAGCAGTTTTGATCAAAGCTTATAACTGAGTTGATCAATGCTTGATCACAAGGAAGCCCCCTAGTTAATAGTATGTTTTTTATAAAGAAAAGTGACTTATCAACAGAAAAGCAGGATCCTAATAAGTAATAATAATAAGATCTTTAAATAGATCTTTATATATTATTTAAGGATCAAGCTAAGATCTTTTCCTCAATTTGATCATTCCCCTGAAGCAAAAAAAGCGCTAAAATATCGCTCTTAATTTTCAAAAGCAAAACAAACTAAGGTCAATAATTTATGTGGTATCAAGAGTCTTATGACGTAATCGTTGTTGGGGGTGGTCATGCTGGTACAGAAGCTTCACTTGCAGCAGCACGCATGGGCTGTAAAACATTATTGTTGACCCATAACATCGATACACTTGGCCAAATGTCATGCAACCCAGCCATTGGTGGTATTGGCAAAGGTCATCTGGTAAAAGAAATTGATGCGCTTGGTGGTTTAATGGCAACTGCAGCTGATCATGCAGCAATACAATTTAGAACCTTAAATGCCAGTAAAGGTCCGGCTGTACGCGCAACTCGTGTGCAAGCTGATCGAAACTTATATCGTAATTTCGTCAGAAACTATCTTGAAAATCAAGAAAATTTGACCATTTTTCAACAACCTTGTGATGATCTAATCCTAGAAAACAATAAGATCGTCGGTGTTTCAACGCAAATGGGCTTGAAATTTAAAGCAAAAAGCGTTGTTTTAACGGTAGGTACCTTCCTTGCTGGTCAAATTCATATTGGTTTAAATAATTACCAAGGTGGTCGAGCAGGTGATCCTGCTAGTGTTAACCTTGCTGCACGTCTACGTGATATGCCATTTCGAATCGATCGTTTGAAAACCGGAACTCCACCACGTTTAGACGCAAGATCACTTGATTTTTCTGTCATGACTGAGCAACCTGGTGATGATCCTCGTCCAGTATTTTCTTACATGGGTTCTACAAACGATCATCCCGCACAAGTTTCTTGTTTTATTACTCATACTAACCAGAAAACACATGAAATTATTAAATCAGGATTAGATCGTTCACCTATGTATACTGGTGTTATTGAAGGGATAGGTCCTCGTTACTGCCCTTCAATTGAAGATAAAATACATCGCTTTGCTGATAAAGATAGTCATCAGATATTTGTTGAACCTGAAGGATTAAATACACATGAAATTTATCCTAATGGCATTTCAACAAGTTTACCGTTTGATGTGCAAATGGATCTTGTTAGATCGATTAAAGGTTTTGAAAATGCTCATATTACTCGTCCTGGTTATGCAATCGAATATGACTTTTTTGATCCGCGTGATCTGAAGCAAACGTTAGAAAGTAAATTTGTTGAAAATTTATATTTTGCAGGACAAATAAACGGTACTACCGGTTATGAAGAGGCTGGAGCTCAAGGTCTTGTTGCTGCCACTAACGCTGCAGCAAGAGTACAAGGCAAAGAAGAGCTGATATTAACTCGAGATCAAGCTTATATGGGAGTTCTCATTGATGATTTAGCTACCTTAGGTACTAAAGAACCTTACAGAATGTTCACTTCACGTGCCGAATATCGTTTATTGCTTCGCGAAGATAATGCTGATATTCGTTTAACTGAAAAAGGTCGTAGTTTAGGTTTAGTTGATGATCAACGTTGGCAACGTTTTAGTGAAAAAATGGAAAATGTTGAAACAGAGCGCCAACGTTTACGATCAACTTGGCTACAGAAGGATCACCCTGCTGTTGCAAAAGTTAATGAATTATTGAAAACACCATTAAGCCGTGAGAACAGCTTAGAAGATCTCGTTCGACGTCCAGAAGTTCGTTATGATGATCTCATGTCGATTGAAGGCTTAGGTCCTAAAATGGCTGATAAGCAAGCCGCTGAACAAATTGAAATTCAAATCAAGTATGCCGGCTATATCGACCGACAGTTAGATGAAATAGCTAAAAAGAAGCGTCATGAAAACACTTTAATCCCATTAGATTTTGATTTTACCCAAATATCGGGCTTATCAAATGAGGTTGTTGCTAAACTTTCAGATGCTCGTCCTGAAACTATTGGCAAAGCATCGCGTATTTCTGGTATTACTCCAGCCGCAATTTCGTTATTATTGGTTTATCTGAAAAAACATGGCTTATTACGCAAAATTGCATAATAAATCAGCATAAACGAAAGATTCCACCTAATGACATTATCCGAACAACTTATTGCTCTGATTAAAGAAACCTCACTTGAGGTTTCTACAGAGCAAGTATCGTTACTTATCCAATATGTTGAATTATTAAATAAATGGAATAAAGCCTACAACTTAACCTCAATACGTGATCCTAAAGATATGATAGTAAAGCATATTATGGATAGTTTAATGGTGGGACCATTACTTAAAGGTCAATCATTTATTGATGTAGGTACCGGACCCGGTTTACCCGGTATTCCACTGGCTATTTTGTACCCAGAGCGTAATTTTGTCTTATTAGACAGCCTAGGGAAAAGGATTACTTTTTTAAGACAAGTTGTTTTTCAATTAAAACTAGGTAATGTTACACCAGTTAAATCACGCGTTGAGCAATATCATCCCGAACAGCCTTTTGATGGTGTACTCAGTCGAGCTTTTTCATCATTAATTGATATGGTGACATGGTGTGAACATTTAGTAAGTGCAGAGCATGGTCGATTTTTAGCATTGAAAGGTATTTATCCTGAAGATGAAATATCGGCATTACCGAGCAATATTTCACTTACAAATAGTTATACGATTATCGTTCCTCAATTAGAGGGTGAACGCCATTTGATTGAATTAGTAAAATCATAAATAATAATAAACTTTTGCTCAGAAAGTATTTGAGGCTCCTGTGGGAAAAATAATAGCGGTTGCAAACCAAAAAGGTGGTGTCGGAAAAACGACAACCTCAGTTAATCTTGCTGCTTCTCTTGCGGCAACTAAACGTAAAGTTTTATTGATCGATCTTGATCCCCAAGGTAATGCTACTATGGGGAGCGGTATTGATAAATATGAAGTACCAGCAACTTGTTATGAATTGCTGATAGAAGAACGTCCTTTTGAAGACGTGGTTTGTAAAAATACTGCCGGTGTTTATGATCTTATTGCTGCCAATAGTGATGTTACAGCCGCTGAAATTAAATTGATGGAGGTTTACTCTCGCGAGCATAGATTAAAAAATGCTTTATCAAAAGTAAGAAATGACTACGATTTTATTATTATTGATTGCCCACCTTCATTAAACATGTTGACTGTTAATGCCATGACAGCGGCAGATTCAGTATTGGTGCCTATGCAATGTGAATATTATGCCTTAGAAGGCTTAACCGCATTAATGGATACCATTTCGCAATTAACAACGGTAGTAAATGGCAAACTTCATATCGAAGGTATTTTACGCACTATGTACGATCCTCGGAACCGTTTAGCTAATGATGTATCAGAGCAATTAAAACGTCATTTTGGTGATAAAGTCTATCGCACAGTTATTCCGCGTAATGTCCGTTTAGCGGAAGCACCAAGCTTTGGTGCACCTGTGATGTATTATGATAAGTCCTCTACAGGGGCAAAAGCTTATCTTGCCTTGGCGGGTGAAATATTACGTCGTGCAGAACAAAAAAAACAACCTACACCGCAAGCAACTACAGAGTAAGTAAGGAATATCATGAGTCAAACAAAACGTAGAGGTCTAGGTCGTGGTCTTGATGCCTTATTAACAAAGCCTGAAAGTGAGTCTACAGCGAATGCTGAAGGTCAAAAAGAGTCATCAAATAAAAATGCAGAATTACAAAATTTACCGATAGAGCAATTGCATCCAGGTAAATATCAACCGCGCAAAGATATGTCGGCTGAAGCACTAGATGATTTAGCAAACTCTATAAAGTCACAAGGTATTATTCAACCTATTGTCGTACGTCCTGTTAGTGAGCACAGTTATGAAATTATAGCGGGTGAGCGTCGCTGGCGTGCCGCTCAATTAGCTGAATTAGACACCGTGCCTTGTTTAATTAAGCATGTACCTGATGAAGCTGCGGTTGCTATTGCATTAATTGAAAATATTCAACGTGAAGATTTAAATGCTATGGAAGAAGCCATAGCATTAGAGCGTTTATTAATTGAATTTGAATTAACCCATCAAGAAGTGGCTGATGCCGTGGGGAAATCAAGAACGGCAGTAACGAATCTATTGCGTTTAAATAACCTCAATAGTGAGGTGAAAACTTTGCTTGAGCATGGTGATATCGAAATGGGCCATGCTCGTGCTTTGTTAGCACTAGATAATGATGTTCAAACTAATACTGCGCGTATTGTTGTGGCGAAAGAACTCAATGTTCGTGAAACAGAAGCGTTAATTAAAAAAGTACAACAACCCGCTAAAGAAGTGGAAGAAAAAATGGTAGATCCTAACACTAAAGCGTTAGAGCAAAATTTATCAGAAAAACTAGGTTCGAATGTTACGATAAATCATAATAAAAAAGGTAAAGGTAAGTTAGTTATTTCATACAGCGATTTATCTGAACTTGACGGTATTGTTTCACGCTTTAACTCTTTTTAACTCTACTCACTAAAGTAAGCAACTTTGATCCGATGAGTTGCTTACTCAATTCAATCTATATGACAACTTTAGTAATTATAAGAGAAAGTTTTCATAATAGATTATACATTAGTCGTAATTTTGACATTTAGTGTTACATTTAGCACATTATCTGGGCAATGAGCGCCCTATTTTGTTGCATTGGCGCTGTAATTAAGTATACTTGCGTCGGCTTTTTAAAGATGAAAATACATCTTTAAAAAACTGTAAGTATTACGAAAAATATCGTACGGGGTTTCTGGTGAGTTTATTTATTCACAATGAGTTAGCTAAACCAGGAAGGCAATTTGCTTTTAAGCAAATATTGATTTCGATAGTCATTGTTTTAACTTGCAGTGTAGCGACATATTTTATTTGGGGATTATCTTTTGCACACTCGGTGTTAGCAGGTGGCGCAATAAGTATAATCCCTAATTTTATATTTGCTTATAAAGCATTTAAGTATGCTGGAGCAAGATCGTCCGAAAAGGTTTTAGATGCCTTTTACAGTGGCGAAAAATTGAAAATTGTATTAACGGCCGTTTTATTTGCGCTAGCCTTCAAATTTTTAGCGATAGAGCCGATAGCTTTTTTCAGCAGTTTTTGTTTAGTAGTGGCTTTACCATTATTAACACCATTTTTGTTTAAACTTTAATCATTGGGATAATTAATATGTCTTCAGGTGCGGAAATTACCAGCCAAGAATATATTAAACACCATTTAACCAATTTGTCTGTCGGTGAAGGGTTTATGACCGTTCACATAGATACACTTGGTTGGTCGGTGTTTTTAGGTTTGGTTTTTATTATGTTGTTTCGTTCAGTCGCTAAAAAAGCAAGTACTGGTGTTCCCGGTAAATTGCAATGTGCTGTTGAAATGATTGTAGAATTTGTCGATGACAGTGTTAAAAGTACCTTTCATGGTAAAAACCCTGTTATCGCTCCATTAGCATTAACCATTTTTGTTTGGGTATTGTTAATGAATGCTATGGATTGGGTACCGGTAGATTTAATACCGCGTATTTTTGAGTTGTTTGGTGTGCATTACATGAAAGCCGTACCTACAACCGATCCAAACATGACTTTTGCTTTAGCTCTGGGTGTTTTTGTACTTATCATCTACTACTCAATTAAAGTAAAAGGTATTGGCGGGTTTATTAAAGAGCTAACCACACAGCCGTTTGGTCATTGGTCACTTTATCCTGTTAACTTTATTTTAGAGATGGTTACTTTATTGGCTCGTCCGTTATCACTAGCACTTCGTTTGTTTGGTAACTTGTACGCCGGTGAATTAATTTTCTTGCTAATTGCGACAATTGGTTTATTCCAATTGCCAGTACACTTTTTATGGGCTGCTTTCCACTTGTTGGTTATCCCATTACAAGCGTTTATCTTCATGATGTTAACGATTCTATATTTGAGTCTAGCGCACGAAGATCATTAATTCATTTAGCTCTTTGGAGCTAAGGGCAGGATGCCCAAACATAGTTTTTTTAACCTTAGTTTTTTAACTTTATAACTTTAAATAATCGGAGATAAATATGTTATATATCGCTGTTGCTTTATTAATCGGTCTAGGTGCTCTTGGTACTGCGATTGGTTTTGGTTTACTTGGTGGCAAGTTCTTAGAATCTGCTGCACGTCAACCTGAATTAGCACCTCAACTTCAAGTTAAAATGTTCATCGTAGCGGGTCTTATCGATGCTATTGCAATGATCGGTGTTGCTATTGGCTTATACCTATTATTCGCAGTTGGTGTTCCAGCTTAATTTAAACGCGAATTTGAATAGGAGATACATAAATGAATCTTAATATGACCTTAATTGGTGAATTAATCGCATTTATCGTATTCGTAATTTTTTGTATGAAGTATGTATGGCCACCAATTATTGGTGCCATCGAAGCGCGTCAAGCAATTATTGCTGATGGTCTTGCTGCTTCTGACCGTGCCGCAAAAGATCTTGAGCTTGCTCAAGAAAAAGCTACAGCACAATTAAAAAACGCTAAAGCGCAAGCAGCCGGCATTGTCGAAGCTGCTAAAAAGCGTGAAGCTCAAATAATTGAAGAAGCTGCAGTTAAAGCACAAGCTGAGAAAGATAAAATCTTAGCGTCAGGTCGTACAGAAATTGATACTGAACGTAACCAAGCTAAAGAAGAATTGCGCCAACAAGTGGCTATTCTTGCGGTAGCTGGTGCCGAGAAAATTCTTGAACGTTCAATTGATGCCGCTGCACATAGCGACATTTTAGATAAACTTGTAGCTGAACTTTAGAGGGAACTGAGCTTATGTCTGAATTGACAACCATCGCTCGTCCCTACGCTAAAGCGGCGTTTGATTTTGCTATTGAAGCAAATGCAGTAGAAAGCTGGTTAGAAATGCTAGTTTTTGCCGCAGAAGTTGCTAATGATGCCACCATTAAAGAGTATCTCTCTGGTGGTGCATCAGTTGAACAAGCACAAGACATTTTTTTAAAAGTCTGTGATGTACAACTTGATAGTAATGGCCAAAACCTAATTAAGGTGATGGCTGAAAATCAACGTTTATTGGTGCTACCACAGGTTCTTGCTCAGTTTAGTGAATTAAAAGCTGAACATGAGAAAACAATTTCTGTGGATGTAACTTCAGCTGTTGAATTAACAGCTGAACAAGAAACTACATTAGGCGCTGCGCTTGAAAAGCGTTTGGCTCGAAAAGTTAAACTTAATTGTAATATTGATGCAAACGTAGTCTCTGGTTTAGTAATAAAAGCTGGTGACATGGTAATAGATGGTTCAGTACGAGGTAAATTGAACCGCTTAGCAACAACAATGCAATCCTAACGGGGAACAGAGCATGCAACTGAATTCCACTGAAATCGCTGAACTGATCAAGAGTCGTATTGAACAGTTTGACGTAGTTAGTGAAGCTCGTAATGAAGGTACTATCGTTTCTGTAACAGATGGTATCATTCGTATTCATGGCCTTGCAGACGTAATGCAAGGCGAGATGATCGAACTTCCTGGCAATCGCTTTGCTATCGCTTTAAACCTTGACCGTGACTCGGTCGGTGCGGTAGTTATGGGTCCTTATGCGGATCTAGCTGAAGGCGTAAAAGTAAAATGTACTGGTCGTATTTTAGAAGTACCAGTCGGACGTGGCTTATTAGGCCGTGTTGTAAACACTCTTGGTGAGCCAATTGACGGTAAAGGACCTATCGAAAACGATGGTTTCTCTCCAGTTGAAATGGTTGCACCAGGTGTAATCGATCGTAAGTCTGTTGATGAGCCTGTGCAAACGGGTATTAAATCAATCGATGCAATGATTCCAATTGGTCGTGGTCAACGTGAACTTATCATTGGTGACCGTCAAATTGGTAAATCTGCCATTGCATTAGACGCAATTATTAACCAGAAGAACACAGGTATTAAGTGTGTATACGTAGCAATTGGCCAAAAAGCGTCGACTGTTGCTAACTTAGTACGTTCTTTAGAAGAGCACGGCGCGTTAGCTAATACTATCGTTGTTGTTGCTGGTGCTTCTGAAGCAGCTGCTCTTCAGTACTTGTCAGCATATTCTGGCTGTACTATGGGTGAATACTTCCGTGACCGTGGTGAAGATGCATTAATCGTATATGATGATTTGTCAAAGCAAGCCGTTGCTTACCGTCAAATTTCATTGCTTTTACGTCGTCCGCCAGGCCGTGAAGCCTACCCAGGTGATGTTTTCTATCTTCACAGTCGTTTGCTTGAACGTGCTGCTCGTGTAAACGAAGCATACGTTGAACGTTTCACAAAAGGCGCAGTTAAAGGCAAAACAGGTTCTTTAACAGCATTACCTATCATTGAAACGCAAGCGGGTGATGTATCTGCATTCGTACCAACTAACGTAATCTCAATTACCGATGGTCAGATCTTCTTAGAATCTAACCTATTTAACTCAGGTATTCGTCCTGCTGTTAACGCTGGTATTTCTGTATCTCGTGTTGGTGGTGCTGCGCAAACTAAAATCATCAAGAAACTTGGTGGTGGTATTCGTTTGGCATTAGCACAATATGCTGAATTAGCAGCCTTTGCTCAGTTTGCTTCAGATTTAGATGATGCGACTCGTGCTCAATTAGAGCATGGTCAACGTGTTACTGAACTGATGAAGCAAAAGCAATACAGCCCATTGTCAATTGCTGAAACAGCTGTATCTTTATTTGCCGCAGAAAAAGGCTATTTAAATGATATCGCAATCAACAAAGTTGTTGATTTTGAAGATGCATTACGTACATACGTAAACAATGACCACGCTGAGTTGATGGCTACTATCAATGAAAAAGGCGACTATAACAAAGATATCGAGTCTGGTTTAGCGAAGGCGATTGAAGCTTTCAAAGCTACTCAAACTTGGTAATTTAGTTAACCTTTTCGGAGAATAGTCATGGCCGGTGGTAAAGAGATAAAATCGAAGATCGGAAGTGTAAAAAACACACAGAAGATCACCAGCGCAATGGAAATGGTTGCAGCAAGCAAAATGCGTAAAGCGCAGGATAGCATGGCTGCCTCTCGTCCATACGCTGAAAATATGCGAAATGTGATCGGTCACATCGCGCTTGGTAATCTAGAATATCGTCATCCATATATGGAAGAACGTGAAGCCAAGCGTGTAGGTTATATCGTAGTCTCAACAGACCGTGGTTTGTGTGGTGGTTTAAACATTAACTTGTTTAAGCAAGTACTTGCTGATGCTGGTAAACAGCAATCAGCAGGCGCCGAAGTTGAATTTGCCGTAGTGGGTTCTAAAGCTACGTCATTTTTTAATAATATGGGCGCTAAAGTCGTTTCACAAATTTCGGGATTAGGTGACAACCCTTCACTTACTGACTTAGTTGGTAGTGTAAAGGTGATGTTAAATGCCTATGACAATGGTGAGATAGATAGATTGTTCATTGTATATAACAAGTTTGTTAATACCATGACGCAAAAACCGACAATCGATCAACTTTTACCTTTGCCTAAGTCAGATGATGACGCTATTAAGCATCGCTGGGATTACATATACGAACCTGATGCTCAAGCAATACTTGAACATTTATTAGTTCGTTATACAGAATCTCAAGTATATCAAGGTGTGGTTGAAAACCTCGCATGTGAACAAGCTGCTCGTATGGTTGCAATGAAATCTGCAACTGATAATGCGGGTGACTTAATTGATGATTTACAATTGGTATACAACAAAGCTCGTCAAGCAAGTATTACTCAAGAATTGGGTGAAATTTGTGCTGGTGCAGCAGCGGTATAAGCAAAGGTTCTTTGTTTATTTTTTAGTAAATAAGAGCACAAGATTAGAGGATTAAACATGAGTACAGGTAAAGTCGTCCAAATCATTGGCGCAGTTGTGGATGTAGAATTTCCACAAGATGCTGTACCTCAGGTATATGACGCATTAAATGTAACTGAAGGTGACCTTTCAGGCTTAGTACTAGAAGTACAACAGCAATTAGGTGGTGGCGTAGTTCGTGCTATCGCTATGGGTTCATCAGACGGTTTGCGTCGTGGTCTGACAGTAGAAAACACAGGTAATAACATCCAAGTACCAGTAGGTACATGTACATTGGGTCGCATTATGAACGTATTGGGTGAGCCTATCGATGAAGCTGGCCCAATCGGCGAAGAAGAAAAGTGGTCAATTCACCGTGAAGCGCCAGCTTATGCTGACCAAGCGATGTCTAACGAGCTACTTGAAACTGGTATCAAAGTAATCGATTTAGTTTGTCCATTCGCTAAGGGTGGTAAAGTTGGTTTATTCGGTGGTGCTGGTGTTGGTAAAACCGTAAACATGATGGAACTTATTCGTAACATCGCGATCGAGCATAGCGGCTACTCAGTATTTGCTGGTGTCGGTGAGCGTACTCGTGAAGGTAACGATTTCTACCATGAAATGAACGATTCTAACGTACTTGATAAAGTATCGTTAGTTTACGGCCAAATGAACGAGCCTCCAGGAAACCGTTTACGCGTAGCGTTTACTGGTTTGACTATGGCTGAAAAATTCCGTGACGAAGGTCGTGACGTATTATTTTTCGTAGATAACATCTACCGTTATACACTTGCTGGTACTGAAGTATCTGCATTGTTAGGTCGTATGCCATCAGCTGTTGGTTACCAACCAACACTTGCTGAAGAAATGGGTGTTCTTCAAGAACGTATTACCTCTACGAAGAAAGGTTCAATCACTTCAATTCAAGCGGTATACGTACCAGCGGATGATTTGACCGATCCATCGCCAGCAACAACCTTTGCTCACTTAGATGCAACAGTTGTACTATCTCGTGATATTGCATCACAAGGTATTTACCCAGCAATTGATCCACTTGACTCTACTTCACGTCAATTAGATCCTTTAGTTGTTGGTGCTGAGCATTATGAAACAGCTCGTGGCGTGCAATCAACGTTACAACGTTACAAAGAACTTAAAGATATCATCGCCATCTTAGGTATGGATGAGTTATCTGAAGAAGATAAATTAGCAGTGAATCGCGCACGTAAGATTCAACGTTTCTTATCTCAACCGTTCTTCGTTGCTGAAGTATTCACCGGTTCTCCTGGTAAGTATGTATCACTTAAAGACACAATTGCTGGCTTTAAAGGTTTACTTGCAGGTGAATATGATGATTTACCTGAGCAAGCTTTCTACATGGTTGGTTCTATTGAAGAAGCAGCTGAAAAAGCTAAAAACATGTAATGAAGGCTGGTGATTAACAGTTGTTAATCACCTATTAGGAGGTCACATGGCAATACTTTCTGTAAATCTTAATGTCGTAAGTGCTGAAGAAAGCTTATTTTCTGGTAGCATTGAATCATTACAGATCACAGGTAGCGAAGGTGAATTAGGTATTATGCCTGGTCACGCACCTTTGCTGACCTCACTAAAACCTGGTATGGCAAGAATCGTTAAGAAAGGTGGTGAAGAAGAAATCATCTATCTTTCTGGCGGTATGTTAGAAGTTCAACCTAATAACGTAACAGTATTGGCGGATATCGCCGTACGTGGCGGTGATTTAGATGAACAAGCCGCACTAGAAGCTAAAGAACGCGCAGAGAAGCACATGAATGAACATGTTAATGATGTTGATTATGCTGAAGCTGCAGCTGAATTAGCTCGCGCTGTTGCACAATTACGTGTTATTCAAGCGTCAAGCAAAAAATAGCTCACAGTAAGTTTTAGTGATCAAAAAAGCGACTTTTACTTCGGTAATTAGTCGCTTTTTTATGCCGGTAATTTTTGATTTTATGCTGTAACTTTTGCTTTTTTCAGCATGCTAAAAAGTTCATCTTTTAAATGTACACGCGCTATTTTTTGAGTTTCTAAATATTCATCAGAAGTGGTTTCAACGCCTTCTTCAATGTGGCGTACTTCTTGGTCTAGCGCATGGTACTCTTTAAATAAACGGGCAAAATGACCATTAAACATTTTTAATTGACGGATTTCTTGTTCAAATTCTGGAAATTCGTGGTGCAAATCGTGTTTTTCTATCATGTTTTGTTGCTCCTATTTAGCACAGTTAATACAAGTATCGATATAAGGTAAAACTTTCAAACGTTCAGGGTTAATTTTTTGCTTACACTGACTGCAAAAGCCGTATTTATTATTTTCAAAACGGGTGATTGCTTGATTAATTAAGTTTAATTCTCGCTGAGCTTCGATATGTATTTCACTGAGTACTTCGTTATTTTCACTGGTTTGTTCTGCAAAATCTTGTGAACGCCCTTTGCTAAAATCAGCCTCGATAGCGTTAATACGTTGTTGAAGTTCAACTTTTTTATCTAGTAAATTCCGTATAATATCTTTACTCATTAGTATTTCTCCTTAGGCTTTATTTCATTTTATGCCTCTAATAAGTCGCGGTTTTGATCTAGCGCAATATTGTACTTGAGCTTGGGCTTTTTTTTCTTAAGCTACTGTATTAAACCATGCCATTTAAGCGCTTATCAGCGTTATTTTTACGCCCAATATGGTATTACCTTGTTAAGTAGCTAAATTTGTCATTGCGGTTTTGTAAATGTTTTACTAATAGCAATAGAGTGAATATTTAACTAATAATTTTATTAATTAACTGGTTATAAAGTTTGTGAATCTGAGCTGAGGTTATATTATTTTGTTAGTGCTAGTACTTTTTGCCGCATTAAAAGTACTAGCACCTTGTACCTTACTGTGTTGATGGTTTTCTTAATAGTTAATAGCAAGCTCTAAGGGTTTATATGTTGAAACTTGCTATGATGCTCTAGGGCTAATGCCGTGATAAATTATGGCAGTGAGGGATAGACTTAAATTAACTGAAACAAGGAGTTCTTTAAAGTTAGAAAAAGGGCGTACCCCTTATTCTAACTTAGGTTATTGTTGAGAGAATATTATTTTGAAAAAGTGAACTCTTTTGGTGGTGTTACCGCCATTAAATGCTTAACAAAGTAATCCCAACGTTTACGCATCATGTATGGCTCTCTAGCAAAGCCATGACTGCGGTTTGGCAGCATAAGCATATCAAAATCTTTATTAGCTTTAATTAACGCTTCTACCACTATTAAGGTGTTATATGGTGGTACGTTAGTGTCGGTGGTACCGTGAGCTATGAGTAACTTGCCTTTGAGGTTATCAACAATTAATTGATTAGCTTGGCTATCATAATTGCTACTACCATCTTCATTTTTCACCAATACACCGTGGTATTTTTCACCCCATTCATCGGCGTAGTTACGGTTATCGTGGTTACCTGCTTGTGAAACTGCGACAGAATAAAAATCAGGGTAAGTTAATAAAGCACGTGTTGAAGCAAAACCGCCACCAGAATGTCCCCAAATACCGACACGAGAACTATCTATCCAGTTATATTTATCAGCTAATTGTTTGATAGCGGCTACTTGATCAGGAATACCGCTGTCACTCATGTTCTGGTAATAAAACTCGTGGAAGCTTTTTGAACGTCCGGGGGTACCTAATGCGTCAATTTCGATAACAATAAAGCCTAATTCGGCAATGGCTTGGTTATCACCACGAGCGCTTCTAAAGTGACGACCTCGAATACTCCCTACTTGTGGACCTGGGTATAAGTAATTGACGACAGGGTATGATTTGCTAGCGTCAAAATCACTAGGCTTATACATTAAACCATAGATATCATGTTGGTTATTACGGTCTTTAACGATAAATGGCGTTGGTGCCTGCCAACCGGTGGCACTTAGCTTGCTAATATCCATTTGTTCAACGACAAAACCTGATTTGCTACTGGTACTGCGAATAAAGCTGGTTTCAGGTTGGTTTGGTGTTGAAACTCGGTCTAAAAAGTAGGCGGCATTTTTACTCAGTGATATACGATGATGTTTTTGCTCAGGAGTTAGTAACGTTAAACCTGACCCGTCTTTGTTAATGCTATAAAGATAATGAAAATAAGGATCGCCGCCCTCTTTTCCTGCAGCGGTAAAAATTAGCTTACCGGTGTCTTGATTGACATCAAGTAATTCTAGCACCGTCCAATTACCTTGAGTAATTTGATTTTTTATTTTACCTGTTGTCGCATCAACAAGGTACAAATGTCCCCAGTCAGAACGCTGTGAAAACCAAATAATCTCATTACTTTTATCAAGATATTGCCAGCTAATACCACTGACACCTGATTCAAAAAAAGTATTTTCAGTTTCACTTAAAATGGTTCGAACTTTACCTGTTGTAGCGTCAGCTACTTTCAGTGTGGCAGTCTTGTGATCACGTGTAGATGAAACAAAGAGAAAGTGACTACTATCAGCAGACCAGTCGATATCCAATAAACTACCATCTCGTCCTGCAACGTGATCTGTAATTGTTGAGCGATGGTCATCAGCAGGCATATCAAGCGCTGTTACTTTAGCCTGCTCAACATCGATAACGACACGATGAATTTGGAAAATATTTTTGTCACCAGGTAATGGGTATTTCCAAACATCAATTTTGGGATGCCCTACTGCTGTTGATACTATGCCCATTTCACCAACATTGCGGCCATCATGTTTAAAGGTGGTAAGCTTTTTCGAATCAGGAGACCATTTTACAACCGGTTTATCATTACGGATCCAACCGGCATTATTGGTGGCATAAGCGAAGTTCTCTATGCCGTCTGTGGTTAATTGCTTTTTGCTATTATCACTTAGCTTACGTAACCATAAGTTGTTGTCATAAATATAAACAGCATACAGGCCATTTGGTGCGACTAACTCATTATTATTAACTGTGTTTTTTGATTGTTGACATGAATAACGCACAATATCACATTGATATAATTCATCTTTTATTTTTACAGAGATCGTTTTTTTATTGATTAAATCAAAAGATATAAAAGGGAATTTTTGAGCTTTAATTTCTTTTTTCGTGGTGAGTGATAGCGCAGCAGCAAGTTTTTGATGATCGAACGCCAAATTCTTTTCTTTGGTTACAGCATCAATAATAAAAAACTGCTCACCTTGCTTGGTATGGCTGCGATAAGTGAGTTGGTTATTATTGGTCCACTGGGGGTGATCTAGTGTGCCAGTCACTAATTTCTCGGTATATTTACTGAGTTGTTGTTCTGCTTGATAATATTTATCAATACTTAACGCTTGAGCATTAGCACTAAAAGTTATGTTGGCTAAACAGGTGAAAACTACTACCGGTGATATATGTTTTATTATAGAAACCATGAATAATCTTGTTTTATCAGTTATAAAATTAGGATTTTCAATATTCTATCATTTCTTCTCTCAATGCTGCTGCAATTATCGACCAGTAGATAAGGTCTTGCGATAATTAACCATCATAGATAGCTAGAATGTATTGAGCGTTGCTAGGGGCTGTAATATTTGGGCTATTTATACAATATGTCGTGCAAATATAGCACTAAAAAATTTAGCGTAGTATAAAAAACAGTATCTGCATGCTACTCAAGTAAGTCAGCGCTAACTGCTCTTTGTTGTTGGGTTTATTGATGGCTTTGTTGTCGTCCACTATCCGTATACCGGCGTTAAGAGCAGCATAACTTTACATTTACCGGAAAGTACAATAGGGCTTCATAAGACAGTAAAATGAAGAAGATTTTTAACTGGTTTTTTAAGCATTTTCTGCCTCAACCTAGACTAAAGTCTATTGCATTTATTTGCTAATGTAGACTTAGGTCTAATTTATAAGTTTGCTCTTACTCTCTAGTGTTAACAATATAAAAAATATTTTGCTTGAAATTTACACAAAATAATAAAAGAGATTAATATGACTAATCAGAGTGTTCAACAAGCACAACTATCTTGGTTGCAATCGAGCAATGGTGAGTGGTTGTATTTCCTTGATGAGAGTCTTGCCAGTGAAGATATGATGTCAGTGATCGAACAAGATTATATTTGGTTAGTTTCTCAGGCGACATCTGCTCATAAAATCAGTGGCTACCGTATTGCCAATGAGACTATTGAAATGTTTATCAACCAATTAGCAGGTGTTGAGCAGGTCGTGGTATTTGGCCTTCCTCACGAGCAAAAAGGTAATGCACTTCATATCTATATTGAATTAAGCAGCACAACAATTGAGCTATCAACATTATCAAACGCTATTAATGCCAAACTTGCTGGCTGTATAGGAGAGTTTGCACATGCAGATGTCATTAAATATGTTGAACAACTGCCAGTGGCTAAAGATAAAGCTATTGCTAGAAAAATATTGAAATCACAAAATATTACCATGAATTACGCAGCATAAAATTATAAAAATAACGATAACGGTTACTTACCGCGATAAAAAGTAAACACGTTATCAAAACTAATAAAACAATAAAAACGCCAGCGAGTAGAGCTATTTTTACTCTAAGGTTAATAATAATTATCGAATAACATAGTGATAAACTGTTGAATTCGATTAGGATCACACATGGGGAAAGTAAAAATGTTTAATAAGAAAAAGCTTCTATTAGCAACAGGTTTATTAACTATGGCTGGCGTTGCACATGCTAGTTATGAAATTAAGTTATCAGATGAGGACTCGATTACTTTTGGTGGTTATATTAAATTAGATACTCGCTATGTTGATGGTAACATCGACAGTATTACTAAAGATTATTGGGTTGGTGCTGGTAACGTTGGTGATATTTCTAAAGTTAGTTTTCGCGCGACAGAATCACGTTTTAACACAAAATATGTACATGGAGACGTAACTGGCTTTATCGAACTTGATTTCCATGGTGGTGGCGGTAATGAAATTGTTTCAAACTCATCTAATCCACGAATTCGTCACGCATTTATCAAATATAAAAATATTCTTGTTGGCCAAACGTGGTCAACTTTTGTTAATACTAGCGCTTTAGCTGAAGGTGCTGATTTTGGTGGTCCACTTAATGCCTCAGCTTTTATCCGACAAGGCCAAATTCGTTATACTCAGGGGAACTTCCAAGTTGCGATAGAAAACCCAGAATCTGATCAAGGTGATCCGAGCCAAGATTCTATACCTGATGTTATCGCTAAATATACCTTTAAAGGTGATTGGGGTAATGTTTCAGTAGCAGGTTTAGCTCGACAGTTAAACACGCTTGGTGGTAATTCTGAGTCAGCATTTGGTTATGGTATTGCCGGTAAAATTAACATTTTTGGTAAAGATGATTTGCGTTTTCAATACCACGGTGGTGAAACCGGTCGTTACGTTGGTGTTGTTGCTGCTCGCGACTTAGTGGGTGAAGAAGTAGAAGAAACCACATCATATATGGTTGCTTATCGCCACTTTTGGTCAGAAGACATTCGCAGTACCGCCTTTTATGGTAATACTTCTACCGATGTTTCTGATGCTGATAGAACCCACTGGGGGGTGAATATCTTTAAAAATTATACCAAAGAACTTTCGTTTGGTTTAGAGGTAGGTAATTTTGACTCAGCTGATCAAAACGCTGATTCAGATTATGTACAGTTCTCAGCTAAATATGTTCTTTAGTGTTAAATTCAGTATTGTTATGGTGTCGCCGTTACCAGTACAAATAGCTTGCGTTAGTTAACCTCCAACCGAGGTTGTTTTTGGGGAAGCTTTTGCTTCCCTTTTTTTATATTCAAAGTGAAAAATGGCGATGTTTATACCAATATATCTAAGAAAGTGCGCGCTTAGCGAGAACTTAAAAGCTTAATTGCACCTTTGTAATTGTATTAGCTAGCTAGAAGTGCGGCAGCAAAGCCAATAAATACACCGCCCGTTGTTTTACCCACCCAGCGTTGACCAATAGCAGATAAGAAATAGTGACGAAAGCGAAAGGCAATAGCAACATAAACAGAAGTAAAAACAAAAGCATTGCACAAGCTTGTGCCAGCAAGCAGTACAAATTGTGGCAAAATAGCTTGCTCTGGCTGTATAAACTGTGGGAATAAAGCTGAGAAAAACACTAAAGCTTTTGGGTTACTGAGCCCTAATAAAAGGCTTTGTTTAAATAAGGTGCGTTTTGCTGGAATTTGAGCATTTTTATCGGCGAATGACCACTGACCTTTACTACGCCAAATCGCAATACCTATATAAATTAAGTAGCCAGCGCCAGCGTATTTAATAAACGCAAACGCTAACTTAGATGTCATTAAAATCAAACCGAGTCCTGAAGCTGAAATGAGCGCTAAAATCATCACGGCACTGACATGACCTAAAACACCCGCTAAGGCTTTTTTACGACCGAAATTTATACCATTACTCGCTGCTAGGATTACTGAAGGACCAATACTGATTGAGGCAAGCAGCGAAATACTAAAATAAAGATAATAATTGTGAAGTTCCATGGTATTCCGCAGAAAATTTAACTGATACCAATTATACTAAGCTCTGAGTGGGAAGAAACTTAATAGACTTGGTATGATATGCCTTAAAGGTGGCTATGGTAGCGGGCTAGCTTAAAAGTGCAAGTTTTAGATGGTGCGGAATGACGTTTTTTTGATCAGTGCCTTTATTACCATGAAAAAAAGCCGCAATTGAGCGGCTTTTTGAATATTTACCAAAGGGTTTAGCTGATTATTTCTTTAGCTTGGCAAAAGCGTCAGCAAAAGCATTACCCATGGCGGCATTATTTTCCACTTTAGGTTTTTGCGTCCTAGTATGGTTTTTATGTTGCTTATTTTTGTGATCTTTATGCATTGCTTTAGGCGCTTTTTCTGGCGCTTGACTGTTAACTTGTGGCGTAGCTTCATCTAAACGCATGGTTAAACTGATACGTTTACGCTGAGGGTCAACCTCAGTAACTTTTACTTTAACCACTTCACCGGCTTTAACAATTTCATGTGGATCACTGACAAACTTATTAGTTAGGGATGAGATATGCACTAAGCCGTCTTGATGAACCCCAACATCAACAAAAGCACCAAAATTAGCAACATTGGATATCACACCTTCTAAAATCATACCGACTTTTAAATCAGCAATAGTGTTTATCCCCTCTTGAAATGTTGCGGTTTTAAATTCAGGGCGTGGATCGCGACCTGGCTTTTCTAACTCGCTAATAATATCTTTTACCGTGATGGCACCAAATGTTTCACTAGTTAGGGTGTCAATATTGATGTTTCCAAGCGCTGATTTATTACCCATGAGATCAGTAATAGTATTTTTATGCTGCTTTAATATCGCCTCGACTACAGGGTAGGTTTCTGGGTGAACCCCTGAACAGTCAAGAGGATTATTACCCTCAGTAATACGTAAAAAACCAGCTGCTTGTTCAAAGGCTTTTGGTCCTAAACGTGCGACTTTTTTTAATTCGTTACGGTTATTGAAGCGGCCATTTTCATTACGAAAATTCACGACATTGTTTGCCATGGTTTTATTTAAACCTGACACTCTTGCAAGTAAAGGCGCAGAAGCACTATTTAAATCTACGCCAACTTTGTTAACACAATCTTCGATAATATTATCTAACGTTTGGCTCAGTTGGCTTTGACTTACGTCATGCTGATATTGTCCAACACCAATGGCTTTAGGGTCAATTTTTACCAACTCTGCAAGTGGGTCTTGCAAGCGTCTAGCAATAGATACAGCGCCGCGTATTGATACATCAAGCTCTGGAAATTCATCTGCGGCTAACTCCGACGCTGAATAAACTGATGCGCCGGCTTCACTCACGATGACTTTTGATAGTTTATGGCTTTCTATTTTAGTGATCACCTCAGCAACTAACTTGTCACTTTCACGAGACCCGGTACCATTACCAATAGCAACCAGTTCTACCTTAAACTGTTGGCATAAGTTAACTAAGGTACGAACAGATTTATCCCAGTGATTTTGTGGAGCATGTGGGAAAATTGTCGCGGTTTGTAATAATTTACCTGTGGCATCTACAATGGCGAGTTTACAACCGGTGCGCATACCCGGATCTAAACCTAAGGTGGTTTTGGGACCCGCAGGAGCAGCCATAAGTAAATCATTTAAATTACGAGAAAAAACTTTTATTGCTTCTACTTCGGCTTGCTCGCGTAAGCTGCCAAGTAGTTCTGTTTCTAAACTTTGGCTAAGTTTTAATTTCCAAGTAGAGCTAACCACTTTCGTTAAAAACTCTGCTGCCGCTTGTCCTGTTAAACGTAAATTGAAATGTTCAGTAATTAATTGCTGGGCACTAGAGAATGCGCCTTCTTGCCCAGGATTAGCATCAATGCGTAATGAAAGAAAGCCTTCGTTACGACCCCGTAACATGGCTAACATGCGATGCGAGGGTACACTTCTTAAAAGCTCTGAATGCTCAAAATAGTCTCTATATTTTGTGGCTTCGCTAGCTTTGCTTTTAACCACTTTGCTGCAAAGGTGAGCTTGTTTAAGTAAATGTCGACGTAACTTTTGGATCAAATTGGCATCTTCAGCAAAGCGCTCGACTAAAATAAAATGAGCACCTTCAAGTACCGATTTTTCATCTATAAAACCGTGCTCTTTATTGATAAATGCTACGGCTTCAAGTTCAGGATTAAGCTGCCAATTATTATAAATATTATTAGCTAAGGGCTCTAAACCACCGGTGATGGCTATTTGCCCTTTGGTTTTTCGTTTTGGCTTAAAGGGTAAGTATAAATCTTCCAAGCGAGTTTTATTATCGGCCTTATTTAGCTCTGTTGTTAATGCTGGCGTTAATTTTCCTTGCTGCTCTATGCTAGCAATAATAACGCTTCTACGAGCGGATAAATCTCTTAAATAGCTTAAACGCTGAGCCAAGTGGCGCAAGTGATTATCGTCAAGGCCTTGTGTGGCTTCTTTACGATAACGAGCGATAAAAGGCACTGTTGAACCTTCGTCTAATAAATTTATCGCGGTATTTATTTGGCTCGTTTTTACATCAAGTTCTTTGGCTATTTGCTCAGCAATTGGCGTCATTTATCGGGGGTCCTAGTGCAATAAGTAATGGGTATGCTTATCGTATTTTCTGTGTGCGTAGTATATACCCAAATAGCGTTGATATGCGATATTCAAGTACTTGTTCTTTTAGCTAAAATAAAGTGAGTTAATTTAACTCACTACGTTGATAGTATTTTAATCGTGTGGCACTTAAAATAACGCTACAATGTTTTTATTCATCACCTAATTATATATAAAACGGAATTATTATGGCTCTCTCTGTTGTTGTTTTAGCCGCGGGTAAAGGTACTCGCATGCGTTCTTCATTACCTAAAGTACTTCATGCTGTTGCTGATAAACCTATGGTAGCGCATGTTATTGATGCCGCCCGCCAAGTTGAAGCAACAAATACCTATGTAGTTTATGGTTTTGGCGGTGATGTGTTAAAAAGTAAAATTACCGGTGATGATTTAATTTTTGTCGAACAAAAAGAACAACTTGGTACTGGCCATGCCGTTGATATGGCATCACCATTTTTAACTGATGAAGAAGATGTGTTAGTGCTTTATGGCGATGTACCTTTAACGAAAGTGAGTACATTACAGCGTTTAATTGCCGCTAAGCCTGACAATGGCATGGCATTATTAACAGTACATTTAGCGAACCCTGCTGGCTACGGTCGCATTATGCGTGATAGCGTCGGCACCGTAGTGGGTATTGTTGAGCAAAAAGATGCCACCCCAGAGCAATTACTTATTAACGAAGCCAATACCGGTATTTTGTTAGCGAATGGCGGTGACCTAAAGCGTTGGTTATCAAACTTATCCAGCGATAATGCCCAAGGCGAGTACTATTTAACCGATATTATTGCTGCATGTCATCAAGAGGGTAAGCTAATTGCTACCGCTCATCCAGATAGTGAAATTGAAGTGGAAGGTGCTAATAACCGCGTACAATTGGCCGGTTTGGAACGCGCATATCAATTAAGGAAAGCGGAAGAGTTAATGATTGCTGGCGCTACGTTACGTGACCCTAATCGCATCGATATTCGCGGTAAGGTTACTGTCGGCCAAGAAGTTGTCATTGATATTAATTGTATTTTTGAGGGCGATGTTGAAATTGCAGAGCATGCTATTATTGGCGCGAATTGCATTCTTAAAAATTGCCGTATCGGTAAAAATGCTGAAATTAAGCCAAATAGCATTGTTGAAGATGCCATTATTGGTGAATTAGCCTCTGTTGGTCCTTTTGCGCGTATTCGTCCTGGTTCAGAATTAAAACGTGATGCCCATGTCGGTAATTTTGTCGAAATGAAAAAAACGACTTTAGGTGAAGGTGCAAAAGCAGGTCACTTGTCTTATTTAGGTGATGCTGAAATAGGCCCTAAGGCAAATATCGGTGCAGGCACGATTACGTGTAATTATGATGGCATAAATAAATCGAAAACCATTATTGGTGCTGGCGCTTTTATTGGTTCAAATACTTCATTAGTGGCACCGGTGACCATTGGCGAAATGGCAACAACAGGCGCAGGTTCAGTTATTGTTAAAAATGTTGCGGATAATGAATTAAGTGTTGCACGAGGTAAGCAGCGTAATATTCCTGGTTGGCAACGACCTAGCAAAAAATAACGTAGTAACGACATTAATCACGACATATTTTGCTATAAATGCACTAGTTTAAAAGCTAGTGCATTTTTATTTTTACTTTATTGAAAAATCATCACCTCACAGCAATAAAAGATGAATAATAGAGATAACACGAGGTTACTGTGCAAACGTAACTAAGTTTATTGATTTTCCTCATATATTGATGTCCGATCTTTAGATAAATATTGTTTTTATTTTCAGCTTTTGTTTTAATAGCTAAGTTTTAAATCGAAACTTTTTAAGAGTAAAACGAAAGCAATGTCAAAACGAAATACGCAACAACGCCGCCATACTATTATTGCGGAGTTAAGCAACCTAGGTGAAGTAAGTGTTGATAGCCTTGCAAAAAAGTTTGATACCTCAGAAGTTACCATTCGTAAGGACTTAGCCGTATTAGAAAATAGTGGTTTACTGCTACGAAGGTATGGTGGTGCGGTACCATTACCTAATGAAATAATTGAACCTAAAACCGAAAAAGTTTCGAAACGAAAGATAATTATAGCGAAAACGGCAGCGTCGCTGATCCGAGATCATAATCGTATTATTTTAGATAGCGGAAGTACAACATCAGCTTTGGTGCGAGAACTAAGTGCTAAACAAGGCTTAGTTGTGATGACCAACTCGCTTGCTATTGCTTCTGACTTACATGCCTTAGAAAATGAACCGACATTATTGATGACCGGTGGTACTTGGGATCCGCATTCAGAATCTTTCCAAGGGCAAGTCGCAGAAAGTGTTTTACGTTCTTATGATTTTGATCAGCTATTCATTGGTGCTGACGGTATTGATTTAGCACGTGGCACAACAACATTTAATGAATTATTGGGCTTAAGCCGTGTCATGGCCGAAGTGTCGCGTGAAGTTATTGTCATGTTAGATTCAGAAAAACTTAATCGAAAAATCCCTAATTTAGAATTACCTTGGGGCAAAATTCACACGTTGATCACAGATGCAGATATGCCTGAAAACGTGCGAAATGAAATAATTAAACAGGGTGTTAACCTCGTTATCGCCAGTTAAAAAAGGATAGAGAATATGTGTGGAATTGTTGGTGCTGTCGCACAACGTGATGTAGCAGACATTTTAGTAGAAGGCTTAAAACGATTAGAATATCGTGGTTATGATTCTGCTGGTGTGGCGATTGTTGATAATGATAATCAACTTAAGCGTGCTCGTCGTTTAGGTAAGGTGCAAGAACTTGCTGATGCGTTACAAGCTAGTCCAATTGTTGGTGGTACTGGCATTGCGCATACACGTTGGGCAACACATGGCGCACCAAGCGAAATTAATGCTCATCCACATGTATCATCAGAGACGATAGCTGTTGTGCACAATGGTATTATTGAAAACCATGATGCTTTACGCACACGTTTACAAGCTTTAGGTTATATCTTTACCTCTGAAACAGACACCGAAGTTATCGCACATTTAGTTCATCATGAACTAAAAACGGCTGATAGCTTGTTAAGTGCGGTGCAAATTACAGCTAAGCAATTAGAAGGTGCTTATGGCACAGTTGTTGTTGATACTCGTGATAAAGACCGTGTTGTGGTTGCGCGTTCAGGCAGCCCATTAGTGATTGGTTATGGTGTTGGTGAAAACTTTATTGCCTCAGACATGTTGGCGCTATTACCTGTTACTCGTAAATTTTCCTTCTTAGAAGAAGGTGATGTTGCAGAAGTTACCCGTTTTGAAGTTAATATTTTTGATACTGACGGCAAGCCAGTAGTGCGCGAAGCAAAAGAGTCAGAAGTGAGTCATGACACGGGCGATAAAGGTGAATACCGTCATTACATGCTAAAAGAAACTTACGAGCAGCCGACCGCTATTCGTAACGCTTTAGAAGGTCGTTTATTAGGTAATGTACTAGATATTCAAACTTTTGGTGATGGCGCCGATGCTATTTTTCAAGAAATTGAACATGTGCAAATTATTGCCTGTGGTACAAGCTACCATTCAGGTATGGTGGCGCGTTATTGGTTAGAAGCCCTTGCAGGTGTTTCATGTAATATTGAAATTGCCAGTGAGTTTAGATATCGCCAATCTCATGTGCCTAAAAATGCCTTACTAGTCACTATTTCACAATCGGGTGAAACCGCTGACACTTTAGCTGCTTTGCGTTTAGCAAAAGAAATAGGTTACCGTGCAAGCTTAACTATTTGTAATGTTGCGGGCTCTTCTTTAGTACGTGAATCAGATTTGGCCTTTATGACCAAAGCGGGTGCAGAAATTGGTGTAGCATCAACCAAAGCCTTTACCACACAACTTGTTGGTTTGTTAATGATGACCTTAGCCATTGGTCAACATCACGGTATGTCACAAGATAAGCAAAACGAAATTGCACTATCGTTGATGACTTTACCTAATAAGCTTGAAGAAGTATTAGCGCTTGCGGGCTCTATTGAAGACTTAGCTGAAGATTTTGCTGACAAGCAGCATGCATTGTTTTTAGGCCGTGGCGATCAGTACCCTATCGCAATGGAAGGTGCATTGAAGCTGAAAGAAATTTCATATATTCATGCTGAAGCTTATGCTGCAGGTGAACTTAAACATGGTCCATTAGCGTTAATTGATGCCGAAATGCCGGTTATTGTTGTGGCACCAAAAAATGATTTAATTGAAAAATTAAAATCAAATGTTGAAGAAGTTCGTGCACGTGGCGGCTTAATGTATGTCTTTGCTGATGCTAGTGCTAACTTTAGTAGTGATGACACCATGAAGGTTATTAATGTTCCGCATTGTGACGATATCATTGCACCCATCGTATATACCTTACCACTACAATTATTGTCTTACTATGTCGCAATAATTAAAGGTACTGATGTTGATCAGCCGCGTAACTTAGCAAAATCAGTGACGGTTGAATAATATAAGCACTTATTAGTAATTTTTTTGTCGCAGGACAATAAAGGGGCGAAGCGATCACCCCAAGGTTACAAACTTTATTGTTTTTCGACATTTTTTAAATTCTAAATAAGGTTGGAAAGTGGAAACTCTGATCGAGTTTCCACTTTTTTAAAATTTTATCCGAAGGTAGTTGTTAAAATTTACAAGCCAATAAAATACGCTACTAGTTTCTCAAGGCCTCTAATTTTTCAAACGCTTTTTGGGCTGTAATTTTTCCTTAATTAAAAGTGTATTGCTCCCAATCAGCAAGATCTTCTGCTAAGAAACTTTCTTCATAATGCTCGGCATTTACTTCACTTCCTATAGCAAAATAACAGTTAGCTAAACTAGCCAAAATCCATTTTCGAGCACTTCTTTCATAAATGTGTACTATGTCGCTTGACCAGAATATCTTTCTTAGTTTTTAAATATAAAAAAAGTAAAACTTGGGGGTGGAAAGTTTAAATCTCAATGAGGAAGATAAAAGAGTTATCGATGACTATTTGATGGTTGTGTGTTGCCAAGACAACTAAAAAGGATGAACTATGTTGCTTAAAATAATTTAAGTTATTAATAACTTTGTTTTTGGCGTCTTGTACCTCGGTTGGCGATAACTTTGCAACACCAACAAAATTTTAATTAGTAGGCTGGGTTATCTTGATCAAGACTTTCACACCACAGCTTTAAATCTAAATCCAATTATTGAAAAATTTATCAATGAACAGTCTTTAGTATTTATCTGATAATTAAAGTGTTTATCAATAATGTGTTTTTATTTGCCAATTTTTGTAACTTATAAGGTTTTTTTGACATCTAAAACTAAAGCATGAAAAACATGCATGCTGATTTTAAATTTAATAACATCTAATGTATCGGGGGTTAATATGTGTAGTACGCCAAGACCTAGAACTAAAGTGAAAGGTAAAGCGGGTAGTAGCGGCAGTATACTATCAACTATGAGTTCTGAGGCTAGAAGTAGCTTTACTGAGCGCGCTAATGCAGCTCAAGAGCGCCGTCATCAAATTTCTATCAAAACCCAGCAAAAAAAACAGCAATCTAACGCCTCTATAAAAAATGCTAAAAAAGTAGCACGTTCGGCTAAAAAGCAAAAAAATAGCTTTAGCTCTTGGTTGCTTAATGCGAGCCTAAAAGATGTTTTTATGATGTTATTCTTTAATAACTCAAAACATACTTAGTTTAATTTATATCGTTATGGTAATGATTTTATTATGAATAATCATGAAAAATCACTTTCAGATTTACGAATATCCTCTATAGCATCTAATAACTTATCGGGTGCTTTTCTGAAGGTACTTGGCCCCTTGCTTGATAGATTATTGGGCATAACAAAATTACGAAAGATATACCTATCTTGTCAATTATCGGGGTTGGACAAACAAAAATTTTCGATGCAGTTGCTAGCAGCATTAGGCGTTCAAATCTCTGGTGGTGAAAGTATTATAGCTAAAACTCCTCTTACTGGACGATGCATTGTGGTATGTAATCATCCTTACGGTATGATTGAGGGGGTTATTATTGCGCACTTACTTACTTCATTACGCTCAGATACTAAAATAATGGCCAATGTCGGTCTAAAAATGTTTAAAGAAATTGATGATTACTTTATTTTTGCCAACCCCTTAAAACCTCAAGTAGCAATAAATAACTCAGCAATTAAGCAGTGTTTTAGACATATCAAACATGAAGGATTATTAGTTATTTTTCCTGCAGGAAGAGTGTCTTTTTATCATTCCGATAAACAACGAATAACAGATGGTGATTGGAATCGGTTGGCCGTTAAAATTGCCACTAAAACAGCAACCCCCATTTTACCTGTGTTCATATCTGGCACTAATAGTAAGCTATTTCATCGAATGGGCCGAATTTATTATCGCTTTCGTTTATTAATGCTGGCGCGTGAAATGTTGAAATTACAGCAGCATCATATCAGCTTAAAAACAAACAATTTAATTCAACCTAAACAACTCAAACAATTTGGTGATATTGAAAAAATGAATGATTTTGTTCGACTGCAATGTTATTTAAATGATGAAAATTACTTTAGGCCCTGGCAAAAAAATGATGAAACAAGCTCATTTAGAGACATTATTCCACCGGCAAACAGTTCAGTAATCATAGCTGAGTTATCTCACTTACCAAGTAAGCAACACCTATTAGATTTTAAATCTTTTTCTGTGTATTACGGTTATCAGCATCAAATACCTGTTTGTGTGCAAGAAATTGCCCGTTTGCGAGAAATTACCTTTCGAAAACTAAATGAAGGTAGTGGTGAATCTTGTGATACTGATAAATTTGATGCGACTTATATGCACTTATTCATCTTCGATCATAAAGAGGAAGAAATTATTGGCGCGTATCGAATTGGTCAAACAGATTTATTGCAAAAAAATGGTGGTGTATCTCAACTCTATCTCTCACAAATGTTTCACTTTCAGGCTAAATTTATTAATCAACAACAGCCCTGTTTAGAAATGGGACGATCATTTATCGTAGAAGCGCACCAGAACAGTTTTCATGGCTTGCTATTATTATGGAAAGGCATAGGCGCTTTTGTTGGCCAAAATCCTCGATATAGAACCTTGTATGGTACGGTATCTCTAAGTAAATTATATGACCCACGTTCAGTGGCCTTGATGAATGAAGTTATGGTAACAACGGGCAGTGGCGTTAAGGCTAAAGCAAGGTTTGATGGGCAACTTCATCCTGAAGTAAAAGATTTTATTAACGCTGAGCCACTAGAACTGAGTCAATTATCAGCATTGGTCATGGGCATTGAACAAGACAACAAAGATATTCCAGTATTATTGAAGCAGTATCATAAATTGGGTGCTAAATTTCACTGTACGGGCATTGATTTAAACTTCAATCATACACCGGGTTTACTGCTCAGTGTTGATTTACCTAGCGCCCCTGATAAATTATTAACGCTTTATCTTGGCAATGATAAAAACAAGTACCTAAATTACGGCAAATAGGTTGGGGGCTATTAATAAAACCTATAATCTTAAGCTAATTATTATTGAATATCGTTATTTAGATGTACTTATAAACAAGTAAAAAACACTATCAAGAGTAACTGTTTTGTAAGAAACTTACCTTTCATCCGTCTAATTTAAAGTATTAGAGAGTTTAAGGAGTTAGAACCTCTTGATTGTAAACGATGGTAACTTTCTTTATATAATATTGCGCTCCATTATATAGCGCTGTAAAAAATGAGCTATAAAGGTGCGCGGTTAATGGTAATAAATGATTCAGAAAGGCAAAACTTTGCAACTATAAAAAATAAATTTGACGATGCAGAATTTATGAATAAAGTAAGGCGAGATATGCATAAGTTTGCGTCATTACAATTAAAAGATGAAGGGCTAGCAGAAGATGCTGTGCAAGAAGCTTTGATAGCAGCACACAAAAACAGAGCATCTTTTGGTCGAAAATCAGCTTTCAAAACATGGGTTTTCGCTATTCTAAAGAATAAAATCATCGATATATTACGCAAGCGAAAAAGAGAAATAAACATCAGTGAATTTTCTGATGACGACTCAGATGATATATCAGATACTTTATTTAATGAGCGTGGTTTTTGGCATTTAGAAGAACGACCTATTGGGTGGACAGCACCTATGGAGTCGGTGAAAGACGAACATTTCTGGAGAGTATTCGAAACATGTTTGGCAGGTTTACCTGAAAACTTGGCTCAACTTTTCATGATGCGAGAGTTCCTTGAACTTGAAAGTACTGAAATTTGTAGTACGTTGGATATTTCTACTAGCAATCTGCACGTTATGCTCTATCGAGCAAGAGTTCGCCTAAGAGAATGCTTAGAGAATAAATGGTTTAAACAGGAGTAGTAGCAATGATGAATTGCAAACAAGCAACACGACTTTTATCCGATGCCCAGGAGCGTAAGTTGACTTTGAAGGAAAAAACAACACTAACAATGCATACTGCTATGTGCTCAGCGTGCCGTAATTTTGGCAAACAGATGGAGAGTATTCGACATATTAGTCTCGATTATGTCCGAGGTAATAACAGTAAAGATGAAAATGAGTTCGATGAATAGGGTTTTATACCAATGCTACTAAGTTTGTTCCCGTTCAGTGAAGTTGAAAAGGTTTAGCGGCAAGGCATTGATTGAAGGTAATGGTTATTCTCGACAACTGCTCCTGCGTTGTTCTAATGACTCACATCCTTGTGATAACCTTGTCGACATCAATAACGTGGCCTGTAAGGCTTTTAAAATCAACCTTGGGGA
>TARA_R110000782_G_scaffold5853_3_pt1 | contig 69622 bp, 61 predicted proteins | sample TARA_R110000782 | Tara Oceans TARA_R110000782 (sample SAMEA4397859) | marine metagenome | biome: Polar Biome; feature: [SRF] surface water layer (ENVO:00010504); material: water (ENVO:00002006), including particulate matter (ENVO:01000060) such as... | depth 5 m | reverse complement strand
TACTGTTATATAACCCACTTTGGTTTCTACATCATTTCCAAATGCATTAGTAGCTGTTAATTGCACCTGATAAGTTCCTGCTGTATTATACGTAATAGTTGGGTTTTGTGCTGTGGAACTTGATGGTGTCCCTCCTGCAAATGTCCAACTCCATGAAGTAGGCGTATTGGTGCTTAAATCAGTAAAGCTTACTGTATTGCCTTCGCATAAGGTGGTTGGGCTTCCGCTAAAATCTGCTACCGGTGGAACACCTGATGGATTTATATAAACACCATAATCTTCTACATCACCAACTAATAAAGGTGATTCACAACCACTTGCTAATGTACCTCCATCCGAAATGGCTCTCAAACGTAATAACTGACCTGTTGTTGATGTTAATGGAATATTCACCGAAGTAGTAAATGTTTGAGATGTATTATCTGTAATAGAATTACTTAATACTAACTCACCTGCTGTGTAAGCTCCATCATCGTTATAATCAATATATACTCTAAACTGTAATCCTAAACCACTATTTCCTGCATTTACAGTAACTTCCAAATTATAATTTTGACCTTGTGTAACTTGAGTGTTTTTAGAGCAAGTTAAATCTTGCCAACCTCCATTTGTTCCTGAGGATGATGTAGCACTCATTGTATTAAAAACAACTTTTGATATGGCATAACCAAAATTTCCAGTATTACTAGAAGTATTTTGACAAGTTGAAGATTGAACTCCATTTGCAACGGAAACAAAACTAGGTTTGGTTAAACTAGTTGTTCCACTACCATTAGTAATTTGAAGTGTTACATCATAAGATCCTGCTTGTGCAAAATTAATAGTTGGGTTTTGATCTGTTGAAGTAATTGGAGTGTTTACCCCATCATCAAAAGTCCATAAAAAACTAATATTTGGCCAGCCTCCATTTTGATAGGTATTAGGAATACATGTTGATTCATCATAAAAAGTTACCGGACTCCCTAAACAAACAACACTACTGCTAACACTAAAATCTACTCCAGCAGTAGATGGCGGAACTAAACTCATATTACCATTAGCAGCTAAATAAGAAGCTCTTGTTACTGAAATAGCAGCATTTGCTCTTGCTTTTTGGTCTGCTGTAAATTCACTCTGACAAGCATCAGAAGAATAATCCATATAATTGTGAATAAACAATTCTTTTGAACTACCTCCGTCACAAGAGTTTGTACCAGTTACACAATTACTAGCGCTTCTTATGTGAGGTGGAGTATCACAACATCTATCTCCTTGAGAAGAGCAGCTAGTATTAGAAGGACAAGAGTTTCCATTATTATCTCCCTCAAAAGTATGGTACAAATTCATTGCATGACCTAACTCATGGGTTAATGTTGTGTTTCCTGATTGTGCAAATTTACACCCTAACTGAACCATTCCGTCATAAGATTGGCCATGAGCTGATGCAAAATAAGCATATCCTTGAATCCCAAAACCACATTCATTATCGTCAATTTCTGAAACTAAATAAATGTTATAATATTCAAGTGTATTCCATCTACTAGTAGCCTTTAAAGCAGCATCTGTAATTCCATTGGATGTTTGAGCTCTTACTCCAAAATTCATGTAAGTTGAATTTCCCGTCATATCCACTCTAACTATCCCATTAGTGCAATTTCCATTAGGATCTCTAACGGCTAAAGCGAACTCTATGTCAACATCAACACCATTTCCATCTCCTAAACTGCCTGGTATTTTTCTAAATCTTTCATTTAATTGTAAAATCCCTTGATTAATATCTACCTCACTTATATTACTTCCTGTTCCAACTGCTTCTCCTTTATGCATTACATGAACAACTACCGGAACAACATAAGTTGCCCCACTTTTTGGAACATTGTAAGATTTCATAAAATTGTTAAAGTCTTCCGTCCTCTGACGATAATCAGCGTTAGAGCTTAACAACATATCATGCATATGGTCAAAACCACACGACTCTGATGTTGAACTATTATTAAGCTGATTTGTATTTTTTAAAGGTGTTAACTGAGAGAATGTTGCTAACACAAAAACAAGCATCAACAATAATAAAATGTTAGTTTTTTTCATTTTAGTTAGTTTAGTAGCGCATAAAAATACTAAACCAAGACGAACTAACTCATTAAAAGGTTGATTAATAATTAACAATTCTTTAGGCTTATGTTGGATTTCTAAAAAATAGAATCTTAAAATTATCTATGAATTTTTCTACTCAATCATATATACAAAAAAAGTCCTTCTCTCGAAGGACTTTTTTTTCATTTTAAAAATTAAAACCAATTATTTATCTAAATCATTAGTCTCTTCTTTTTTATCAAGTATAATTTTTTCTTTAACTGCTGTTTCAGACTGTTCTTTTGTAGCTCCATATAATTCAGGATGAATATAAGTTCCTTTTAACTCTTTTTCAACCTCATCCTCTACTCTATTTGCATTAGCGTATTTATCAGAACGAATTCCCGTTACAGACCAGCTAACCTCTGTATTAGGCTGGTTCGTTTGAATTATAAATTTATTATTGTTAATTTTTTCTTTAATAATTGCTTGTGCGAATGTTCCAATTACAGTTAACTGATATCTGAAATCTTTATTTGCTGCTTCAAAATAAGATGGTAATTCAACTATAGCATATCCATTTGCATCTGTAACAATATTACCACTATAGATATTCATCATTTCTGGTGATTCAACAAAACTGTGTACTAAGTATTTATTAGCCGGATCAAGAGGATGATCAATTTTAAAAGTTCCACCACCCTTAGCAATATTACCGGTAACATTTAAATTACCTGTTATAGTTACATCTCCTGTAAAATCAGCATTACCAGTAACTGATAAAGGATTTGTAGCATTTGTTAAGATATTATTACCAAGACGCAGCCTTCTAATATTTGAAAAACCACTTCTATTAAAACGAGCTATTGTATCCCCAAAAGTAGTACAACCTCCCATTAAATGTAGATTGTTTGTAGCTCCATTATGTTGGAACATTAAACCACAATCACCATTAAAAGAAAGGTCTTCAGAAAAAACAAGTTTTCCGGAATTAACATTATTAAAAGAACCAACAAACCCTAACCCTAATGCAGTTGTTGTATCTGTTTTACCAACGGCAAATGTATGTAAAGGATTCGCAGTAAACCCTACTCCAACCAATCCAGCATTTGAATTATAGATATTGTTTCCATTAACAGTCCAATTAGAAGAACCTCCTGATAAACTTGATAAATCAGCTTTAATTGTTCCTCCTAAATCAGTTATCTCCAAGCTATCTCCATTTAATACTACCGATGTGTTATACTCATTTGTCGGATCAGTATCTAAATCATTTGCAGCACTTCCCGCTACTTTTGAATATAAAGCATAAGGTACACTCACTAATTGAGAAGCTCCCATAACAACATAACTTGTTCCTCCTGTTGCATCCATAGCTGTTTCAATAAAATATGGACCGTTTGCCCAATCAATTGATGCAAATGTTCCAGAAACTACTGTTCCTGTTCCAATTTCTAAATTTACTAAACCATATGAATTACTTGTAGGCGCAAATGTTTCCTGATAAACCACTGTTCCTGAAGTACTTCCTTGCATTATTGTTAATCTCATCCCTACTGCTTGATTAGGAATTATATTTTGAGAAGCATCTCTTACAACCGCTTGGTATTTAAATGCTTCCGGACTTTGAGCCCATACGCTAAATGATAAGGCTGCTATTGCTAATACTGATAGTATAATTTTTTTCATTTTGTTTTTTGTTTTAGGTTAATTATATTTTTAATTTTTTACGATTTTATACGTTTTAATTTTTTTCTTGTCAGATTGTATTAAGGTTAACATATATGTTCCTTTAGAGTAATCAGACACATTAAAACTTGTTGTTGAAGATGTTAGAGTAGTTTCTTCAACTAACTTCCCTCCCATATCATAAATTTGAATAGTAACCTCTTCATATTCATCAATAGTTAAATTGATTACATCTGAAACAGGGTTCGGATAAATATTAACCGAAAAGTTAACATCTAAATCCTCAATATTGGTAATGGTTAAATTGGTCTGATGAAAGCCTTGCGTGACATCATTAGATCCATCAGAGACAGTTTCAATAACAGGCTCACCAATAGTAAAATCTATGGTGTTTGTTCCATTATCATAACTATCCCCTTGGGTGGATATGACTTCTTGTGCACTTAAGCTTATAGAAGAAACAAACAACCCAACTAGTAGCGTTTTCTTTTTCATGTATTTATAGTTTTTAATTAACAATACAATTATAATCAATAATTAAGATATTAACTAAAAAAAATAATTTATATTCAAACTAAATAAGAATTATAACTTGTGAATTTTGAGCACCTATTTATGGCGTTTAGTCATTATTTAATAGAAAAAATTGTATTATTAATTAGCTGGTATGATCTAGCACTATCAACCACTTTCCATCCATTTTTTTCCAATAGAGGGTAAAATACCCACCAATATTTCCACTTTCGCGAATAATATTCCATTTACCTAGCATAAAAGCGGACTGATTTTCCACTTCCAACTTTTCTATTGTGAAAGAAAGTTTGCCCATAGTAGATTTATCGGGGTATGATTTTTTGTAATTCTCTAAGGTAGTTTGCCAACCGTATTTGATACCATTTTTACCGACAAACATTAGTGAATCCGACTGCCAATAGCCTTGCATAAAAGCGTCAACATCTCCATTGTTCCAATCTTGCTCTTGTTGGCTCATCACATCTAAAATAGCTTCTTTCTCTTGCGATTGTTGTGTACACGCCATAGTCAAAATTATTACTGTCATAAAAAGTGTATTTTTCATATATTTAGTATCTGTCTTTAAAGTCCGAGTTTAGCTCAGAATGTTCGAGTTCGAGGTTTTGAAGTTTTTTAAATTCGGGAGTTTATGTAAATAACTGATTTAAAAAACGAAAATAACGAAGAAATCGGGCATTATGGACAAACTATATTTATAAAAAATCGGTTAATGCTGTTTGCTGTACTTTATTTATAACAAAAGCTATACTTTTTTGAATAACCGGTTGCATTTCTATATCTTGCTCAACAAATGGCACTTCTTTTCTATATGCTGCTATTAAATTTTCTATATAATCAGATGATTTTAACGGTTTTCTAAACGCCAATGCTTGTGATGCATTTAGCAATTCTATTCCTACAATCTTTTCTAAATTATCCATCATTCGGGCGACTTTTGTAGCTGCATTAGCTCCCATACTTACATGGTCTTCTTGTCCATTGGAAGAATCTATCGTATCCACAGAGCAAGGAGTAGCCAATTGTTTGTTTTGACTTACTACAGAAGCTGCTGCATATTGAGGAATCATAAAACCACTGTTTAGTCCCGGGTTGGCTACTAAAAATGGAGGTAAATTTCTTGTTCCGCCAATGAGTTTGTAAATTCTTCTTTCAGAAACACTTCCTAGTTCTGCTATGGCAATTCCTAAATAATCTAACGCCATTGCCAAAGGTTGTCCATGAAAATTTCCTGCTGAAATCACCTCGTCAGCCTCAGGAAAAATAGTTGGATTATCAGTAACCGAATTAATTTCTGTTTCAAACACTTTTTGTACATGCGTAATGACATCTTTTGAAGCTCCATGAACTTGCGGAATGCATCTAAAAGAATAAGGATCTTGAACATGTTTTTTATCTTGAGCAGCAATTTCACTTCCTTCAATAACTTTTAATATGTTTCTTGAAGTAATAAATTGTCCGTTATGTGGCCTTACCTTATGAATTAACTCATTAAAAGGTTCAATTCTGCCATCATACGCTTCTAAAGAAATAGCTGCCACTACATCCATAAAAGTGGACATTTTTTTAGCTTTCATCAAGGAATAAATGCCATAAGCACTCATAAACTGTGTCCCGTTAAGCAATGCCAATCCTTCTTTAGATTTCAATTGAATTGGTTCCCAATTAAATTTTTTGTTAATTTCAGCAGCTGAATATTTTTTACCTTCAACAACTACTTCGCCTAAGCCTAATAAGGGTAATGACAAATGAGCCAAGGGAGCCAAATCGCCCGAAGCTCCTAAGGAACCTTGCTGGTAAACCACCGGATAAACTCCATTATTATAAAAATCTATTAATCGCTGAACGGTTACTAACTGAACACCTGAATTGCCATAACTTAATCCCTGGATTTTGAGTAACAACATCAACTGAACAACCTCTTGAGGCACTTCTTCTCCTAAGCCGCAAGCGTGCGACATTACTAAATTTCGTTGTAATTGCTCCAGTTGGTCATTGGAAATTTGGGTATCGCATAAGGAACCAAAACCTGTATTGATACCATAAATTGGTTTATCGTGTCTGCTTAGTTTTTCATCTAAATAGCTTCTACATTTTTCTATAGCCGTTGTAGCATCTTCAGAAAGTTGTAATTTTTTATTTTGATTAATGATTTCATTAACTACCGTTAAGTCTATCCAGTTTTTATTGATATGGTGAATACTCATTTTTTTAATTCTTGAATTAATTCCTCAATAGTGAAAGCATGTTGCTCCCCTGTTTTCATATTTTTTACAGTTAATTTTCCTGAATTCATTTCATCGCTACCCACCAACACTACATAGTTAATGTTTTTGTTGTTGGCAAAAGTCATTTGTTTTTTAAGTTTTGCAGCTTCAGGGTAAATTTCTGCATTAATGTCTTCATCTCTTAATTGAAACAATAAAGGCAGACAATAATCTTGTTCTTTTTCTCCAAAGTTTACGAATAACACTTGCGTAGAATCTCCTTCAAATTCAGGATACAAATTATTATCTAACAACACATCATAAATTCTATCTGCTCCAAAAGAAATACCTACTCCAGAAACATCTTTTAACCCAAATTTACCCGTTAAATCATCGTATCTTCCGCCACCACAAATACTCGGGAAGTTATCTACTTTTACTTCTATAATGGTGCCTGTGTAATAGCCTAACCCACGAGCTAGTGTTGGGTCGAAAATTACTCTAGCTGTTTTTAAGCCTAATTTTTCTAATTTCTCAAAAACAAATTCTAATTCTTCTATTCCTTTTTGACCGTTGATTGTGTTTCCTAGATATTTACTAAGTGAATTTAGTAGCTCTGATTCTACTTCTATCTTATTTGCATTTTTAATTTTTGAAAACAAGTAATCCCTAACACCCTCTACCAAAATTAAATTTAGTATTTTTTTTGCATCATCAGGTAATACCCCCAGATTTAATACTTCATTTACGACACCCTCTTTTCCTACTTTATCAAATTTATCAATAGCAACTACAATTTGTTCAAACTTATCTGTTTCACCAACAGATTCAACTATTCCCTGCAAAATCTTCCTATTATTTACAGAAACGGTATAGTTTAGTTTACCTTGAAACAATTCGGTAAACACATCATCAATAATTTTAATCAAATCTACTTCATTGAGTAAGGAGTCTGAACCAATAATATCAGCATCGCATTGGTAAAATTCTCTGTAACGTCCTCTTTGTGGTCTGTCGGCACGCCAAACCGGTTGTATCTGAAACCTTCTAAAAGGAAAGGTAATCTCATTTTGATTTTGTACTACATAACGAGCAAAAGGAACAGTTAAATCGTAATGCAAAGCTTTTTCAGCAATAGACTTAGTTAATCCGTTAGCATTTTTCTCTTGCAAGGCTTTTTCATCCGCTTTAGCTAAATAATCTCCACTGTTCAAAATCTTAAAAATCAACTTATCGCTTTCATCACCACCGGTACCTACCAATGTACTTAGGTTTTCCATAGCAGGCGTTTCTATTTGTTGGAAACCATATTTTTTATACACTTTTTTAATGGTATCGAAAATATAATTTCTGCGAGCCATTTCTATTGGCGAAAAATCTCTTGTTCCTTTTGGTAAGCTTGGTCTATTACTACTCATAATGCTTTTAAAATATTAAAGGTACAAATTTAGAATAATAATGGTTTAACCCGAAATTAGTACCAACAAAAAAGCCCAAAAGCGACATTCACTTTTGGGCATTATTATTTAAACACGTTATTGTTTAGTGATGTGCTTCTTCTGATGAATTATTTACCATAATGATTCCTACAACTACACCTATAATCAGTACTGCCATGGACAAAGCTTGACCAATACCTCCATATCCTTCTATATCAATATAAGTATAATGAAATGGAAGTGTAAACATAAGTGCAATTAGTATAAATCCTATTAATCTATTTTTTTTCATTTGTATATTTATTTATTGTTTTTTAATTCGTCAAATGTAACTCGCCAAACATAATTACTTCTGTGTAATTAAATTTGTAGCTCGTTTCATGTCGTTTTGTTTTTTAGTTGATGCTAAAGTACACTTTTTTATAATTATTCAAAAAAAGATTTTATTTTTTTAAAGTGTTCCTCTTTTTTCTTGCTCTCTTTCTATAGATTCAAATAGGGCCTTAAAGTTTCCTGCTCCAAAGCCTCTTGCTCCCATTCGCTGTATAATTTCAAAAAACAAAGTAGGTCTGTCTTCAACAGGTTTAGTGAAAATCTGTAACAAATAACCTTCTTCATCAGCATCAATCATTATTCCTAAACTTTTTAGGGTTTCAATGTCCTCTCTTAATTCATGACTATGCTCTTCCAATCTTCCCGGAACAGCCCTATAATATTCCTCCGGTGGAGTGGATAAAAATTCTACTCCTCTAGCCCTAAGTTTAGCTACTGTTGTAATAATATCGTCTGTAGCTACAGCAATATGTTGTGCTCCTGGGCCTTCATAAAAATCTAAATATTCTTCAATTTGAGATTTTTTCTTTCCTTCAGCGGGCTCATTAATCGGGAATTTAATTCTACCATTACCATTACTCATTACTTTACTCATTAAAGCCGAATATTCGGTATGAATTTGTTTATCATCAAAAGATAGGAAATTAACAAAGCCCATTACATCTTCATAAAACTTTACCCATTGGTTCATCTCATTCCAACCAACATTACCTACCATGTGGTCAATAAATTTCAAGCCTGTTGGTTCAGGATTGTAATCTGATTCCCATTTTTTATATCCCGGTAAAAATACTCCATTGTAATTCTTTCTTTCTACAAAAATGTGAACGGTTTCTCCATAAGTGTAAATTCCTGAACGTACCACTTCTCCATGCTCATCTTTTTCTACTGTTGGCTCCATAAAAGATTTAGCTCCTCTTTTAGTAGTTTCTTCCCACGATTTAGTGGCATCTTCTACCCAAAGTGCAATCACTTTAACACCATCTCCATGTTTAACAATATGGTCGTTTATTGGCGATTTTGAATTTAACGGAGTAGTCAATACCAATCTTATTTTATCTTGTTTTAATACATAAGAAGCATATTCTTTACATCCTGTTTCTAAACCTTTATAAGCATACGATTGAAAACCAAATGCTGTTTTATAGAAATGAGCTGCTTGTTTAGCATTGCCTACATAAAACTCTACATAGTCTGTTCCTAAAAGCGGTAAGAAATCTTGTGCTCCTTCAAATATTTTTTCTAATCCGTATTCTACGTTTTTTATATCTTTCATTTTAGTTTTTTTAAAAGAAACAAGAATAGAGAAGATAGAAAAGAGAAACTATGACAATCCATTTTGGAAACTCATGGTCATTTTCTGAAATTCTTCTATTTTGTTTTCAAGTTGTTGTAATTTATTTTTATCTATATAATTTCTATGTAATGCAATAATTAACTGTGTCCCTAATTCAAACGAAGACCCCAAAGCAATATCTAAAAAATGAGAGAAAGACTTTTCTGTTCTTGACGAACCCTCTGCTATATTACTAGGAATAGAAATTGAACATCTATTAAGTTGTGAACTTAAATCATATTTCTCATTTTCAGGAAAAGTTTTCACAACATCAAATATATCATTCGCAATTTCAATACCTAATTGCCAAATTTTTAAATTCTTGTAATTATGTCGCTTTCTATCTCCCATTAAAAATCCTTAAATCATCTTTTCTCTTTATTCTCTTCTCTCTATTTAACTTAATGTTCCAACCACGACTGGAAATAATTTCCATCTTTAATTTTCATAGCTTCTTCGGTTACCATTAATGGTTTAAAAGTATCTACCATCACAGCTAATTCTTCCGTTTCTTTTTGTCCGATGCTTCTTTCCATTGCTCCAGGGTGTGGCCCGTGTGGAATTCCTGCAGGATGCAAAGTAATTTGTCCTCTTTCAATGTTATTTCTGCTCATAAAATCACCATCCACATAATACAATACCTCATCAGAGTCAATATTGCTATGGTTGTAGGGTGCTGGAATTGATTGAGGATGATAATCGTACAAACGCGGTACAAAAGAACACATTACAAAACCTGCTGTTTCAAAAGTTTGGTGAATTGGTGGTGGTAAGTGTACTCTACCAGTAATTGGTTCAAAATCATGAATTGAAAACTTGTAAGGAAAATTATATCCATCCCACCCCACTACACTAAATGGATGTGCTGCATAAATATATTCATGAATCATGTCTTGCTTTTTAACTTTTAGCAAAAACTCACCTTTGTCTGTGTAAGTTTCTAATTCTGTTGGCGGATGAATGTCTCTCTCGCAAAATGGCGAGTGTTCCAAATGTTGTCCAAACCAGTTTCTGTATTGTTTGGGTGTATAAACCGGACTTTTAGATTCTACAATGAATAATCGATTATTGGCTGTTTCAAAATTAATTTGATAAATCATTCCTCTAGGAATAACTAAGTAGTCACCATATTCAAAGTCAATATTTCCTAAATGAGTTCTTAATTTTCCTTTACCTTCATGCACAAAAATCACTTCATCAGAATCTGTATTTTTATAAAAATAAGCTGTAAGTGATTCCGTTGGACTAGCCAATACGATGTGGCAATCTGAATTGAACAATACTGTTTTTCTACTTTTTAGAAAATCACTTTCTGATGGAACAGAAAACCCTTTTAAGGCAAGGGATTCCATATTTTTTTCTACCGCAACTTTTGGAACAACACTATAGGACTTTAAAATCTCTTTTACCTGTGTTGGTCGATGTGTGTGATAAAGTAATGATGACATTCCATCAAAGCCTACCGTACCAAAAAGTTCTTCATAATAAAAATTTCCTTCCGGACTTTTAAAAACGGTATGTCTCTTTTTGGGAATATTTCCTAATTGATGATATCTAGGCATAATACGTAATTAAATCAATAATTTGTGTTTTCTACGAAACAAAGATACAAATTTAAGAAGGAAAATTCCTGACAAAAGTCAAGTTTTGAAATAAAAAAAGCAGGTTTCTCAACCTGCCTAAACCCGCATTACACATTAGAAAATCTATTACGGCTTGAAATTTCTTCAAAATAAGACGTTTCACTTGTATTTTCAATTTTACCATAGCGATGCTATGCCAAAATCTCCAAACACACTTATTTTATTGTACTTTCAATCCTCAATACAAAATTCTAATGCATAATGCGGGTTAACAAAGATTTGCACTGTTTAATCTAATCTTTAAACTAATTAATATTAACTCTTCTCTTCGTTTTTTCGTTTATTTTCTACCATTTTATTAGCAATAAACAACCCTAATCCTCCAAATAAAAACACCATGGAGAAATAACATACTTCATCTTTTAGTGGTGTATAAACATCTAACACATTTCCCACTAATAAGCCAATACCAACACCTACTGCTATTAAAGCAAATTTTAAAGCTGTTCCTGTATTATTATTTTCTTTTTTAGGCAAGTTTAAATCCATGCCTTTTTCTATCATTTTTAATTTTTCCTGATTTTCCATTCTTCTAAGCAATACAATCATTGCAAACACTCCTAATGAGATAATAATGGGAATCGATACACCTATAATTTCTGTCATAATTTTTTTTAATTTAATTGGTTTGTACATACTTTGACAACAGCTAATGAAAAAATGTTACAACTAAGAAGATTTCTTTTTATAAATTAATTTCAAATCAACCTATTAATTAAAACTTGTAACATTTTATTTCGTTTATGTGTCTTATCTTTATACACTAAAGAAACTATTTGTATTAGTTGGAAGAAACAGACCTCATAAAAGGATTACAAAATAAAAGTCATTCGGCTATTAACTATTTTGTACAGTTGCACCAGCAATTTGTATTTGTGTTGTGTGTAAAAATGATTCATCAGCGAGAGGTTGCTGAAGAAATTACCCAAGATGTGTTGATTAAATGTATTAAAAACATCAACTCTTTTGAGGGAAAATCTAAACTTAAAACTTGGGTGTATAGTATTGCTCACCATGAAGTGTTGAATTATTTAAGGAAAAATAAAATTCCTACCACTGAACTTACAGAAAGTATCCCGGTAGTTAATAACGAAAAAAACATACTCGACACATTTGCTGATAAGGACATAAAGTTAATGATTGAACATTTTTTTAACCAACTGCCTGCCGACCAAAAAGAACTGTTGACCTTATTCTACCTTAACGAATTATCGTTAAAAGAAATTGAAGCTGTTACAGCACTTTCGGCAGCTAATATTAGAGTAAAATTATTTAGAGCCAGAGAAAATTTTAAAAACCTATTGTCTGAAAAAGACATAACTTTACTAAATCAAATTAGATATGAATAAACATTTAACCGATATAGAAATTTTTAAAATTAGCAACCAATTACTGGATGATGCAACTCAACTTGTTGTTTTTAACCAACACATAGCCACTTGCGAAACTTGTCAGCTAAAAGTGAATGAAGAAAAGTCATTTAGCAAAGCTATTCAAAGCAACTTAGCAGTAAACGATAAAATTGATGTTAGTGAGAAGGTCTTAAGCCATTTTCAAACGGAGATAAAGCCTGTTTTTATTGATCTAAAATGGACCATTTATACCTCCATTATTGTGGCCGTAATTTATATGTTAAGCACCATTCCGAATTTTATTGATGTTGCTTTTCCAAAAATTGAAAACTTAAACATCTTTATTTCTGCCGTATTTCTAATTTTGATGGTGGATGTGGTTGTTAAATACATTAGGTTTAAAAAAATGGTTCACTAACACACAAAAACCAACTGTTTAGTTATCTGCTGCAAACCACTCTGCGTAAGAGGTAGGTGTTTCTCTTAAAAATAAACTGTGTAAGGTAATATTAGAAGGAAGTTGCGCTTTAATTAACTCCGCATAATGTATTAACAGGTTTTCGCAAGTTGGCTGAAAAGGTACAATGATTAGCTTGGGCATAAAATCAAATTGAGTAAAGTCTATGTCCATTTTTTCGTTTAAAACCAAGGCATGATCGTATTTATGAACAATTAAATCATTTACAATTTTTTTAATGATACCGAAATCTACTACCATTCCTTCATCAGAATCTGAAGTGCCATTTTTTATTTTTCCTTTAACGGTAACATTTAATTTGTATGAATGACCGTGAATATTTTTACATGGTCCATCATAACCAAGCAAGGCATGAGCCATTTCAAATTTAAATTCTTTTGTAATTCTAATTACTGACATAATACAATAAGGTAATTTTCTGCAAAACTATCATTAATCCACGAATTGAAACCATTAAAGGTTAACTATTCCAAGTTTAATAATTCGTTTTGTAATTTTTTGGTCAACGATTTTACGATAAGTGCATAAGAATCATCAATTAATTGATACAACATTTTATCACTAACATCAGCATCTACTAAAACCGTATTCCAATGTTGTTTGTTCATGTGGTAACCGGGTAAAACGCCCATGTATTGCTCTCTTAATTCAACTGCTCTTTCAGGATCGCACTTTAAATTAATCGATTCAAAATTATCTACATCTCCTAAAGCAAACATTTTCCCCATTACTTTAAAAACCAATGTTTTTTGGTCGAAAGGGAAACTTTCTGTCACTCCTTTCTTTTTTATGCAATATGCTCTATATTCTTCTATATTCAAGGTTAAAAAAGTTGTTAATTACTTAAATTTATTGACTATATATTTTTTCAAGCTATCCGCCAAATAAGGACTTTTCATCGCTTTTGCTAATTTATGTTCGCTTGGTTTTTTACTGTAAATTAATCGATAAACCTCTAAAACACTTAGTTCATTTTCCGGATTATCAATTAATATAAGCACATCTCCTTTTTTTACTTTTCCTTCTTTTAAAACGCGAACATAAATTCCCGGAAATGCTGCCAATCGAAATTGCTTTACTACTTTTTGATTTTTAAACCTAACGCCCATTTTATAACACGGTTGGCGAGGTTGTGTTACCTGTATTTCAGCTTCACCTATTTGAAAAACTGCTCCAATTTTCAATGCTGCTTCATCTAAAAATTCAAGGGTGATGTTTTCTCCAAACAACCCAACAGCTATGTCTAACTTAGGATATTGTTCTGCCCAAAAAGCATAGTGATTGTATCCGTACAAATAACAAGCTTTGTCTTCTCCTCCATGATGTATTCTATCTATAACACAATCATTTTCTACATCGGTTTTTCCTAAATAAACGGGCTTGTTTACTGCTTTTTTAAAATAACCCGTTTGTTCTTCTTTTCCGTTAACAACAATGGTTTTAGGTTGACTGATATTTACAGAAAGTACTTGCATTACCACATTACTTAATAGGACTATTAGGCTCTTGAGCCATTTTACTATATACCAATTTACTAATTAATTTTGGAAAGAATTTACTTAAAAATACCGCCATTTTTCCTTCAAAAGTTAAAATTAAACGTTGTTTGTTCTTGGCTACTGCTTTGTAAATTTCTTCAGCTACTTCTTCAGAGGTCATCATTTTAGATTCATCTCTAGGCGATTCTTTTTGGGCATTTCCATCAGCAGATAAAGCTGTATTTCTAATATTAGAAGAAGTAAATCCGGGACAAGCAATAAGCACGTTTAAGCCAGTTTTTAAATTTTCTGTACGCAAGGCTTCTAAAAATCCTTGCATAGCAAATTTTGATGCTGAATAACCTGTTCTGGCAGGTAAGCCTACAAAACCGGCAATGGAAGAAACACCAACAACTGTTCCTTTAGATTGTAATAAGTGTGGTAAAGCATATTTAGTACAGTAAACTGTTCCATAAAAATTAATATTCATTACTTTTTCAAGTACTTCTACATCCATTTCATTAAACAACGCACGCATAGAGATGCCTGCATTATTAATCAATACATCTATTCTTCCATATGCATTAATGGTTTCCTCAATTAATCTTTCGCAATCTTCTTTTTTAGCTACATCACAAGCTATCTGCAAAACATAGGGAGTATATGGCTTTAGTTCTTCAGCAGTAACACGCAAATTTTCTGTGTTTCGGGCAGCAATTACAATGGCAACATTTTCCTTTGCAAAACGAATGGCACAAGCTTTTCCTATTCCGGATGATGCTCCTGTAATAATAACTACTTTCTCTACCATAATCTGTTTGTTTTTATATCGGCTAATTTATTACTTATAAAATTATTGGCAAAACAATTTAAAGATAGTTGATAACATTAGTTTAAAAAATCTTATTTATATTAAGTATTTTTGAGGCTGTTAATTAATAGAAAACGTGAAGCATGATAATAAAAGAAGTTACGACCAATAAATTAATTCAACAATTCCACCAACTTCCTTTCTCTATATATAAAAATGATAACAACTGGATTCCTCACATCAAACAAGATGTTGAAAAAGTTTTTGACCCCACCAAAAATAAAGCGCATGCTAATGGAAAAATAACACGTTGGCTACTATTTAATAACACTAATAAAGCCATTGGCAGAATTGCCGCTTTTGTAAATTTTGAAACTACAGAAAGTAACGAACAACCCACCGGTGGTGTTGGCTTTTTTGAGTGTGTTAATGATAATGAAGCTGCTACAACCTTATTTAACACTGCTAAAGATTGGTTAGCACAACACGGTATGGAGGCAATGGATGGACCTATTAATTTTGGTGAGAAAAACATGTTTTGGGGCTTGTTAGTTGAAAATTTTACCGACCCTAATAGTTATGGAATGAATTACAACCCTCCCTACTACCAACAATTGTTTGAGGAATATGGTTTTAAAACCTACTACCAACAATTTATGTTTAAGCGTTCTATTGGAGTGCCTACCCAACAAGTTTTTGAAGATAAAAGTGAACGTATTTTAGCTGACGGAAATTACAGCATTGCTAATGTGAAAAACCTCAGCTTAAATGAAATTGCCGATAATTTTAAAACAGTTTACAACAGTGCTTGGGCGAATCATGATAATTTTAAGGAAATGACCACGGCTACCTCTCGAAAAATTATGCAAAACCTAAAACCAATTTATGATCCTTCCATCATGATTTTTGTTTACTATAAAAACAAGCCTATTGCTTTTTACATTAATATCCCTGAATTAAACGAACTGTTTAAATATGTAAACGGTAACTTAAATTGGTGGGGGAAACTTCAATTTCTTTACCATAAAATGGTACATCCTCCGGAAACGATGGTGGGCATTGTTTTTGGTATCGCCAAGCGTTTTCAAGGAAAAGGTGTTGATGGTGCCATGATTAAGTGGACACACGAAAGTTTATTAAAAGAAAAGCGATATAAACAAACGGTTTTAACATGGATAGGCGATTTTAATCCAAAAATGTTACGAATTGCCAAAGATTTAGATGCAGAAGTGTATAGAACCTACCATACCTATCGTTATTTATTTGATAGAAATAAACCTTTTGAACGCTGTCCTATCATAGAATAAAACTGTTAATCAACCCTTTGAAAAAAAAGGTTAAAAAAAACTAGGATATTCTTTTTTTATAAAAAATACACTGCTATATTTGCACTCCTTTTTTAGGACGACTTGGTAGCTCAGCTGGTAGAGCATTTCACTTTTAATGAAGGGGTCCTGGGTTCGAATCCCAGCCAGGTCACAAACATATTTCACTTCATTTCAAAACCTAATGACTTTCAAGTCATTAGGTTTTTTTTGTTTCAAAAAGTTTCATTTCAATTCGCTTTTTCGTGTGTTTTTTATTCACTCATTCTTCACTCATTTGGAATAACTTTCACTCAAATTTATAAATCATTAAAAATCAAAGCTATGAAAACAACGAAAAAAGTATTTATTAAGAAACAATTGAACAAGAAGTCAAATCTCTTTCCAATCCATTTAAGAATCATTCATAATGAGGTTAAAGCAGAAGGTTTAATAACAGAAATTGATGGCGTTACTGCTCAACAACTAAAAAAATGGAATGCTAAAGAAGAACGTTTTGAAAACATTTTGCCTGAGTACAATGAAATAATTGCATTAATCAATAAAAACTTTCGAGAATTAAAAATTATAAAACGTGATTCATTTCATCAATTAACGGCAAAAGAGATAAGAGACACTTTATTAGAAAGAAAAACTAAAAAAAAGGAAAAACCATTAATCTCTCATTATACCGATTATTTAGAAAATGAAATTTATAATAATCCTAATTTAACTATTGGAACTAAAAAAAATTACAGAAAATCTTTTACTCATTTTAACACGTATTTAGAGCAAGCATCTTTATATAAAATTGAACTAGAAAATTTCACTCCTCAACATGCTAATGGATTTAAGACTTATTTAACAAATAAAATGATGTACGTTTCTGCCCAAAGTGTATTAAAAAACGTAAAACCCTTTTTTGAACGAAAATATGAAGAAGATATAATAAGAATGAATCCGTTTAAACGTATAAACATAAGGTTCACACGTACAGAACAAACTAGAATAGAGCCTATACATTTTTATAATATCAATCATATAAATTTATATAATTTTAATAATGTAGAATTATATATAGACATCTTCAATTTAATGTGTTTAACAGGCTTGGCTTTTGGTGATTTATTTGAGGTAAAAAGAAGCCAACTTTTATATAAATCTTCAGGGTTATTTTTTCTTGATTATAGAAGAGTAAAAACTAACGGAGTTGTACAGCAATTTTTACCTAAAAAAGTAATTGAAATTATGGCAAAATACGAAACTCATCCTGATGTTCAAATCTTAGATACCTTAGTACCTAAAAAATGCTTAAACGAGGTAAATAAAAAACTTAAAATTATTGGTGCTTTAGCTAACTTTCCTCACCCACTAACTACCTACCATGCCAGAAGGTTTTTTAGACAATCTTTAAAACATGCCGGTATATATGAAGAGGTAGAAGTTAAAACATTGATGGGACATTCTACATTTGGCATAATAGATGCTGTTTATTATACTGTTGAACCAAAGACATTTATCGAAATTAAACATAAATTAGATGATTATTTTGATTCACTTTTAACTTATTCATCAATAAAAATTTAAAAAAATATGGAATATCAAAATATTGACAACAAACTTAATGTTATAAGTCATGATAAATTCTTTGAAACAGACAACATACATGACGTAAGAATCACTTATAAAAAACTACATGAAAACTTTGACGAAATTTTAAAGTCAAAACAAAATTTAGACTACGCTCAAAAATTAATTTTTTATGTAAATGCTGCTATCATTTTTGGATTATATAAATCCGAAGTGAAAAAAGAATATTTTGACCAAATTTATGTTAATGAAAAACTAAAAAAAAGACTGGTTGAATTAGATAGTATTATTACTGTAATTAACACCATTAACAGTGAAACTATTTTTTATTTTAATGAAAGACAAATTACACTTCATTTCTTATATTACTCTTCCTTTTATTTAAAAAGTAAAATTGCATCAGAACTATCTAAAACAGACAAAGGTTTTAAAGCATTTTATGAAAAATTTTTACCAACAATTTCAAAGGTAAAAAGACAATTAAAAGAAAATAAAAAACCACCAAGTAAAGAAGATGATAAAAAAATTTATGAAATTATGCAAGAAATGATAAAAGCTGATCTTAAAACAAAAAAACAACTTAAAACATTAAACTTTAATTTACCTTTAATAAATAAGTCGTTTGAATATACGTTGAGCAAATGTTTTTCACATCCTCATAAAATATTTTTTACAGATTTAGTTTATGATATAAAAATAACTAACCAAAATAAATTAAAACAAGCATTTAACGAGACAGAATTTTATGTTGCATTATATGACCTTTTAAAAGCTATTTCTCATGAAAAAGTTTATTTTAAAGATGATGATAATATATATATAAAAGATTACTATAAAAACAACGTAAATAATTACAAATCGAAAGTAGTCAGAAACTGGTTTTCGTAACTTTTTAATTCACTTTATATTTTTTTGCTTTTTTTAGTTTTGTTAATTCATATAATCAAACTAAAAAAAAATGCAACCAAAAAACACTACCGAAAACCAACTCAACGATTTAACATCGAAAAGCCTCAACGGCTGGATACCTAGAAAAGAAATTCAGGCTTTTTTGAATTTAAAAGCTACCGCAATTTGTGAATTTCACCGAAAATACAATATCTCAATCACTAAGATAGGCAGAACGGTATATTATCGTTTAGAAGACATAATTCAACTACTTAATAACAACGTAATAACACCCTAATTATGGCACTACCCACCAACTGCCAAAACCCAGAATGCGACAAGATTTTCCAAAGAAAAAACAGTAAACAAATTTATTGTTCTCTAAATTGTAAAAATAGAGCAAACTATATTAAGTTTTCAATTGAAAATGCAGATGAAATTATATGGCAAAAAAACTATAAAAAAAATGCAAAAATAGTAGATGATATTTATACTACTGGAATACGTAAAGTTTATAAAACAACATTAAATCAAATAGGATTTGACAAAAATTATCTCAAATGTCAAAAAAAGACAACTAAAGGAGTAGCATATTTTGAAGTTGGTATGTACTGGCTTATCGATTATTCTATAGAAGAATATGAAATTCAAAAAATCCTACAAAATGAATGAGACTAACTTTAGCGAAGCTTTTATTAAGGCGAACCAAAAAGCCAATATTTTTATTGATGATATGGATAACCCAATATACCTATGTGATGTTAGAAGAAAACAGAATAATATCTTTTTAACTATTTGCATTGTTGGAATTGCAATTTATATAGTTTCTTCTGTGGTCAAAGCAAAGGAAGAAGCTGAAAAAAGAGCATCTAAATTCAAGCATTATCAGTGATTATTGATGAATAACGATGGGCAATGCTAAAAAGTGTTTGTAAACACTGATAATCGATTTTCAGCGATTTTCAACGGTTCATAAAAACATATTTTTTATATCATTATATCATAGAAAAACTAAAAAAATGACATTTTGGAATGAAGAATTATTAATTATCAAAAAGCTCAGATAACTTTACTTCCAAAGCATCTGAAATCTTTAGTAATGTTTTAATTGTGGGGTTAGTCAACCCTTTTTCTATCCTTGCCAAATTAGATTGTTCCATCATTACTAACTTGGCTAGTTTATATTGTGAAATTCCTTTCAGCTTTCTTAGTTCAGCTATTTTATTTCCTATTAATTGTAAATATTTTTCAGAGTCTGTTATCACAATATTTGTTTTTTGCAAAACTCGTTGATATATCATTTATAATTAGTGTTATAAAATATCACTAATATTTTATGAATAGTATTTTATATTTTTATATTTTTACACTGAACTTTTAAATCTATAGAATATGAGAACATTTTACATTTCAGTTTTAGTACTATTTTTTAGTGTTAACCTACATTCACAAACAGTTAGTCAAGTAGAACTAAAACAGTTTTATGAAAAACAACAAACTCCTTTTTTAGAAAATTCAGCTGAAATATTTGTAATAAATGATATAGGTTGGCTTAGACCTTATGGAGAAAATGAATTTGCTCTTACACCTATAATTACAGATTATCCTCAGTATTATTCAAGAATAACTTCTTTAGACAATTCAGCATTAGAAATTTACAAATCAGCATTTAGTTATGTTAAAGTGGGTATTAATAGTTTTAGTAAATCATTATTACAAGAAATAGGTATAGATGTTCCAACGTATGTTCAAAACGAACTAATAGTATATTTACCCCAAATAGATATTGATAGATTATTGCAAGAGGGCATTAATTGTATCTATTTGCCCAATTATGGCAAACAAGAGCCAACAAAATTAAATGTATCACAAAACAAGGTGAATTTATACTATGAGAGTTTTGAAGCAAATACAGTTCCCGGAAGCAATTTTGTCATAAGTAATACCGGTGCAGCTAATTGTGGTTGGAAAGATGTAAATTGTGTTACCAAATCAGGAAATTGGAGTCTTTATTGTGCTGGAAATGGTGCAGCTTGTAATCCCACATGTTCTAACACCAACCATGTTAATAACATGAATTCAGCGTTTGCAAACTATCCTCCAATAAATACTTCTGGGTATGTTAACCTTATATTTTCCTTTTGGATGAATTTTGATTTAGAAAATTCAACTGGAGTTACGGATTATTGCAATGTTTCATTTGATTTTGGAAGTGGTTTTCAAATGGCAGGAACATATAACAGCCAAAGTTCTGGTAATGGAACAGGAAATTATGTTCAGAAAGGATTCACTATTTCCGGATTTCCAAATAGTATAACTTATAGTTTTAGAATGGTGTCTGATGGTAGTTTTACAAATATGGGAGTTTATTTAGATGATATATTATTAACCGGAGATATAAATACAACTATTAATGAAAATGATTTAACTAACGCTATTTCCATTTATCCTAATCCTACTAATGGAATATTTTCAATTGAAGCTGATAATATGGAAAGTATAGAAATAACTTCTATTACAGGAGAAATAGTTAAAGAGTTAGTTATAAATAACAATATAACAACAATCGATTTAACTTCTTTTTCATCCGGAATTTATTTTGCAAAAATTGTTACTAATAAAGGAAGTGTTATTAAGAAAATTGTATTGGAATAATAATACCCAATATTCAAATAAGAAAATAATCATAAAAGCCAACATGTTAATGTAGGCTTTTTTTGTTATAAATAAAATATTAATTAAATTGCTCAAAAATTAAAGGCTATGGAAAAACTAAACTTTCAAGAATTACGAAATGATATTTTAAATCAGATTCATACAATAACAGCTATTGAAAATCAGGGGGCTGAAATAATAAAAAATCAACGATATGAATTAGCTGAAAATTTTAGAGCCGAAAGTAATTTACCTGAACTTAGAAGCGAATTAAAAAATAGCATTAAAGAGTGGAATGATAATGTAAATTCATTAGAACTTAATGCTGAAAACATTGAATTTATAAAAGCATCTAAGCAATTTTTAAGTCAGTTTGAAGATAACACACAAGAGTTTAATCAGCTAATATTTGATGAAATAGAAAAACTTACTGAAGCCAGACAAACTGCTTTAAGTAATAAGGATTTTAAATTAGCAGGTCAGTTGGTCGATAAATCAGTTGCTTTAAAGCAAAAATTGGAATTAAAATAGAAACCATTAGAAAAAAATAGTGAGCATACAGCAAAAAATATCACCTTGAAAAACTAAAAAAAAATTACCATTTCATAATCTCTTCCGAAATGTCTGAAGCTCTTTTTCTGAAATTAATGAGCAAACTTGGGTTGTTGGAGTTTAGCTGTTTTATTTCATCTATATAGTCTTTTAGAGCAGCTATTTTCTTACTTACATTATTACAAGCTTCCTTTTTTGCTGCTGTTAATAATTTACCCTCTTTTAACGCTTCTTTCTTTTCGTTGAATAAGACATCAACAGCATCTACTATTATGTAATATTCTTCTTGCATAGTGAGCCTGCGAAATTATAAAAGAAGTTTTATATTTATTTAAAAATAATACATCTTTCATTTTTTATTTAAATGGTTGTAAAAACTTATAATAATAGCAATTATGGGGTTTGGTTATAAAAGTAAAATCCATTTCATTTTGGAAATTTTTTTACCTAACTCTCATTACCGCAGAAAATATTGATTTGAAAAACAAAAATAATTACCATTTCATAATTTCATCCAAAATATCTGAAGCTCTTTTTCTGAAATTAATCAACAAACTTGGATTGTAGGAATTTAGATGTTTTATTTAGTTTATTTAGTGAGTTGGCTTGTGTAAACTTATTTCAGGACGAGACAATCTTCAATGAGTTTTTAGCGGCTTATTAGTACCAATTTATTCTTCTTTTGGTCATCACAAAAATCAACTTAAAACAAAGTCAATTCATCATCTAAATTGACAGCGATTAACTCAACGGAATAGGGTAAAGCAAATTCGCTAATCTCTTTTCCTTGTAGCCATTTGCTTTCATCTTCGGGTTTTAAGATTACGGGCATTCTCTTTTTTCGGTGTATTTCTGCCACCAACTCATTGGCTTCTGTGGTTACAATGGAATAAGTATTTACTATTTCTCCGGTGTTTTTATCTATCCACTCTGAATAGATTCCTCCATAGGCATATAGTTCCTCGTTGGGTAAGGAGATTAAATACTTGTTCTTTTTCTTACCTGTTGTATCCAACCATTTCCACTCATAAAAGCCATTGGCTATTACCAAACATCTTTTATTGAAATTGTTCCTGAAGGCAGGTTTTTCTTTTATGGTTTCTATCCGTGCATTAATAGTGTACTGACTAATTTTAGTGTCCTTACTCCAACTTGGTATTAAACCCCATTGATAATGCTGAATAATGTCTTGCTTTTCATCTGTAATTATAGGTGTCTGAGGATAGACAAAAGCGTTGATATGCTCCGAAGCTGCAAATAAATCTAGCTTTTCAATCTTTGCATTGAATCTATTTTCTACTTCTACCGCTTTTTTGCTCTGTTTACTATGAAAACACATTATACTTTTATTGTTATTATTTCATCTAACCTCGTGGTATATCGAGGCGATAATTTTTCCTGATTCATTTTCCAAGTTCGCCCCATATCCTGACAAGCAAATTTAAGCTTTTTCTGTCCGATGTTGTTGTTTAACTTATCTATTACGTGCATCAGTTGTTTGTGTTTGGGATGTTCTTTTACAAATAGGTTTAATTGCGTGGTACTATCAGGGGTAATACCCATAACAATAACACCTGCTTTTTTATAGGAATACCCTGCTTTAAAAATAGCCTCTAAGCCTTTGGTGGCTAACTTTACGATTTCAATACTTGAATTAGTAGGAAAATTAGTTTTTATAACAATGTTCCTACTGTATTGAGGCAAATCTTTTCGGTGTCCGTTAGTATGAACAAATACCATTACTAAATTACAACAGGATTGCTGTTTTCTTAGTTTTTCGCTACAAGTTACGGCAAAGGTGGAAACTCGCTCTTTTAACTGGGCTAATTGCGTGTAGTTTTTATCAAAGCTTCGGGTGGTGGCTATTGCCTTTTTTTTCTTTATATCATCCAATACCAAAGTAGGTATTCCTTCCAACTCTCTTTTAAGTCGTAAACCTACTACGGATAAATGTTTTCTTACCCAATCATCAGGCAACTGAGTAAAATCATAAGCGGTTTTTATATCCGCATTACGTAAGCGTTTAGCGTGTTGAAATCCAATCCCCCAAACATCTTCTATTTTAGTCCACCTTAAGGCTTTTATTCGCTTTTCATCACTATCTATCACATATACATTATTGGTTTCTTTAGGGAACTTCTTAGCAATTTTATTGGCTATTTTAGATAGTCCTTTGGTTGGAGCAAAACCAATGCTTATCGGAATGCTTGTCCATTGTTTTACTGTTTGAGATATAGTAACACCATATTCTTTATAATCAAACAATTCAAAACCGTTAAATTGAAGAAAAGCTTCATCTATGCTATAAATTTCCATATCGGGACAAAAAGTAGCTAAGATATTCATAACTCTATTGCTCATATCTCCATAAAGGGCATAGTTGGAGGAAAACACACTAATTTTATGCTGAATGAACAATTCTTTGAACTGAAAAGCAGCAGCTCCCATAGGAACACCCACCGCTTTTGCTTCATTACTTCTTGCAATTACGCAACCGTCATTATTAGATAAAACCACAATGGGTTTGCCCTCCAATGCAGGATTAAACGCTCTTTCGCAAGAAGCGTAAAAGTTATTGCAATCTACTAAGGCGAACATGACAGCGGTTTTTTAATAATGTAGGTAATAATACCAAAAATCAGAAAATCATTGTCTTTAGTAACCTTTATAGGCTTAAAGTTTTTATTGGCAGGGGTAAGCCAAATAACATCTTTAGTTATGTTGAGCCATTTTATGGTAAACTCTCCATCAATAAAACAAACGGCAGTTTTACCGCTACTCGGCTTTATGCTTTTATCTATAATCAGTAAATCGCCATCATTTATACCTGCATCTATCATAGAATTACCGTTTACCCTTGCAAAGTAGGTAGCATCTTTATTTTGGATAAGCTCTTTATTGAGGTCAATAGAAATATCTAAAAAATCATCAGCAGGGGAGGGGAAACCTGCGTTAATACCTTGCTCTATATAAGGCAAAGCTAATGCAAAACTTGTGTCAGCTTTAAAAAGTTGAAGTTCTATGGAGGTATGAAGTGGGATAATTTGCATACCTACAAAATTAGCTAAATTTTATAGTTTTTATAGCTACAAATTATAGTTTAATGATGAGTACTTCAAAAAGAAGGAGATACAAATTATTGTTACATATTGTCTGGATTGGTAAAGTGTTAGGCGTATTTGTAAAGTTTATTCATATTTATTATGCCTCCCAAACTACGCTTAATATAGTTTTATAAGATTTGGTTGGAATACAATACTCATAAAAATCATTATCTTCATCACGCTCATTCATTTCAAACCAGGTTGATCGTGTAATCTCTTGTTTTTTATCTTCACCAGTATAAATGAATTCGTAGTTTTCGTCTAAATATTCTTTTGCAACCGAATCATCTGGTGGAGGTAATTTATTAATATTTTTCACCCAGACCTTTAACCCATCAGATTTCTTCCAATAAAGAACTCTTCCATTGGAAATGAATGCGATGAAAAGTGAATGAGTATTAAGGCTTATCATTCTATAAATTGTAGATGTAATACTTGTTTTAAAACGATTAGAAAGGTATTGAACCAACTCAGGTGAAAAATACTTGCCAGAAATTTCTTTTCTGAAGATACTTTCAGGCATAAGTAATTCAGAAGCAAAATCATTGGCTTCCAATTCTTGAATTCCTTTTTTTAATTTTGTTTCAGTGTCAAACCAATTTAAAGTGTTTGAGTTTTCATCGTGTACTTCAAGGTCATTGTGTAGTAAATGATGACCTATCTCATGAGCAATTGTAAATCTTTTGCGTGGTTCGAATTCGATATTTGAATTAACTTTAATAAGCGTTTTTAACTTACCTTTAATTATCTTCCCATCCGAATTACTCAATGGCTCTTCAATCAGAGTTGCACCTAAACCAGAAACTAAAAGGTTCATAGGATAATCTGTAATTTCGTCAAATCCTATATCATCAAGTAATTTGACTGCCCTATTTACTCCCTTCCTACTCATTTTCTTTTTCTAACATCTCCAAAATTTCTAATAAATTTTGATCTCGTATAATATTTCTAATTTCTTCTTCATTTAACTTATCTAAGTTGCGATAACGTAGAGCTAACTTATTTCTTTGAATTAAACCATTTAAATAGGAAATAGGTTTGTCTAAGTTCTTCTCAATAGCATCAATAAACATATCACTAACTTTGTTCAATAGAAATTGATCTTTTTCTAATCGTAACTTTGCATTTAAAGTGAAACTTAGTTGTTTAAATTTTTTAGTTGAAATATTATCAATTGCATTGATATCATATCCATTATCCTCAAGATATTCATTGAGAAAATCCTCGTTTCCCTCAATTAATCTTGACAATATTATTTCATCAATATCTTGAATAAATTTATTCATCATTTTTTATTTTATTCAGTTTATCTCTTAGTAATGGTAATTTACTATCTAATCGTTTTCCAGCTTTTGTTATTTCATTAACCCCAATCCCTAAATACTCAGCTACATCTTCTCTTTTCATTCGATGAATATAATAAGGCTCAAAAATCTCTTTCTCTAATTCAGTAGCTCCAAGTGAATTCAGAGTTTCAATTAAAATTTTTAGCATTTCGTTATATTTAGAAGAATAATTTACCTCCTCTAAACTATCATTCTCTGGTAATGATTCTATGTCTTTCGCTTTATCAAACTCTTTTCTAATGGTATTTTGAAGACAACTATCAAAAGCACTGAATATTTGTTTTTCAAATTTTTCAAACTTGGTTTTATTCCATATCCTACCTCCTTCTCTTGTAAAAGATTCAAAAGTTTCTGAAATAACATCTTCAATCATTACTCCTCTAAACCCACGTTCTATATCATATTTTATTTTAAAAACGGACATTAATCGGAAAATCCCATATTTCATCATTTTATTATGGAATTGAGGTGTCAGAACTCTTTTGACTTCGTCAATTTGTTCCTTAATATTAACCGCTATTTGAAGACCTTTAGACACCTTTTAATAATATATGCTCAAAATAATGAAATATTTTCCAAAGAATGGAAAAAAATCAGATTATCTAAGCATATATTAATAGAAAATAAAAAAAAGGAGGTGTTTAAATAATGGCAACAAATAAACCAACGGGAGATAATGCTCGCAAAGGAGCTGTAAAAAATCGTTCTCAACTTGAAAATCCTAAAACTGGGTTGTATGTAAAAAGAGATACATCGACAGGAAAATTTATGGATGTAAAAACCACTGGTGGTAAATTCAAAGGTATTAGAAAGGAAAAATAATACCTAAACAAGCGAAACTCCCACTGCTTTGAATGGGGAATTTAATTATTAAAAATTATTTATATGAATAATCTTTATCAAAATAAAGCAGAAGTCTGTTACAAAGATGTATGTGCTAAATTCTATAACGAAAACGCCAGTATTATTACGGCAGTTGTAGCTTTTGCCATTCTTATGATTTTAGCTGTTGCTGTTGCAAAAACACTTAGTTAATTACAGAGCCAGTCCAAAAAGGGCTGGCTTATTTTTAAAAACCATTTTATTAATGTCCTAAACAAGACGTAAAACTGTTATTACAATAATTATATGAAAGAAAATTTCAAACAAAAACAGATATTTCTTGATGCAGACAATAGCACAGGAAAAATAAAAATAGAGAAGCTTTGCTCTCTAATTGAAAACCATCCATATAAGGATGAAGTTTTTCGAACTTTTAAAGTTAATAACATTAAAGATGAATACATTTCGATAGATTATATTGATTTAATATATAACAGGGTCCTTCATCTTATGACTAAATATAAACGTTATAAAATAACTGCTGAAACTAAAGATATTGATGTATTTGAAGAATCAGTTAAAGCAGCAGAAGAACCAAATATAATTTTCAAGTTTGAAGAATATGCTGAAGTTGATGAAGTAAAAAAGAATCTGAAAGCTATTGCTATTTATGATGCAAAAAATACATTTCTGGATCAATACGAAATGACTAAATATGCGAATAACTTATTTAAAATAGGCCACGCTGATTTAGCTAATTATAATGTTCAGTACTTTAAAAATAAAGCTAAAGAGAGTGAGAATTATAATAAGGAAAAGAGTTTCCGACTTGTAGATTTTGAAGAAACAACCTATCTAAGAGGTATAACATCTTTAGGTTACTATGAATACGGTATAGATTTCACTTTTGTAGTTGCTATGCTTAGTCTTTATATAAATATGAAAGCTAACTCTGGTACAGAATACAGAATAAAAAGTGCTGCTATTAGTGAATCAAAATTAGAAATAATTGCTGCTGAAAAATTCACAAAAGACGGAGGTTCATTTGGTCAGGTTTCAACAGCAATTAAAATTACGACAAACGATTTAGGTACAGGATCTTTAAATTTTGTTAATATAATTAGTGTTAATCAAGTAGGTACTAATGGTTTCTTTTTAATACCAAAAAAGAACTCAATTATAGAAAACAGCACTTTGATAATTAATCATAATACGAAACCTAAAAATGTTTTTACTTCTTTAAGTAACATGGAAGAAATTTTGAATACTACTGATAGCTTTATTAAAGAAATCAATAGTATAAAAGCGATTAAAACACCTGATGAATTAAGAGCTAGAATTCTTGCTAAGATAGTCAGTCCTAGAAGTGTTTTTAAAACAATGAAAAATCTGTCAGATATTTTTAACAGAAAAATCAGTAATGAGATTAGTAATTTTTCAAAACTTATAGAAATGTGTAATAAAGCCGAAGAGTTAGATATAGAGTATGATTTAAAAGATAAATTGAGATATATTATTTCTGATATTATACTTTATGGTAACACTAAGGATATTTAATAGATTATAACAAATAGTAAAAGCAGTATATAAAAGTTAAAAATTTGGCACCACTTCTGGGTAAATTTTTAACTTTTATATACTGCTTTTACTAAAATTTTCTTCAATTTCACATCCCAATCAAATCCTTAACCAGTGCGTAAACAATTTTAATCTACTCCTAATTCAATCCATAAAGCTGATAAGGCATTTGGTCAACTTACACGTCCTTTTTATTCAAGTGTTTATTAAGTACTAAATTACTAAAACAATCCAGTATTAATTTCCATCATGGGGATGTGGCAACAAGTTCATTTTTTTTTAACGGTAAGGAATAGGAAAGTAATTCAGTTTGTAGCTACAAACAACGATTCGTAACTACCAAAGAAATACATTTTTATTTTAATGTACACTAGTGCCAATAAAGCTTTCAAAGGATTTTTCCGTTACACTGCAAAAAATGAGTTATGTTTTATTATAAGTTTTTTATATTTGCTAGACTTAAGAAACCTCCCTTTCTACTCTTATAGAGCTTAGATCATGATGAGGGTTTATTTATTTTAATGAATATTCTCTTGCATTTTTTGCATTTTCAACTGTATCAATCAATTGTCTTATTTCTTTAAAATCAAGTCCTCTTGTTTTGAGGTCAATAGAAGAGCTTGAAGATGAAAAAGACACAATATGATGTCTTGAGACAAAGTATAAAACAATAAAAATAATAAATAAAAAAGCACCAAAAATTGCAATGTCCATTCCGTTTCGTTCTTTATGTAACACAACCCCCATATAGGCTCCGCCCATTATTGAGATTACTAGAATTATAAATCCAAATAACAATAATTTTGGTTTGCTTTTGTAAGTCAGTTGAGATGATGATAGTTCTTCTAACATTATACTACTTATTTTTCCTTTTCCTAAGGTCTTAAATTCACTTCTTATTCGATAGTTAGTTAATACAAGCCCCTTAATTGAAGTTTTAATTGTTTGTTCATTTTCCATTAATTCCATAATATTTTTGTTTAGTTATATAATGTCCAAATTTATATTTGTCTTTATTGTTTTATGTTTGCTAAAGATTCTCGAGCCTCACGCAAACTAAAATCTGATGTATTTGTCAGATAAAATCGGTTAAAAAAAAGGGACTATTAATAGTCTCTTTTTTATTGAAAATCAACTTAATTTTTGGAATTAAATAGATTAACTATTTTTTCAACAATATTTACGTTTTTTTCTGTTAAACTTCCAGTGCCTTCAATACTTTTATCTCTTGCTCTTAAAGGATCTTTATGTATTTCATTTAATACCTTTTCCAAATATTGTGAAACTTGGTTTCCATCTTCATTTTCTCTATTCTTGATTTCATCAGTAAATGCAATTATTGATTTTGAAAGCGTAGCTTTATAAGCATAGTCTTCAGCTATGTTTTTTTGTTTAATATATTGTTTAGCACAAAAAGTAGCCCCTGATATTGCTATTGCTACAGCAACAACTCTTCCAATTATCGAACTAATTTCGTCTTTATTTTCTATACCCCATCCACCAACAATCCATACAGTTAATGCAATAGCAACTAATAAAAGTCCAATAGCACCTCTTATCCAATTTTTAGACAAAGTTGGGTTACTTGCCGCATCATATTGAGCGGAAAATGCAGCACTAATACCTTGTGCGGATTTAAGTTTTAAAGCCGTTTCGGCTTCTGAAATTAATCTATCTATTTCACTTTCTTTTTCGATTATTTGTTTAGCCTTTTGCTCTAATTCTTCAATGCTATTTTTATATTCATCAACATTATCATGAAAGGCAACAATTTGTAATTTTCTTTTTTCAACATCTCCCTCAACCTCTTTTATTTTATTAAGTACATTATTTGTGTTATTGTGATTTTCATTTATCTGATTTAATGTATTACTTGATTCTTGCTTTAAATTATCAATCTTTGATTTAATTTCTGTTGTACTATTTAATATTTCCTCTAACTCAGTTTTTTTCTTAACTATAAATTCTAAACTCTTTTTTGTTTGGTCAAATTGATTAACAAATCTTGTATAACTACTTTTTAATTTGGTTAAAGATTTCAATTCAGCTTCGTAATCCTTTTTACCAATTCTTCTATAAAACAAACCTGAAATAACAACATTATCATAAAGATTTTCAATTTGAGCAAGTACCTGATTTGGATTATTTCTATGTTGAAAAATTGTGTTAACAATAGTGAAAATTGCATTTCTTCTGTTATGAGATATTTCATCAAATATTCCAGAATCAATTTCATCTATAATGACATTTCTTAAAAATTTAAAACGCTCTACTCCTTCTTCTAATTCCACATCGCCATATAGCAATTTTGGATTTACAGCAACATGATTATCAAGCTGTTTAATTAATTCTTCATTTTTAAGGACATCATATATTTGTTTTGTAACTTGTTTCATATAAATTAGTATTAATAAGTTGATTTTTCGACTATATTATTTCCTCAACATTAATTTTCACATTTTTAATGAATTACTAAGCCTTGCAACACCTACATGGTTATTGTTTAAATCAGAGAGATTAAAATATTGAGAATTAACATTTGATATATGGAATACAGGACCTTCTCCCGTCTTAAAATTCAAAGAACAACCTGAAGCCTTAAAACTTCCTTTAAGTTCAGCATATTGTATTCCATTATATTCAATCACGTTAATAATAACTTCTTTGTTATTGGTTGTAATACCTCCATTTCCAATATTATTTCCTTTGGTATCAATGATGTTAAAATGATTCATTGTTTATATTATTTATTAGTTTTATTTAATTATCAATACTTGTTATGCTTTTATAATGTTTAGCAATTCGCTCATTGAATTGCTGAGCAATATATTTCTTGTTTTTTACAGAATTTTGTTTAAGCTTTAATATTGGTTTGCCATTCCTGTCGTGATTTAAATGTTTAATATTTATGTCTACTTCTACTATTTTGCTCCAACGTACATTCAAATCTTCGTTTACATCAATAAACTCTAGTAAATACTTGGCTTCTCCAGATAAAACAGATAAATCATATGCAATACAATATCGTGTAATATCAGTTAGTGATGTGTCCTTATTTTCAACAATATCCATCCATAATTCTTGAAGGCATTCTTCAAATTGTTTTGAACTAAAATAATCCATATAAAATGATCTTGCCCAAAGAATAACATCTAGAATTGTTCTTTTATAGAACTTTGGATCCTCATCACCAATTATAGCCATGATTAATCCTTTAATAGTCCCATCAAACATACCAATCATAGTTTTCAAAACCTTTTTTCTTTCAGTTTTACTAATTAGGTGAGCAGCCTTTAAAACTTTTGATGTGTGCACAATAAAGGTTGATTTTTCCATTGCGTCAACAGGATAAACTTTTAAAGCGGAAATTTCTGTTAGTACATTAGATTGTTCAGGGGTCTTTCCTGCATAAAAAATATTTGGATTTAACCACCACTCATTGAGAAAGTTAATAACCAAATCATTCTCGTTATCTACTCCAAATGCCAAAGACGCTAGATATTCTTGAATCGTTAAATGAAAAAACCTGAATTGCCTTAAGTCACCATTATAAATTAAAATATTTGAGTTAGCACATAGATTTTTCAAAAACTCTTCGGAATTCTCAAGTATCTCAACAGGTCTTTCTACCTTTAATTCTTCTAAGTATTCTTTCAACTCCTGTTCATCGATTTCTATCGAATTACTCAAGTGCATTTTGCGAGCTATCTCTCTTAATACGAATAATCTTTCTTTCAATTTATATTGCTGTGATACGCCTCTTTCTTTGTCCCATTTATCGAGAAATAAATCCATGAATTTCTCATATAATTCAGTCACATTTCGAGGTAAATCTTTTGGATCAATTTTATCTTCTTTAAACAATATTGCCAACAATATTGAAGTCAATGGCGTTTTTGGAAATGCATTTACTATCTCTCCTTTTGTAACAACCTGTACAAAAGATTTCGCTTGTTGTTCATCCGAAATTATTTTCTCACCAACCTTAACTAACTCACCCAAGTTTAATGACATCAGTTCAAATTGTTCAAAAATAGAATCGAGCACCAAATCATTTTTCACTTGATCCGCTGTTCTAGACGAAAGAATAATTTGAATATTATTAGCAGCTACATGAAACCCCTTGATTTCAGTAATGATTTTTGACCTTAGATTTGCGTCCTTTACCTCATCCAACCCGTCAAGTAGAAGCAATATATCGTGATCTTTATAATCTTCTATGTTTAAATGATGTTTAGTTATGGTAAAATATTCTTTCTCAATGTAATCAGATATACCTGTATCGGAATCTTGTTTTAATTTATTCAATTCTACGTAAAATACTATTGAATTCGGTTTTGCTAAGATGAAGTCCTTTCCGATTTTCTTCAATATCGTAGACTTTCCAGAGGTGGCAATTCCATGTATAAATATAGACTTCTTATTCTCGATGATTTTTTTTACATCAGGAAGAAATTTCACTGGTATTTGCTTGGTATTTCCTTCCAGATATTCTTCCCTTTCCTTCTCAAACTTAGTGCTCTTAGCTTTAATAGAGAGTTCGAAATCCTCAAAATTATTAATGTCAATATTAAAATCAGATTGCAGAAATTTTAAGGATTTATTTTGAAGCACATTGGTAAGCATTTGTTCATTGTACTTTGACAAGAGTATATTTTGATTTTTTTCAACCAATAAAGTAGTCAGATCTTGTTCTATAAGGTACTTCACAACCATTGTTTGGGGCCAAAATAATACTTTAGATTTCTCAGCATCATCGAGTTCATCTGCTATCAAAATCTTCGAATTACCTTTGAAAACTCCACTGCAAATCACAATAACTTTATCAATATTAACTCTTCCATAAGTTGTGCTTGGGTATTTAGATTTAAATGATTCACGAACCTGCCTATGAACAATCCCCAACTCAGATTGATTAATGTCGCCAGACTTCACAACGCATGCGTACCATACTTTATTCATGAACTTATCCTCTTCATAAAAGACAACATCTTTACCAAACTCTGTGACACCATGATGATGATCCACCTCATGAAAACCTAGTTTTTCGAATAACTGAATTAATAGTAACCGAAATTGTTCTTCGCTTAGCTCTTTTAACTTGCTTTTAAATTCTTCGTCTGATAATTTATAATTCATGTCTGTATATTTTTAATATTGCACTATATCTATTTTTTTTATATTATACTTCCCCTCCACAATTTTAATTTCCTCCTAATTCAAACCAAAAATTCATAAACCATTTGGTTCATTTCCGTTTATAAATTTTACAGTTAACAATTTAATTGTAAATAATTTATCAAACATAAACTAAAAATAATTAAAAACAAAAAATGGTTCATCCATCTAACTAACGGTCGATATTGAGCAATGAACGGTCATTTTTTTCAAAATAACCCCGTATTAATTTCCATCATAGGGATATACATGGCAATAACAATAAACTCTACAATAACGCTAATGAATAAAATCACAAAAGGTTCGAGGAGTTTTCCAAATAATTCCGAACCAATATCAAATATACTAATTCCACATATTTATTTATATAAATAAATATGTGGAATTGCAATTTTACGAACTTGAAAATTATAGATTACTCACCTGCTTTATATCTAATTTATTGATACCTCATCCCCAAAAATAGATGTTAAGACATGCTGTAAGCATTATTAAGCTTTTTGAAAAAGGTGCACCGCACTGTTATGCTTTAGCTTGCAGCTAAGCATTTAATCTTTACCATCTACCAACTCCAATTTACCTTTTTTAAAAGAACGTTTTATTTAATAGAGTAAACACTACCCCCTTACTCAAAATTATCTTGATAAAAATGCTCAAAATTTATCAAATCTTTTCTTATATAATATGCATAATATCTTTTTATCACTTCTCTTTTTTCCTCTGTAGTAAAAGGCATTGCTAACTCACCAAACCCTTTATTCATCATTTTGTTTACAGTACTATATTTTTTTTGTAAAAAATTTAATTCTAATTCCATAAAAAAATATTCAGTCCACAACCACTTCCGTAATTCTGTTCGTCTATATCCATTATCATTTTCATGAAAATGATAGATTAGTGCTTTCACATTTTCTATCTTTTTTTGATTTAAATAAAGTCTGCAAAGTTGTGCCTTTGCAATTATTTTATCTCTCCATAATAAACTATCTTGAAAACATTTTTTACAAGCTTTCTCCATTTCTTGATACTTCTTAGATTCTAAATAATAATTATTTATTGAATTATCACAATCATTAGGAAATTCTAATTCAAATTTAGCTACATAAACAGCTGCCGAATCTAAATTTGGATTTTCTCCCCATGAATACTCACTAATTATTCTTTTTAACATATCTCTTCTAAAATATCCTAATTCATATATCTTTTTTAATTCAAATAGATATTCATCTATTTGATTAGTTACAAAAAAATAATGTGCTTTTGCTAATTTTAATCTGTGAAAATTTGGATAATAAACAAGTAAGCTATCTAAATCAAAATCTTTGTTTTTTGAAAAATGTTCATATTCTAATTCATAAGTAGTATTTAATAATAATTCTGCTCCTTCGAGTACTTTATTAAAAAAGGTATCAGTAGAACTTAATTCAAATTTTAAATGTGAAATGATACTTTCTTCTATCTCATCTATATGAACGGCATAACGATAAAAAGATAATGCTTCATAAAATCCCATTTCTTTTGGAAATTGACGAGGATATATTTTTTCTCCATCATCCCAATCAAACTCAACTTGACTATAATGAGGAATTAAACTTAATGCCTTTTGATAATTACCTTGTTCTAAAAAAGCGATTGAAGAAATACCTACTTTCAAATCCGAATCAATTTTATACTTATTTTGCACTAGTTCTTCTATGTTACCTTCCATATAAAAATACAAGAACAGACTATCTGAAATTTCAATACCTTCCTTATTAATTTCAATTTTTTCTGGTACTGTTAATTTTGGTTTTTCTTTATTATCTTTTATAACCGAAGAACCTAATTCTTCTTCATTATTAAAACAACCTGTAAAAAATAAAAGACCGAAAATCAATACAATGCTTCTCATAAAACTTTAATTATTTTTTTTTACTTTTTCTGTTACTTTTGGAGCTGATTCCCCTGATTCATTAAATGCTTTTTCTGCTTTTTTAGCTTCTTTTACTTCTGGAGATAAATCTTGTTCTGCCACTTCTACAGGCACTAATATCGTTATTGTACCAAGATTTCTATCAATAGTTCCCATACTAAGAGGAATAATCATTTCTTCCGAAGAATCTTCCCCTAAATTAAGACTTCCTGACAATACTTTTTCTTCATTTACTAATAGCATTTGTGCCCAGTCTGTAACTAATTTTGAATATTCTTTTGTTATTACAACATTATTTTCATTAGGTTTAGGAGTTCTTCCATCAGATAAATAATTTGCTAAATCTGCCATAAAAACATCACTTTGTGATAGAGACATAGGGATGTATCCATTTTTTTTAGCTGTGCACCGCACTGTTATGTGTATGCTTGTAGCTACACATTCATTCTAATCCTCCCTTCCAATTTCCAACTCACTTTTTTATTTTTCATCAATCAACTTCTTTGACACACTAGCTTTAGTTTCTACCAGTTCATCATCCTTATAAATCTCAATCCTATCAAGAGTACCATCTTCTTTCCAATATTTCCATTTTCCTGTTTTATACCCTTTGTCGTCATAATAATTTTCAAACTTTATCTGACCATTCTCATACCAAGATATCATTTTACCAGAAACACCATATCTATATCTTGAACTAACGAGCATTTGATTTTTCTTATTACCATTACAGTAATAATTAGTAATAGTTTGCGGTTCAAATGTATTTAATTGGACACGTACGATAAGTTGACCTTCCCTACACCAAAAACCTTCTGAAATACTTTCAATGATTCCATTATTTAAGGTATCAACTAAATAGATAGAAACTTTCTTTTTATTGTTATTTGAATAATAATCAATACAAAATAGTGTATCGTTTTTATAATATGATTCATAATATTTTATATCATTTTTTTTTATAATGGAGGGAATTAATAAATCATCATGATTAATAAAAGCTACTGTATTTATACTATCAGGATGCGCAGGATTTTGCACAATTTTAACTAAAGAAGAATCTGAGACATCAATAATCTTTTGAGAAAATAAATCGTACACTCCCAAAATTAATATAGTTAATAATATATACCTCATAGTTTATTTATTTTTTTATAACAACATTGTTTGAATACAATTCAAAGTTTTTGAGCTCATTATTAATTTTTTTAATCCATATTTCCTGTTGAACTTTAGATTCACCATGCCTAGTCTCTTCATCATATAAATTTTGGTTTTTAATTCTTTCTTTATTAAATCTAAGAAAAATATTTGGAATAGTTTCTTCAATTTTTTTTGTTTCAAATTTAATCTCTGATACAGCCTTTTTGAATTTTCTATTGTACAATTCAGCAATATCAAAATGAAGTTGTTCATGACTCAAGAGATAATCTGTCTCATTTTTGACCCATGATTTATTTTTTATAAAATATACATATGATTCTAAATAAATTACCCCATCATCACCTTTAGTTAAATTCCATGTTGTTTTATAAAAAGTTTTAGCATGATACAGTGACTTAGAATCAGGTGTGCACCGCACTGTTATGCTTTAGCTTGTAGCTAAGCATTTAATCTTTACCACCTACCAACTCCTATTTACTTTTTTTTTAAAAGAACGTTTTTATTTGTTTTTATTAGAGTAACCACTATCAGTTTTTTTACTACATTTGAAATTTAATTTTTAGAACCCCTTCTTAAACAAAACAGTCATGAGTAAAAAAATTATTGGAGTTGTTTTAATGATATTTTCAACTCTTTTCTGTCTATCTTCTATCCCTATATTTATTGATTCTTTAAACAAATCATCTTATAATTTAGATAGCAAAATTATCACTATGATTATTTGGGCTGTTATTCAGTTTTCAGTTTCTTTATGGCTAGGATATATTAGTTTTAAACTAATATCTTCAAAAAAATAATCATCCCTCTTCTTTCCAACTAATACTAATATCAGTTGGGTTATCCAAATTGAACTCCCACACATAATTACTAGTACTAATAGCATATAAACTATTACCCACAAGTCTAAGATTATCAAAAGGGTTGGAAGAATCAAAAAATGCTATCCATTTAAGTTCTTTTGTACTCAAATTCAATACTGCTACAAAACCATCACTCCCATAATCACTTTCTCCAGACACCACAAGAACTCCTTTATCCTCAATACTATTTAAAATAGCACAATCACTCCAAAACAAATTATTATTTTTCTCTAAAAAATCTACTGTAATTTTTCCTTTCTTTTCAAGAATATGTTTTTTTTGATTCCAATCAATTTTTACGTCAATCAATTCAATATCCCCATTTGGAAAAATTATTCCATTAACTTTAGGACAACTTAAATGTTCAAAAAAATCTATTAAATCTTTCTCCATAATTATACAACCTACTACTATTAATCTATTTTCATATTAATTTTGTCCAACAACTGCTGGTTGTTCCTTTAACCCTTGACTTGGAACAACACCTCCTGCCTCAATATTTCTTTTATCATTAAAACGTTTAGTAAAAGCTTGTCTCCAAGTTAATTTAGAACCCGGCATAATATCATCTGGATTAACCTTCTGAAATGGAATATTCTTAAGACCAGTGTGCACCGCACTGTTATGTGTATGCTTGTAGCTACACATTTCATCTACTCCCACCTTCCAACTCCAATTTACTTTTTTAAAGAACGTTTTTATTTTTTAAAACCAGATAAATAGTAACACTACCCATTAAGAAAGTCTTCGTATTTATGGCTAAAATGTTTCTTATTGGTAAAAAATATTGTTTCAATATCTTTTAATGGACTCATATCTCCGTCTTTTACATCGGTTTTAGGTATTCTAAATTCATGTAACTCTGGAAGGTCTTTTATAAATTTTATAGACTCTATTGTTCCACAATTACAATATTTAAGACTTTTGATACTTTTAATTTTACCAATTTCTTGATGATTTTCAAGGTTTTTACAATCATATAAATGAAAATTATGCAAATTAGACACATTATTGACAATACCTAACTTTTTCAATTTCGGTAAGTTATGACCCTCAAAATGAATTAATTTTCTCAAATTAAAAAGCCCTTTTAAACTTGTTACTGGACTTTGGATAAGCTCTAAAAATGATAATTCTTGTAGTGTTTCAAATTCTTCAAGATTATCGGCTTTGTATTTCCAAAGATGCAACTTTCTAATACTTTTACAACTAAAAACATTTTGCCAGTTCTTATGATATATAATAGATAAAACTTCTAATTTAGAAAATATTAATAAGTCTATTGTATCTTTGGGAATACAACCTATTATTAAGGATTTCAAATTCGATAATTTCTTGATCGCAGATAAATCATACTCTCCATCAGTAACAAAAACTTTTTCAATCAAAGGACATTCTGCCAAAAAGGATAAGTCTTTTTCTTTGTATCCCTTAAAATCATTGATATATACTGATTTAATTTGATTTTTATTAATGTAATTTATTAACTCGCTTAAATGCAGAGAATTTATTATTAGATATTTACCATCATTTAAATTTTCAAAATATTCAATCATACATCTTTTTTTATTACTTCTCGAGTTTCTTTTTACCAGGAGATTCTATTTTATTATAATTATTACCTGAACCTGAACCTCCATCATTTTTCAATCTTTTATATTCATCGATGAAAGCATCATCACTTGATTTTGAGGGAGTCCAATCAATATTAGTAGGCATATCACCATATTCGCCAAACTTATCATTTGCTGATTCTACAGCACGGTCAAAACTACCTTTACCATGATACTTTTTGCCGCTTTCAAAAACAATAGTATAAGAGCCATGTCCCTTAAGTGCTTCCTTTCCATACTTCTCTACTAATTTTCCTTTTACTTGTTTTTTAATTAACTTCTTCAATCCCTGTTCAGCTAAATCAAGTGGGGAAATTATTATTGGAATTCCTGTCAACTCTTCAATTGTAGTTTCTACAACCTCTTTCCCTACTTCTTTAACCAATACACCCCACCCTATTTCTCCTGCTACAATCAAACCACTAACTATAGCACCTGTAGCTGCAAAAGTATATGTAGCTATTGTGGTAATTTGATCTGCACTTAATCCTATACCATGAGGATCAAATTCTACCCATCCTTTAATACCTACATCCCAATAAAAAGACCTAGTAGGCTGACCAAGGTAATAGGTTTGTGCAACTATCATTTTCCCAGGCAACCTAAAATATTCATGGTTACTGTGAATCCCTACAGTTGAATAATAAGAGACATCACTCCTATTCTCTCCTTCTAATTTTACTTCTAACTCAGGTAATGAAGTCCAATACAATTGAGGGTCTGTCGGCTCTTTACCATCTAAATCTATAAATTTAATAGGATTGAGACCTGCAAAATGGTATGGTGACCAAAAAGGATATTCTGGAGCTAAAGGATCTACGCTTGTAAACTTTGCTATCCTTGCATCATAAATCCTAAAACCATAATCATAAATAGCCCCAGCAGTATTACCCATATCATTATCTTGCTCCTTACCATTAAACCCGTAACGGTAAGCACCATTGGCATCAAACCAACTTCTGTCTTTTATGGTCATCCCAAAAGGATAGTAGTCATTAAAAGAAAGAACGTGAGGTGTGCACCGCACTGTTATGCTTTAGCTTGTAGCTAAGCATTTAATTTTTACCACCTACCAACTCCAATTTACCATTTCAAAGAACTTTTTATTTGTTTTTAATAGAGTAAACACTACCAATTACTCTATTAAAACCATATATATAGCATCCTCACATAACACATGAGCTACTAAACCAAATTCCTGTGTATGTTTATTAACTCCAAGCTCCCTGTTAAAACTACAATAATTAACCTTATCCATACATGGTGTCCACCATGTATAAATTGTATCCGTACTATTATTAATCATGTACATATATAAGTATTGTGTTGCTCTTTCCTCCATTGACTGATTGTAAACATTGTTTTTTTTAAACTTTTCACTCAATTTATTTAAGATTTCATATTTCCCTTCAATCTTAATAAAATATAGATGACCTTCCTCTACCCCTTCATATTTAGGATGCTCAAGATAAGTAATTTTATCTGGATTAATATCTAAATCAATATGTAGTAATGAATTAAATTTATTTATATCTATATACTCCTCCTGATTACCAGGAGTACAGAAATAAAATACTGATACTGCAATATAAATTAATACTGTTTTTAATCTTTTCATCATAAGATATTATTCAAGACCTAAAAGATGTGGAGTGACAATATCCATATCCTTATTTAAGTTAAATTCACTATACATTTCACAAGCTTTTTCAATCAAAAAACTTCCCTTTCTAAAATCCCATTTGATTGCTATGTCAAAATCACGCTTTATATATTCTCCAAAATTCATTTCAGAAAAATCATCAAATTTGCTTAACTCTTGTAACATAAGAGGTTTCATTTTGCCTCAATATTGATTACAAAAATCAAGCATAACATTGTGTTTTTCTTTCGTCTCTAATTTTTGTAATTCGATATAGGAATCTTTAACATTTTCCTCTGCGTACACTTTTACAAGTCTATGAGATTCTTTATCGTAATAAAATTTATATTTATATCCTTTTAAAGGAGCAGAAACGGCTTCAATTAAAAAAAAATAATATCTATCTTCATCGTTCATAACGAAATTATATTTTTTCAAAATTATAAAAAATTATCTAGGGGTCAACTGTGCACCGCACTGTTATGCTTTAGCTTGTAGCTAAGCATTTAATTTTTACCACCTACCAACTCCAATTTTCCATTTTTAAAGAACGTTTTTAATTTTTAAAAGCAGATAAATAGTAACTAGTAACACTACCTCAGCTGCTAAATTTTATGGAATCAATAATTTTTTTAGCTGTTTCACTCCATTCTTCTCTCTCTTTGTCTAAACAATTAAATGTAACCATAACAAGGTGATTATCCATATGGGAAATTACAAAAAGATTATATATAGATCCATCCATCGCTCTTGATATAAACTCTAATATGACTTGATTTTTTCCATTTTTAACAATGGATTCTGACTTTATTAACTTTGCTCCCATTTGAATTAATTGACCTTCAAATTGAATTTTATACGCATCCACACCTTGATTATCCATTGGGGTAATAGTATGATTTAAAGCAATATTAACCGTACCTTCCTTATTAGTATATACACTTGAAGGTCTTGCAGCAGAGGGATATTTCAATTTAATAGTTTCCCTTGGCATTGTTTCAAACCTATTCGGAAGAAGCAGTTCTATAGTCCCTTCTATTTCTATTTTATTACCACTGTTAACTCTAATACTATTTGTATTAATTTTTCGCTTAGATAATATTTTTTCACTCTCTACAACATTATTAACATCTTCCTTATCCTTAATAGAAAGAGTAACATCCTCTTTAGTATTTCCTTTTAAAGAAACACTAACTTTATCATTTTCATTACTACATGAATAAAAAATAATTACTATAAATAATATTGAAATATAATTACTTCTCATAATCTAAAAAATTTTTAAAACTTCTCCTTCACCTATAGGTCCAAAACCTTCTCCAAAAGTAAACTTACTCCCTACCGAAAAATTCTTTCCTAAATGTTCTTTTGAAATAAAAAGGATTTCAACACACCCTTCTGCTTCTGGTAAGAATTCTTCAATATTTATTAATGATATTTGTCCTGAAGTTTTCATACATCCAGGGAACTGAAACAATGGTCTATACCCGCTTTTAAATGGTGTTTTCCTACCACCATCCTTTCCACTATATAATTTTATCTTCGCTTTAACCTTTATCATTATTTTGGTAATTTTAATGGACTATAATTCAATGGTGTTATATTTTTTATCTTTGAAAGATCATCCGCTGGTATTGAAATGGCATTCATATTATCAGCATCAAATTTAGTTGCTCTTTTCATTATATCCTTAGAAACATCCACTTTTATTATTGTATTTGGTATTTTTCCAAAGTTATCAAAATTATTTTTACCAAATTTAGTCGCCTCTTCTATTGTTGGAGCAAACAATTTACCTAATTCATAACTCCCTGGAGCATTTCTCAATCCATTTTCTAAAATATCATCTAATTCCCCTTTCTCTACAGCTCTATATACTGAAGTTAAATCACTCGCTTTATTTGCTGTTTTTACCGCCTTGCCGGCTGTTGCTAACATACCAACTACTGGTATCATTGCTGCCGCACTTAAAGAAGCTCCCACATAATCTCCTCTTGAAAGAGAAATAACTACATTAATTCCATCAGCAATTTCTCCTACAACTGGTATTAAACCAATAATATCCAAACCCGTTTGAACATAATCAAGAGTACCAAACCCTGATTCTTCAGCTGTTGGTATTTCAGGTACACTAGGTGGTAATAAAAATGATGGTAGTCCTACTTGTGGTAATGATGTGTATGATGGAAATTCTGCTGTTGCGGCAGTATTAGTCCTATGAGCCCATTGTCCATTACTATATGCAATTTCAGTAGAAGCTCCATTAGCCGATGTTATCGTAATAGAACCATGTGCATTTGTTATGTTTCCATTTTCATCTTTCTCCTCAGTATAATTAATTTCAACACTATTATTTCCTTGGCTAGAAATTACTTGACTAGCAATTTTACCAAATTCCTCTTTATCTGTTGTTCCTGCCGATAAACCATATGGATCAACATAATAGATAGGATTATTATCAAAAGCAACATAAGGACTAGACCACGAAAATTGAGCCATTAGAGGGTCTAAACTCCTCCATCTACCTATTCTCGCATCATACTGCCTAAACTCCGTTGTATAGCTATTCCCTGCTCCAGCAACCTCATCGTCCTTCTCCATACCATTAAAGCCATAACGGTAAGCACCATTGGCATCAAACCAACTTCTGTCTTTTATGGTCATCCCAAATGGGTAGTAGTCATTAAAAGAAAGAACGTGAGGACTAAAGTAATCATTTTCATCAATCATATCCAAATCATTCCCCATATTATTTCCATTGGTATGTAATTTTACATCAGCAATTACTACTCTCACATTCCCTAAATGGTCTTTTAATTCGTATTGTTTTTTTCCTATTTCTCTGCCTGCAGCTGCTACTGCTTCTTCTCCAAACAATTTATACACTTGGGTAGGTAATGCGGAGGCAAAGTGGTAAGAACTGTAGCTACTATTGGTAGTAATGCTGCTCATGCTCGTGCTAATCGCATCATAACTGTGTATGGCATCTGCCGTTGCATCCATGTTGGGCATGTACAGTTTTCCGTTTACTCCTCTGCGTATTTCGCTAAATAAATACACACTGGTAGGGTTTAAGGGATTGAGGGTAGTAGTATTTAGGGGGGAGTATTTCCAAAGGTTGCGTTCGCTTTCGTTTCCGCTTGCTCCATCTAAATAAATGCCTCGTTGGCTAAGGTACATGGTTTGGTTATCGGCATCGTATTCCGCTCTTCCTTCGCCATAGTTGCCTCCGTAGTTGTTTACCAGGGTATGGTCTAGTATGTCCACTACGCCTGTGGTGCTTATTTTATCGGGGTGCAGGGCTATGCTGTACACATCGAACACACGGTGGCTAAAGCCGGTTACGTATTTATCGTGCTGGTACCACAATAGTTTGTCTCCTTCGGGTGCTATTTGCAGTTCGCCTTGTTCGGTATTGCCACATCCGTTTATCTGGTACAACAGGTGTTGTTGCAGTTGGGTGGTGTTGTTTATAAATTCAAAGGCTACTATTTCTGTAGTGCCTTGGTCGGGCAATGCCACATTAGGGGTATAGCGGGTACTGTAAATTATTTTTTTGTTGTTAACGTGGTCTTCGTAAGCGGTAAAGTGTAAGCCATATTGTGCTGTAGAGGCATTGGTAGTCATGGCTACGTTTACCTGAGTAGCGTCCACTTCGCCTGCTTGCAATGGTCCATAGCCTTGTTCGTCCATGTCTATGATATGATACATGGGTTGCTTGTTGGCATTTAGGGTAACTACGGCATATTTATTTATGGCTAAATTAATCACAATAGGCTTGCTGTTGATATCGATATTACTAATCAACTCTGTATTTTTCATTAATTTGCCTGTGGCATCGTAAATTAAGCACGCATCTTTGTTACCCAAGTATTTTTCGGCAAGTACTACATAAAATTGTAATTCGCCATCGGTATTTTCGGCAATGGCTACTCCATTTTTGGCTATTCCCAAAAAGTTGGTGGTAGCGGGTATGTCCGGGGTGGTTGGTGTAGCGTATTCGGTACTGTTATATTCTAAGTGTATTACTTTTTGTTGGCAAAGTTGGTTGGTAGCATCAATTAACGCATGTTTGTTGCTGCTGGTAATCCAATTTTGGTATTCGGATTTTTTTTGTATTCCGCTACCCAATGGGGCAAAAGGAATGTTGCCGGAGCTTCCGCTTACATTTAGGGAGGCTGCTAATACTTTGCTTGCTGTGCGTTGTCCTAAACGGTCGGAACCATAAATGGGTTGTTCTTTTAGTTGTAGGGTAACATCGAAGTTACTGCCATTTTCTACTGCTGTTTTTTCATATACGGCAAGAGTGTTTCCCTGGGCATCTCGCACGTAGTAGGTGGTAGTAATTTCGTTTACCAAGAAAGTGGCTGTAGTGGGGTTGGCTTCAGCACCTGATAAGCTTCCTGCTGCATCTGTCTTCTTATTAGCGGTTTTTTTAATTCTGTTGCCTGAGGCATCGTACTCAAAGTCTATTTTTTCTACTTGATAAACGTTTGCTCCGCTGTTGGTGCTAATGGTTTTGGTAACTTGTTTTACTTTTCCGTAAACGGTCCAGTAGATGTTGGTAGCTACATCAAACAATTGATATCCGGGACCAAAATCCATCTGTTCTTGAGCGGTTTCTATGGTTAGGTTTCCTATTCCATCATAGGTATAGGTATGGGTGCCTTCTAAATCGCCTCTTCCGCCTACTGTATTGGTGCTGTTATCGGTTACGGAAGTAAGTTGGTTGCTGTTTAGGGCTACTCCTGCTAATCCATTATCGTAGGTATAGTCTAATTCATCCATTAGTATTCCTAACTCGTTGTATCGGTCTAAGTTCAGGAGGTTACCGTTGGCATCGTAGGTATAATTGGTTTTGTAGGCGTCTGCTGCATTTGGTCCGGTGGTATAAGCTGTCCAAGTGTCTGTTCCTGTATTTTCTAAGTTAGTAGCTTGTTTGATACGGTTTAATACATCATACTTATAAACGCTTGCTCTTGGGTTAACAGCAGGGTCTTTTAGTCCATTGGTATTTTTTAACTGGCTATGTACCCAATGGCTAATGTTTCCGTTGTATAGGTCTGCTGCATTGTTGGTAGCCGAGGCGTATAAATCGTTAAAGGATGAACCTCCTGTAGTGCTGTTATAGTGAAAATTGTTGACATTACGATAATCTCCATTGTAATAGCCCAGGCTCATGCCAAAGTAATCTTCGGCAACTTTGTTGGTTTGTTGCCAAGGAGTTGTGGCGGTTACTAATTCGCCATCATTTCCGGGATCAACGGTATTGGTTAATTGAGGTGTGTTAATGGATTTTAGCCAACCGTGTATGGTGTAGATGTAATCTAAGCCTTGTACATGGTCTTCGCCTATGGTATTTCGTTTTAATGGACCGTGGGCGTAGTATTCGTAATGGGCATCGTTATCCCACAATTGGTTATCAACAGAGGTAAATACATGGGTTAAACGGTTTTCTGCATCGTACTCGTATTTATGGAAAAATTTATCGCTACGGTTTTCATTGTAACGTACTTTTAATACGTTGCCACTTATTAAATCGTATTCATAGGCAATGTAGTTTCTGCCTAGTTCGGCATCTTCTTGTATGAGCCATTCTACGTTTCCGTGCGGATCGTAACTGTAGTAGGTATGGTATTGGTCGTTGGTGGTGTTTAGGTTACCATCTTCATCGTTAAACACAAAGCTTACTCTGTTTTGCAGGTAGCGTTGTGGTAAACCATAATAATCTACTTGTGCAGGGGTGGTATAGTTTGTTTTGGTTATTTGGGTGTTGGTATATATTGGATAATTATATACGTTTGATGATCCATCTATATTATCAGCAAATTTTTCATCTTTTAATCCAACAAATGAAACAGGGGTAGTTCCATCTAAATCTACCAAGCTACTTTCTCCTACTTCTATAATTCTGCCGAGTTCATCGTATTTGGTGTAGCTGAATACTCCATCTGTATTTTGTTGTTGATTTTGTGAAAAACGCAGGCGGTTTAGTGCGTCATAAATAAAGTTGGTGGTTCCTCCATCGGGCGTATTTTGGCTGATAAGCTGCCCCAAACTGTTGTATTGGTATTTGGTTTCCATGGTATGGTCAGGAACATACTTAGTAAGTGTAGGTAAATTATTTGGGTCAGTAGCTCTGTAATCAATAATTGCTTGAATTTCGTTGGATGAAATAGAACCATCATCTAAGAATTTAACTCCCTGAGGAGGAACTGTTTTGGTAAGTTGACCTGCTCTATCGTAATAATAAAGGGTATAGTGGTGTTCGTTTACCTCATAACTGATGTTGGTGGAGTCTCTAAAGGTATTGAGGTCGAAACAATTGTCTTCGAAGGCAGTAATCATTCCTTGTGTTTGGCTTTGCAAACAAGCCATGGTACTAGACATCATTTCGTTGGCTGCTTCTGCCATGTTATCTTTTAGGTTAATGTCCACTTCTTCGGGAGCTTCTACATCATCAGTTGAAACAGGTTTAGCCCATACAAAGCTAAATTCAGGAAAATCAGGAACAGGAGGAATGGTAATTTTTACTCCGGGGAAGGAGGTGCTACATCCGTTGGCATCTGTAATTACCAGGGTATATATAACCGGAGTAACACCATCAGGATTTGCATATTCTGCAAAATCGGCAGTGCTTGTTGTTGAGCTGGTATGGTTATGTACCATAATGTCGTTGGTTACGGTTACCTGAACAGTAACGTTAAAAGGTGTAACGCCATCGGTTTGTAAGGCAGGGAAAATGTTCGTACCGTCATACATCCAGTAAGGATAAATGTAAAATCCGGGAGTTGGAGTTGGTGTAACAGTAATATTTGGGTCGTTTACATTAAACGCTACCGTTCCACTTGTATAACCCGGAATGGTAACACCTGTTGGTTCATTTGCTGTAAGCGGATTTAAAAGTGGGTTAGCATCAGGGTCAGGATCATCGTATTCCAATTCTCCTGAAGAACTATTTACTGTAAAACTTACCGTTCTGGTTTCTGTGGAGGGTTGTCCTTCTAAGAACCATTCGTAATTTAAGGGAGCTGTTCCTCCTGTGGCACATAGTTCTAGCTCACAACCAGTAATGGAAATATTGTCTTCATAAGTAGCTGAAGGAGCTAAGGCAGCATCCGTTCCAACATAAGCTGGTGTTGGGGTAATTCCTAAGGTACACAATACAATAGGGTCTGGAAAAGTGAGACTGGTGGATATATCGGGAGAAGTAACGGGACCACACCCTAAAGCAGTGTTTACATCATTTACGGTAAGGGTAACTGCTCCGCCCGGTGCTGTTGGTATAGAGATATTGTCATCTGTAGAGGCGGAGTTGCTCCAACTATAAGTGTAATTGCCGCTTCCTCCTGCTACTATTGCGTTAATTTGTGCAGGGTCTCCCGGACATAGTGGTTGAATGATTTCAAAATTAATGGTGATGGGGTTAAATTGTTGTACGGTAAAATAGAGTATTTCTGTACAAGAACCATCCGTTACTGTTACGGAGTATGCTCCCGGTTGTGAAATAGTAGATGATGCTCCAGGCGTATTCCAAGTAATAACTGCTCCTGAGGGAGGGTTGTCTAATGCTGCTTCTACACTTCCGCCAGTACAAATACCTAGATTAGGATTTACTAAGCTGAGGTTAAATGTTCCGCCTAATACAGTTACATTTTGGGTAACTACACAGCTTCCCGGTGAGTTTTCGGTTACTTCCACTACATAATTTCCGGCAGGTACATTTCCGCTTAGCCCTGTAAATAAAGGTGTTGTTGGATAATCATTTACGGCATATACAGTGGTGGTGTATCCTCCTGGTACGCCATTAACAGTAATACTACCCGTGCTGCTACAAGTGGCATCGGTAGTTACTACTTCCACCTCGGGGCTATTATCCGGAATGTTTACCAAAACAGTTCCTGTACAGGTAGGGTCTTGGGCATTGGCTATGGTGATGTAATTAGGCCCTGCGGGTAAGTTATTTATTGTTGTTTGAAGTGTATTTTGTACTGCACCACCATTAACGGTGTAGCCTACTGCTGCTAAATTAGCGGTAACATCTAAAATTACTGCCCCTGTAGAAAGTCCGCAACTTGTAGCTGTTATGTTTTGTACATCAAACGTTGCTGTTGGGGCTTCTAATTCGTTAATTACTATAGTAGCATCATTATCGTTGTTACTGAAACAAATGTTACTTCCTGTGGTAACAGTTACTTGGTAAGTGCCTCCAGCAGATACGGTTATTTGAGCTGTTGTTCCGGGTAAAGTAATATGATTTGCAGGATTAACATCTGTAACATCTTTCCACTCATAAGTGATTCCTCCTGAACCTATGGCTACATTAGCTATTACGGCATTTAATGTTACGGTGCTTCCGGGACATAAATTGGTATTACTTGCTACAATGGTTAATGTGGCTTGGTCGTTAATGGATACGCTATTTGTTTTTGTATTGGTACACGTTCCATTGGTTAGGGTAATGGTTACGGTATGAACACCATTACTCGTGTAAATATGTTCTAAATGATTGCTTGGTGCAGAAGTGATGTCTGTGCCTGTTTTTATAGTACCATCGCCATAATTGATGGTATATGCGGTGGTGGTAGTAGGATTAGTTAATGTTAGTGCTATTTCTCCACAATTGGTACCTGAGGCAATACTAAAACTGGCATCAACAGGTTCAAATACTTCTACTGTTTCGGTGAAAAAGTCTATACAAGTTAAGGGACTAGAAGGATTACTAGGGTTAGGATAGGTAGTAGTAACTGTTAGGGTTATTTCGTATGTTCCGACTGTAGTAAATTGGTAGGAAGGGAACATGCCTGCATTTAATAAATCTACTGAAGTTGAAGTGGTGGTGTTATCAATTTTCCAATCGTAGGTAGTTCCTCCCGATTGGATGCCTGTAACATTCAGAAAATCTCCTAAACAATATTCTAAAGGGGTGTTAAAATCTGCTTCTACTGCTCCAATTTTGATGTTTTGAGAAGTTGCTGATTGGCAACTTGACGCATCTTGAACAATGAGTTTAATAGTATTGGTTTGTCCTGAAACAAGTGGAGATGTTAGTGGTGTTATATTAGTGGTAACTCCTGTTGTAGGTACTGATATGCCATTCACTTTCCATAAATAAGTGTAAAGGCTTGGTGTGTAATTATTAATGGTAAGGTCTATACCATCATTAACATCACAAACATCGGGAATGGTATAGCTAAAATTAGCGGCAGGTTTATCTGATATGGTAATTGTTGTTGCTATAGCACAAGGTGCAATTTCATCTCCTGTAAGTGTAACGGTATAGGTTCCATTAGTTGGGTAAGTGTGACTAATGGTTTGTTGTCCTGAGTTATCAAATAATCCATCTCCAAAGGTCCATTTTGGATTAGTAAGTGTTGTTCCTGTGTATGCAAAGTTAACTTGTCCGCAAGCATTAATGGTAGGTGTTATGGTATGAGAAGCTACTACGTTAGGGTTGTTTAATACTATCCATTGTTCAACTCTACAAGCTTCTCCATTATCTAATTCAACGCAAACTATTATTTGACGAGTTTCTGATGCACATGCGGATAATGTGTAAGTATATTGAGGGGTATTTGATGTTGCATCAACATTGCCATTTCCATTGAGGTCCCAACTTATTCCTATAACTTTTCCAGCACAAGTTCCTGTAAATACATCATTTATATCCGTAATACCTAAAATGGAGGTTAAGGTAAAATCAACATCTATTTCATTGGCTTGTGTTCCAGACTGTTGATTATAGGTAAAATCAAAGTTATAGCTAGCACAACATGCTGGTGGAGTATCAGGAATTTGACAAATAGCAGTTTGACTTACAACAGACTGAGTCATAAAAAGTCCGAACAAGAGTAATAATGCAACTTTGATTTTCATAAGTATCTTTTTATTTTATTAAATCGGTCATTTGGAATAAGCCATGTTATCTTCATCACTTTTTTATGAGCTTTTTACTCAGGGCTATACCATATGTATCTTTTTATTGTTTTTTATTGTGCTTCTAATGCTTCTATTCTATCTTCCAAATCAGAAATTGTATTAAGTAATTGCTGTATGGTAGTCTGCTGTTCTTTTATTGCTTCTATCATTGGAGCTATTAATCCTGAATAATTAACTGTTTTAATTGTTTGTTCACTTGGTGAGCCATCATTAGTTGGCACTTCAGTCTCTACAACAAGCTCCGGAAAATATACTTCTACTTCTTGTGCAATAACTCCTATTTGTGTTGTCTGAGGTTTATTAGTATCAATCCATTTAAAAGATACTCCTCTTAATTCGGTTATTTTGCTTAAAGAAGAATCTAAGGTTGTTACATCCTCTTTTAAGTTAACATCTGAAATTTGATAAGAAGTTGCAGCATAAAAATCGCCATTATCCTTTACCCAAGCTGACACGTTATATCCCGGGTTAAAAATAACATCTTTACCTGCGGTAGATGTTCCTACATATAAAGAACCGGTTGCAGTTATAGTTGTATATAAATTAGCTGGAACACTAGGGTTTGGAAAAGATCGAATGTAAAAAGCTAAAGTATTATCGTGAAACAATTGAGCATAGGTAACAGAAGTTATTCCATTTGCTGCTAAGCCTCCTTTTTGTGTAAACCAACTTCCTGCACCACCAGCAACATCAGGATCTGCAAAACCAAATCTTAATTCACCTCTGTTAGCTACATTATCCTCATATCTTAATCTAGTATAATTAAAAGGAGTAACTAAATCTACTTTTTCCCAATAACCGCCAGAGATAAGCTTCCAAACAGTTCCATCCCAATAATAATAGCCTTCATCACCGTCTGTTTGGTAAATTAACAAGCTCTCTTCAGGAGATGGAATAGCATTTTTTTCTGCTTCTGTCATACGAGGAATTAATACTCCTTTATCACTCGATTGTACATCCAACATTGCTGAGGGGTGTGGAGGTGTTACATTAGGAGCAATAGAAACTCCTTCGGTGTTTTGTGCCAATGTGGTTAACGAAGTGGCAATAAAAACAGCCAATACAATTATGTTTTTAGTGTTCATTTTTTTATGGTTTATGGTTTATATATTTATTACAATAGTTTTTTTCTCTCTATGACGCAATTAGTGTTCTTTTTTCTCTCGCAAAGACGCTAAGACGCAATTTTATTACCCGCTGATTATCGCAGATTATCGCAGATTTTTTAACTTCTTTGAACTCGTAAACTCATTTCTCGCAAAGACACAACTGCTTTTTTCTCGCTATCCCGATAGCCCATCGGGACGCAAAGACGCCATCATAATTTATTTTACTTATTTTCAATTTATTATTCATTTATTTTTAATTAGGGTGCCGGATTTGTTATTTGTGTTGTTGTTGAATAGGTGTTACCTTCAGGATTATTGTGTGTACAGACCTGTGTAGCTGAGCAAGGAGATTGCAAGGTGCATCCTGCTACCCATTCTTTTTCTATAGCTGGACAATCAGGATCTTCTTCCATGCCATGGTTAGCACAACACGCATCAGTATCATCTGTTAAAGGATCCTCATCTAAGTCTGCTACTGGTATATTAGGTTGGAATTCCCACCCTGCTAATTGGTCTAATATTTCCAAGTGACACGGAGCAAAGAGTACAACTGTTTGTCTTGTATTGGTTTGGCAAGAGCCATCACTAGCAATCCAGTTACAATCTTCTTCTACCAAAGTAGGGTATTGATTTGCAGTACTTCCGGCAGTTGAAACATTATCTTTATTGCATCCATAACCTAAACTTGTATTTCCTCCCGAACAGCTTCCATTATAAGTTGGTAAATCAACTCTTATTCCGGTAACAGGATCGTTTATTTTTGAAACACAAGCAGCTACCACAGCTTCTGCCATGTTATCAATTTGAAGTTCACTAATTTCAAAGGTAGAAGAACCAACAGCAGTACATTCCACAAGTGTATAGCATTTATTATTCAACTCTGCTATTAAGGCACTTTTTATTTCTCCGAATCTATTTTCACATATAGAAACGGCATCATCTAATACTTGATTTGCCTTTGCTATTAAGTCTTCTTTAGTTACATCAGGAGGAGTTGTAGGTTGAAAAGCGGGGGGGGAAGATGGTACACAGTTTAATCCACCACTAATTTGTTTGTAAAATGCTAATCGTTGTCCTGACGACCAACTTTTATGATAATAATTACACGTTTCACCAAAACAAAGTGGTAATGAAGTTCCACAATTTGGATCATTATAACAAGATGCCATTTCAATATTAAACTGATTGAGAATAATAGCGTTATCATCATTAGTTGGACTTGGAGGTGTTGATTGTATAAACGCATCATAAGCATTATACACAAAATACTTAAACATCCACTCAGGTTTAATGATGTATTTGTATTGAAGAGCAGGTGTTGGAACAGAGTTACAAGTTATTAAATCTTGAGTAAATGATGTACCATTATATAAAAACAAGCCGGGAGTAGTATAATTTGAGTGATTTAAAAAAGATGTTGATGCCCCAATAACAACATCATAAGCAATATTTGAATATCCTCCTGAAGATGCACTTCCATAATCAGTTGGTAACGTTTCATCTTCATCTAAAATGTTAGCAAATTTAAAGCCTGCACAACTTACAAATATATTAGGCAGGTTTACTAAAGATTCTAACCTTGATTTTGGTACTTCTCCATCTGGACCATCTTGAAAATTTCTCATTTCTATTGAAATAACCAAATTAGCCAACCATCCCACTACTCCACCAGGACCATCACTACTTTCGTCATCATCATAATGATCTTCAGAAGCATTATTTCCCTCAGAATCGTTGAATGCATCCATCACATTAGCATCTCCATCAAAATCAAAAGCATTTATCAAGTTTACTGCATTTACCCAACATTTATACAACGCTTCACAATCATCATAATTGAACTTATCTCCATCATTAATACCGGTTACGGCAACATATTCTGAAGGTGTTGTTGTTACTACGCCTTGATCATCAATAAACACTAAAGCACCATTTGCATCTTCTTCTGCTCTGTAGTAAGTCCCAGAGTGTTCTTTAGATTGACCCTCCCAATATTTTGATGCCAACATATTTGTAATCATATCTTGTAAACTTCCCGGAGTAAATCCCGGAGCAAAACGATCTAATACCTCTTGTAAGTCTGTATCAGTAGAAGGATTATAGGTAGATGGGGAATTAGGGTCATAAGCAGTAATGAATCCATCTTCATCTAATTTATTATATAAATAGTCCATAAAATGCTCTCCAACAAGTTGTTGAATTGCTTGCCAATCACTTCCTGTATTAATTGTTAGCCCGGCTAATGTTGAATTTTCTCTGATATAATCAATACCATTATATGAAAATCCATCTTCTATAGTAGCTTCACATGGTTCACATATTTCTGGTTTTGGTACAGGGATTTCCATAGCTCCACAACAACTTAATCCAAAAGACATGATGTTTTGTGTAGGTTCATTGGGATCAGGACTGAAAGGATTAGTAATTGGAACTGGATCTCCATTTGCATCCAAATCATTGAAGCTAAACTCTTCAGGAAACATTGCATTGTTTACATAAGAAGTTAATCCTAAGTGCGTATAAATATCATTGCTTGTAGATTGGTTAGGAGTTGCTTGGTAGGCATTTACATAATCTACAAATCCCCATGTAGGTGAATTTCCAACGTAAAACTCAGTAAATGCATCATAATCTGCCTGCGTTTCTATGGCTTTCATTTTTGCTGCCAACACATCTAAAATGGGTTGTAATCTATCGGTTAATTCTGCTGTTTGAACCTCAGCAAAATTTTCGTCATTGGCTGAAAAAACTTCTTTCATTATGATGTATTCTCCTTCAGGAAGGATAAATTGATTGTATGGTGAATTATTTAAAACCACAGGTGGAGTGGTTGTATTAGTTGGATCCACCCATTCCCAATCGCTGGTAAAAATTAAATTTTCACCAGGCAAATCAAATTGATCAAGATCAGCTGTATTTTTATCAGCATCACTAACATACGTTGTTCCTGATTGAACTTCAATAAGAAAGAAGCGTACTTTTAGGTTACAATCTCCACTTGGGCATCCTCCCATTTCTACTCCTTCTACCACACTATAGTCTAGGGTGATTGTTTTTTCTTCTTCTAAAGCTATCCGCTTAGAACTTACTAACTTTTTGTTGGATAACACATTTTGGTTGGCAACATTGTTTACCGTTAATGGCGAAATGGCTTGTTCTAAAGCTGATAAAACTGTTTTAGCTCCATCGGTTATTTCGTTAGTAATTAAAGCTGTAGCTATTGTTTTCCCTTCTTTAGAAGTATATGTAGCAGAGGTAACGCCATTTGGATCTATGGTAATGGTTTTAATCACTGATTCAGATAAAGGAGCTTCGTCTCCAAAAATTCGTATTAATTCTTCATCTGATGGGCTGCCAAACAATACTCTAGTGGTTTTTCCTCCTCCATCACCGCTTTGCGTACCTAGTGCATGCATTTTTCCTACTCCTGATTCTTCGTCTACTCTACCTGTACCGTCCGTTTTAAATAAGGTTCTTTTAAAAGCAAATCCTTCTGCATCAGCAACATTACTGTTGGTTCCATCATAATAAGAAAAAGCAGTACCATTATCTTCAATCTTTGTAGGGTCATTAATGTTAGCTCCATCATCAAAATCTAAGGCTGTATATAAGATACTAGTTGATGATTTAACAAAGGTTGTTTTATATCCAATTAATCCACCATCAACAGGGACAGGAAGGGTGGTTAACGATGGTCTTCCAGAATAATCACTTATGGTTTGCGTAACTAACGTTGTATCATTGGAGCTATTGTATGCTTGTGTTTGTCTGGCTCGTAACAAGCCATCTGCATAACTTATTCCTTCACTTGTTTTTACTCCCTGTGTATTTAAAGGATTGGAATTTCCTTCTGTAAAAACACGGTTATAAATCCAATTTATATTTTCATCCGGGTCTTGAAAATAAAATATACTTCCGTAATTAGCTGCTGTTGCTCCTCCAATAGCATTTAATTGTATGGGCTGCGTTGATCCATTTGCAAAATTGTTGCTCCATATCCCATAATTTTCATGATTGGCAATTCCTCCTTCATAAAAGTTTCCTATTGGACGAACTCTCCATACATAAAAGCCTGTGCCTTCTGCAATAGTTAAATCAATACTGGTTGCTGATGATTGTGTTTCAACCTTTAATGCATCAGCCCAATTAATTTTAGCAACTATTTCATTGTTGACATTCTTTTTTGTGGGATCTGTGTTATATAAACGCAAAATTTGTAACTCATAATTAGGATAGCTTGTGTTTCCAGTAGGTGTCCAACTAAAATTTGCTAATCTATTTGTAAATGTAACAATTGGTGCATTTAATGCTCCTGCCATTATTCCATTAGGTTGTCTTACATTCACTGCATACTCACGTACTAAAGTTGCTGATAAACGAAGGTTGTTATCAATATAGTTTTTAAGCAATCCAGCAGGTAAAGGTGTTGTTGGGTTGTCATAAATATTAATAGCAGTGACATCTACATCTAATGTATTACTACCAGTAATACTAGCAATATTTCCAAGCAAATTAATAGTATGTAATGCCTCCGGACTATTTTCATTAATAACAATTACCTTTGTAACAGGAGTTATAGCAGGTGTTCCACCAGTAATTTGAACCGTAACTTCAACATAAAATGCATTATTGGTTGCATCTAATACATTAACATAATCTTCTCCCAAATCTAATTTTAAATATAAGTTGGCACTCACATTTCTCTCTTCCAACCCTGATGGAGTTGTTTTATCTGTTTGTGAAAGACTTATAGTTCCGGAAGAAAAACTACTCGTTCCCTGCAGTACATTTCCTTTCACAGAAAGATAACTAGGCGTTTCATATACTTGAGCTTGTACTGAAAAAGAAAGTACAACAGCCAGTGCTATTCCAATATAAATTACTAATTTATTTTTCATTTGTATCTATTTTGTATGTATCGTTTATTTTTTACCGCAAGAACGCAAAAGTTATTTTCTATTATCTATTACTTCATATCCGGCATATTTGCTTAATAAATTTTCTTTAGCATCCATTACATATTTTTTTGGGCTGTTAAACTTATAAGTATGTTCTAAATCCAATTTATTGTATGTTATGTCTATCTGTTTTACCTTATATCCTTTTTTGTAAAAGGTTGAATTTGATAAAATCTCTTTTGAAGCCGGCTTATACTTATAAATCATTTTATCTATAAATAATGCTCCATTCATATCGTCATTTACTTTTAACTCCACTCTTTTAATTTCCTTATTATTATCTAAAGCAGCACAACTAACTAGCTCGCATTGGTTTAAAAAATTACGTTTTACATTTAAAAAATCTTCATTTAAGCCTTTTGCCATAATTTCTTCATTGGAATTTTCAAGTACAATCAATTTTTGTAATTTTAATACCATTACCATTTCCTTTTCATTTTGATAAATGTCTGTTTGAGTTGAAAAAAAATGCATGTTATTATATGCTCTATACATTTTCACATCAACATTTACTGTTTTATTTTCCCAATCTATTGTTTTTAGACTGTAACTGAGAAATGCCGGTTTGTCTTTTTCAGTATATTTTTTTGCATATACTTTTTCTTCTAATTTTAAAATTTCATTGATACAGTCTGAATTTTGCTGGATAAATCCAACACAAAAAATAAGGCTAAACAATAATGGTATAAGGCTCTTTTTATTCATTTTTAATTGTTTCTAATTATTAATGGTGTATTGTATTGTTGTTCTTGTAATGTTTTTTTACCTCTTTCTGTTTCTATCGATTTTCTAACTAACTGTCCTTTATTGTTGTATTCATAATAGACACCAAAATGTTGATCATCAAACTGTGCTGCCACTTTATTATCTATGGTATAAACTGTACAGTTCATTACAGCATCAAGGGGTTGTATTCTGAAATCATCTACCAATACCATTTCATTTGGCAAATAATTATAGCCCAACTGTATATTATATGTGCCAGCAACTAAGCCATTAAAGTTTCTAATTTCAGCCACATAAAGCGACCATTCTCCTGTTTGGGCTATTCTTTTAAAGTTAAATTGCTGTCCACCTATCAATGCTTTTAAATCCGGTATTGAATTTTTCAATCCATAATTAGGGTTTGATGGAACATTACTTAAAGAACTTTTCAACCATAGCTTTATAGACAATCCATTAGTAGCTATCATTGGAGCTGTAATAGGATAGTTTTGAATAAACACATAATTTTTATCCAAACTTAAATCATACGATTTTGCTCCTGAATGGGCATAATTGTTATTGATATTAGTGTTGTTATTAAATCCATATTCAAAATCGATAAATTTAACCTCACTGTATGCCGCATTTTGAGCAACCAAAACAGGTAAGGTGTTATTATATCCGAAATGTGCTGTACTGCTAATATTTAGCACATCTGTTTCTTGGATTGGATACCCGTGTGGTGAATAAGATATAATTTCACTTGCTGAATACCATTTTCCTAACTCTTTTTGAGAAAAATCTCCATTTGCCCAATCAAACATATTGAGTGGGTCAGTTATAACACCTCCTCCATAAATTCTAGCTCCATTATTGGCATCTGTAACTTGATCTCTATACACATAGGTTCTGTGCGGGTAAGAATTGTTGTTTAATGCTGTCAATGTAGTAGGAGTTGATAGAAATGGAAAATTAGCTTCTAAAGCAGCTTGATTAACATTAGTATTAAACCAACCTTTTTTATACACGGTAGCTGATGCATTTACTACATTAGTAAAAGTCCCCGAAATAGGATTGGCTGAAGTTGATTTTGCCTTCCCTGTTAATGGATCTACCAAGGTATTTTCTCCATAAGTAACAATGTTTCCTACAGATGCAGTTAATTGGTTGCTATGAGTTACCAAATCAGATTTTCTTCCCATTTCTGCATATACCCAACTTGCAGGAATATTTAAAGCATAATATTCTCCATTATGTTTTGCAGAAGTTCCTCCTTCTGTATTAATTTGCTCATCAACCGCATAGTAACCGTCATAGGTTTTTGTTAATACAGGGTCTCCTGTATATTTATCAAAGGCTAAATTTTCTGTTGTTTGAGTCACTCCATCTGTAGTAGTGGTGGTAGATAATAAATAAGCTTTTTGTCGAATTACCTTCGAAGTAACATGCTGACTTAATTGGTCATCTGAGTAAGTATAAGATAATCCAAACCCTAAAGTGATAGGTGTAGGTAAGGTTATGTTCAAATCCAATTCTATGGAAAAATCATTTGTTCTATCCGTTACCTTAGAGCGATACATAGTTAAATCTTCTTCTTGCCCGGGTCTCATTATTCCAATTTCAAACTCTTTTGATAAAGGATCAGGGTCATAAACTAAGGATTTAATTGCTGTTCCCGGTTTAGAATATTGGTAGGTAGTTTTACTTGTATATGCAGCTTCATTAAACGAATTAGGATAATACGTTCCTGAATAGGTTGCCTGACTTTCAGGTTTACCATGCATATCATTTAACTTAAACAAATACCCTTGTGTAACCCATGCACGATTTATTGACATGTTAAACAAACCCAATGGAAGGTTAAGGTTATACTTTTTATAGGTTGGAGAATCTCCATCTTTAGAAATTTCAGTAAAATCTACTTGCATAGGGAAACTTCTGGTAGTATGGTATTTATTTACCGCATACCCTGTTGTTGTTTTACCACTATGAATATTTTTAATAATCACACGCTCATGAACAACCGATGCTCCCGGCAGCAAGCTTTCCCCTAAAGGACCTTCCTGTTCTTTAGAATCTCTTCCATTAAGCATCTTATTCCACCCCGATTGTTTGTTTCTTTCCACGATGGTGGTTAATGGACTTTCTTCTCTTCCTTGTTGTGGTTCATTAGTGGCTACTCCACTGCTTGTTCCATCGGAATTTTTATAGGTATATTCAGAACCATAAACCATCGCATCACCGGTTTCCCCAGCTATACCAGGATCATAAGACAACAATCTTTTTACCCTTATTCCTCCTCCTTTTTTTGCATAATAAGCAGGGAGTTTAAAATAAGAAAGGTCAAAATTCAATATTTTACACGCCTTATCCTTTGGGTAGTTTTTAACGTCTCCTGCTACCCAATTTCCAAATAAATCAAATGTATTAGATAATGTATAATCCCTTCCTATTTTATTTATGTCAGTAGTAATTGCTCCACTAGTTTGATATGCTTTATTAAGTATCTCCCTATCATCAATCTCAACATTATGAGCATCCCAACCTAAGTTTCTATCTGCTTGTTGATGTAATTTTTGAAAGCCTACCCATCTTGGAATAGTTTTATCTTCTTCTTCTTCATTACCTAAGCTTAAATAAACATAAGCGCCATCCTTTACAACCTCATTTACCGAAGTATATCCTGTAACATAATCATATCGATGATTAAAGTTATCTAAATTCGGAATGTAATTAGCTCGATATGAATACAGTATTTTATAATAAAGCTTATTTTTTAATGTTACAAAATGTTCTGTTAATGTGTTTACATAATTTGTTACCTGTTGTGTATAATCAGGATCTAAAGGATCAAAACCTAAACTTTCGAGATTTATAAAGTATTTGTTCTTCATAATTCCGTCTGTATCATAACTGTTCTTAAAATCATTATGATCTGTAAGGCTAGTCATTACCATCGCTTTTTGGTCTTGTACAAATCGGTAATCTTTTTGTTCGTATTGTACATGGATTTCTCCTCCTGAAGGCAAGATGATTCTTTTTAATTGCCAAGCAGCAGGGTCAAATGAAGCTGGATTTTTTTTCTGGTTAACCCAAGGCTGCATCTTTTTAAATCGGTCTTTTCCATCAAAACGATAATTTCCCCACATGTCTAACTGTCCCTCTTGATAATCAGGGTTTTGGTCAGAGTTTGGTGAGGCAGGTGCTTTTGTTAATTGAGCAATTCCCTCCACTAAATTGGGGTATTTAGTCATAATTTCAGAAGAGTAATCCGTAAAATACTCATATTCGAATTGGTAAGGAGCTATTCTACTCTTAATCGTTCCTCCTGATTCTGTCCATACTTTTTTAAGTGTTAACTTACCTTTTTGATTACCTAAACCATTTGTATTAGGGATCCCTTGTACCAAGGTATAATCATATTCAAAATAAGTAGTGCTTATAGGTTTACTTAAATCGTTTTTGGCGTATAAAACAATACGCTCTAATTTTTCTAACTGTTTTAAACCCTTATCTCCCATTGCAGCAGGGTCTGTTGTCCCTGTACCCGCAGCATCTTTTCCATCAAACCTTTCATTCCCAGAACCTGACAAATCTAAATTACTATATCCTCCAAATTCAGCTGCCTGAGTATTGTTCGTTACAAAAAAGGCAATGTGTGTTTTAGTTTCAACGGATTTTAAGTATTTTACATCTTTCACCCCGGAAGACATGCTTCCTGTTTGATCATCTCCATCGAACAATCTTCCTCTGTCATAAAACAACCCTGTGTAAGGTGCTCTATAGCGATAAGGGTCTTCTCCTGGATCAAGTATATCTCCATCACCATTTAAATCACCATGTACTGCTCTATAATCAAATTTAGTCCACCCTCCAAAATCATCCTCTGATGGTCCATCACCGGAAATATCCAAATAATCAAAGGTAGTATTCGCTGTAAGTAAATAGGTGCTTACGTAAGGAGACTCTACTCGTTGTCCCACTGCTGTTTTATTTAAGGTTGGATTATTAAATTGTAATGGATGATTAACTACATATTGAGCCGGAGTAGCGTCCCCATCATTTAAAATAGATTTTAAGGTAGTATTTTCTATTGTAATATCATTCTCTAATCCAATTGTTAACTCTGTTTCTTTATAAACATATACAGGTTCTCCATAAGTACTTTTATTACCATCCTTGTTGGTTACCACCATTCCTACAATTAAATTTTCTTCAGAACTACTTGGCACCCCTTTTATGTATTCTATAAAAGAAGTTCTTCCAGCTTTAGTATTATCCAATTTTGCTTTTTCGCCTGCATTACCATCTTTAAAATTTACTAAATCTAATTTTCTATTCATATAAGAGCCTCCAACAATTGCTGTTAATGGCTGATCATCATCCGAATAATTAATTTGTCCTCCCATGTCTCCGTTAAACCTCAAATAAGGAGCTGTATTATTATAGTCAAAGTCTTCTTCGACATCTCTCCAGTCACTTACCTTTGTTTCCTGAAAACCCAACCCAAAATCAAAACCAACAGAAATAGTTCCACCTATACCCACTTCCACTCCTAATTGACTAATTTTTTGATTATTCTCTACAAATGGGGCATAATAATGTCCCACCTGATCGTGATACAATTTAAAGCCACCGATTACACCATTACCTGTTGCAGCAAAAATATCTGCATTATTAAAGGGGATTCCTAAATTTCTATCATGCTTATTAAAAGTAGATGGTTTTTCTATTTGAAAGTCTGATTCAACTCTTTCCTTATCAGAAACATTATTAGTTTGATCATCTTCGAGTTCCTTGGGGTTTTGTGAAGGATTATACATGTACCCATAAACTCTGGTATCAACAGCAGGTTCAGTGATTTGATAATTCATACTACCCTTAATACCTGCCTGAAAACCAATAGGACCTGCCGGGTTAATTTGTAAAGAAGCCGAGAAATTAGTTGCTTTACCTGAGTTTTGGGCTACTGAATAACCTAGAGCAGGAGCATTAAAAGTCCATACAGAATATGAAGTAGGTGTAGCTATATTAGCTTTAATTGTGTTTTTTCTAGCTTTTCTTACTTCTCCTCCTGGGAGAAGCCTTGCTCCTCTGGGTTTAAGGACACTGATAGAAGTATTTAAGTTGTCCTCTCCCTTTTTTCTAGTTAATTTATTGAAAACTGCCATAGGATTTACTGAAAACCCCAAGGTAGTTTCTCCTGCAGAACGGTTCATTTTTAAACTTGCCATGCCTTTGGAAGACACCCCAAAACCATTTACAATATTAAACCCCGAATAATTGTTGTACCTTATTGATTTGCTAAAGGACACACCTACTTCTCCGCTTCCAAAGGCATTTGGGTCATTATTTCCTTTTTTATCTAAAAATAATTTCTTTGCTCTGTTAGTTACAGCTGATGAAGTATCTTTTGGATTATCGGCACTGTTATATTCCATATTAAAATCGAAAGTAGCAAGTTGCGTCCAGTTAGGGGTAGTTTTGTTGTACTTAGTTACAGGAACATCCTTAAAATCATCTGCATACCCTCTTTTTTGCCTGTTAATTGCACCTGGATTTAGTGTCCAACCAAATCCTACCCATGAGGCTTCTTCTTCAGAAGATACGCCACTATGGTAAGATAGTGACATGGAATATCCTCCACCATCAGGTCCCGGTACGCTTAGCACAGGTAGATTATACGTGAAATCTCCTGTAAAATCGTTGACCATATCAGTAGTAGCAACAGGCTCAAAGCTAGAAAATTCCGGTGAGGCTGAACCGGCAGTTAATGCCATAGCAACCGTAGGGAATGCAATTTCTACCAACAGATTAATTGCTGCAAAAGCCATTATTAATTTAATGGTTTTACTTTTTCTTATTCTTGCAAACATTGATTTGTTATTCATATTTTTATCTATTTCTATCACTTATTTGTAACTAAAAAAATTAAATTGAGGGATTGCATTAACATCTGAATGCTTAAATTGGAACTTATTTATACCTGTATTAAACATCTCATCAGCATAAACAAATTGGAAATCGTCCTTCAATATCGTGTTCGATTTTTCATCCTTTGCTTTAAAAACAAACAAAAATTTTCTGCTTTGCTCTAATCCGTAAGTACTTTCCATTTGATACAATTCAGGACTATACTCTTCATTATTAACTTGAAGTTTTACATATTGCATCATGTTAAAATTTATTTCTTCTATTCGTTGAGCAAATTCTTCATAATTATCTACTCCAACTCGTGTAATATCAAAAGATTCATTTTTATCCGGTCCAATAACCATCATAAATGTTATGGAGTTGGCATAGGTTAATTTCACACTATCTACCAAGCCTTTCGTTTTCTGTTTATTTTGCTTAATATCGTTATACACTAAATAATCATTAGGTAAATACTTTACCTTTAACTGAATGCCTCCTATTGACTTTTCTTTTACCAATCCATTGTCTTTTTCTGCTAAATACTCCATATAGGTATTGAAATCATCAATAGAATGATTACAACTACTAAACATAATTGCAAGAAATAAAAATGCTATGTAAATGAACTTATTCACCTCCTTGATACTTCCTATTTGCATATTCTAATAACTCTTTTGTAACATCCAACGCATCGTCCACATAGCCCACATTTTGCAATTGTGTGTTTGCTATTATAATATTATGATGCTCCTGTTTTGCATATTCTTTTATGTGTTGTTTTAATTGATTAATCACGCCTATAGTCATTTTTTGATCTTCTTCCTGAGCTTTTTGTGCTACGTTTTCTTTAAACTCATAGTAAGAGCGTTGTAGCAAATAAAATCGTTGTTGATCTTGTAGCAATTTTTCCTTATTTCCGCTAATTGAGTCTAATTGTATTTCTTCATACAAATTTTTAAGTATATATTCTAAAGAATCTGTTTGGTTGCTCCATTTGTCCATCTTAGTATTGTAAGTTTCTGTGGCATCTTTCATTCCTTGGTATTCATAAACCAATTGTTCCATTTGGACAATTCCAATTTTATGTTGTTTATTTGTCAACTTATCTGTAACTATAAATACTATAATTGTTATGCTTAAAACTAACGCTATGTTTCCTGTGTGTTTCATCATTATTTTACTATAAAATGTCCTTCTATTATTTCTGAACTAGCTCCAATCGTTATTTCCATTTCAAATCTGTATGAATTTGGTGTAAGAGCACTTAATGCACTAGAAAGTATTGTAACTTGTCCGTTAGAAGGTGTTGAGGGAGTATTAGCATCCGTATAAACAGCCGTTGGATTTCCCATTTCAAAAATTTTAAAACTTTGAATATCTGCAGGTGTACTTATAACAATATCTTCGCTAGTACTTAAATCCAACACAAAATCATTATTTGGAACTACTCCCATCTCCACTTTTATTGAGTTGATACATTGAGCATAAATTTCTTCAGGAGTTCCTGTTAAAACAAATCCGGGTACACCGGGTATTTCATAATAAACTTCTTCTGAAAGTGGAAGTTTAGTTATCATTCCAGTAGTTAAAAACTCAACATCTCCTAATGAAAGATCATTGTTAATAGTAAAATAAATCTCTCCATCTAACCTACAATCATCATGAGTGGTTATGGTCATAACATAATCGCAAGGAACTGTATTTGGAGTAGATGTGTTATTTCCATTAGAGCCGCTTCCAGGTCCTGTACCTGTTGGTGTACCGATATTTCCACCTGTTCCGCAAGGGTTAGCAGGATTAGCAGGATTAATTTCTATTACTATCCCTGAGTTGTTTGTTATGATTACTTGTTGCGATGCAGTACAAGTATTTACACCATCTACAATAGTTAAAGTAACCGTAAATGTACCATTATTAGCATAAGTATGAGCAGCTGTAGCTCCTCCAGTAGATGAATTTCCATCTCCAAAATCCCATGTAAAAACGGGGGTAGATAGTCCTGTAGAAGTATTTGTAAATGTTACTTGAGGATCATAATTCATTGAGGAAAAACTTGCTGTACAAGTACCTGAACTTCCTCCAGAATTACCTGGTGTACCTACACTTGTTCCTCCATCAATAACAGTAAAAGTAGCTGGTGAAGAACATGTATTTGCACCATCAGTTATAGACAATTCTACAGTATAAGTTCCACTAGTAGCATAGGTATGCGTATAAACCGCTCCTGTTGCAAAATTTCCATCTCCTAAATCCCATGCATAAGTTGCATTACTTGACATTACCGAGGTGCTAGACAATACGACTTGATTACCATATATGGTATAAGTAAAATTAGCTACACATCCATTACTTGCCCCTGGTCCATTAGGTCCAGATACTCCTGTATTTCCACCACCTGTTGATGGCCAATTAGGTGTCCCTACAACAAAACCTGCTTGAGACAACACATAAGGTTCCTCATCAAAACTATGAGTTCCATCAGATTCAGCATAAACTAACCCCTGAACAGGAGTTAAACTGGAATTTTGACCTGGCGTATTTTCCCAAAAAGGATTAGTTGGTTCCCAGTGAGCAATACTCTGAAAATTACCATCATTAAGCATAAAATAATATTTAATGTTAAAATCTGTTGCTATTTGAGATGAATTAGAAGCATTAATTTTATGATAATATTTATCATTTACACTTAACACTGCCGGAGATAAAGCTGTTAAACCATCATCGAAAGGATTATGGTTTTGAAAATTAACTTTAATTTCATCATCTACATCTTTTATATCAACTTCAATAGGTCTATATCTCAGATTACTAAGCTTAGAACCCATAGGGAACAAATAAGTTCCACCTGAACTGGCAATTTTTCTTGATAAATATCCTGTAGGTTCATCTGTACTAACAAATCCATTATCTCTTTCAACAGAACTGGCATCATTGTTTTTCACATAAAACACATTGCCTTCGGTAGCTAATTCACTGTTTACCAAATCTAACCCATCATGAGCATATTGGTCTAACATTATTGATTTAACTGCTGAATTTTGTGGATATTCCCCAAGTTCTAGTTTATTAAAATGGGTACTTGAGTTCCCTTTCATTTTTTGGTTATCACCAATTAAATCTGTTATTCCTTCTTGTGATATAAATAAACTTCCTGCATTATTAATCCATTCTTTTGAAACATTAATATCTCCTTTATTTTTAAACTCCCCTTTTTCTATTAAGTTAGTTGTTGTATTAATACTTCCTAATTCATTAAGTAAATTACAATACACGTTTAAATTTGTACCTGGATTAACATAAACTCCTGCTCCAAAATTCCCAAAAATACAACCTATTATTTCTTCATCAGAAGGTGGTTCTGCTGAACATTCTACAAACAATTCAACTTTGTTTAATGAACAATAGTTTATATCACTCTCTAAATAAGTACTGATACTTACTTCAAAAATATAGGTTCCATTAGCATTAGGATATAGTATTATTTCTGAACATTCATTAGGGTTTTGGCAGTTAAAAAATGTTCCAACTGTTGGAGATATTTGACTCCAATAAAGCGTATAATCAGAAATATTATAATTAGTTGGTGCTTGAACGGTAATAGGTATAATGTCATCAGGACAATGTTCGTATGATTTATATAAAAACCCTCCTCCGGTCAATGGTGTTATTTCAAAATCATCACCTTGAAATGACAACTCAATATCACACAAAGAAACACATCTAAATGAAGTAATTGCTTCTAAAACAGTTGTTCCATTTACTCCAAACATTGCTGCATCAACTATTAAATCAGTAGCTGATGGAACTGGAACTGTGGATGTATAAAACACTACCTCATTTTTTAAATAAGTAATCGTATTACCTGTTTTTTCTACTTTAAATTTATCTCCTGTTTTGTAAGTTGTAAAATATTTTTCTCCATATATAGGATCTAATACTCCCATATCAACTCCATTTTCCCATACTGTAACCAATTGTGAAGGAAAGATAGGGTTTAAATTGGTTGATTTGAACAAATAAATACCGTAATCAACAGAATTTAAATTTTGATTTACATCTATCTCTGATAATCCAAAAATTTCATTTTCATCTTGATTACTATTTACTTCAAAAGCTGCCCATCCATCATCTGAACTTTTTAATATGTTAACTGAAGATGCTCCACTAGGTTCGTCATAAGTGGATGTATTTCTTATTAAAGTATTATCATTGACTGTAGATGCTACTATATTTGTCCATTCTACTTTATGACCTACATAGTAAGTTTTAATTATGGAATTAGGAGTTGACCAACTGTCTGTAATTGTTACAGTATAAGCTCCTACTTCAAGATTATATATGTCTTGTATTGAAGCTGTAAAGTTGTTTGGACCAGTCCAACTATAAGAATAAGGAGGAGTTCCACCTATAACATTCAAATCAATTTCTCCTGTATTTGTATTAGGAATATTACAATTACTATTTGTAATATTTGCACTAGCTGTTAACCAAAAAGGAAACTTTATAATGAAAACCTTTACTCTTGTTTGTGTAGAGAAAAGAGTAAAATCTACTCTATATTCATTACCAACACTAACACTTACTTCTGAAATAAAGACATCATTTTTCTTAAATGTTACTAATCCTCCCTCTCTTTCTATACTCAAAATATCTCCTGTTGCAACAGAACCTACATTTGTTAGCGAACTAGTTGATTTATCCCATGTATATAATGTATCTCCACTATTAATATAAAATCCATAATCTAAATCATTATAATAAACCGCCTGAGCGTTAGCTGATAATCTGTATCCAAAAGCCCATTCTTTGTTATCATTTACTATTTCAACTCTTACAGACCCATCTCCTTTTACCACATTTGAAAAACTCATTTTCCCATTACCCCAATTATCTGCTACTGTTTTTTCTAAATAACGATTATCAAAAGTTACTCCTTGAGAATCTGCAATTTGAGCTTCAACATCAACAGGTATAACTAAACTAACAGAATCTGTTAGAGAGTCAACAACTGTAACACCGTACAGCCCTGATTCTAAATTATATCTATTATGAGATTGGTCTCCATCATTCCAAAAATAATAATACGGAAGTATTCCACTTATTGGAAATAATTCTATACTTCCTAAAGCATTAGGAGTTTCTTGAGTTGTAGAATATTGCACAAAAAATGGTGAAGTATAAGCTACCATCTTATCCGTTCCCGTTGGAATATAACCATAACCTGGTACAAACCTAACTTTTTCTTTTGCTATATGAGTTTGGTTTCCTGATTCAGGTTGATCAAGCGTTATTACTGCTTGCCCAAAAGTGTTAGAAGCAACTATTAAAAATAAGCAACTAAGGAAATAAGTGTATCTTTTAAACATTTACTTAGATTTATGATTTTCCAACTAGTAAAATAGTTGTTTAATTATTTTTTCTCTTTGATTAACACTTCC
>TARA_R110000782_G_scaffold20675_19_pt1 | contig 70535 bp, 56 predicted proteins | sample TARA_R110000782 | Tara Oceans TARA_R110000782 (sample SAMEA4397859) | marine metagenome | biome: Polar Biome; feature: [SRF] surface water layer (ENVO:00010504); material: water (ENVO:00002006), including particulate matter (ENVO:01000060) such as... | depth 5 m | reverse complement strand
TTCTTCGCCTTGGCCTGCTCCGCGGCCGCGATCACCGTACGGACACCCGCCGGGTCCACGGCAACCGGCTTCTCCATGAACACGTGCTTGCCGGCGTTGACGGCCGTTTGGAAATGCATCGGCCGGAAGCCGGGCGGTGTGGCGAGGATCACCAGATCGACGTCGGGCAGCGAACAGACCTTCTCGTGGCAGTCGAACCCCGTGAACGTGCGGCCCTCGACATCGATCCGGCCCTTGAAGTCCTCGGAGTCGTTCAGATAGCCGAGCGAGCCGTTGAGCCGGTCCGCGAACAGGTCGCCCATCGCGACGATCCGGGTCGACGGGTGGGCCTCGAGCACGTTGTACGCGGCGCCCGTGCCACGCCCGCCGCAGCCGATCACCCCGACGCGGACCGCGTCCGCCCCGCCGTTCGTCCAGCCGGAGCCGAACGAGGGCAGCACGGTGGCGGCCAGGCTCGTGCCAGCAGCCGCTTTGATAAAATCGCGACGCGTCCAGTCGTTCGTGTTCATGGTTGGTTCCCTCCTGTCGTTTCGTGTCATGCCTGACCGAAGACCGTCTCCATGCGTCTGGCGATGTCGGCGAGGCGTTCGGGACCGCCTCCACCCACCTCGGCCGCCGCCCACCCGGAATAGCCGATGCGACGCAGCGCGTCCCGGACTCGGTCCCAGCCGACGTCGCCCTCGCCGATCTCAACCCCGAAGCCTTTCCAGAGTCCCTCGTCGTCGCGGCGCTTGCGGCTGTACTCCTTCACGTCGAGCTTGAGGATCCGGTGGCCCAGCGTGTCGATCCATTGCTCTGGCCAGCCGTAGTTGACGATGTTTCCGATGTCGAAGTGCCAGCCGAACACTCGCCGGTCGATGCCATTTTCTAGCTTATCGCTGTATCGCGCGGCTTCGAGCGGGCTGAGGAGGAAGTTGTTCCAGACGTTCTCGAACGCGATGTGCAGACCCAGATCGGCGGCCAGCGGTGCGGCGGCCCGCATGGCCTGCTGCGAGAGCTCGTACGCGTCCGCGTACCCCATCGACTGGTTGACCACCGCCGGCACGACCAGCACGGACGAGCCACCGAAGGCCTTGCAGTCCCGCAGGGCGGTCTCCAGTGCGACGCGGGCCTCGGCCTGCACCCCGGGCTCGGGATGATTGAACGGTTTGGACCAGTGCGTGGAGAGCACCACGCCAGGCACCTCCATCCCGGTCTTGTCCTTTGCGGCCAGCACCGTCTCGGCGTTGTAGGGGCCCGGACTGTCGAGTTCGACACCGCCAAACCCCGCGTCGCGGGCGGCCGCGAACTTGTCCGCGAGCGAGCCCTCCACGCCGATCATGCCGATCTTCAGGGCCTTGCGGATCCGCAGTCGCTCCGTGGAGGGGATTGGGTTACGGCCGGCCGCGGCGGGTGCCGTCCCCGGTTGGGCCCGCAGGCCGGCCATCGAGAGCCCGGCGGCCCCCGCGAGGGTCATCCCTACGAATGCGCGGCGATCGATGGGCGCGGTCACGAGAGCACCGTCTTTCCCGGGATGGCCATCTCGGGCATCGGCCGAGGGCCGAAGGCCCACGTGTTGTTGCGTAGGTCTTCCGTGCTGTTCATGGCCTGCTCCCAGGTGACCGCCTGTCCGGTGTAGGCCGCCATGCGGCCCATGATGCCCAGCAGGGTTGAGTGCGACATGAACACGCCGTCATTGACCGGCGTACCGGCGCGGACGGCCTTGAAGAGGAGGTCGTGCTCGCGCTGGTACATATCGTTGGACTTGGCGGTGCCCCGCCACGGATTGGCACCCTCGATCGTGTGGCTCTGCTGCCACGGCTGCATCGTGCAGACGCCCTCGGAACCGAGGAACATCACCGAGTTGTCCGATGGCGTGTTCTCCCAGTGCCGGCACATGTGGTAGGCGCGGACCCCGCCAGGGTACTCGTACGTGACCGAGAAGTGGTCGTACACGTTCCCGGTTTCCGGGGCGTCTGGCCGTGTCTGGCGTCCGCCGACGGCCCAGCACCGCTCCGGCGGTTGGTCACCCATCGCCCAGGCCTGCCAGTCGATCGCGTGGACGGCCTGTTCGACGATGTGGTCGCCGGAGAGCGGGTGGAAGTAGTGCCAGTTCCGTGTCATGAACTCGGCGTCGGTCCAGCCCGGTTGGCGGGGCTTGGGCTGGACCCACCCGGTCGTGTTGTAGGTGGTTTGGATCGCGCGGATCTGGCCGATGCCGCCGGCCTTGAGTTTGGCGAAGGTTTCCTTGACCTGATCCTGGTAGCGCCAGCAGAAGCCCGACATCAACGAAAGGTTCTTCTCCTTCGCGATCCGCGCCGACTCGAGCACCGATCGCACGCCCGGTGCATCGACCGCCACGGGTTTTTCGCAGAACACGTGCTTGCCGGCGTCGACCGCCGCCCGCAGGTGCAGCGGTCGAAACCCGGGTGGGGTGGTCAGCAGCACCACGTCGACGCCCGAATCGATGACGTTCTGGTAGCAGTCGAAGCCCGAGTGCATCCGTTCCGCGTCCACACGGACCTTGTGCTTGGCCGCGGCCTCCGGGTCCTCGGCGTCCTCCTTCACGCTGTCGACCGCGTAGTTCAGGCACGGGATGATCCGCTCGGGGTACAGATCGCCCATCGCCCACAGCACGGCGTCCGGATCCGCGGCCAACGCCTGGACGACCGCCCCGGTGCCGCGCCCGCCGCATCCGATGACCCCGACCTTGAGAATCTCGCCCTCTTTCCGACGCAGGGGAAGGGCCGAGGCGGCGGACTGGGCCGTGCCGAGGACCGCGGCGGCCCCCATCGCCAGCCCGGCCGCGTTGAACTCGCGTCGTGTCCAGCGTCGCTCATCGGTCATCGTCATGCTCCTGGGGGATGTCGTCCTCTGTGACGAAGCGGAAGCCGACCCAGCTGCAGTCGGCCAGCCACCATTGGCTCTTGGGTATCTGCGGATCGCTGGCGTTCCACGAGCGTTCCTGCTGCTGCGTCGAACTTGGGGTGCAATCCGTCGCCGGGTCACGGTAGCTCCCGCCCATCGCGACCGGTCGGCGTCCGTCGGTCATGACCCACTCGGCGACATTCCCGAGGGTGTCGTGCAGCCCGTTCTGGTTCGCCGGTTGGCGTGCGACCGGATGGGTGGTGTGCCCGGCGTTCTCGACGGTCCAGGCATGGGGGTCCGCCGGGGTCGCGAAGGCGGTCCACTCATCCGCGGTGGGCAGGCGGAAGGCGATCCCGGACTTTGCGGACAGCCACGCGCAGAAACCCTCGGCCGCGGTGCGGGTCATGCCCATGGCCGGGTAGCCCTGGTGCCCGAAGCCGCGGTCCGGCGGCACGTACGGTTTGCTCGGCCGGGCGATCGCGTCCGCGGGCTCGCCCTCCGGCTGGTCCAACCGGTAGACGAACACGTCGTACAACTCCCACGGCACCTCGGTGGTGAGTACCCAGATCGCGTGCGTCGGGCCGCTCGGGTCTGCGTCCGGGGCCGGCGTTTCGACCAGGGCGAGTTCGAACGAGACGGTTGTTCCCGGGACGCGGACGGTCCGCGTCTCGTAGGCTTGCTGACCGGCGGGATCGGTGGCCGTCCCCGGGGCGGCCGCGGGCTGGGCGAGGAGAGCGGAAGTGGACAGAGCGATCAACAACACCGCGCGGACGCACCGGGCGAAACAGATGCTCATCGGTGTCCTCCTGGGGTTGCTGTCCATATCCCTTCCCGGGTGCGGCGCCTCAAGAATCGCGCCGTCGCCCGCCCGGGAGCGCCAGCGTACCACCGAGCGGTACGAGTTCGCAAGGGTGCTCATGGGCACGAAATGCAGGATCGTGGTCTTCGCCCCCTCGGAACCCGTCGCCGCGGACGCTTGCGCGGCGGCGTTCGAGCGGATCGCCGATCTTGAGGCCGTCATGAGCGATTACCGGCCCGACTCCGAGGCCGCGACGGTGCTGGGACTTGAGCCCCGGGTGTGGCACCCCATTTCCCCGGATCTCGCGGCGCTGCTCGCCCGCTGCGAACTGGTCCATCGGGCGTCCGGCGGGGCGTTCGATCCGGCTGTCGGGCCGCTGACCAAGCTCTGGCGGGCATCGCGGCGATCAGGACGCCTTCCGGACCCGTCGGTGCTCGCCGAAGCACGCGAACGGAGCGGGATGGAGAAGCTGGAGACGGACGCAGCCTCGGAAAGGATCCGGTTCGCTCGGTCCGGCATGGGCCTGGACTTTGGCGGGATCGGCAAGGGGTTCGCGGCCGACGGAGCGATGCGAGTCCTGTCCGAGTGTGGCCTGCGGGCAGCGTTGATCGATTTCGGGGGTGACGTGGTGGTCGGCGATGCGCCGCCGGATCAACCGGGGGGCTGGTCGCTCCGGGTGCGGGACGGGCTGGGCACGCCGCGCACGCTCCGACTCTCGAACGCGGCGGTCGCGACGTCGGGGGATCTGGAGCAGTCCGTAGAGATCGACGGGAAGCGTTACTCCCACATAATCGACCCGCGGAGCGGCCTCGGGCTGACCCGGCGGACCGCGTCGACCGTCGTGGCGGATTCCGGATGGAAGGCGGACGCACTCGCCAGCGCGGCCTGCGTGCTGGGCCCTGAGAACATCGAACTCCTGCGGCGGTCGTTCCCCGGCGCAGTGATCGAGGTCGTCGGGGGACCGCCGGACCGGCCGGTGGATTGAAAGCGGGCGACGCGACTCGAACGCGCAACATTCAGCTTGGAAGGCTGACGCTCTACCATTGAGCTACGCCCGCACGGCCCGAGTATACGGCCCGACCGAACCCCGGTCGAGCATCGGGCGCGGTCCTGCCTAGGCCGGCTTGCGGGCCCGGATGGCGAGGAACATGGGGATCTCGGCCCGTGCGATGTTCTCGGCTTGGGCGCGGGGGCCCGGCTGGCTGACCCGGTCCGAGGTCCACTCTTCCATCGCATCGACGAGCAGACCGGAGCGTCCCAGCGCGTTGACGTACGCGCCGATCGGGCGGTGGTGGGTCACGGTGACGACGGCGGGCTTGCCCGAAGCGGCCGCGCCCGGGTTCATCACGATCTCGCTGGCGCGTTCGCTGGCGTAGCGGTCCACGCGTCGGAACTGCACCGGGGCGCCGGTGCGTCCGTCCGCGGTCCACCCCCAGGCGGTGGTCTGCGGCGAGCGGAACGCGGGGTGGAGGACCACCGCGACAAACCGGCCTCCGGGCTTGAGAGCACCCGCGACCCCCGCGCAGACGGCGTCCAGGTCATCGATGTTCATCAGGGCCAGAACGCACGCGGCCGCGTCAAACGCCGCCATGTCGTGCTCACGCAGGACCGCGCTCAGTTCCCTGGCGTCGCCGACGAAGACCCTGGCCTGATCTCCGAGCGATCGGGCAGCGGCGTCCACGAGCGCCGGTGACGCGTCGATGCCCACGATCGATCCGAGGTCACCGTGGGCGGCCAGCCGCTTGCAGAACACCCCTTGGCCGCAGGCGACATCGAGGATCCGCTCACCCGGACGGGGGTCGAGCAGGCGTTCGGCACCGGGGAGGACGGTCCGCTCGTGGTGATCGGAGGCTCCCGAGGTGATCAGATCGTCGTACCAGCCGGCGACTTGGTCCCACCCCTGGTTCTCCGCCTGCGGCACGCCTTCCTCGGGGGCGTTGGCGGGCGGCTCGGCACCGGCGGCCCTATAGAAGGAAGCGGGGGCGGGGCAGCGATACCGCTCGGTCGTGCGGGTACCGGGGTGGCGGACGCGGAGTTCTTCCGCGTGCATGCCGACCCGGCGCACCTCATCACGCAGCGACCCGTGCTCGGTGTCGCCGACCACCCGGTGGCCGATCGAGGCGAGGTGGGACCGGATCTGGCCGGGGGCGTCAGGGCGGGCCCGCACGCGGAGCAGGGTCAAGCCATTGCCCGAGGCGAGCTTGCGCACGGACGTCACCGGCGCTGACGACTTGGTGGCCAGGCCGGGTACGGGTCCGGTGATCGACCGCTCGGGCGCGTCCCCGGTTTCCACATCCCCTTCGACCAACGCGAGATAGGTGGCCTGGGAGCGGATCTGGTGCAGGTCGTCGTCTTCCTTCATCGGGACCAACGCGACCACGCCGGACGCCACGTCGTCGAGGTCGTGGATCGGTCGGTAGCGCTCGCGCCTTCCAGCGAGGTGGTCGTTGACACGCGCGACCAGGGAAATCTCCGGGGCGCCACGGGTGGGCTGGCCGGGTTTCTTGACCACCACCAGCAGATCGCGGTCGCGGTGGATGATCTCGGGAGGTGTGCCGGGTGGCCTGGGGGGCGGGCGTCGATCGCCGAACCCGCCGTCCCGCGGGCCGCCGCGGCTGCCGGGAGGGCCTCCGGGACCCTGCCGGCCGCCCCTCATGCCGTCTCTGGGGCCGCCACGGGGCGCACCCCGCGGGGGGCCTGAAGAGCGATGTCCGTCGCGCCGCTCCGGGCCACCCGGACGGCCGGCGTTGAAATCAGGCCTGCCCATGCGTCCGCTCCGATCTGGCCCGGTTCCGGACGAGTGGGGTGATCTGATCCAGCAGCCAGCCGGCGAAGTCCGCCTTGGTGATGCGCCCGTCGGTGCTCTGTTGGACGTCCACACCCCTTTCGGGGTTGCCGATCAGCACGGCGCGGACCGTGGAACTGTCCATGGTCTCGAGTGGATTGGCCACGACGAGGTCGATGCCCTTTCGGGCGAGCTTGGACCGCGCCGAATCCATCATGGTGTCTTCGGGCTCGAGCGCGAATCCCACGAGGAGCTGGTCCGGGCGGGCGTTGGCCGAGCAGCGGGCCAGCAGGTCCGGTGTGGCGACGAGGCGGAGGGTCAGGCCTTCTCCGGTGCGTCGACGCTTGGCGCCGCGGTCCACCTCGTCCTGGGCCGGTCGGTAGTCCGCCACGGCGGCCGCCATCACGAGCGCGTCGCACGCGCCCAGGTGCTCGTCGAGACAGGCCTCCAGGTCGGCGGTGGACTGGAAGCGGACCACATCGACTTCGGGGCGCTCGGGCAGGATCGCCGCGGGGCCCAGGAGCAGGGTGACGCGCCAACCGCGGCGCACGGCTTCGTCGGCGAGCGCGGAGCCGAGGCGGCCGGACGACCGGTTGCCGATGTACCGCACGGCGTCGATGGGCTCATGGGTCGGACCCGCGGTGATCAAGAGATGGAGTTCGGGGTCGTTGCTGGGCACGGTGGGGGTCCTGCGCGGTCGGAGATCGTCGTCCGGTCCCCCGGGCGGGGTCGGAACTGGGGTCGGGGCAGGATCGTATGGTCGCTTGCGGGCGATGTGCGTTCGCTCGGGGCGATTCGCGCCCATACGGTTCGGGCCCGACCCTACCCTACCATGCATCCCCGGCGTTCCGGCCGGGGATGGACCCCACCCCCCATTTCCGGAGGATCGCCCGAGTATGGCGAGGACGCGTAAGAAGTTGGGTCAGATCCTGGTGGGCTCGGGCGTGCTCAACGCCGAGCAGGCCGATCGCGCGCTCAAGCACGGCAAGCAGACCGGCAAGCGGATCGGTGAGGCCGCGATGGAACTCGGGCTCGCTTCCGAGAAGCAGGTCGCCAAGGCGCTGGCGGAGCAGTACGGGCTGGAGTATGTGGATCTGGACGCGCCGGGGGTGCGGGACGAGATCGACCGCGGGTCGCTGGACGAATCGATCATCAAGAAGTTTCTCGTCCTCCCCCTCGGCAAGTCCGGCGGGAAGATGCGGCTGATCATCCACGACCCGATGGATCTGGAACTGCTGGACAACCTGCGGTTCAGGCTCAACATGGACATCGAGCCGCGGATCGCGCCCAAGAGCCAGATCCGCCAGTTCATCGACGGCAGCGGTTCGCCGGGTTCGGCCGAGCAGCCGAAGGACTCGCTGGTCACCGATTCGATCGACCGCACGATTGACCGTTCGGTGGACCGATCGATGGACAAGTCGATCGACGTGTCCAGCGAGGACTCGCCCATTGTCAAGCTGTGCAACCGCATCCTCGAGGAGGCGGTGGGGATGCGCGTCAGCGACATCCACATCGAGCCGATGGCCGACCGCGTGCGACTGCGGTACCGCATCGACGGCGTGTGCATCGAGCGTGACAACCTGCCCAAGCGGATGCAGAACTCGATCCTGTCGCGACTGAAGCTCATGGCCGGGATGAACATTGCCGAGAGGCGGATCCCCCAGGACGGACGCATCAAGATCCCCGTCGGCGGGACCCAGATCGACTATCGCGTCTCCGCCTGCCCGGCGTACCACGGCGAGTCGGTCGTGCTGCGTATCCTGCGGCCGGACGCGGTGCGTATCGGTCTGGTGAACCTGGGATTCGAGCAGGACAACCTGGACATCTTCAACCGCATCATCCGTCGTCCCAACGGCATCTTCCTCGTGACGGGTCCGACCGGTTCGGGCAAGACAACCACCCTGTACTCGGCGCTGGACGTGCTCAACCGGCCCGACCGCAAGATCATCACCGCCGAGGACCCGGTCGAGTACAACTTCGACGGCATCAACCAGTGCCAGGTGCGCGAGGGCATCGGCCTGACCTTCCCGGCGATCCTCCGCTCGATGCTGCGTCAGGCGCCCAACATCATCCTGGTGGGTGAGATCCGCGACCGGGAGGTGGGCGAGATCGCCATCCAGGCCGCGCTGACCGGCCACCTTGTCTTCTCGACGCTGCACACCAACGACGCACCCAGCGCGATCACGCGTTTGATCGATATGGGCATCAAGCCGTTCCTTGTGGCGTCCTCAATTCAGGCAGTCATGGGCCAGCGACTCATCCGGGTGCTCTACGACCAGTCGAAGCAGCTCGCCAAGGAAGAGGACCTGGACCCGAAGTACCTGAGCCTGATCAATCTCAAAATGCAGGATGCCCTCGGCAAGGTCTACAAGGCCGTCCCGTGCGACGCGGCCCCGAACGGGTACAAGGGCCGGAAGGGCATCTTCGAGATGATGCAGATGAACGCCGAGCTGCGTGAGCTCGCGTTCAAGCTGGCGCCGTCCTCGGAACTCCGCAAGGCGGCGCTCAGTTCCGGCATGCGACCGCTGCACGAGGATGGGCGGTTGAAGGTTCTCAACGGGACCACCACCCCCGAAGAGATCGCCCGCGTCAGCCAGGCCGATTGATCGAACCCTGATTCCATTCCCGGGAGATTCACCCGATGTCAACCGTGCAGATCGACCGACTGCTCGACACCGTCGTCAAGACCGGCGGATCCGACCTCCATCTCACCGTCGGCCGCCAGCCGACCATCCGACTGCACGGCGGTCTGCGCAACCTGCAGACGAAGGTGCTGGACTCGGACGACATGGTTTCGCTCATGAAGGCCATCACGCCGGAGCGCAACCAGCAGGAACTCCAGGAGGAGGGCGGCACCGACTTCGGCTTCGCCTACGGCGACGCCGCCCGCTTCCGCGTGTCCGTGTTCCGCCAGAAGGGCGACCTGGCCATCGTGCTGCGGCAGATCCCCAACAAGCTGCTGACTTTCGAGCAGATCGGCCTGCCGGAGATGTGCCGCGAGCTGGTCAGGCGACCCCGCGGCATGTTCCTCGTGACCGGGCCGACGGGCTCGGGCAAGACGACGTCGCTGGCGACCATGATCGACTATGTCAACATGCACTTCGACCGGCACATCATCACGATGGAAGACCCGATCGAGTACTACCACGCCCACAAGAAGTCCGTCGTCAACCAGCGAGAGGTCGGCAACGACGTTCCCAGCTTCTCCGAGGCCCTGCGACGGGCCCTGCGTCAGGACCCGGACGTCATCCTCGTGGGCGAAATGCGAGACCTCGAGACCATCGAGGCGGCGGTCCGGGCGGCCGAGACCGGCCACTTGGTGTTCGGCACGCTCCACACGACGGGAGCGGCCAAAACCATCGACCGTCTGGTGGACGCCTTCCCCGTCAGCCAGCAGAACCAGATCCGCGTGCAGCTCTCCACGGCCCTGATTGCGGTGTTGTCCCAGGTGCTTCTGGGTCGGATCGATACCAAGGGCATGGTGGCGGCCTACGAGTTCCTCGTGGTCACGCCCGCCATCGCCAACCTGATCCGCGACAACAAGTCCTTCCGCATCGACTCGGCCATCCAGACCGGCAAGAAGTACGGAATGCAGCTGCTCGACGACCACCTGTGGTCGCTCTACAGCCGCGGCATGATCTCGGCGGAAGAGATGATCGACAAGTGCAAGAACCAGGCCGATCTGCGCACCCGGGTCCATCAGGCCGGCGGCGTGATCGGACGCCCCGAGTTGGACGACCCCGAGGCGTCCAAGGAAGTGACCTGACCCCCGTTCTCGGGCGGTTCTCGCGTGCTCCAAGGCGAGAGGCGGCTGCGATGTCGGGGCGGGTTGCTGCCTCACAAAGGCGTCGCTTGAAACATATTCCAAGTGTCGCATCGGTTCTTTTTCGGGAATCGGCCCTTGGATGGCGAACCGGACGGGTCCGGTTGCGGATACCTTCTTGATGGCCCTTTGGGTCTCGACCCAGGCGGGAGCGCTCGATGGAAGTCTCTGAACTCAAAGGACGCAAGATCGGGCGGGTGCTGACCAAGCTCGGCGTGGTGACGCGCGAGCAGGTGCACGAGGCCTTGCAGGTCCAGAAGAGCCGAACACAGAAGGTGCTGCTGGGCGCCCTGATGGTCGAGTTGGGGATGTGCTCGCAGCGGGACGTGGACCGGGCGCTGGCCGGGCAGGCCGGTATGGAGTTCGTGGACCTGTCCAAGATGACCATATCGGACGAGACGATCGCCGCCATCCCGGCGGAGAACGCCCGGGCCTATCAGATCGTGCCGATCAAGTGGGACCCCGTCCGCAAGCAGCTGCGGGTGGCGATGAAGAGCGCCAGCAACTTCCAGGCGGTCGACGATCTTCGTCTGCTCCTGGGAGCCAAAGTCGACGCGGTGGTGGCCCCGGGTGAGGCGATCGACGCTCTGATCACCAAGCACTACTCGAAAGACGAGTCGATGGCGGACGTCATCGGCGCGCTCTCTCAGAACGACCGGCTCAAGAACCTGGGCGGTGCCAGCGACCAGTCCATCGACCTGGACGCGGTGCTCGAGGCCGCGGACGACAATCAGGTCATCCGGCTCCTGAATCTGGTCCTCCTGCAGGCGATCCGGGACCGCGCTTCGGACATCCACTTCGAGCCGTTCGAGAACGAGTTCAAGATGCGGTACCGCATCGACGGCGTGCTGTACGAGATGGTGCCCCCGCCCAAGCACCTCGGCCCGGCGATCACCAGCCGCGTGAAGGTCATGGCGAACCTGGACATCGCGGAGCGTCGCCTGCCTCAGGACGGCCGCATCGAGTTGACGGTGGGGGGCAACCCCGTCGACCTCCGCGTGGCGATCCTCCCGACGATCTACGGCGAATCGTGCGTCATGCGTGTGCTCGACCGCGGCAACGTTGAGCTGTCCCTCGATCGGGTGGGTTTCCGCCCGGACGACCTCGAAAAGTTCCGCACGCTGATCGAAAAGCCCAACGGCATCGTCATCGTGACCGGCCCGACCGGTTCGGGAAAGACCACGACGCTGTACGCGGCCCTCGCGGATCTCAACGACGTGCAGACCAAGATCCTCACCGCGGAAGACCCCGTCGAGTACGACATCGACGGGCTGTGCCAGGTGCAGGTCAACCCCGACGCGGGGCTGACGTTCGCCAAGGCGCTGCGCAGCTTCCTGCGTCAGGACCCCGACGTGATTCTGGTCGGCGAGATCCGCGACCTGGAGACCGCGCAGATCGCGGTCCAGGCGTCGCTGACCGGCCACCTCGTGCTCAGCACGCTGCACACGAACGACGCCCCCAGTTCGATTATCCGTCTGGTGGACCTCGGGATCGAGCCGTTCCTGCTGACCGCGACGCTGGAGGGCATCATCGCCCAGCGGCTGGTGCGGACGCTGGACCAGAAGACCAAGGAGCCGTTCATCCCGACCGAGCAGGAGCTCATGGAACTCGACCTGACCCCGGCCGACGTCAAGGGGCGCCAGTTCTTCCGCCCGGCGTCGGGCGCGGGGGTGGGCGGCGGCTACAAGGGCCGGATGGCGCTGTTCGAGATCATGCGGACGGACGACGAGCTTCGTGAGTTGATCATGAAGGAGGCCAGCACGGCCGTGCTGCGCAACTCGGCCCGCAAGAAGGGCATGCGCAGCCTGCGTGAGTGCGGCCTGATGGCGATCTACGAGGGAATGACGACGATCGACGAGGTCGTCCGTGAGACGCTGGCGGAAGAGTGATGTGTTGTGCCCGGAGCGGGCAACGCCCGGTGTGACCGGGTGAGGAGCGTGCGATGCCGACATTTGCGTACCAGGCGCTGAACGCCTCGGGGAAAACCGAGAAGGGCATGATCGAGGCCGCCAGCAGCGAGGAAGCGCTGCAGCGGATCAAGGCTCAGGGCTATTTCCCCACCTCGGTGCAGCAGCAGAAGGACAAGAAGTCCAAGACGAAGACCGGCGAAGAGGTCGGCGCCACGAGCAAGAAAAAGAAGAAGGGCGGCGGACTGAGCTTCGGCAAGGTCAACGCCAAGCAGCTGACCCTGTTCACCCGCCAGCTGTCCACCCTGCAGGACGCGGGCCTCCCGCTGCTGCGCTCGGTCCAAATCCTGGAGAGTCAGCAGAAGCCCGGCAAGATGAAGACGGTGCTGACCGGAGTGGCCGAGGAGGTCGAGGGCGGCAACTCCCTGTCCGAATCGATGGCCAAGTACCCCAAGGCTTTCGACCACCTGTACGTCAAGATGGTCAACGCAGGCGAGATCGGCGGCGTGCTGGACCTGATCCTCCAGCGCCTCGCCGAGTTCATGGAGAAGAGCCAGCGCCTGAAGCGCAAGATCAAGGGCGCGCTGGTCTACCCGATCGTGGTGGTCGCGATCGCGGTCATCATCCTGACGTTCATCATGGTGTTCATCATCCCGAAGTTCCAGGAGATCTTCGCGGACTTCGAGGTCGAGCTCCCCGGCCTGACCCTGTGGCTGATGGACACCTCCGCCTGGATGGCGGGCACCAAGCCGGGCATGCAGTTCCCGGGCGCCATTCTTGTGGTGCTCGGCGGTCCGGTGGTGTGGATCGGGTACAAGCTGCTCCGCAAGACGCCGCCCGGCCGCGCCACGGTGGACATCCTTCTGCTCTGGACGCCGATCTTCGGCAAGCTGATCCGCAAGACCACCATCGCCCGCTTCACGCGGACGCTGGGCACCCTCATCGGTGCGGGCGTGCCGATCCTGGAGGCGGTGACCATCACCGCGGAGACGTCTGGAAACTACGTCTACGAGAAGGCCCTCATGAAGGTGCACGACTCGATCCGCGAGGGCGAGAGTTTCGCCGGCCCGCTGCGTGAGTCCAAGACGTGCGACGCCATCGTGGTCAACATGATCGACGTGGGCGAGGAAACGGGCGACATGGACGCGATGCTCATGAAGATCGCGGACAACTACGACGAGGAGGTCGACGTGGCCGTCGAATCGCTGGTGTCGCTGCTCGAGCCGCTGATGGTCGTGGTGCTCGGCGGCATGGTCGGCACGATCGTCGTGGCGATGTTCCTGCCCATGGTCAAGATGATCGAGTCGCTGCAGTAAGCGGAAAGGACGGAGGCCCGCGTGACGATTCCCGCGCCGACATCCAGAAGCCGCCACGGATTCACGCTCATCGAGCTGCTCGTGGTCGTCGCCGTGATCCTTGTGCTGGCGGGCATCCTGCTCGCCGGGCTGACGCGGTCGGTCGGCACCGCGCGGCGGACCTCGGCGGAGCGGTCGATCGACGCGCTGGTGCTGGGCGTCAACCAGTTCAAGGCGGACTTCGGGTTCCTGCCGCCTCTGGTGCACGACGGGGCTTCGATCTCGGGCGGGAGCAACAACCTGCGCCCCGAGCCCGCCCCCGGCGAGTCCCGCGTGGACGGCCCCGTGCTGCGTCGCAGCCCGCCCGGCCTGCGTGCTTTTGACCAGCTCGTGGTCTGGGCGGACTCGGACCCGATCTATCTGGATTTCATCCGGCGGCGGGACAGCCTCAACGGCGACGCGATCCGGCTTCCCCAGGGCGGATCGTGGGACATCGCCAACGCCTGGGACGACCGGCGATACAGCAAGTTCGCGCTGCCGTACTACCTCTCGGGCGTGGGGGGAGCGGAGCTCGACGCGGTGGCCGGCCCCGGCATGTCGCGCCCGCTCTCCAGCGGGCTCTTCGAGGGGATTTACTTCCGCGCCGCCCGGGTTGGGACGGTCCGCGACCGCTACGACCCGGTGATCGAAGCCGACCGCGCGTCGCTGCGGCTGGTGATCGGCTACCTTGGCCGGGAAGACTACCTCGAGCACGGCGTCGCCGTGCCCGCCATTGCCGACGTCCCTGATTCCCACGTCGCCTTCGCCGACCCTTGGGGCCGGGCGTTCCGCTACTACCGCTGGGAGGCGGGGCGCCGGCTGGGCAACGGCCGACTGGTCATCGAGACCACGCTGGACCTGAACATCCCGCCGGTGCTGGTCAACCCCGAGGTGTACGCGGCGGTCCAAAATCAGGACGGTTCGGCCAACGCTCGGGACATCGATCTGACCTCGGGAAATGCGGAACTGCGTGCGGCCCGCTTCGCGGTCGTCAGTGCCGGACCGGACGGCCTTTTCGGGACCGAGACGATCGAGCAGATCGCCGCCGGCCTGCGTGTGCCGGTGCCGACTTCGGACAGCGAGCGGGTGCGTCTGCGCAAGCTCGCGTGGGAAGACAACCTCGCGGGGCTGGGGAACTGATGCGTCCGACACACTCTCAACCTGCCCCCGGTCCAACGGCACGCTCTGTTCGTGCGGGTTTCACGGTCGTGGAACTGCTCGTGGTGGTCGTGATCATCCTGATCGTGCTGACCATCGCGACGCCGGCCTTCCGCGCGCTCCTGTATTCGTCCCAGCGTTCCCAGGCGACCAACACGGTCAACGCGGCCGCGCTGGCCGCACGCGAGCTGGCCCTGCGCTCGGCCAACGGCGAGGACGGGGCCGTGGTGTTCGTGTACGACCGCGACGGCTCGATGCGCATTATCCCGGCGATCCGCGTGGGTTCGGTGCTCGAACCGGTCACGGGCGGCGGCGGGTCGACCGGTGGCGGAGCCCAGGGGCTGGCGGCCGTGCCGCTGGTCCGACGCGACGTGTTCGCCCCGGTCCCGCAGGTGGCCACCTTTGAGATGCCGACCTTCTGGAACGTCCGCGGATACGCCCCCGCCCGCTCGATGGTCGAGTTTGTTCCCGGCGAGCGTCCTCGCGAGGACGTCGCGGTCTGGTACAACTCGTCCGCCTACGGATCCACGAATCCCGACGCACCGGCCAAGAACGAGGGCAACTGGGTTTTCCCCGAGACCGCGTTCTTCGACGTTGATCAGCAGGCCGCGGCGGCCGGTCCGAACCGGCCGACGACACGCCAGTCGTTCATGATCCGCTTCGACGCCCGCTCCGGCGGGGTGAGCAATAACCGAGAGCCGGCCCTGTTCATCGATCCAAGACCCAGCAGCGCGAACCGGCCGGGGGGCGACCGCCCGCAGGCCACGGACCGCTGGCTGCGTCCGGACCGCGCCGAAAACTTGGCCGCGTGGGCGGGCGGGCTGCTCGCTTCGCCGCCGATTGACAGCCGCGGCCAGCCTCTCCGCCCGCCGTACACCCCCAACGCGGACGGGGTCCGGCTGTCCTACATCGGCATGGCATCCAACGACACCATCCTCGTCAAGCCGGTCTCACGCATCGCGGTTTTCGATGAGCGGCGTCTGGCCCAGTCGATCGGCGCTCGCCGGCTGAACAGCGAGACCAACAGCCTCTACGAGCCCGTGGCACCCGGGTCGGGCGCCGCAAACATCCGGATCGATGAGGAGTTGTTCTCCAACTGGTCGAGCGAGGACGATATTCGCGAACAGATCAACCGCTGGATCGAGGGCGACACAACCAACGACGGCGTGATCGACGGGAACGACGAACCCCAGGCTCGGATCTTCCTCCTGCGTCCAGGGACCGGCGAACTGGCGGAGGTGCTGCGATGAAACGGGCGTTCTCACTCGTCGAGGTGCTGATCGCGGTGCTGGTGCTGGCGCTGGGCCTGCTGGGCCTGGGCGCCATCTTCCCCGCGGTCATCAGCGAGCAGCGCCGCTCCTTCGACTCCATCACCGGCGAGAGCGTGGCCAAGCTCGTCGAGGACACCCTCAACCGCAACAACGAGCTCGTGGATCTCTCAGCGCTCCAAGGAGACGGCCTCGGGCGCGTCGGGCCCGATCAGGGCGGACAGAACAATAACGCGGGGCGTCCGATCCAGATCAACGCCCCCTCCAACTACGACCACCTCTGGGTGATGGACGACTTCTCGCTGATCGACGGCAACGCCGACACGAGCTGGTCTCAGGGCAGCCCCGTGCCCGGTGCACAGTCGCTGGCCGATCTGTCTGCGGGGGTATGGCGCGTGGACTCCCTGAGCAACAGCAACGCGGGCATCCTGCCCATCGGCGCCCGCCTGCACCCGCTCCCGTCATCGGGCATGGACCCGCGGTACGTGTGGGACCTGGTCGCCCGGCGCAGCCCGGCCGGCCCGGTGGAGATCGGTGTGTTCGTGCGTCGGATCGACGACCGGATCCGGGTGCCCTCGGGCAACTCGCTCTCCGACGTGCTGACCGGCAACAACGGCGCACCGTTCCGGCTGCCGCTGGCGGTCAACGCCAACAACGGGCGCCAGACGACGGACAACGGCGAGAACACGTCGCTGTACTCGGTCCCGCAGTCGCTGGGGGCGTACGCCGACGAGCGCCAGCCGACCTGGCTGATCTTCGAGGGCGACCCGCAGGACAGCGGCCTGGACACCTCGATCGGCTTCGCACGGCGCGTGGGCCAGAAACTGCTGGACAACACCGGCGTTGTGCGCACGGTCGTGGGACTGCCCCAGCCCAACCCGTCCGAGCCGCTCAGCGGTCTTGCGGACCGGGCGGTCGTGGTCACCCCGCCGTTCACCCGCGGCGAGTCCAGCGGGGGGCAGCAGGTCGGCGCGAACAACCCCACCCGCGAGGCCCGCGTGCGCCGCGCGACGTGGGTCCGCCAGGTGGTGTTCACGCCGCAGACACCCGTGGCGGTGCGTGTCTTCACGCTGGAAGGTGAGTGAACAAGTGACGATCCAACGGACAACCAGGGCCCGACGCGTCCCCGGCTTCACGGTGGTGGAGCTGCTGGTGGCGATCGCGGTGCTGGCGGTGGTTTCCGTCGGCCTCTCGGTGATCTTCGGGACCGTCGGCGACGCCGTGACCGACGGACGCCGCGTCAGCGAACTCAACCGCGCCTCCGCCCGCATCGAGCAGCAGATCCGCGACGACCTCGCCGACCTGACCCGCGACGGCTTCCTGGTGATCACGAACCGCTACGCCTCGGACGAGAACGGCGTGCCGATCGCAAACATCCCCGCCGATCCGTCGCAGCCGGGCATCCGCCTCTCGCCCCGCCAGGCCGAGGGCCGCTCCCGCCGGGCGGACGAGATGATGTTCTTCGCCCGCGGCGACTTCGAGACCAAGCGGCCGCCCGTGTCCTCGGGCGTCACCGCCAAGTCGTCCGAGGCGGCGATCTATTACGGCCTCGGCCAGAAGCGCCCGATCAACATCCTCGCCAACGCGGTCGATTCGCCGGCGAACTTCTACTTCAACCCCAGCCCGCGCGATCCGAACCTGATCGCGGACCGGCTGACGCGCTATCCCGCCCTGCTCGGCCTGCCCGAGCCGTCCGGCCAGCTCCCCAACCCCAACCGCTACGCGGCCGACTGGTCGCTCCTGCGCCAGGTGACCCTTCTGGCCGAGCCCCAGATCGCGTCCGTGCTGCCCGAGCAGCTCTACGGCCTGCAGCGCACCCGGTTGGCCGATCGCACGCTGATGCTCGACTCGGCCCGCCAGATCGGCATGCAGCCCGCGGCCCGCTCGATCTTCAACAGCCTCACCTGGACCGACACCTCGACCTACGCAGGCTCGCCCGGCTCGACCCCCGCCGACGGGCTCAGCCGCTGGTGGATCGGCGACATCGCGGACTACGGCGGCAGCGGGGGCCTGAGCCCCGCGGACGCCTCGCTGCCGGCCTGGCGTTCCAGCGGCGTGGTCGACATCGCCCAGGGCTCGATCCTCGGGATCCGCCGCAAGATCGAGGCGCTCTCCGCGTTCGCCCCGCCCAGCGCGTACTACGCCCCGAGCGAGGTCAACCCCGTGAACACCCGCCGGGCCAACTTCGGCGAGTCGGCCGACGGCTTCGCGGCCGCCTGGAACGACCACACCGCGTCGCCCCGACCGATCGACGCGACCGGCCTGAACATCCTCACCAGTTCCGCGCAGCGGTTCAATCTCCGAGCCTGGGCGCTCGACATGCTCCCGAGCCTCTGGAACGGCGAGTCCAACCCGCCGACCTTCCTGGCGGGCGTGCGCTACGAGGACCTGCCCACCCGCCTGGTCTACGACGACAACCGGTTCCCCGACTCCAACGCCGGCCGCCTGGGCCGGGCCATCTCCGAAGCCAACCAGGAGATGCTGGCCTCGCAGATCCTCGTCCCGCGCTGCTCGGAGTTCATCGTGGAGTGGACCTACGGGTTCATCGATCCCACGCTGCCGCCGAACGACCCGCGGTTCAAGCAGATCGTCTGGTACGGCCTTCCCCGCGCCGACCGCGACGTGAACAACGACGGACGCATCGAGCTGGACGACCACGCGGTGGTCGCCGCGCAGATCGCCCGCCGGTACGAGCCCCGCGTGCCCACCCCGCCGAACACCGAGCCGGATCCGGTCCGCGAACGTGTGGCCCTGGCCCCCTCGGACGTCTCGCTCGTCAATCCCGAGGTGGTGGTCTTCGGTCTGACCGACGTGGCGGGCGCCCCGGGCGATGCGGGCCAGGCCGTCCCGTGGCCCCGGATGATCCGGATCACGATGTCGCTGGCCGACCCGGACGACGAAACGATCGAGCGCTCGTACCAGTTCGTCTTCGCGATCCCGGGCGAGCTGAACTGAACACAGCGCCCGGCGGCGATGCCGGGCGAGCAATGACAGGGGACGAACCGGCAGGCGGACACCGCGGCACCGCGCGGAAGACAGCCGGTTGGGTAAGTGTGAAACGGTGAAGAACGCCCGCGTGTGTCGGGCAAAGGGAGTGATCGATGCGATCCCCGGCAAGTACGAAGCCCCGAGAAACCGTCCGCCAGTCCCGCCGCTGTGCCCCCGCGCCGGCCCGTCACGCGGTGGCACCGCGCGCCCGCCGAGGCTCCGCCCTGGTGATCGTCATCGGCACGCTCGCGCTCATCTCCGTGTTCGCCGCGATCTATATCTCCGTCGGCCAGAGCGACCGCCAGTCCGCGGCCACCGTCCGCACCCGCACCGACCTCTCCGAGATCACCAGCGCGTACGCCGACCACGTCGCCCGCGTCATCGCCGCCGACCGCCTCGACACCATCATGCAGCCGGTCGATTCGGCCCGCCAGTTCCAGGTGCCGCGCCGCGTCACCACCGACGCGCCCTACACCGACTGGGCCATGCGGTCCGAGACCGACGAACTCTGGCGACTCTTCAACCCGTCCGGAGGCAACCGCTACGCCCGCCCCCGCAACCAGACCGGCGACGACCCCCGCGTCGCGTCCGACCCGTGGCTGGCCGCGCTCCGCCCGACCTATCTGGGCGATCCGAACATCCGACCCTTCTCGGGCAACAACCCCGCCAAGTACTACCTCGACAACCGCGACTGGTACCAGATCTCCAACTTCGCCGAGGACGGCCGCTTCGTCAATCTGTTCAATCTGCGTCCCGAGTCCGCCTTCAGCACCGACGGCACGGCCTTCGGTGGCTTCGAGGCCGAGCCCGGTTACGGGGTTTCGATCGACTCGAACGGCCGGCGCATCCGCCGTCTGAGCGAGGGCCTCTCGCTCTACACCAAGCTCATCCCCACCGACCCCAACTCGCCCATCCAGTCGTACAACCCGGACCCCGCCGGCGACGGCGTGCCCGCCCTCCGCGGCCTGCTGTGGTTCCCCGGCGCCAGCCTGCCCGTGCTGCCGATCGACTTCACCGGCAACTTCACGCCCCAGGACTACCGCAACACCCCGGCCATCTTCTCGATGTACCAGCGGTACGCCTTTCTCCCGGCCGACCAGCCCTTCGTCACCTACAACCGCTTCGGCCAGGTCGCGTCCTGGGCCGACCCGGACTACCCGCCCTACCAGTGGGCCGACGCCGACGGCGACAGCATGATGGACTCCCGCTGGATCGAACTGACCAGCGCCCGCACGCCCGTGCCCTCCGGCCGGGCACGCGACGACATCCAGCGCTTCTACGACGACAGCGAGTACCGGGTGTTCGCGGCCATTCGCGCCGTGGACCTCTCCGGCATGGTCAACGTCAACACCGCCATCGACGGGCTGACGCCGCCCACCGTCAACTTCCCCCTCGGCCTGACCCCCGCGGAGATCGACCTGCGCCGCCTGCTCACCCAGCAGGACTCGGCCAACGACTACCGCGGCGACCCCGCCGCCACCCTGCCCCTCTCCTTCCGCTACATCCACCAGCCCTACAACATCCAGGGCACCGGCACGCAGCCCGCCCTGCGCATCGAGAGCGACTACCGAATCCACCAGCACACGCTCGACCCGGGCACCGGCCTGCTCAACCCCGACACCAGCGGCATGCTCGTGGGCCGCTACGCCGCCGCCGCGATCCGACGCGGCATGGACCGCCACGCCACGCTCAGCCCGCAGTACCGCGGCTTCGGCTCCGTCGCCCCCGATTTCAATGACCCGTTCCTCCTGCAGGAGGGCAGCAGCCTGCAGCGCCAGCCGGTGTTCGGGAACCCCGAGTCCGACTTCGATTACTACGCGGGCGGCCGCGCCGCCTCGTACTACAAGGTCGGTCGCGTCGATCCCAGCCGCATCGGCCCGTCCGGGCTCGCCCCGTACGGATCCGACGCCGACGACTATCTCGCCAACACGGACTACTACGACGCGCCCAACGAGAACCTCCCATTCGCCCTCTACGGCACCACCGACCTTGCCGAGCTGCTCACCTACCACGGCATCAACGACCCCGAGGTCACCTCCAGGCTCGAGGCCAACATGCAGGGCCGCTTCGACGGCCCCAACGGCGAGGCCCGCCTCAGCCCGCTGCTCTCCACCCGCCCGCTCGACCTGGACCGCTACAAGCACGGCCAGGTCCGCGTGCCCCCGGCCAACACCAACCCCAACCGCCCCCGCCAGATCAACGGCCAGATCGCCGAAGACTCCATGGCCCTGTTCGAGCTGTCCCCCCGCGCGTTGATGACCCCGCTCAGCGGCGCATCGCCGCTGCGCCCGATGGGCGTCGCGGGCGGCACGATCCAGGCCCAGGGAGCGCTGGCGACCAACATCCAGCCGGCCGGACTGGCCAACCTCTCGACCGCCGAGGCCGCGATCACCCTCGCCGACGTGGCAGAGGGCAGCGACAGCCGCCAAGCCTTCGACGTGTTCTACAGCGCCCTCGCCGGCGAACTGGAACTGTTCCGCCAGAAGCGTTCGATCGGTCAGGACGGACCCCCGCCCGGCGTGATCAACCAGATCTGGCAGCCCGACCTGTTCCAGTCCCGGGCCCTGCCCTACGCGACCACGTTCTACGCCCACCGCGGCCCCGAGCTGGCCATGCGCATCGCCGCCCACGCGGGCGTCAACCTCAAGGACATGTACGACGGCAACCAGACGCCCTCGTACGGCTCGCTCGTGCTCGACAACGAGTTCGGCGACTCCACCGCCTACAGCAACCTGCTCTCGGCGGTCACGAACAACCCGCAGACCTTCGACCTCACCGCCCCCAGCGGCCTGCTGGGCGTGTACTACCCGGGCCTGATCGGCACCGGCCGGTTCGACATCGACGGCCCGCGTGACGCCCAGACGCCCGATCCGCTGCCCGACGACCAGCGCGTGCTCCCCGACGCCCGCCTCCCCGTGGGCCGACAGGCGGTCAACGTGGTGGGTGTCGAACCAACGCCGGTGATCACAGAAGTCTCGTCCTTCTACGTCTACACCGACGCCTCACAGAGCGCCGGGGGCGATGACGACACCAGCCCCGCGCCCAACCCGGCCCCCGGCCGTCCCGTGCCGCTCACCGCCAAGGCCGTCACGCTGAACGGTTCGCTCTCGCAGGGCAACAGCGACTTCCTCACCGCCGTCCTGGCCGTGCAGCTCCACAACCCGTTCGATACCGCCATCAGTCTCGGCGGCAGCGCCGGTCCGAACGGCATCATGTGGCGGAAGAACGACAACGGCAACCGTTTCGATCCGCAGAACAACCTCGAGTTCGCCTACTACATCGAGTACAACGGTCACTTCTTCAAGCTCGGCGAGTTCTGGGAGTTCACGCCCCAGGCCAGCCTGCCCTCCGGTTTCGGCGCTTCGCAGACCACCATCACCAATGCTGGCGGCTCCGTCCCGCCCGAGAACAGCCGACTCGACTCGACCTACCCGGAGTTCCAGTACCGCAACGTGACCCTCGATCCTGGCGAAACCCGCGTCTTCTACGCCACCTTTCACCCGCGCTTCGAAGGACACGACTATTCGATCGCGACCGGACTCGAAAACAAGTGGGAGCGAGTGATCACCGGGTACGGGACCCCCCTCCCTGCCGAGTTCACCGACACGGCCCTGCACGACGCCGACGGCGACGGGCGGGCGGACGGCTTTGACAACCGCGGCTGGACCGGCCCGGCGCAGGAGTGGATCGAGCGCCAGCTCGCCGTGCTGCCCGAGACCGGCGCCACGGGCGTCCTCCGGGCGGCCCGCATGCACCCGTTCGACCCGACGACCGGCGAACTCATCGATCCGGCCACCGGCACGACCGGGCCCAACCCCGTCTTCCACGACCTGATCGGGACCCCGGGATCCGTGGCGTCGCTGCCCGGCCGCCCGGCCGACAACGGCCAGGTCCGCCTCTGGCGCAAGTACACCGAGCCCAACTACGAAGAGGCCACCGGCCAGGTCATCTCCAACTTCCCCAATGCCACGCGGCGCAACATCGTTCAGAACGACATCCTCGCCGACCGTCTCTTCCTCACCCTGCCCTCCGAAGCCGGAACGAACTACCTCGACGTCGCCCTGCCCGGCTCGAATCAGGAGATCGAAGGCACGATCTCGTTCCCGGAAACCTACAACATCGTCGCGGATCCGTGCAACTCCAACGCCATCAACGTCCGCAACGACAACACGGGGCTCTCGGTCACCCGCTGGGCGACCGTCCGCCGTCGTGACCGCCAGGCGTCCCTGACCGACGAGACCGCCAACGGCCGCGTGCTCCCCTGGATGATCCAGTCCCGACAGGACCGCGCGAGCACCTGGATCCGCAGCAACAACAAGGACGGCCACCCCGACGCCGCTCCCGAAGCGTTCGGCGACGCGCTGACCTGGGATCTGTTCTTCGACCTTTGCAACGCCGGGGACTCGCCCGACCGCCCGGCCACACCCGTGACCCCGTTCGGCGTGACGGACGGGCGCCGCTATGACATCGCCTACTCCCCGATCGACCTGTACAACGACGCGCTCCTCCGGCGGGGCTCGCGTGTGGCCACCATCGGCAACACGCCCTTCAACAAGCGCGAGGCGGCGCTGCTCGGCAACTCGGGCACGCGCTTCCCGGTCCGCACCCTGGGCAGCAACCGCCTCGCCGCGGCCCACGAACTCTTCGCCGCCAGCTCCCCGCTCAAGCCCGAGGTCTACATCGGCAAGACGCTCAACTCCGCCCGCATCGGCGAGGCCCTGCTCGCCCTGGGCACCGGCCCCACCTGGGCCCCCATCGTCCGCCCGCTGAACAACTTCACCTTCGAAGACCGCGAGTGGATGACCCTGACCGAGTCCTTCGCCGCCGCCCTGGGCTACGAACGGTTCGACCTGACCGACCCGCTCGAGGTCGAGGCCGCCAATGCCGTCTGGCACGATGCGGCCCGAGACGTCGTCGGATCGACCCAGGGCGAGTACGTCCTGGACAACCTCCGCCTCCGCCTGGACGACTACGTCCCCTTCCTGAACATCCGCAGCGCCGGCGAGACCGGGCCCAACGAGAAGCCCGTCTTCACCAACGACCCGGGAAATCCCGCAACCACCGACTACCGGCGCGGCCTCGGCGTCCCCATGGCCCTGACCGTGCTCGATCAGCTCCGCCCGTTCGAAGTGCTCGACCTGCCCGGCGACGGCAGCCTGTCACCCGAGGAGGAAGCGGTCCTTCCCCTGACCCGCCCGATCATGGGCCTGGTCAACATACAGACCGCACCGCTCAAGGTGCTTCGCCTGCTCCCGGGCCTGACCCCCAGCCCCGAGGCCTACCGCGCCTTCGAGTCCAGTTCCGGAACCAGCGCCCGACGCCCCGAGTGGTGGGGCGCCCCGTTCGGTCTGGCCACCAACACCGGGGCCGCCGAACTCCTCCCGGCCGATCCGCGCACCAACCCCGACGTCGCCGCGGGCCTGGTCGCCTACCGCGACCGCACCGTGGCGGTCCCCCGGGCCCGCTCGACCAACGCGGCCCTCGAGCCGCTGACCTACCAGCCCGACCTGAACTTCAACGCCGGCTGGTTCGTCCAGAACATGCGGGCCGAGGTCGTCAACACCGTCTTCCCCGTCGACCGTGCCGGCATCTCGGGCATCCCCGGGCTCCGCTCGGCGCCGATGTTCGCTTCCCTGGGCGAGATGCTCGCGGTGGCGGTCAAGGAGCCCGCCTCGGGCTTCTCCGACCCCTTGGCCGACAACCGCCGCCACCTGACCATGCAGGCCTACTTCGGCGACGGCAACAACCTGACGGTCGACGGCACCGGCGACGACGCCGTCACCATCGATCCGAGCGTGTCCAGAGACGGCACCGTCGGCGTGACCGAGGACGACTACGCCGAACGCCTCGCCCTCGCGGCCGGCCTGCTCAACAACACGACCGTCCGCTCGGACTACTTCGCCGTGTGGATGGTCCTCCAGGGCTTCCGCGAGAGCGACGTCACCCGGTTGCGTCCCGAGGACCCGCTCGTGCCGTCGTTCAAGAAGCGCTACCTGATGGTCATCGACCGCTCCAACGTCCTGAGCCCCGAGGACACGCCCCGGATCGTGCTCTTCAAGGAACTGCCCCTCTAACGGCGTGGCCGACTCCCGCCCCGGGGCGGATACACTCCCCGGCATCCAGGGCGTAGCTCAGCTTGGTAGAGCGCGTGGTTTGGGACCACGAGGCCGCAGGTTCAAATCCTGTCGCCCTGATTGACAGGCCCGTTCGGGGCCTGTTTTTCTTTAAACTTTCGCGGCCCATTCCTGTCAGGCCGGCACGGTTCCGGCGGGTGTGCAACCGACCGCCAATCCGGGTAAGGTACGCCAGCCATGACCGATCCGTCACCGCCCGCGGGCGGCACGCCATCCCATCCGCGTTCCGTCCCGGCCATGGCCGCGCCGGCCCGCGCGCGGGACAACCCGCTGACGCGATCGCCCGTCGGCCTGGCGGGCATCGGCTTCCTCGCGATCATGTTCGCGCTGTGCCTGGGCACGCTGCCATGGACGCTCGGGTCGGTCGGTGACTCGGCCGTCCCGCGGTACGACGCAGGCACCCCGCGCGAAGGACGCCTGCCGCCGAGCTGGTGGGGCTACGACGCCCGCGACGCGGCCCGCGCCACCGAGGCGATCCCGGAGGCACGCCTGGCCGAACTGGCGGCCGAAGTCGGCATCGCCCCCGGCACGCTGACCCGCCTGCCCCCGGAAGAGGTCCCACAGCCCGTCCGCGACGCCTGGCCGAGTTTCTGGCTCGGGTCGGACCCGCTCGGACGATCCCTGGGTGTCCGCTTGCTCGCGGGCGGCGGGATCTCGCTGACCATCGGGATCGCCGCGGCGCTGATCTCCGTGTGCATCGGCACCGCGTACGGTGCGGTGGCTGGCTACGCCGGCGGCAAGCTCGATTCGGCCATGATGCGGGTCGTCGACGTGCTCTACGGCCTTCCGTACATCCTGCTGGTGGTGCTGCTGGCGGTCGCCAGCGACGCGATGGTGGACGAGTGGATCAGCCGATCGCGGGCCAAGCAGGCCTGGATGGAACAGCGTGTGGTCGCGATCGCGGCCGAGACTGGTGAATCGATCGATCGGTCCGACGCCCGCTCGATACTGCTCACGGACCGCGCCCTCGAGAACACGCTCGCGATCGAGGCGGCCGATCGGTTCCCCCGTCGCAACCTCAGCGAGCGGACCAGGACCTTTCTCGACGTGGCCACTCTGCTGATCGCGATCGGGGGGGTCAGCTGGCTGACGATGGCCCGCGTGATCCGCGGCCAGGTGCTCAGCCTCAAGAACCAGCCCTTCGTCGAGGCCGCCCGGGCGGTGGGCAGCCCCACGCGCCGGATCTTCGCGCGCCACCTGCTGCCGAACCTCGTCGGCCCGATCGTGGTGTACGCGACGCTGGCCGTGCCGCAAGCGATCCTGCAGGAGAGTTTCCTGAGTTTCCTGGGAATCGGCGTCAAGCCCCCGCTGCCCAGCTGGGGCAATCTGGCGGCCGACGGTCTGAACGAACTGAACCTGACCCGCAGCCACTGGTGGCTGCTCTTCTTCCCGTGCCTGCTGCTGGGGCTGACGCTTCTGGCGATGAACTTCGTGGGCGAGGGCCTCCGCGAGGCGTTCGATCCGAAGCGGGGGCGTTGACTAAACTTGGATTCACCCGCCCCGATCGGGGCGTCGACGAGCGAGGGACGCATGCAGAACAAGTTCGGTCTCAAGGATTTCGTGCTTCTGGTGCTCATGTTCATCGTGGGCGGCAGCGTCTGGCTCTCGATGATCCAGGAGGACCGCCGCTGGGGCGAACTGCGACGGGCCGAGGCACGGCTTTCCGAGATCGATGCCAACGTCGCCCGCCTGCAGCGTCAGATGGACTCGGGCGAGATCATGGCCGAACTGGCCACGATCCGGGACCGGCTCGAATCGGGCGTGGTGGTGTCGTCCGGCGGCTCGCAGAACGCGGGGGCCGGATCGGCGAACGCCGGCGGGCTGCCGTCCTGGGCCAAGCCGGGCTTCGAGGTCAAGTCCACCGGCCCTTGGGCCTTCACGACCGACCCGTACGAGGACGATGCCGTCGAGGTCGGAGGCGTGTTTACCGAGTTCTTCGAGGGCCAGCCGCCCAAGATCACGCCCTACCTCTACGCCGACGTGTACGGCCGGCGGATCAACGATCTCGTGGTCGAGTCGCTCGGCTCGTACGACCCCGTGACGCTGACCATGCGGGGCCGCCTGGCCGAGGCGTGGCAGTACGATCCCGAGGGCCACTGGCTTCGGGTCAAGATCCGCGACAACGCTCGGTTCTCCGACGGCGAGCCCGTCACGGCCGAGGACGTCCGCTGGACCTACGAGGACCTGCTCTTCAATCAGGAACTCGAGGCCGAACGGTTCCGGTCGGTGTACAACGCCATCGAATCCATCGAGGTGCTCTCGGACAAGGTCGTCGAGTTCCGGTTCATCCAGCCCCGGTTCGATAACTTCGACCAGGCCTTCGGATTCGCGATCCTGCCCAAGCACGTCTACGAGCCGTGGATCGAGTCTCCCGCGATGTTCAACCAATCGACCGGCCTGATGGTCGGCTCCGGCCCGTTCCGGCTTGCGGCCGTGGACATCAACAACCAGTGGACCCCCCCGAAGGACGTCGAGATCGTCCGCAATGACCTGTACTGGGGCCCCCGTCCCGCGCTCGGCGGCATCCGCTTCCGCAGCATCAGCGAGCGTCTGGCCCTGCTGACCGAGTACACCAACGGCGGCGGCGACATGATGCGTCCCAGCGCCGAGCAGTTCTCGCTCATGTCCGACGACGCCTCATTCGCGGACAAGCACGACCTGCGGAACTGGTTCAACATGCAGGGCGGTTACTCGTTCATCGGCTGGCAGTGCGGCCCGCGCAACGGCGAGCGGCTCACGCCCTTCGCCGACAAGCGCGTCCGGCAGGCGATGACCATGATCATCGACCGCGACCGCATCCGCCGCGATATCGATCGCGAGCTGACCCGCCCGGCCACCGGCCCGTTCCTGAGTTCGACCCCGCAGGCCGACCCGGACATCGAGCCGTGGCCGGTGGACGTCGAGCGGGCCAAGGCATTGCTCGCGGACGCTGGATGGGAGGACCGCGACGGCAGCGGCGTGCTGCGGAACGAGCGTGGCGACCCGTTCACCTGGGAGTTCACCTTCGCCCAGGGCTCCGAGGGCACGCTCCGGATGGTCAACTACATCAAGGATGCCTGCGCCGCCGTCGGCATCCAGGTGACGCTCCGCCCGATCGACTGGTCGGTGCTGGCCAGCATCCTCAACAACCGCGACTTCGACGCGATCACCTTCGCCTGGTCGGCGTCCGCTCCCGAGAGCGACCCCAACCAGATCTGGCACTCCAACTCGATCCCTAACCAGGGCGACAACTTCATCCAATGGAACAGCCCCGACGCCGACCGCCTGATCGAGCTCGGGCGCGCGACGCTCGACTTTGACGAGCGGATGAAGGTCTGGCACCAGCTCCACCGCGTGTTCCACGAGGAGCAGCCCTACACCTTCATGAGCGAGATGCCCTGGCTGCGGTTCACCACCAAGCGATCCAACAACATCCAGGAGTACAACTCGGGCCTGCGGCTCGAGGAGTTCTGGGTGCACTCGGGCGCCACGCCCATGTCCAACTGAGCCGGCCCGACACGAACGAGGAGGCTCCATGGGCACCTACATCCTCCGAAGATTGCTGCTGATGATCCCGACGGTCATCGGGATGACGTTCATGGTCTTCGCACTGATCGCGCTGTCACCCGGCGGCGTCGGCGCGGCGCTGAACGTCAGCGGCGGCGGCCAGATGGACTCGGGCTCCCGCGCCCAGCAGATGGCCTACCTCGAGGACCGCTACGGACTCGGTGACCCGGTGGTGGTCCAGTACGCCCGCTGGCTGGGGCGCGTCAGCCCGATCAAGTTTGGCACCCGCGACCAGCGCGCACCCTCCGGCGAGCTCATCCGCCCGCCGAAGGAGATCAAGCCGGTCTCGCTCTACCGCGTTTTCATCGACGCGATGCCCGCGCCCGAGGGCGAGGGGTTCTCGTTCCCGCCCGGTGCCACCGAGGCCGAGAAGACCGCGATCTACAGGGCTGCTTCCGGCGCGTACGCCAGGGCCCGCGGCGCGTACATCCGCGCCCAAGCCGGGTACGAACTCGCCGCCGGGCAGGTGCTCCGCGACGCCGGCATGGAGGGGGCGGTCAACCGGGACGGGACCCTCAAGGGCAGCGCCACCGTCTCCAGGCTCGAATCCGCGCTGGCCGAAACGGGCCGTCGCGACACCCTCCGGGCTGAGTTCGATCGCGCCGTGGCGGCGTACGAGGCGGCGGAGGTCGAACGGCTGCGGTTGGACGCGATCTTCCACGCCCGGCCGTTCGAGCAGGCGGGATTGCCGATCATCCCCGGCGTGCTCTCGGTGGCGACGCCGGACCTGGGCATGTCGTTCTCGCGCGGCCGGCCGGTTTCTCAGCTCATCACGACCGCGCTGCCCGTCACGCTGCTGCTCAACTTCGTGGCCTTCCCCATCGTGTACATGGTCGCGATCCCCTCGGGCATGCTCGCCGCCACCCGGCGCGGCGGGTTCTTCGACGTGGTCTCCGGCGGGCTGGTCGTGGCGCTGTGGTCTATCCCAATCGTCTGGGCAGGCGTTCTGATGATGGGCTACCTCGCCAACAAGACGACCGGCCTGGGCTGGTTCCCCGTCACCGGCCTGCACGCGACCGACGCGGGCCAGATGCGGTTCCTGCCCGGCAAGGACGCCAGCGGCGCGTTCACCATCGGGTTCGTGCTCGACACCCTCTGGCACATGTGCCTGCCGGTCGCGTGCCTGGTCTACACCGGTTTCGCCGTGCTGACCAAGCAGACCCGCGCCGCGATGCTCGATAACTTCAACGCGGACTATGTCCGCACCGCGAAGGCCAAGGGCGTGGCATCCAAGGACATCGTGCTCCGGCACGTGTTCCGAAACTCCCTGCTCCCGGTCATCACCATGTTCGTCTCGATTTTCCCGGCCATGCTGGGCGGCTCGGTGATCGTCGAACAGATCTTCTCGATCAACGGCATGGGCAAGATGGTCATCGACGCCATCTTCCTGCGGGACCGGGAGGTGCTGCTCGCCAACGCGTTGATCATCGGAATCGTCAACATGCTCGCCCTGCTGCTCGCGGACATCCTGTACGCCGTGGCCGACCCCCGGATCACCTACGACTGACATGCCAAGCCAACCCGCCACAACCCGCTCGCAGTCCCCCGAGGCCGTCACCGGCGTTCAGCTCGCTCAGGGCATCGGCCACCAGCCCACCCGCGGTTTCTGGGCGGAGGCTTGGGAGCAGGTCATCCGCCGCCCCGGCGCCATCTTCGGGCTCGCCTGGATCTCGGTCGTCGGCTTCTTCGCGGTCTTCTCGCCGGTGATCGCCTCGGGACACCCGCTCGTGCTGCACGAACTCGGCCCCGACGGGGCGGTCGTCGGCACGACCTATCCCCTGCTCGACAATCTCAAGGCCACCGATGTGCTGCTCCTGATCGGCGCGGTCGTCGGTCTGGTCTGGATGTTCGCGCCGTTCCGTCTGGATCGCTCCACGCGCCTCGGCGTGCTCATGGCGGCGGCGTTGCAGTGCGGCCTGATCGTGATCCTCGTCTCGCTCGTCCGATCGATGACGACCGGCCGCGACGTGTCCGATGTCGTCCGCGACATCGAGCAATCGGCGTTGTTCGTGCCCGTCGTGACCGGATCGGTGGCCCTCCTGTCCGCGGCTTTCGTGGGATTTCTCGTGCCGTTCGAGCGATGGCTGCCGCGGTTCGTCACCGTGGGGCTGACCGGTCTCGTGGCGGCCGTGGTCGTGGCGATGACCTGGACGACCCCGATCGAGCGGTACGACTACCGCCAGCGGGAGGCCCTGGGCCAGGTCCGGGCGGTCTACACCCTGATCCCGCTGAGCCCGCAGCAGGGCGACACGACGCTGAACATCAAGCGGCCCGGTTCGAACATGCTCGAGCCCGCCGTGGAGCGGTTCGGGCGGAGCACCCTGGTCCGAGCCCGCCTGCGTGAACTCGCCGATGCGGACCCCACGTTCGCCGCGCTCCCGCTCCCCGAGCGTCTGGCCGCCGTCCCCGTGGACGACGAGCTCGCGTCGGTCGCGGCCTCCGAGATCCGCTCGCAGGCCCGGATCCTCCGCGTCACCGGGGACGAGCTCGTCACGGAGATGCGGGCCGAGATCGCCGCCGGCCGCATCGGGACCGCCCGCGATGTTGTGGACTGGATGCACGCCGTTCCGGTCGAGCGGTTCGTGCTCGGCACGGACTCGCTCGGGCAGGACGTGCTCAGCCAGATGATGCACGCCTGCCGCCTGTCGATCTCGATCGGCCTGGTGTCCACCATCATCGCGGTCATCATCGGGGTCACGGTGGGGGCGCTGATGGGCTACTTCGGCGGCTGGGTGGACCTGTTGCTCTACCGCGTCGTCGAAATCTTCATGTCCATCCCCGTCCTGTTCCTGCTCATCATCGCGGCCGCGGTGCTGCCGCGCAACACATACGTCATGATGATCATCATCGGCTGCGTGTCGTGGACGGGCGCCGCCCGGTTCGTCCGGGCCGAGTTCCTCAAGCTGCGCAACCAGGACTTCGTCCAATCCGCCCGCGCGGTCGGCCTGCCCCTGCCGTCCATCCTGTTCAAGCACATGCTCCCCAACGGCGTGACCCCGGTGCTGGTGGACTCTTCCTTCGCCATCGCCGCGGCCATCCTCGCCGAGGCCACCCTGAGCTACCTCGGGCTGGGACCGGCCAACCAGGCGAGCTGGGGCCGCTTGCTCTCCGACGCGACCAACCAGGTCGGCGCGTTCGTGTGGTGGCTGGCCATCTTCCCGGGGCTTGCGATCTTCCTCACCGTTCTTTCGTACAACCTGATCGGCGAAGCGTTCCGCGACGCCATCGACCCCAAGCTCAAGAAGGCACGCGTCTGACGCGGAGGTTCCAGCGATGCCAGAGGCAACCATGACCAAGCCCAACCAACCGTCCGGCCGCAGCGTCGCCGAGCAGCCCATCATGCAGGTCAAGAACCTCGCCGTGTCGTTCGACAACGGCTCGGGCCCGCGCATCCAGGCCGTCGACGGCGTCCGCATGACGGTCTTCCCCCGCCAGACGCTCGCCGTGGTCGGCGAGTCCGGTTGCGGCAAGTCGGTCACCGCGATGTCCTCAATGCAGCTGATCCCCCGCCCGCCCGGACGATTCGACCGCGGCGAGATCCTCTTCCGCCTGGGCGAGAAGGACGGCGGGCGGGTCGTCAACCTGCTCGAACTGTCCGAGTCGGAGATGCGCAGGATCCGCGGCAACGAGATCGCCATGATCTTCCAGGAGCCGATGACCAGCCTCAACCCGGTGTACACCGTGGGCGATCAAATTATGGAGGCCATCCTGCTCCACCAGGATGTCAGCGCCAAGGAGGCGGCCGCCATCGCGATTAAGTCGATGAACGACGTGGGCATCCCCGAGCCGGAGAAGCGGCTCAAGGCCTATCCCCACCAGTTCTCCGGCGGCATGCGGCAGCGTGTGATGATCGCCATGGCGTTGGCGTGCCAGCCGCGTCTGTTGCTCGCCGACGAGCCGACCACCGCGCTCGACGTGACCATCCAGGCCCAGATCCTCGAACTGCTCAAGGACCTCAAGGCCAAGCGGGACATGGCGGTGATGCTCATCACCCACGACCTCGGCGTCGTGGCCGAGAACGCGGACGTCGTGTGCGTCATGTACGCCGGGCGCGTGGTCGAGTTCGCGACCGTCTACGAGCTCTTCGACAACCCGCTGCATCCCTACACCCGCGGCCTGCTGGCCAGCATCCCCAAGATCCACGAACGCAACGACCGGCTCGTGACCATCAAGGAGGTCGTCGAGAACCCGGACGAGTTCAAGAAACTGCCCGGGGCCGAGCAGGGCGTCACCCCCTGGTGGCCGTGGAACAGCCCGCCCGCGGACCTCAAGCCCCGCCCCGAGCCCGCCGGCGATTACGCCCTCAAGCAGGTCCGGCCGGATCACTGGGTCGGCGTGTGGCGCACCGAGGCGGTTTCCAGCGACGTGTCCCCGCCCCCCGAACTGACCTTCCGTGTCCCGACAGACCAGAACGGGTAACCGATGCACGTCCTCCTCCTCGCCGACGGCCAGTTCGCAGAGCACGAGCGTGCGCTGCTCGAACGGATCTCGGCGGGCCTCCTCGGTGAGGGCGTTCGCACCACGCTCGCGCTGCCCAAGAACGCGGGCACCATATTCTCGCTCGTCTCGGACCCGATCCGCTACTCCAACCGCGGGCTGATCTTCACCCAGCGCATCCGGGCCCAGCAGATCGCCGCCCGGATCGCCGGTCAGGGCAACGATCCGGCGAAGATGGTCTCGGTGGTCCACGTGCTCGGCGGCGCGGCGTGGACCATGGGCCAGGAACTGGCCGAGATTTTCCAGGCCGCCCTGGCCCTGGAGATCTGGCGGGGCGGGCTCGTGGACCGTGCCGCCACCCTCAAACCGCCCCAGCACATCCCCGTCGCGTTCATCGCCCCGGACAGGCCCATCGAGCGGGCGCTGATCGACGCGGGCATCACGACCCAGGTCCGCGTCGCCCCCTGGGGTGCGTACGCCCCGCCCCGCCCGACGCCCATCCTCAAGCCCGCCCGGAGCGTTTCGATCGTGTTCTGCAGTTCCGGGCGCGACAGCGAGCAGTGCCGCGAATCGTTCGAGGGCGTCTGCCGGGTGATCGCCGAGCGCGCCGATTCGATGCTGTTCGTCGCCGAGTCGGCGGCCCGGAGGGCCGGTCTGTGGAGCATCGCCGAACGGGCCAAGGTCCTCGACCGCGTGTCCCTCATGGACCGGCTGGAGGACCGCCGCGACCTCGTGCTCCGCTGCGACATGATCGTCTACCCCGACGCCCGGCACGAGCAGCGGACCCTGCTCCTCGACGCGATGGCCCACGGGCTCGCGATCGTCGCCACGGCCGACCCGCTCGTCTCGGTCATCCAGGACGAGATCACCGTCGCGGTGCCCGTCGCCGGGACGCCCGTCGCGTGGGCGGACGCGGTGCGGGCCCGCCTGAACGACCGGACCGCCTCGGTCGCGCTGGGCCTCTCCGCCCGCGAGCACGTCCGCCAGCACCGGCGCGCTTCCGCCCACATCGCGGCGTTGATCGACGCCTACACCGACCTTTCCCGGACCGACACGCTCCCGCTCCCCACCGACCGGGCCTAGTTCTCGGTCCTTGCCGGGGACCGACCCCTCCCAGACCGCCCGAATCACCGCACCGGCCCGCACATTCGGTGGCGGTTTCCGTCGGTTCGCGCACACTGAATCAAGCACGGGGCGGTTTCGCAGCCGCGGCCCAGCCGGGTCGCACCACATCCAAAGAGGAGATACGCATGCTCAGCGCCACCTTGATCGCTCTGTCCTTTGTCGCCACGGGTCCGACCCCGGTGACCCCCATCCAACCCCTCGCCGAGATCATCGAGATCCGTCCCGGCATGATCCGCCCCGCGGACGAGCTCCGCCGCGATCAGGTCCGATTCAACAACAACGAGTCCACCCCGGTGGTCGCCACGGTCGACAACGGCGTGCTCTCCTGGAGCGCGTCGGGCACGGAGCGTGAGCGTCTCGGCGGCGACGACGCGCCCGAGCTGATCCTGCTCCGGGCCTTCGACGCGGTCTTCGCCATCGACCCATTCGCTCCCCTGCCCGCCGGCGGCACGCTGGTCTGGCGCCAGCTCACCCGGGGCACCTCGCTCGAGATGGACCGGACGCTCTTCAACCGCCAGAGCATCGACCGCGCCGAGGAACTGATGCGTCTGCTCGAGCAGGCCCGCCAGAACTGGCTCCAGGACAACGGTTACTACGGGGCACGGGTCTTCACCAATCCGGACGCGGACCGCGCCGAGGAAGCCAAGGCCGCGCCCGAGCCCGCCGGCTGGTTCCGCATCCCCGAGGAGATGCCGCGGACCCGTTCCCGCGAGCAGGTCAGGGCCCAGCCGGGCGCCGACCGGGCCGCCGGGGTCGCCGCGGGCCTGCTCTCCGGGGACGAGCCCGTCCGGATCTCGCTGCCCTTCGGCACCGCCGCGGACGTCGTCGCGTCGGTCGAGCGCCGCAACGCCGGGACGGTCGCCGGACGCTGACCGGGCCCGCCCGGGCCGGATAGGCTGTCCGCGTGAGCGGACGCCTGCCATTCGACCCCGGACGCATCAACCGTGGCAAGAGAGCCGGGCCCGGTGGCAGCACGCCGCCGGGCCTGGTTGTGCGCCCCGGCGACGGGACCGAGGTGCCCGACAGCGTGCTGACCGTGACCCAGCTCGCCGCCCGGATCGACGCCGCGCTCAAGGGCGGCGTCCCGGGACGCGTCCGGGTGGTGGGGGAGGTTTCTTCGGTCTCCCAGCGGACGCACTGGTACTTCTCGCTCAAGGACGGGGGCGCGGTGCTCAGCGCGGTGGTGTTCTCATCCGGCGCGCGCCGACTCCGGGTGCTCCCGACGCAGGGCGATCGGGTGATCGCCGCCGGGCGCCTGGACTTTTACGCTCCCAGCGGGCGTGTCAGCCTGATCGTCGATGACCTCGAGCCCGTCGGCGAGGGGGCGCTCGAGCGAGAACTGAGGGCGCGGGTGGATGCGGCCCGCGAGCAGGGCTGGCTCGACCCCGATTCCAAGCGCCCGCTTCCTGTGTTCCCGAGGTGCGTCGCCGTGATCACCAGCAAGGACGGCGCCGCCGTGCAGGACGTGATCGATACCGCCCGACGCCGCTTCCCCGCGGTCGGGCTGCGCGTCATCGACGTCCGCGTGCAGGGTGACCGTGCCGCGGCGGAGGTCGCCGAGGCCGTGCGTCTGCTCTCCACGCAGGCCCACGCGATGCGGATCGACGCGATCCTCGTGACCCGCGGGGGCGGGTCGATGGAAGACCTCTGGGCGTTCAACGAGATGATCGTGGCCGAGGCGATCCGCAACGCCTCCGTGCCCGTGGTGGCCGCGATCGGCCACGAGACCGACGTGACCCTGGCCGAACTGGTGGCCGACGAGCGGGCGGCAACACCCACCCAGGCGGCCATGCGCCTCGTGCCGGACCGGGCCGCCGTCAACGAGCAACTCGACGCGATGGCCCGCAGACTGGGCACCTCGGTGCGTCAGCCGCTCGCGTCACAACGGCGTCATCTCGAACTGCTCGCCGATCGGCCCGCGATGCGCGACCCGGCCCGCACGCTCGACGCGCACCGCGACCGACTCGCCGGTCTGGTCCGGGCGATCCTCCTGGGCGTCCGTGGTTCGGTGATGCGGGCCGAGCGTCGCCTGCACCGCGTCAGCACGCGGATCGAGCGTCACCGCCCCGGTGTCACCCAAGCGCGGCGTGAAGAATCCCTGCGGGCATTGACGGACCGACTCGGTCGCGCGATCCACGCCCGGGTCCGGGCGGAGGCGGACACGCTCGACGGGTTGCACCGCGAACTCCACGCGGTCGGGCCGATGCAGGTCCTCGCCCGCGGTTTCTCGGTCACCACCACCCCGGACGGGCGGCTGATCCGAGACGCCGATCAGCTCCGTCCCGGCGACGAACTGCGCTCCCGACTCCAGAAAGGGACGGTCCGCTCCGGTGTGCTCGGCCCCGACGGGAACCCGGGCAGGGAAACACCCGCTGATCCATCCGAGACTCCCAGGCCTGCGCCGTTGCGTCCGCCCCCGCGTCGGCGCGGGCGACGCCGGGAGGCCGAAGACCGCCAGATGGACCTCTTCTGAGCCCGCCGCTACGCTGGGGTGTGACCAACAAGAAGCCCAAGCCGGACGCCGACGCAGAAACGGGCGAGGAACGCTACGAGACTCTGGTCGAGCGGCTCGAGGAGCTCGTCGAACGCATCGAGTCCGGGGAGATCGGGCTCGAGGACTCCATCCAGGCCTACGAGCAGGGCGTCGAGCTGATCGGCAAGGCACGCGTCATCCTCGCTCGGGCTGAGCAGCGGATCGAGCAGCTGGATCTGCAGACCCTGCGTGCCAAGGCCGCCGAAGACGAATCCAGTTGACCGCCCTCCCGGGCCGATGAACCACCGATGCCCGATTGGCTCGTCATGCGGCTGCCGATGATCACGACCGCGCTGTTCGTCGTCGCGGTCGGTGCGTGCATCGGGTCTCTGATCAACGTGCTCGTCTACCGGCTGCCCCGCGGGCTGGACGTTGTTACCCCGACGTCCCGATGCCCCAGTTGCGGCACCAAACTGACCTGGCGCGAGAACATCCCCGTCCTCGGCTGGCTCCTGCTGCGGGGACGCTGCCGCTTCTGCCGGGCGAACATTTCGCCGGAGTACCCCATCGTCGAGGCGATCGTCGCCGCCCTGTGCGGCGGGCTCTTTGTTCTCTGGTACATGGTGCCGGCCGACGCGGTCCTTCTTGGTGTCCCGATCGGAACCATCGCCCCCGAATGGGCCCGGAACGGGGCCGCGATGACCTGGCCGGCCTTCGTGGTGCTGGCGATCCTGATGAGTTCCCTGGTGGCGATGACCCTGATCGATGCCCGCACCTGCACGATCCCCTTGATCCTGACCTGGGTGCCCGCCGGTGTGGCGCTGGTGCTCCATGTTTCCCACGCCGTCTGGTTCGAGGTGCGGTTCGGCCCGCTCGTCCAATCCGTGCCGGGGCTGTGGCGAACGGACGCGCCGCGGACCACCTGGATCACCGCTTCCGGAGAGGTCTGGACCCTCGCGACCGGGGGGTTGGGAGGCTGGCGTTTCATCGGCTTCGGTCTCGGCGGGGTGCTGGGGCTGGGTGTCTCCAACTTGCTGGTGGCCAAAGGGTTGCTCAAGCGGAGCTTCGCCGACTACGAGGCGTGGGAGCGGGAGACCCTCGGTCCGCGGACCGAACTCGACGTGGTACCCGGATTCGGGGATGAACCCGACCGGGGGATCGAAGAGCCCGGCGCGTCGCACCCGGCGGATATGTGGATCCAGTATCCCCACGCCCGACGGGAGATGGTCCGCGAGATGGCGTTCCTCGCCGTTCCGGTGCTGGCTTCGATCGCGGGGGCTTGGCTGGCGGGTCGGATGTTCGGTTCCCCTGTGATCCCCTCGAACATGGGGGGCGTGGATGCCATCTCGACCGCGGCCCCGCTGTGGCTGGTCGTGCTGGGCGCGGTCTGCGCCGGATACCTGATCGGTGGGGGCATCGTCTGGGGCGTACGGATCTTCGGCACGCTCGCATTCGGCAAGGAGGCGATGGGGCTCGGCGACGTGCACCTCATGGCGGCCGTGGGCGCGTGCCTGGGATGGATCGATCCGGTCATCGCGTTCTTCCTCGCCGCGTTCGTCGGGGTGGCGTGGGCCGTGCTGGCACGGGTGGTCGGCGGGCGGCTGAATCGGGCGATGCCCTACGGGCCGTTCCTGGCGGTGGCGACGGTGCTCGTCGTGATAGGCAAGCCGCTGGTCGAGGCCGGTTTGGGGCGACTTTTTTCGATGAGCGGCGCATTCGACCTGCCCTGAAGTGCGGGGGGGCGGGGGTGCTGCTAAAGTGGTGCACGGGCGACGTGGCCCTACGGAAGACACGCGGAGGTTTACGGATGAAGACGCGGCTGTTGGTGTTGGCGATCGGTCTGGTCGGGGCCTTCGGGCTGACCGGGTGCAAGTCCATTTCGCAGGCGGACTACGACGCGGCGATCGATGAGAACACGCAGTTGCGTGAACGCATCGCAACCCTTCAGGAGAACGTCCGCCAGGGCAACGAGCGCAACGCGCAGATCACGCAGGAGAACAGCCAGCTGCGGGACCAGCTCGCCCAGGCCCAGCAGGCGCCCGCCGCGACCCGCGGCCCCAGCGGCTTCGAGGGCATCTCCGGTGTCGATGTCGGTTACCGTCCTGGCGGCGAGATCGTCGTCGGCGTCGCGGGGGACGTCCTGTTCGCCTCGGGTCAGGCCTCGCTGCGGAACCAGTCCAAATCCGCTCTGGACCGCATCGCCGGCGTGCTCAACTCCCAGTATTCGGGCAACATGATCCGGGTGGAGGGCCACACCGATTCGGATCCGATCCGCCGGTCCGGCTGGAAGACCAACGACCGCCTGGGCGCCGAGCGGGCCATGGCGGTGCAGGAGTATCTGGTGGGCAAGGGCGTGAACAACAGCCGCATCTACGCGGCCACCTTCGGCTCGACCCGGCCCAAGGGCACCAAGGAGCAGTCCCGCCGCGTCGAGATCGTGATCCTCGGCAACGCGAACTGACCGTCGCGGACCGGAGGGGTGTCTCACCCCGGGATATCGGTCCTCAGAAACATCCGGTCGCCTTGTCGGCCCCTCGGTTCGGGGCCTATACTGGCGACCGAGTTCGGGCGATTGGCGCAGTTGGCTAGCGCGCCAGTATGACACACTGGAGGTCACAGGTTCGAGCCCTGTATCGCCCATTGAAAGGCCCCGTCAACGCGGGGCCTTTTCATTTCCCGCCGCCTTAGCTCAGCTGGTAGAGCGGCTGATTTGTAATCTGCAGGTCGCCGGTTCGAGTCCGGCAGGCGGCTCTTCTAAAACTCTACGGTGGGGGAGATGCCGGGGCGGTGGTCTCCGGCTGGCGTGTCCGGTACCCGTGTAGCAGAACACCCGCGAGGATTGATTGCCGCAGGCGAGGGGCGGGGATACTGTTGCGACCCGGGTCTCGGCCCGGGGACAGTCCCGGGCGTGTACCCAAGTGGCCAAAGGGGGCAGACTGTAAATCTGCTGGCGTTCGCCTTCGCTGGTTCGAATCCAGCCGCGCCCATTGACCCCCTTCCGAGGGGGTTTTTTCATGGGTCCGAGAACATCGGGGAGAGCGATCTGGTTTGAGTTCGGTCATTTCCCGACCGATACCCCTCCCGTGGACGCGTGCCGCGTCCCGGGATGGAACCAATGCGAGAACGACTGACAAGACTGATCAAGTCGGTGTCCGAGGCGGGCGTTTCTCGCCGGATCTCGGGCGTCGTGGGCGGCATGGCGGTTCTCGTCGTCGCCGCCGTGCTCGTGACGGCGTGGTGGTCCACCAAGATCGCGGTCAAGCAGACCACGGCCGAGCGCCACCGCACGGCGGACGGCGTCGCGGCGATCGTGGCCTCACGGACCGACATCCTGCTGCGTGAATCGGACCTGGGGGCGGTGCGTCGCCAGATGATCGATGTGCAGGCGGCCGGGCTGGTTTCGTCCTGCCGCGTGCTGATCCCGGGCGTGGGGGTCATCGCGTCCTCGGACCCGCAGCAGATCGAGTCGATGAGCCTGCCGGAAGCTTGGAACGGCACCCCCGTCGTCGCGGAGGGATCCGAGGGAACGGCCCGGGTGGTGTTCGAGGTGCCGGGGCGAGGGCAGGGGGTGGTCGAGGTCGGCTACGAGCGCGTCGAACCGGCGTACGGCGCGACGATGGCTCGCGCGGGGGGCGTGGCGCTGGTCGCGGTCTGCGCCATCTGGCTCGCGTTCGTTCGGATCCGCGACGGGCTGGCCACGGTCGCGTCGGTGGGGGCGTCCCTGGCCGAGGTGGCCAAGGGCGAACGGCGGGCGTCGGTGCTCCGGCTGGGCGAAGAGCTGGGCACGGTGGCCGAGGCGTGGAACACGCTGCTCGATGAACGGGACGTCCAGGACCGGGCCATCGCGCAGCACCAGGTGCTGGTCGCGGAGATGGAAGCGCCGGGCGAGGTGAGCGGGGTCGTGTCGGTCTGCGATTCGCTGACCCACGGGCTGGTGATCGTCGGGCCCGACCAGCGGCTCGTGTACGTCAACGGAGCGGCCGCGGTGCTGCTGGGGCGCCACCGCGAAGAGATGGCCCAGGCGACCTGCGCCGAGGTGTTCGAGGACCAGTCGGTCCGCGGGGCGATCCTTGCCTGTTTCGAGTCCAAGAGCCCGGTCCGCCAGACGCTCACGCTGACCAGGGGCGAGCCCGGCAAGGAGCCGGACGCGGAGCTGCGCGTGGCGGTGCGATCGTCCGAATCCGGCAACGAGCGGTACGCGGGCCTGCTGATCGAAGACGTCACCCAGCAGCGGTTGGCGGACCGTTCCCGCAACTCGTTCGTGGCCCAGGCGACGCACGAACTGCGGACCCCGCTGACGAACATCCGTCTCTACGTCGAGCAGGCCGTGGACGAGGGCGAGGCCGACCCGAAGCTGCGGGCCCAGGCGCTCAACGTCATCAACTCCGAGGCGCGGCGGCTCGAGCGGATCGTGTCCGACATGCTCTCCGTGGCGGAGATCGAGGCGGGATCCCTCTCGATCCGTCCGGGCGACGTGCGGACCGACGCTCTCTTCGCCGACCTGGAGAACGACTACACCGCCCAGGCGGCCGAGAAGACGATCAAGCTGACCTTCGACCTGCCGCCCAAGATGCCGGTCATCCGCGGCGATCGGGACCGGCTGGGCCAGGCCCTTCACAATCTGCTCGGCAACGCGCTCAAGTACACGCCCCCGGGCGGCAACGTGTCCGTCCGGGTCGAAGCACCCGAGCAGGGCGGCCTGGTGGTTCACGTGATCGACTCGGGCATCGGCATCGATCCCGAGGAGTGCGAGCGGATCTTCGACCGGTTCTATCGGGCCAACGACCGGCGTATCGCCCACGTCACCGGATCGGGCCTGGGGCTCGCGCTGGCGAGGGAGATCGCGAGGCTGCACGGCGGCGACATCGAGGTCGAATCGAAACTGGACGCCGGGAGCACCTTCACGATCGTGCTGCCGGGCGCGGACGAGGCCGGTCAGAAGCGTGCGGCGTAAGCGGGAGAAGCGATGCGCATTGAACAGCACAAGCACGGCGCGGTGACGGTGCTCAAGCCCCGTGGCCCTGTGACGTCCGAGGACGACGCCTCGCGCCTGCGGACCGAGGCGTTCGACACGCTCGGCCGGACGCTCGGGCGCTTCGTGCTCGATGTCTCGGACATGCCCTTCGTGGACAGCTTCGGCCTGGAAGCGCTCGTCGACCTGACGAAGGAACTCAACGCGAGCGGCCGGAGCCTGTGCCTCTGCGGCGTCGGGGAGACCCTGCGTGAGGTGCTCGCGGTGACCGATGTTTCGAGCCAGTTCAGCCTTCACGAGGATGTGCAGGGCGCCGTGAGGAGCTTCCTGTGAGCGACAACCCCGACAAGCGGGAGCTCGACCAGGGGGCCGAGGGCCCCGACGGGGCGCGTCGGTCCGGCGAGCGCCGGTCACGCCGCACCGTGCGCCCGCGCATGGTCGGCGAGGTCCTGCTGTCCGAGGGGCTCATTTCCGAGGACCAGCTCTCCCGCGTGCTCTCCGAGCAGCGGACGAGCGGCATGAAACTCGGCGAGATGCTGGTCGAGCAGGGGATGATCTCCGGATCGACGCTGGTGCACTCGCTGGCCAAGCACCTGGGAGTCCGGGGCGTCCAGCTCCGGCACGGCCTGATCGATCCGGCGCTGCTCCCCCTGATCGGGGCCGAGGAGGCCGAGCGACTGCTGGCGATCCCGATGTTCCGCGTCCACGGCGTGCTGACGGTCGCGATGGCCGAGCCGCAGAGCCTGCCCACGATCGACCGGCTTCGGGACCTGACCGGGATGGAGATCCGCCCGGTGCTGGCCACCGAGCCGAACATCCTCGAGTACGTTCGCAAGTACCAGGGCGGGGACGTGGACCTGAACGCGTTCCTGACCAGCCTGGCCGAGAGCGACGTCGAGGTCATCGAGCGGGAACGCGTCGACGACGGGCCGACGACGGACCTGGACCAGATGGTCGAGGGCTCGCCGATCGTCAACCTCGTCAACGTGGCCCTGCTGACGGCGGTCAAGGACAAGGCGTCGGACATCCACGTCGAGCCGGACAAGCGCGGCACACGCGTGCGGTACCGCATCGACGGGTCGCTGCGAGACCTGATGAAGCCGCCGCCGGGGATGCACTCGGCCATCGTTTCTCGCATCAAGATCATCGGCAAGATGGACATCGCCGAGAAGCGCATGCCCCAGGAGGGGCGGGTGCGGATCGTCGCCGAGGGGCGCGAGATCGACCTGCGGGTGTCGAGCATCCCGACGCTGCTGGGTGAGAAGCTCGTGATCCGGATTCTGGACAAGAGCAACCTGCACGTGCGGATGGAGGACCTCGGGTTCCGCGAGGAGGCCCTGGAAACTTTCCAGCGTGTGCTCAAGATGCCCCACGGGCTCGTGCTGGTCACGGGTCCGACCGGTTCGGGCAAGACAACCACCCTGTACTCGGCGCTGGACCTGCTCCGCAGCTCGGAGACGAACCTGGTGACCGTCGAGGACCCGGTCGAGTATCAGCTCGACATGGTCAACCAGATCCAGGTGCACGAGAGCATCGGGCTGACCTTCGCCAGGACGCTCCGGTCGATCCTGCGCCAGGACCCGGACATCATCATGGTCGGCGAGATCCGCGACGAGGAGACGGCCCGCGTGGCCGTCCAGGCCGCGTTGACCGGCCACGGGGTGCTCGCCACGCTGCACACCAACGACGCCCCGGGCGCGGTGGCGCGGCTGGTGGACATGGGCGTCGAGTCCTACCTGCTCAGCGCGGCGCTCAACGGCGTGGTGGCCCAGCGGCTGGCCCGGACAATCTGCCCCTCGTGCTCGACCAAGTACTACCCCTCCGAGCGTGTGCTCGCCGACGCCGGTCTGGCCAAGATGGCGGGGCGGGCGTTCCGCAAGGGCGCCGGGTGCGCGAGCTGCCACGACACGGGCTTCCAGGGGCGCATGGGCATCTACGAGACCATGGAGATCACCCCCCCGATCCGCCGGATGGTCTACCGGGAGGCGCCCTCGCACGAGTTGCGGGAGACGCTCCGCAAGAACGGGCAGCTCAACCTGCGGGAAGAGGGCGTGCGGCTGGCCCTGGAGATGAAGACCAGCCTTGAGGAAGTGCTCCGCGTGACGCACAACGACGAGGAGCACGCCGTGCCCGAACAGGTCGCCCCGGCGCCCGTGGCGATGCCCGCTGATCCCGCGTCCGGTGACGGAACGGGGGTGGCCGCATGAACTTCGCTTACACCGGCTACGACAAGAGCGGCAAGGCCGTACAGGGGCGGTGCGACGCGCCGGGTCTGGACGAGGCCAACGAACGCCTGCGCCGGCAGGGCGTTTTCGTCGTTTCGATCGAAGAGGGCGCGGGGTCCAAGGCCCAGAACGTCAACGCCGCGGAGAAGAAGCGGACACGGCGAGTCCGGATCAGCCCGAAGGTGATCGCGCAGTTCTCGCGGGAGCTGGCGGTACTCGTCTCCACGGGCACACCGATCGCCGACGCGATCGAGTCGCTCGAGAAGCAGGCCACCAGCGACGACTGGCGTGAGGTGGTCGGTTCCGTGCGTCGCCGGCTCGAGGAGGGCGAGTCGTTCTCTGATGCCCTGGAAGCCAGGTCCGACGTGTTCGATTCGGTGTTCTGTTCGCTCGTGGCGGCGGGAGAGTCCTCCGGCCAGCTCGACACGATGCTCAACCGCCTGGCGATCCTGACCCGTCGGCACGCCCAGGTCCGCTCCAGCGTCATCGCCGCGATGATGTACCCGATCCTGCTGACGTGCGTGTGCTTCGCGGTGCTGGGCCTGATGCTCGGCGTCGTGCTCCCGCGCTTCAGCGGCCTGTTCGAAACGCTCGACACGCCGCTCCCGCCCTCGACCGAGCTGCTCGTGTTCCTCTCCGGGATGCTGCTCGGGTACTGGTGGGTCGCGCTTCCGGCCGTGGGGGTCGGCGTCTGGTCGCTCCTCTGGTGGACAAAGACGCCGGCCGGGAAGCGTGTCTTCGAGGGGGCGCTCCTGCGGCTTCCCAAAGTCGGGGGGATCGTGCGTTCCTTCGGCACCGCCCGCGTGGCGCGCCTGATGGGCACGCTGCTGGAGGCGAAGGTGCCCATGATCGAGGCGATCGGCCTGACGCGCCGCTCGCTGAACCACACCGGTTTCATCCTCATGCTGGACCGCGCCGAACGGGCGGTCACCCGCGGCGATCCGGTGAGTATGGCGTTCATCGAGAGCGATCTGTTCGTCTCGTCGTCGGCCCAGGCCGTTCGCAACGGCGAACAGACCGGCCGGCTGGCGGACGTTCTGGTCCACATCGCCGACTATCTGGACGAGGAGAACGAATCGACCGTCAAGGCGCTCTCCAGCCTGCTCGAGCCGGTGATCATGCTTGTGCTCGGCGGGCTGGTGGCCTTCGTCGCGGTGAGCATGTTCCTCCCGCTCTTCGATCTGACGGCCAGCGCAGGAGCCCCAGCATGAGCCTCCGCCGCATCGCACCAACACGACTCTCGCCGATCGGTCTGGACATCGGCACGCACGAGATCCGCGCGGTCCAGCTGGCGCGCACGGGCTCGGGCGACTCGCTCGTCTGCCGGGCGATCTTCCCCCGCCACGTGGATCCCAGCGATTATCAGCCGATGGAGCGCGACGAGGCCGCCTGGATGACCGGCGTGCTCGCCCGCAAGGGCTTTGTCGGCGACCGGATCGCGGTGATCGCCCCGCACGGCTCCTGCTCGGCCCACATCGTGGAACTGCCCGCCCGGGAGAGCGGGGCGCCCAAGGACGTGATCGCCCGCGCCGAGATCGCGCGGACCAGACGGTGCCCCCCGGACCGGTTCGAGCTGGCATCGTGGTATCTGCCGCAGCGCGGGAGGACCGACCGCGGCATGGCCATCGCGTGCGAGAAGTCCCAGCTCGAGGCCTGCATTGATTCGCTGGAGGACGCGGGGATGGTGCCCGTGGCGGTGGATCTTGAGGAAACGGCGTTCGCCAGGGCCTGTGCGCCCGCGCTGGCCGCGGATGCCGACGCGATCCACGCGATGCTCCGGATCGGCTGGAACTCGACCATGGGGGTGCTGGCGCTCGGCGAGACCGTCGTCTACACCCGGCGCTTCGAGATCGGCGTGGGCCGGTTCGTCTGCCGGTTCCGGGACCGCACGGGCCTCTCGTGGAACGACGCGTCCCGCGTGCTGGACAGCAACACGCCCGACGCCGAGCAGCCCGACGCGTTCGAGAAGGTGGCCCGCTCGATGTGGTCGGACCTGGCCACCCGCCTGGGGGCGGAGATCGATACGGCGGTCACCTACGTGACGCACGCCCACCGGTCCGCCCCGATCGGGCGGGTGCTCGTTTCTGGCTACGGCGCGGGCCGGCCCGAGGTGCTGACCACACTGGACGACATCCTCGGGATGCCGGTCTCGCCGGCGGATTGCTGGCCGGGTTCCGACCCCATCGGCGACGCCGGGGAGAGCGCCCGCTACGCCGTCGCGGCGGGGCTCGCCGGGAGGTTCGACGCATGAGCGACCCAGTTCCCACCATCAACCTGATCCCCTTGCCCCGGCGGATCCGCCGGGCGCGGAGGCTGGCGACCGGCCACTGGCTGCTCGCCTGCGGCTTCGTCGCGCTCGCGTCGCTGGCGCCGGCTGGCGCGATGGGCATGGCCTCCGGCGCCCGTTCCGACGGGGTGGGCGACCGCGTCGCCCGCGCCGAGCGGGCGATCGCCCAGCTCAAGGCCGAGGAGCCGGTGCTCAAGAAGCAGCTGGCCGAACTGCAGAAAACCGACACGATCCTCCGGGTGATCGAGGACCGGCCCGTGTGGCTCCCGCTGCTGGGGGCGCTCTCGTCCGCGTCCGGGGCCGCCCGCTTCGAGCGGATCGAGGCGGAGATGAGCGACGGCCCGGACCGCACGGTCTCGGTCCAGTTCTCGGCCCTGGTGCCCACGCAGACCGACGGGCGGGACTTCGTGCTCCGTCTCGAGTCTCTGGGCGTGTTCGACTCCGTGATGCTCCGATCGTCGACGCGGGTCGGTCTCGCCGGCGCCGACGTGGTGCGGTGCGACATCACCGCCAGGTTCAGGCTGGGGAAGACGCCATGAGCGACGAATCGAAGCAGATCTCACACGCATCGCGTCCGATCCATCTCGCCGGGACGGCGGCCTGCGCCGGCGTCGTCGCCGCCGCGGCCGTGCTGTTCCTCCTGCCGGGCGTCAAGGCCCGCAAAGCGTTGCAAGCCCAGGAGGTGCGCCTGGGATCGGTCAACGCCCAACTCGACAGCGCCGCCAAAACCAACCGGGCGCTGGCGACGCAGGTCCAGCGCCTGGAGGAATCGGTCGAGACCCGGCGGGTGCCGCTCTCGACGTTCGCCGACCTCAACCGCCGACTGGCGGAACTGACCAGCGTCTGCCTGGACAGGGGCCTGGCGCCCGAATCGATCCAGCCGCAGCCCGCGCGGGCCGGGGGGGTGACCACCGTGGTCCCCATCCGGTTCGAGGTCAGCGGCACCCCGGACGACGTGTACGAGATCATCGGTCTGTTCGACCGCGAGCACCCCGACATGCACCTCGGTTCGATCACGATCGAGTACGTGGGTCCGGAAACGCTGCGCCTGAGAACGGTGCTGGACTGGCACACCACGGCCGGCGGCTGACCGAACATTTTTTGATGCGTCCACTGGCACAGCGGATGATCGAATCGGTCAATGGTGGCATGGGCATGCCGCGTGAACGACAGATCGTGCTGGGCCTGGGCGCCGTCGCCGTGGCCGGCTTGATGTTCGACAAAGTGGTCCTCGGGCCTTCCGAGTCCGCCGCCGCCGAGACGGAGGTGGCCTCGGCCGACCCCGCCGGCCCGGTCCGAGCCGCCGCGGCCGCGGTGGGGGCCAAGGTCGAGACCAAGGTCCGCGACGCGATGATGCGGGCTCTGGAAGACCACGTGTCCGAATCCCTCCCGCAGATGGACTTCGGCCCCGACGCCGCCTGGCTGACCAAGGCCGTGGCGGCCGGGCAGCCGGGCGACGCCCGCCCCGCGTCCGAGCCCGAACCGACCCCCGACACCGGCTTTCTCCCTGGGCTCTCGGCCAAACCGAAGCTCTCGCTGGTCATGCCGACGCGGGACGGCGGCATCGCCGTGATCGACGGGCACCGCCTCCGGGCGGGCCAGACGCACCCCGACGGGTACCAGCTCGTCAGCGTGGACGCCCGGTCCGTGACGATCGCCCTGAACGGCTCTGCCGCGGTGATCTCGCTGCCCTCGCCCGGTAACTGAGCGAGCGCCTCAATCCCGCCCGCACAGACCGATCCCGGTGGCTGAATGCCGCGGTACTGAGTTGAAGACCGAATGCGGGCGTGTCGATGACACCTTCGCTCGGGGCGTACCCGGCAGGATTAATCAGGAGACCGACACATGCTGGGTGCAACCATGCCTCGCTTCTCAGAGTCTCGCCGGGCGTTCAGCCTGATCGAGCTCGTCATCGTGGTGGTGATCATCGGAATCATCGGGGCGATCGCACTGCCCCGCATGAGCCGCGGCGCCGCCGGAGCCGCCGACTCGAGCCTCGTGGCGGACCTCGCGGTCCTCCGCAACGCCATCGAGCTGTACCAGGCCGAGCACGGCGGGACCTACCCGACCGAGGCCGCCTTCGTGGCCCAGATGACCACCTACTCGGACATGGCCGGCGCGACCAACGCCACCAAGGACGCCACCCACTACCTCGGGCCGTACCTGCGTTCGGTCCCGGTGATCAAGGCCGGCAGCAAGAAGGGCAAGGGCTACAACACCGTGTCCGGCACCACCGGCGCCACCGTGGCCTGGCTCTACGACGAGACCACCGGCACCATCTCCGCCGACCTCGGCTCCGAGACCGACGCCACCGGCAAGAACTACACCGCCTATTGATCCGCACCGGCGGGCGGCAGCGACCGAATCACCCAACGCCGCCCCGGGAAATCCGGGGCGGTGTTGATTGGAGGCCAAGCGATGCGCCGGGGATTCTCACTCATCGAGATGGTCGTCGTGCTGATGATCATGGTCGCGGTGGCCCTCATCGCCGTGCCCAGGCTCGCCGCGGCGGGGTTCCAGGGCCGGCTCAACGGCGTCCAGACCCGGCTCGCCTACGAGTTCGAGGCCGCCGCGGACCGCAGCATCGACCGCGGCCGGGCCCACACCATCGTCTTCGACCTGCCCTCGCACGAGATGCGCGTCTACGAGGGCAGCGGGGCCAGCAAGGGGGCGCTCGTCCGCACGATCGACCTCGACGCCGAGCCCTACACCGTGCAGATCAAGTCCGTGTCCATCTCGGACGCCAAGGCCTACATCGACGTCGACGCCTTCGGCGTGTACTCGGCCACCGCCACGGTCACCGTCACGGCCAACGGCCAGGACCGCACCGTCTCGCTCTCCGGTCCCCTGCACGGCGTCAAGGTGACGCCCGATCCGGGCGACTCGGGGCCGGTCAAGCTGCTCGACGGCCTCATCAAGGGGGTGGGCATCCTATGAGCACGGCATTCGTGAGACCCAACCGCCCGCGCCCGGCCGCCGGGTTCACGCTGATCGAGACCATCGTCGCCGTGGCGACCAGCTCGGTGCTGCTGCTCGCGTTGGGCTCGGTCATCACGATCGCGGCGCGGGCCGTCCCGTCCGGCAACGAGCCGGTCGTCTCGGCGGTGCAGATCGAGCGGGGCCTTGCCATGATCCTGGCCGACTTCGAGGAGGCCATCGATTACGACAAGACGGACGGCAGCCACGTCCTGCACCTGGGGGTGAAGGACCGCAACGGCGACGGGACCGACGACCTGGTCCAGTACAAGGTCGATGGCTCGAACCGACTCGTTCGCATCCTCAACGGCGGGACGCCGGTGCCCCTGTTCGGCAACGTCAAGACCTTCACGATCTCGCACACACGGATCGACACCGTGGTCTCGTGGGCAGAGATCTACGTGGAAATCGTCAACGCCCGCCCGACCAAGCGCTACCTGCGGGTCCGCCTGCTGAACATGCCGGAGGAACGATGACCCGACGCACCCGGCACCCCTCCCGTCCCGGAGTCTCCATGATGGAGGTGGCCATCGGCACGCTGCTCGTCGGCGGCGTGATGGCCACGACCATCGAACTCATCGGCCCGACCGTCCGCTCGACGGTGCTGGCCGGCGACCGCCAGCTCGCCCGCACGCTCGCCGACGAGCTGCTCGACGAGATCGCCACGAGAGACTTCGGAGAACCCTCGGGGGATCCGGGCGTGATCGGCCGCGACAGCGGTGAGACCGCCGGTGATCGCAAAGACTTCGACGACGTGGACGACTACCACGGCTACGCGAGCCGGCCGACCGAGCGCGGCGGGAGCAACCTCGTCGGGTTCGACGCCACCTGGCAGTACAGCGTGGACGTCAAGCACGTTGAGGTGTTCAGCCCGGCGACGCCCTCGCTGACCCTGACCGGGGCCAAGCGGATTACCGTCACGGTCACCCGGGGCGGCACCAAGCTCGCCGAGCGGAGCATCGTGCGCACCAGAGACTTCAACGACGCGAGGAAGCACTGATGAAACCGGCCCAACGACGCGGCAGCGTGTACCTGGCGGTCCTGTTTGTGGTGCTCACGGTCTCCGTGCTCACGCTGACCGGGGTGACGCTGCGGCGCATGATGATCCAGCGGTCCGACTCGGGCAGCAACGCCGCCGCCGCCCGGCGCCTGGCGCTGTCCGGCGCCGAGCTGGTCGTTCAGCAGGGGAAGACCAACGAGGGCTCTTTCATGACCGCCGCGGCGACGGGCACCATTCTGCCGACGCTCAGCCTGGCGCCGGGCACGGTCCGGGCGACGGTGACCGACGCCGACACCGGATCGGCGCCGACCGCGGGCACCGTCAACTTCGACATCGTGGCCGACGGGCAAGTGGGCGACGCCCGGTCCCGGCTGGGCTTCTCCATGGAGAACCCCGACGACGAACTCCGCCTCTGGATCCAGTCCGAGCCCAGTGCTCTGGCCTACTGGCCGATGGACGAGGAGAAGGCGGCGACCGCCGAGGAGATCATCAACAACTTCGACGGGGCGTACTCGAAGTCCAGCGCGGTGGGGGTGTTCGAGCACCAGCACAAGAACAAGGCGTCCCGGTTCGCATGGGTGGACGAGCGCATGACCGCACCGCACAAGGGCGCCTACGAGATGCCCAACGGGACGCTCGTGTGCTGGGTGCTGTTCAACTCCAAGCCCACCTTCAGCGGCTGGAAGGAGGTGGTGGTCAGCAAGGAGGGCACCAGCGCCGGGAGCGCCGCGGCCATCCGCGTCTGGCTGGACAAAGACAGGATGAACTTTTCCCTGCGCACGAGCAGCTCGGGTGCGACAGTGGATTTTGGGGCCGGCGAAATCACGCAGGGCCAATGGCACCACATCGCCATCTCCTGGGGTTCCGCGGGGATGTTCCTCTATCTCGACGGCAAGAAGCGGGACGACGATTCAGGCGTGCGGATGGGCATCAACGGCTCGATCGTGCCGCTGCGACTTCCAAACTCCCACGACTGGATCTTCGGATCCCGCCTGAACCCAGACAGCAAGACGGACGGTTGGAGCCACACCGACATCCTCTTCGGATCGGTGGCCCGCGCGGCCCTGTTCACCCGCCAGCTCGCGGAAGAAGAGATCGCCGCGATGATGGCCTTGGACAGCCGCCGGCCCGGCCCCCGCCTCAAGCCCGAGACCTTCGCCCGCGTCGTGGACTGACGCCGGGCGCGTTGCGCGCCGGCGTTACGGCCCGCGATCCCCGATTCATTGGTCTAAATGAGAGCCCCGCCTCAGGCGGCCTGGCCGAACGCGTCCTGGGACGCGTGGTCGGCGACCAGCCGGTCGTACTCGGACAGGTCCAGTGTCAGGAACGCCTGTGCCACCCGGGGGTCGAACTGAGAGCCCGAGCACTTGGCGATCTCCGCCAGCACCACGGCGCGGGGCATCTTCGAGCGGTACGCCCGGTTCGAGCTCATCGCGTCGAAGGTGTCGGCCACGCCGATGATCCGCGCCAGCAGGGGGATGTCCTCGCCGGCCAGCCCGTGGGGGTAGCCCCGCCCGTCGAAGCGCTCGTGGTGGTGCAGCACGCCCGGCAGGATGTCCTGCAGCCCGGGGATGCCCTCCAAGATGCGGAATCCGATCTCGGGGTGCATCTTGATCTTGTCGAACTCCTCGTCGGTCAGTTTGCCCGGCTTGCACAGCACGGCCTCGGGCACGCCGATCTTGCCGACGTCGTGGACGATGCCCGCGACGCGGACCCGCTCGATCTCGTCCTCCTTGTACCCCAGGGCGCGGGCGATCTCCGCGCTGACGTGCGCCACGCGGTCCGAGTGGCCGCGGGTGTAACGGTCCTTGGCGTCCAGGGCGCCGGACATGGCCCGGATGGTGCCCATGAAGCTCAGGCGCTGTTCCTCGTACAGCTCGACGTTCTCGAGGAACGCGCCCAGCAGGCCGCAGACGGACTCGATCGACTTGGTCTCGTAGGTGGAGACCTGGGGATCGTCGCCGATCTTGCCGCCGGCGATCATGCGTCCGAAGGTGCGTCCGCCGCGCTCGATGGGGTGGACGACCAGCTGCGGCGCCATGGGGCTGCCCGGGTCCTCGACATGGAAGATGTCGGTGGTGCCCGCCGTCGCCGCCGGCTCCGAGTCCGAGATCAGCCCGACCGTGGCGTGGGCCTCGGCGTCGCTGAGTTGGACCTGGCCGACCTGGAAGATCTGGTCGGGGATCGCGGCCGACCCCTGCAGCGCGATGCCGACCCAGTTGTACATCAGCGTCGAGGCGATCTGCTCGCCGGTCGTCCGCACGAACGAGGCCGGATCGTTGATCGCCCCCATCGAGCGACCCAGCTCGCAGAGCATCGTGACGGCCTCGTAGGCGGAGGCCAACTGCTCGGTGAAGCCCTCGATGGTCTCGGTCGAGCGGTAGTTGCCCGCCAGGTCCGCGTGCATCCACGCCAGCGTCCGGCCCGTGCGCGCCGCGCAGTGCTGGTCCATCGTGGTGAACTCGTGCAGGGCGTGCCGGACGGCGCCCAGTTGCAGCGATCCGCCCACGCAGCCCGGCTCGAGCAGGTCGCAATCGAGAACCTCCGGCCCGAAGCCGATCACGACGAAGTAGCCCGTCCGCCGACGCCGGTGCAACTCTTCGAACGGGAACATCCACATACCGGGAAGCGGCGACACGACGGACAGCTCGGGCTGGGCGGCCCAGCCGGAGGCGAGTTCGGTGAGTATGGAACGGATGGGGCGGGAACTGAGCCACAGCGCGACCAGGTCCGGCGCGTCGGGCTCCTCGATGGGCATCCCGTTCGGGTCCAGGCGCCAGGTGATCAGGCCGAGATCGCGGCAGCGTTCGACAAACGCCGGTGGGACCGGCGGCTTGTGCTTCGGTGCCCGCGTGACGCTCACGCCGACCGCCTCAGCCCGTCCCCGTGGTCGGCGAGCAGATGCTGGATCTGCGCGACCACGTCGCGGGCGCTGAACGGCTTCTCGATGACGGTGCGGATGTTCGTCAGGTCCTTGGCCTCGTTCTCCACGACGTAGCCGCGGGCCGAGAGCAGGATGACCGGGATGGTGGCGAGGTCGTTGTGGTCGCTGAGTTTGCGGGCCAGGTCGATCCCGCTCATGTAGGGCATCTGCAGATCGGTCACGATCAGGTCGGGCCGGTGCTCGGCCGCCAGTTCGTAGGCCTCCTCGCCGTCTTCGGCCGTGAGCACGCTCAGGCCGGCCGAGCGGACCGCGCGGGCCATCACGTGGGTGACGTGGGCCTCGTCATCGGCGAGCAGGACGGTGAAATCTGCCATGTGCACGTTCCGGCCGATGGTGTGGCCGCCTCCGCGGACCCGTATCGGCCACCCGCGGCCCCGAGTTGGGCGTTTACCGACGGAAGGCGGGGGATACGGCAAAGGATCAGGAGTTCTCCGGGGGCGGCAGGCGCAGATATCGGACCAGGTAGCGCGTCCCGATCATGAACGGGATCGTGTCCAGCAACGCGGCCAGCATCTTGAACGCGTACCCCGTGATGATGAACAGCCACAACTGGGGCCAGATCGCCAGGTCCGGGTCCACCGGCAGGGCCTTGGCGTAGAAGTGGGTGATCAGGATGACCGCGGAGGTGTCGACCAGCTGGCTGACCAGCGTCGAGCCGTTGTTCCGCAGCCAGAGGTGGCGTCCGCGCGTCAGGCGTTTCCAGAAGTGGAAGACGTGGACGTCCACCAGCTGGGCGACCAGATAGGCCACCATGGACGCCGTGACCGCCCCGAACGCCAGGGTGCGGACCTCGAAGAACACCGGCGCCCGCCCGGCGGGGTCGGCGAGGATGGCCCCGGTTGCCGGATCGGTGGGCTCGAACCCCGGCAGCCACCCGCCGAACCACAGGATGAACACCACCCAGATGTTCAGCAGCAGCCCGACCCAGACCACCATGTTGGCCCGCCTGCGTCCGTAGAGCTCGGAAATGAAGTCCGTGCAGAGGAAAGTCATCGGGTAGGGCAGCACCCCGACGGCCACCGCGAAGACCATCTTGACCCCGGCCACGGTCGCCACCTGGCCGTCCGGGCCGGTGATCTCGAAGAGCTTGATGAACCGGGTGATGCCCAGGATGTTGAGCATCGCCAGCGTGCCAAGGAACAGCCCGGCAAAGACCAGGAACAGCCCCTCCCGGCGTCGGTACAGCGTCCGCTCGGTCAGTTCCTCCAGCCCGTCGTGGCGGAACTGCTGCGAGGGGAGGAACTCGTCGAGGTGCTGCATGGGGGCAGAATACGCGGTTCCGGGCGGGCAGATTCGCCCGCGGGGTGGTAGCATCCCCACATGCCCGAGACGCTCGCCGAATCCGCCGAAACGGAACCGACCGACACGCACCGCGCGTCTGCCGATCAGGAAAAAACCCCTGGTGACGGCGGCGTTCCCGCCCCGATCGGCATCGACGCCGCGGTCGAGGCCATGCTGATCTCGGTCGACCGTCCCGTCCCCGCGGCCAAGATCGCCGAGCCGCTCGGGCCGCTGCTCGACGCCGAGGTGGATGCCGCCGCGGTGGAGGCCTCGGTCGCCCGCCTGAACGAGGCCTACGACCGCGAGGGCCGGGCGTTCCGGATCGAGCCGGTCTCCGGGGGGTTCCGCCTGATGACCCGCCCCGAGCACGCGCCCGTGATCGCGGCGATGCACCGGGCCCGGGCCTCGACCCGCTTGTCCCGGGCCTCGCTGGAGACTCTGGCCATCATCGCGTACCGCCAGCCGATGACCCGCGCGGAACTGGAGTCCATCCGGGGCGTGGCCTGCGGGGAGGTGCTCCGCTCGCTCCTGGACCGGCGGATGATCAAGATCGCCGGCCGGGCCGAGGAACTCGGCCGGCCGATGCTGTACGGCACGACGCCGCAGTTCCTCGACGCGTTCGGGCTCGCGTCCATCAAGGACCTGCCCAAACCCGAAGAGCTCGCGGATCGGTTGGAACAGAGCCAGGGTTCCTGACGCATCTCATCCAAGAAGGAGTTTCCCATGCGAGGCACGGACGCACGCGTGTTCGGACGGTTGACCGCATCGCTGGCCATGCTGGCGGTCGCTCTGCTGCAGGTAGGCTGCTCGGGCAGCACGCGGATCGACGGGCGGGTGGTGTCCGGGCCGGTGGGCCTGGCCGTCGTGGTGGACCCCAGCGACGACCGCCTGTCCGAGCCGGGCATCCCCGGTGTCGAGGTGGCGCTGCTGCGCGAATCGTCCGGCTCCTCGGGCGGGGCGATGATCACCCGGGCCGTCAGCGATGAGGCGGGCAACTTCACCTTCACGCTTGCCCGCGGCCAGCACCCGGCCGGGCCGGTGAGCGTCCGCACCCGCGGGGACGGCGTGTTCACCTCGCGTTCGCGGTCGTACCTGCCGCGCGGGAACCAGCGGCTGCTGTGCACCGTGATGACCCAGCCCGAACGCGGAGGCCCGTGAGCGAGGCCGCCTCCAGTCCGGTCGCGACCGCGACGCCGCGGACGGATCGCCCCAGGTCCCGTCGGGCCCGGCTGGGTTGGAGCGGGTTCCTGTTCGTGTTCATCACGGTGTTCCTGGCGATCGGCGCGGTCAACTCGCAGAACAACCTGCTGTTCTGGATCTTCGGGCTGGCGGTCGCGGCCGTGATCGTCTCCGGATTCGTGTCGGGCAACAGCCTCATGGGCATCCGCCTGGAGGCCGGCGAGATCCTGGACACCCCGGTCGGGGAGCCCCGCGCGGTCCCGTACCGGGTGATCAGCCGCAACCGCCTGCTCCCGGCGTTCGCCATGGTGGTCCGCGAGGAACCGTCGCAGAGCTGCGAGCCGACCTGCGTGCTGCACGTCGAGCCCAGGGGCCAGTGCCGGGCGTCGTCCGTGTGGACACCGACCCGTCGGGGGCCCCACGCGTTCGACCGGGTGCTGGTCGACTCGCGATTCCCCTTCGGCTTCATCATCAAGACGCTCGAGTTCTCCGCCCCTCGGACGGCGCTGGCGCTCCCGCCGATCGTCGAACTGAGCCAGTCCGTTCTGTCCGCCGTCGGCGCGGGGCACTCCGAGCACCGGATCAAGCGGGCGCGTCGGGGTGTGGTGGGATCGTACTTCGGGCTGCGGTCGTACACCCCCGGCGATCCCCGCCGGGCCATCGCATGGCGCCCGAGCGCACGACGGTCCGAGCTCCTGGTGGTCGAGCACGCCGAACCCCAGGGGCGCTCCCTCTGGATCCACATCGAGCGTCCGCTCGGGGCTGGTCCCGGTGCCGCCATGACGGAGCGAGCGATCGCCCTGGCCAGCGCGGTGTACCGGGCCGGCTCGCGTGGCGGCCGCACCGTGGCGATCTGGGCGCCCTGGGCCGGCGTGCGTCTCTCTCCCGCGCGGGGCCCGGGCGCGGAACTGCGGGCGGCCCGGGCGCTCGCGGTGATCGACCTGGGCAAGATCAGCGAAACGGACGCCCCGCCCCCCCTCCGGCCCGGGGACGCGGTCATCACCATCCCGTGCCGGGCGTGCGGCGGCTCGACGCCCGATCGGCTCGATCCGGCGCAGCCCGGCGACTGGCTCGCACCCGGCGCGGGGCTCCATCCGTCGCTGGGCCCGCTCGGGGGTGACGCATGAGCGCCGCGGAGGTGCGGCTGTCCGGGTCGTTGCGCCGGTCGGTCGGATGGACCGTCGTTGGCGCGGTGCTGGCCTACGCGGTGGCGGACGTGTCGGCCGAGTTCCTGATCCTGATTTCCGCGGGCGTCGCGGCGGCGTGGATCTTCGCGGTCGGCCCGGGGCGTCCCGCCCCCGCCCGCGCGATCAACGCGGGGCTCCTGGGCGTGCTCGGCATCGGGTCGCTGCAACTGCTGCGGCTCGGGTTCACGGTCAACGCGTTCGCGTACTTCATCGGGCTGCTGCTCGTTGTCAAGCTCTTCGACCTGCGCCGTTCGAAGGACTGGGGCCAGGCGCTGGTGCTCGTCACCGGCCTCTACATCTCCGCGGTGCTGACCAGCAACTCGATGCTCACCGGGGCGATGCTGCTGTTCGGCACGCTGCTGCACTTCCGCGCGATTCTCCGCTACCAGCTCTATTCGGCGGCCGAACGCGGCGGCCGGGCCGGCTCGCCGGTCGACGCGGGCATGCGCCGGGACCTTCGGTCGCTTCAGATCGGCGGCGGGTTCGCGATCCTTCTGGCCGCGGCCACGGTGTTCGTGTTCCTCCCCCGGAATCTCGGGTCACAGTCGTTCGGCAACTGGGGATCCCTCCCCTCGGGTCAGACCACCGGATTCACCGACGAGGTCCAGCTCGGCGGTCCGGGTCTGATTTCTCAGTCTCAGACCCCGGTGATGGACATCACCGTCACCGACCGCAACGACCGCAACCGGGGGCGTGCGGACGCGGCGGCGTTCTATCTGCGGGGGGCGGTGCTCGAGTCGTACTCCGACGGCCGGTGGACCCGCGAGGACAACCCGGCCCTGCGCCGATTCATCCGTTCTCAGTACATCCCCGACGAGGCGATCATCCGGCCGTGGCTCTCGCCCAACCGCGAGCAGTGGGAGATCGAGCTGCGTGTCACGATCCGCAGCGTGACGGCGGGCACCTCGCCGCTGTTCACCGTCTGGCAGCCCCTGGAACTGCGCCCGGTGGGCAACGGGCAGTTTATCGCCCACGACCCGGTCAACGGGGTGGTGATGCGTGAGGGCTCCGCGGCCCGCGTCGAGTACGTCACACGCTCACGGGATCCCCGCTTTACGCCGGTGCTCTATCCGCAGGACGGGGTGCGTTCGCCGCTGAGCCCCGGCGAGATCCCCGAGGGCGTGCGGACCTTCACGGAGGGTGTGCTGGCCGATCTGGACATCGAACCCGACCCGGCGTCGCGGCCCCTCGGTGACGATATCCGGGCCGTCCGTGCGCTCGAGAACCACCTGCAGTCCGCGTTCAGTTACACCCTGATCGACGAGCCGGTGCCGCCGGGACGGGAGCCGACCGTGTGGTTCCTGACGGAACGGCGCCGGGGGCACTGCGAGTACTACGCGTCCGCGCTCGCGCTCATGGCCCGATCGATCGGCATCAACGCGCGTGTGATCACCGGCTACGTGGCGTCGGACTTCAACGAGGTGACCGGGCAGTACGTCGTCCGCGAGAGCAACGCGCACGGCTGGGTGGAGGCCGAGGTGGCGCCCGACGTCTGGATGACCTTCGACGGGACGCCCCCGTCGGACTTCTACCAGATCCACCAGCCCTCTCCGAGCTTCTGGCGGTCGGTCAAGAAGCTCTACGAGACGGCGGAGTTCGCGTGGGCCACCGGGGTCGTGGCCTTCGACACCGAGAGTCAGCGCCGGCTGCTCGGAGAGCTGGCCACCGATTTCGGCCTGCGTCGGTTCGGGGGGCGGATGATCGAGCGGCTGCGCACCGACGGGGTCGGGCTGTTCGTGCGGGCGGCGATCGTGGCGGTGTCTGTGTTCTGCGCCTCGATGGTCATCGGGCTGGTTCTCATGCACCGGCGAGGGTTCTTTGTCGCCGTGTGGGCGGGTTTGAAGGACTGGCTTCGGGGCGTGCGTGCCCGGTTCCGCGGCACCCCACCAGACCCCGCCGCCCGCTTGCACGCGGTGACCCTGCGGGCGCTCTCGTCGTCGGGGCAGCCCAAGCCCGACGGCGTGCCGCTGCGGACGCACCTCGAACGGGTATCGCCGGCCCTGACCGACGAGCTCGCCGGGGCGCTGTCGGGTTCGTGCGAGCTGCTGTATCGGGCCCGGTTCACGCGGGCCGCCCCGCCGGCCGCCTCCGAGTTTGCCCGGGCCGGCGACGCGATCCGCGCGTCCGAGAACCGCGAACGCAGCGCTGCGTCGCGATAGCAGGTGAAGCCTGTGCCGTTCGGGCCCGATGTCCGAGTGGGGGAAACTTTCGTCCCACGGAGACCCGACATGCCCGCCAACCGTTCCCGCACCGAGAGATGGCGTGACTGCCTGAACCAGATCTGCGAACGAGGAGGCGGCCTCGAGTTCGCCATTGACCAAGGGGGTGCTTCGGACCGCAAGGACCTCGTCTGGCGGGTGCACGTCTACCGCGTGGAGCGCAACACCATCCTGATCGAGCACCCCGGCTCCATGGGCCAGTCGTTCCCCGTGGCGGCCGGAACGCCGCTGGTGGGGATCATGGCCGTCGGGCAGAACCGTTGGATGTTCCGCACCAAGGTCCTCTCGGTGGAAACGGTTCCCGGTCGGGGAGGGCCCCGTCGCGCGCTGCGCATCGAGTCGCCCGAGACCGTCGAGCGCTGTATCCGCCGCAACGCCGAGCGCACCTCGACGCTGGAACTGTCTCTGCCCACGGTCGATTGCTGGCCGCTGCTCAACGTTCAATCCGCGCGGGCGGTCGAGGTGGCCAACCGCGACCAGATCGGCGAACTGCTCGCCACCGGCGGGCAGGCACGCCCGAGCGACGACGCGGTGGCGATCCCCGAGGTGGGGCCCCGGTTCGAGGCCCGCCTGGCCAACATCGGCGGGGGCGGCGTGGGTCTGATCATCCCTCGGCAGGATCACTCGACCGTCGACTCGGTCCACCCGTACTTCCTGCGCATCGACCTCCGCCCGGCGGTGCCCGCGCCGCTGCTGCTCACCGCCCGGGTCGCACACACCCACATCGATTCCCAGCAGAACACCTACGCCGGTCTCGCGTTCGACTTCGCCCACAACCCGGACCATAAGGGTTTCGTGGTCGGCGAGATCGCCCGGTATGTCGGCGCGATGCCCTTCCGCCGGGCGGCCTGAGTTCCCGGTGCGGATCCGTACAACGAAAACGCCCGGCGTGCGACACGCCGGGCGTTGCTGTTCATGGGATCAGGGGGCGGACGCCCGAAATCCGGCCGGGCTTACCAGTCTTTGAGGGTGTACATCGTGGGATGGTCGGCCACCATCACCAGCGCGTCGCCGTCGTCGGCCCGCAGGGTGATCGAGTTGATGCCGTCGTTCCAGATGCCGGTCCAGTGTCCCTTGGCGGGGCGGGAGTGTTCGGTGACGCCGTAGCGGCCGTCGAAGGTGACCTTGCCGCGGGGGGCGATGAGCTCGATGGTGCCCGCGGAGTTCTTGCCGACGACCATCTTCACGTCTCCGCCCGTGCTCGAGGCGGTGACAGGCTCGTTGATGGCGTTGTCCGTGCGGATCTCGATGTCGCCGCCGGCGATCTCCGCGGTGCCCGACTCGGCGTCGATCACGCCGGTGGCTCCGATGATGGTGATCTTGCCGCCCGCGTTGCGGACGCGCACGCCGTCGGCGCGGGGCACGTAGACGATCACGTCGATGGGGGGCCGGAAGCCATCGACGGTCAGGTCGGTCGGGCGGACCACCACGGTCCCCACCTCGCCGTTGGTGACGTGCTCGGCGGTGAAGTACTCGCCGGTCGGATCGAACTCGTAGCCCTGGCGGGCGGTCCGCCACCGCATGCGGACCTCCTGGCGGACCTTGAAGGCGATGAACGACTCTTCGTTGCGGGGTCGGGCGTCGATGGTCACATCACCCCATGGGTTCTCGATGTCGATGGCGGTGATCTGGCCCACGGTGACAGGGGTGCCCTCAACCGGGACCGATCGGGCCAGGCGGTTGGCCTCGATGCGGGCCCGCAGCCCGCCCATGCGCTGGCCGCAGCCGGCGATGAGGGCGGTGGTGCCGATGAGTGTCAGGGCGATGATCGGGCGGGCAATCCGGTTGCGCATCTTTGAAAGTCCTTTGCGTTCCCGGTGGGGTGGGGACCCACCGGGGTTTGGTCCATGCTAAGATAGCCCATTGTCGCCGTTCCGGCGGGACCGGAGCGGCGTGAGCATCCAAACTTTTCCCGCCCGCCGGTACGGCGGCGTGCCGGTTCATCGTCGCAGTTCCTCCTATCGGTTCCTCTTCCACTCTGGTTTCAGAAGGGTTCGACAGAACACGAAGCGTCCGCTCAGAGCGGGCGGGATCCAGCAGACGAGCCTGCACCCACGCACCGGACGGGCGGTCCAACAAGAGGGCCAGCGGCGGTTCCCCACGCCCAGTTCGCCCTTGGAGACCACGGCGTGGTCGGCGCAAACTCATTATTGACAGTGGCTTCCGCCGCGTTGCCGGCCCAGGCCGAACCGGGCGGGCTCGTTGCGATGCTCCTTGCCGCTTTGGTCGGCCTAGTCCTCGGGGCGGTGGTGGGGGTGTTCGGCAGCCGGTTCGTCTTCGGCCAGCGGATGGCCAACGCCAAGTCCGAGGCGGCGGAGATCGTCCGCCGGGCCGAGGAGGACGCCCGCAACGGCGCCGAAAAGATCCGCCTTGAGGCCGAGCGCAAGGCGATCGAGCGCAAGGAGTCGGTGGATAAGGAACTCGACGCCTCCCGCACCGAGCTCCGCGAGGCCGAACGCCGCATCGCCAAGCGTGAGGACCTGTTCGACCGCAAGGAAGAGACGCTGACGATCAAGGAACGGGGGCTGACGGACCAGGCGGCCAAGCTGGAGAAGCGCGGCGAGCAGCTGGCCGCCCGGGAGGACGAGATCGTCCGGCTCCGCGAGAAGCAGGAGGCCGAGCTCCAGCGTGTCGCCCAGCTCGACCGGTCGCAGGCCAAAGAGCTGCTGCTCGAGCGGGTTGCGGAGAAGACCCGGGCCGAGATGGGCAAGGTCACCCGGCAGATCATCGAGGACGCCGAGGAGAACGCCCGCCGGGAGGCGACCGAGATCCTCATCAACACGGTCCAGCGGTACGCCAACGAGCTGACCAGCGAGTCGACCGTCCGCACGGTGGCGATCCCCTCGGACGACATGAAGGGGCGGATCATCGGGCGCGAGGGGCGGAACATCCGGGCGATCGAGAAGGCAACCGGCGCCGACATCATCGTGGACGACACGCCGGGCGTGATTGTGGTCTCCTGCTTCGACAAGGTCCGCCAAGCCATCGCGGTCGAGTCGCTCGAGCGCCTGATCGCCGACGGGCGGATGCACCCCACCCGGATCGAAGAGGTCGTCGAGAAGGTCAAGGGTGAGATCGAGGAGAAGATTGTCAAGACCGGCAAGGACGCGGCCGTCGAGCTCGGGCTCAAGGGCATGCACCCGAAGGTCATCGAGGCGATGGGCCGGCTCTCGTACCGGACCAGCTACGGGCAGAACGTGCTCAAGCACTCCATCGAGGTCGCTTACCTGTCGCAGATCATCGCGGACCAGCTGGGTCTGGACGGCAAGATGGCCCGCCGGGCCGGGTTCCTGCACGACATCGGCAAGGCCATGGACCACGAGATGGAGGGCGGGCACCCCAAGATCGGCATGGACTTCGCCCGCCAGTACGGCGAGAAAGACGAAGAGGTCCTCAACGCCATCGGCGGCCACCACGCCGACATCCCCGCAACGACCTGGTACACGCCGATCATCATGGCCGCCGACGCGGTCAGCGCCGCCCGGCCCGGCGCCCGGCGTGAGTCGATGGAGCGGTACGTCCAGCGCCTCAACGATCTGCAGGACATCGCCCTCTCCCAGCCGGGGGTCAACGAGGCGTACGCCGTCCAGGCTGGGCGCGAGGTCCGCGTGATGATCGACGCCAACCGCGTCTCGGACGACGAGGCCTTCCTCATCGCCCACGAGATCGCCAAGCGGGTCTCGGACGAGATGACTTTCCCGGGCGAGATCCGCGTCACCGTGCTGCGCGAAACCCGAGCCATCGAGATCGCCCGCTGACCGGGCGGCACCTTACGCCAAGGCCAGACAGGCGGCGGCGATCACCGCGAGCCGAGCGTCGATGAAGTCTCGACGCCGAGGCAGCAACCGAGCGACCACCGCGGAGGCCAGCAGCAGCGCCGCAAAGCATGTCGCTTGCACGGGCGGAACCACCAAGAACGCGGCAACGGCGGCGAAGGCGTACGCCGCCCCGGCCGTCAGCCACGCCGCCCGCGGGCCCGCGAGGACCGGGATCGACATGGTGCCGTAGCCGGCGTCCGCGTGCCGGTCGTCGAGGTCGCAGAGCACCGCGTCCCCGAAGATGACAAGGGCAACCACCATCGCCCCCGCCGCCAGGCGGCCCCAGAGCGGTCCAGCGCGGGTGGACACCAGCGGTCCGATCGCAAGGCAGATATGCCCCGCCGTGATGAAAAGGCCCTTGGCTGCGGCCCTGTCCTTGGGCCTCGGGCGGGTAGGGTCGGCCGGGCGTCCCGCGTACCAACCGATCACCGCGGCGACCCCGGCGGGCACGAGCGCCAGCGGGGACCAGATCCACCAGCCGACCGCCGAGGCGCAGAGCAACTCGACGACGATCAGCGTTCGGACCGCGCGGTGATGCCGAAGCAGCGCGAGGAACCGGTCCGGCTGGGCGACCGCGTCCGCCGGGTCCATCCGTGATCGCGAGATCTTCACCCGGTCGAAGAGGTACCCGGCCTGGGCGCACAGGAAAACGAACAGCCACCCAGCCGGCGGCGGACGCTGATCGCCAAGCCACGAAAGCAGGCCGAGCACCCCCGTCGCGTAGAGGCCCGCCCAGACCGCCCAATCACCCGGGACCGCGATCGCCCGCCGCACCGAACCGCGCCGGCCGGATGGTCCCGGCTCGCTCACCGGCGGTCACGCCACGCCCGGGCGAGGTCGGGATCCACGGGGCTCACGCGGGCGCGTTCGATCAGCTCGCGGGCCAGGCGCTCCATGGCGAGCCGCTCCTTGCGCTGTCGCAGCCGACGGGACACCCGCTCGGCCTCGCCCGCTTCAGGGGCCCGACCCGCCTGCACCGACTCGACGAGGACAACGGCGAATCCGCCGGCGGTCGAGAGCACGGATGACAGGCCGCCGGGCTCGAGCGCCGCGGCGGCGTTGCCCACGATGCTCGGGTAGGCGGGGTCCTCCGTGTGAAACCGCTCGACGAGCCCCCCTCGGGCGCTGGTCGGGTGCGTGGAGTGCAGGGCCGCCTGCTCGGCGAAGACCCACACGCGAGACTCGGCCGGTGCCGCCAGTGCTTCGGTGCGTGCGCGCGTCGCCAGCGCTTCCGAGGACGAAACAAAGAGCCGCACACGCCGCGTCTCTCCGAAGGCCAGACGGCGAGCCAGTTCGAGTTCGGCGGGGTCGGGTTCGGAGCCCGCCCGGACCAGGGCTCGCAGCAGGGCGTTCCGGCGCAGGAGCGATTCGTACCGCACCGGTCCGAGGCCGCGGGACCGGCGGATCTGCTCAAGCACTTCCATCCGGGACTGTCCCGAGGAGACGGAGGCGATCTCTTCGAGCAGGGAGGCCTCCTCGGCGCGGATCTCGGTCTCGCCTACCCGCACCCCGGCCCGCGCGGCCTCGCGTTCGAGCGAGCGGTCCAGGACGATCTCTTCGAGCACCAGCGCCCCCGCGGCCTCGGCGAGCGGCGTGCGGAGGGTCGCCCAATCCAGCGTTGATCCGTCGATGACGACGGCCCGGTCTGGTTGTCCGGCAACGGAGCGATCCGCATCAGCCGATCGATCGGGGGCGGTCCGCGCCAGGTCGAGGGCCGTCGAGTCGGTCGTTGGGGCCTCCTCGGACCGGTTCGCCGCGCAGCCCCACGCCACTGATACGACGGCGAGCGTGAAGAGTCCGCCGGCCGCGGCCCGATGAACCGTGGAGCGGAAGGAAAACGCGAAGTCGGATCGGATCATCACGGATCCGAGGCGTTGGATCGGTTCGGGTCAACCGTGGGGGCCCGCGGGGCGTAGATTCAGATGATGGAAAGCGCGAATCAGACCGCTCCCAGCAGCCCAGGACCCGCGCGGGCTGCCGTGATGGCCGGAGCGATGGGCGTCGCCGGAGAACTGCCCCGCCCCATGCCCAGAGCGGTTCTGTGCCCGTACTGCGGCGGGGTCACGGCCCAGACGGGGCGGTGCACCGCCTGCGGCGGCCGGTTCGATCCGCTCTCCCGCCAGGCAACGCAGAACCACATGGGCCCGTGGGCGATCCGTGACGATCGCGCCCCGCACCGCCCGGGGTGTACTTACGAGACGCTCTGCCGCCTGATCGACGCCGGTTCGGTCGGGCTCGACAGCGTGGTGAGGGGTCCGAGCACCCGTCAGTTCTGGACGCTCGCCCGCCACACCCCGGGGGTCTCCCACCGGCTGGGGGTCTGCCACAACTGCCGCGAGCCGGTGGCCCGTGACGCGTTCCAGTGCCCTTCCTGCCACGCCCCGTTCACGGTCGATCGCGACCGGCAGCACCTCGGGGTCGGGCCGTTCCGCCCGCTCCCGGGCCAGGGAACACCCGAGGTCATGGCGCTGCACGCCGGGCCGGCGCGATCGGCGGGTGTCGAGCCGAAAGACTTCACCCGCGTCACCACCGGCGCTGATGGGAACGCCTCAGCCGGGATGGGGGGCGCGACGGAAGAGCAGATCCGAGCCGCGGGGCGGGCCCAGACCGCCGCCACGACGTGGCGGCGCCACAGCGAGCAGGAGCGTTCCCGCGGCCTCGTCGCTCTTGTGCTCGCCGCGCTGGTCGTGCTGACCAGCCTGCTGTATGCTGGACTTGTCTCTTCCGGCCCGACACGCGGGGCCCCGGTCGAGGAGCCGCCCCGCGAAGCGGGCGGATGACCCCCCGGAGATTGGCGTGCCCGTCTGTCCCGAATCCAGATCCACGTCGCTCGGCGGCCCGCGTCGCCGGCGGTTCGGTGCGCCGATCCGGGTACGGGGCGCGTTCACGCTGATCGAGCTGCTCGTGGTCATCGCCATCATCGCGGTGCTGATCGGCATCCTGTTGCCCGCCATCGGCGCGGCCCGACGCACGGCCCGGACGACGGCGTGTTCGGCCAACATGCGCCAGCTGGGGCTGGCCGCGGCGATGTACACAGGTGACTTCTCCGGATACATCCCGGGCTTCAGCTGGAAGGGCGGGCCCCAGCCGCAGAAGACCGGTTTCGCGGACCTGGCGTTCGCGCCGACCGACAAGCAGAGCGTGCCCAACCAGGCGGTGGATCTGATGCGTCGCAAGACGGGCAACAACGCGATCCCCTGGGAGGCGCCGAACTGGTTCTCGCACCTGTGGTTCTCCCATCTGGTGTTCCTCGATTATCTGGGCACCAACCCGGAGGAGCCGGTGGCGGCCTGCCCCGAGGACCGCGAGCAGGTCGAACGCGCCGAGACGCCCGTGTCGGACTTCCTGCCGGCGCTCATCAAACGCAAGTACGAGAGTTCCTACGAGACGTCCGCGGTGACCTACTCGGTCGATCAGGAAACGGCGGGCGTGCTTCCGCTCAGCCAGCACAACGACCGCTGGTCGGTGTTCAATCGCGGGGACAACTACCTGAAGAACCGGCGCTTCGCCGAGGTCGCCTTCCCCGGGTCCAAGGCTCACATGTTCGACACGTTCGACCGGCATTCGCAGCGGAACGAACGCTTCTTCTTCGACGCGGCTGCGCGTCAGCCGGTGCTCTTCTTTGATTCCTCCGTCTCGGTCCGCGAGACGCGCGACTCGAACCCGGGGTTCCGGCCTCGGGAGCCGGCGAGCCCCGAACCGACGGAGATCGTCGAGATCACCCCGGGCGTCGGCGAGCAACGGTACATCGGATACTACCGCTGGACCCGGGGCGGACTGCGGGGGATCGACTTCGGCGGGAAAGAAGTTTCGACCGGGCAGCCGCGGGATTGAGCCCCCCGGCGTCCCCGGCGGGCGCGGTACACTCCGCACAGCCGGGCGGCTGTCCGGGTGTCTGGAGGCCCGATGAGCGTTGCCCCCTGCCGGGTTCTGATCGCGGACAAGTTCGAGACCGCGGGCGTGGACGCGCTGCGGGAGCTCGGCTGCGTCGTGCACGTCGACCCCGATCTCGGTCCCGACTCGATCCCGGCCGCCATCGATGCCAGCGGGTCGGATGTGCTCGTGGTCCGCTCCACCAAGGTCCCCGCGCCCGTGTTCGAAGCGTGCCCCGGGCTGCGCTGCGTGATCCGGGCCGGGGCCGGGTTTGACAACATCGACTTTGTGGCGGCGGGGCGGGCCGGTATCCCGGTGTGCAACACGCCCGGCATGAACGCGGTCGCGGTGGCCGAACTGACCATCGGCCACCTGATCACGCTGGACCGCAGGATCGGCGAGCAGACCGTGGCCCTGCGGTCCGGTCAATGGAACAAGGCGGAGTTCGGCGCGGCGCGGGGGCTGAAAGGCCGGACGCTCCTGGTGCTGGGTCTGGGGGCAATCGGGATCGAGGTCGTCAAGCGGGCGCAGGCCTTCGGCATGCGGGTCATGGCCCAGTCCCGCTCGCTGCGGGAGGACACGGCTCGCGCTCTGGGCATCCGCCTGATCGCGTACAGCCGCGAGGCCCTCTACGAGGCGCTCGAGACGGCCGACGCGGTGACGGTCCACGTTGCCTCGACGCCCGACACCCGGGGGCTCTGCGACGCCCGTTTCTTCGAGGCCATGAAGCCCGGGTCGTTCTTCATCAATACCTCCCGCGGCGACATCGTCGACGAAGCGGCCCTGATCGAGTCGGCCAACACCAAAGGGATCCGCGTCGGTGTGGACGTGTACCAGGATCAGCCCGCCGAGAAGCGCTGCCCGTGGTCGACCCCGTTGTCGGGGATCCCCTCGGCCGCCCTCACGCACCACTGCGGGGCGTCGACCGACCAGGCCCAGGCGGCGGTCGCCGAGGAGGTGGTGCGGATCGTGGCCGCCCTCGCCGAGACGGGCACTCCGCTGCATATTGTCAACGCCGAACACCTGACCGGGGGAGCCGGTCGCCCGGCCGGCTCGCGAGCCTGAGAGGAAACCGCCATGTCCGAGCGCATTTTCAACTTCTCCGCCGGGCCCGCCTGCCTGCCCGAGAGCGTGCTCAAGCAGGCACAGAAGGATCTGTACAACATCGCCGATTCCGGCATCGGCATCCTCGAGCATTCGCACCGCGGCAAGGTGTTCGACAAGATCACCCACGAGACCGAGGCGCTGTGCCGACAGGTCGGCGGCATCCCGGACGACTACAGCGTGTTCTGGATGCAGGGCGGGGCCACGAGCCAGTGCTACATGGTCCCCGCCAACTTCCTGGGCGAGGGGCAGACCGCCGACTATTTCCAGACCGGCAAGTGGGCGAACGATTCAATCAAGGAAGTTCCGCTCTACGGCAACTGCCACATCTGCGGATCGAGCAAGGCGACCAACTACGACCGCATCCCGGCTGGGTCCGACATCAAGTATTCGTCCAACCCGGTGTATGTGCAGTTCACGGCCAACAACACGATCGTTGGAACCGAATGGAGCGGCGAGCCGCAGAACACGCCAGAAGGCTCGTTTCTGGTCTCCGACGCGTCATCGAACATTTTCTCTCGCCCGATCGACGTCACGAAGTACGGGCTGATCTACGCCGGCGCCCAGAAGAACCTTGGGCCTTCGGGCATCACGCTGCTGATCGCCCGCAAGAGCGTGCTCGAGCTGGCGCCGCGCCCCCTGCCGGAGATGGTCAGGTACAAGAACCATGCCGAGGCCGAGGGCCGCTTCAACACACCGAACACCTTCGGCGTGTACCTCATGGGCGAGGTGTTCAAGTGGATCCTGGCCGAGGGCGGCGTCAAGGCAATGGCCGAACAGAACGCGGAAAAGGCGGGCGTGGTGTACCGGTTCCTCGACAGCCAGGACTTCTACAAACCCCACGCTCAGAAAGACTCCCGGTCGACGATGAACATCACCTTCAAATGTCCGACGCCGGAACTGGACGCCCAGTTCACCGCCGACGCCGACAAGAGGGGGCTTTCGGGATTGACCGGCCACCGGATCACCGCGGGCATGCGGGCGAGCATGTACAACGCGTTCCCGAAGAAGGGCGCGGAGACCCTCGTCGCATTCATGAAGGACTTTGCCCACCAGCACGCGGCGGCCGCGAAGGCGTAAACGGGCGGCGAGTCAGGTGGAGAGCCGCTCTTCCGCGGCTTCCAGAACCTCGTTCACGCCGATGCGGTTCATCATCGGGGCGTTTCGATCGTCCTTGTGATCGATCGAGTCGCCGGGTTCGCGGTGCTGGATCACATCGGCTTCTCGCCGGTACGGGCCCACCCGGGCCACGTCGGTCGGGCCGTAGAGAGCAACGGTGGGGCGGTCAAAGCCGGTGGCCATGTGGACCGCGGCTGAGTCGTTTGCCACGATCAGAGAGGCCCGCGAAATCAGGGCCATCAGCACCGACACACTGGTCGAGCCGACGCGGTCGGTCACCCGTGGATGCTTCGCGGCCAGCGCCAGGCAGGCAGGGCACTGGTCCCGTTCGCCCGGGGCCCCGACGATGATCACCCGTTCGACGCGACGGTTTTCGATCAGTGATTGCGCGACTTCGGCGAACCGAGCGTCCGGCCATCGTTTCGATGCCCAACGGGAGGTAGGAGCGAGCACCGCGTACCGCTCGGGGTGCTCGACGATCACCTGCGAGAGCGCGTCCGGATCGGCGTAGAGCCGCATGTCCGGACGGGCGATGTCCGCGCCGGCGGCCTCGGCCAGTCGCAGCATGCGATCCACGGTGTGCAAGGCCCGCGGCGCATCGACCCGACGGTTGGCCGCCAGCCAAGCGCCCTCCTGGGCCTGCCGATACCCGATGCGGGCCCGGGCCCGTGTCGCCCACATGAACACCCCGCTCCTGGCCAGGCCCTGGGCGTCGAGCACCATGTCGTACCCGGCCGCTTTCAGAGTCCCGAGGAACGCGCGGGTCTCGGACAGTTCCCCCCGGAGGATCTGCTTGCCCAACGACCGCCGGTTGAATGGCACGATCGCGTCGACGGCCGGATGATGCCGGATGGCGTCCTCGAAGCCCTGCTGGACCATCCACTCGATCCGGGCATGCGGATATCGCACCCGCAGGGCGGCGGCGACCGGCACGGTGCGGCACACATCACCGAGGGCGCTGGGTCGGATGAGCAGGATTCTGCGGGGATCACTCAACAGTTGCGAGGATAGGAACGCAACCCGGGCCCCCGTGGTCCGGCACGGTTCAGGCCGGGTAGGTGCAACTGGTCCGGTCCGTCTCCCAGACCGTGATCCGGAGCAGTTCCGCCCCCTCGCCCAGTTGTCGCACGGGTTCGGCGAGGCGGTCGAAGCAAACCATGGCGATGTGCTCGACGGACGGGATCATCCCGCCGCGCGCGGGGTCGAAGTCGGGGGTGTCGGTATTGAGATGCTTGTGGTCGAAGACGTCGATCACGTGATCCTCGACGATCTGCTCCAGGCTGGCAAGGCTGAACCCGTCGGCCAACGCCACGGGCAGGGCCACCGCGGGCTCGATCTGGTAGTTGTGGCCGTGCCCGGAGGGGTTGTTGCACTTGCCGAACGTGGCACGGTTCTCTTCCGCGGAGAGTTCCGGGCTGTGCAGCCGGTGGGCGGCGGCGAAGTCGAACTTCTGGCGGATCAGGACGCGGGGCGGGCTGGCGAGGCGATCGGTCATGGTCATCTCCACCCGGTAGGTCGGGGTCAGGCTCCAGCTCAGTCGCTGGAGTGGGTGCGCGAACGCCGCCTCGGCCAACTCCCACAATGAGGGGAGCAGCGCCGCGGGCTCTGTATGGGGAGAAGTCCGGCATGCGTCGGCGATGAACGGAATCAGGGACTTGCGAACCGCGGAATCGATCTCCTGGATCCCGACGATGTACCCCGTTTGCGGGTCCGGATTCCCGCGGAGC